>Ga0209798_10002202_pt1 | contig 11498 bp, 9 predicted proteins | sample DOMMetBare3Fresh_FD_187475 | JGI IMG/M metagenome (GOLD analysis project Ga0209798, IMG submission 187475) | Wetland sediment microbial communities from St. Louis River estuary, USA, under dissolved organic matter induced mercury methylation -... | ecosystem: Environmental > Aquatic > Freshwater...
GAGGCCGCCATTCGTGGCTTTTGTCACGGATTCGTCGATTGCTCGCACGGCGCGGGCGCTGCGCCGGCCGGCACCATCATTGACGGCCTGTCGCCTCTCAGGGCGCGGCGATCAGGGAGCGGCGATCAGGCCACTGGCCGTTGCCAGGGCCAGCAGTGCCACCAGCACCGCGCCGGCCAGTCGCAACATCGGCAATCGGTCTGTCCGCCTGCTGTCGACGCGCAGCCAATGCAGCCGCACGTGCAGGCGCCGCAGCCACTGCGGCAGATGCGCTTCGGTCGTGATGAACAGGCGAGGTGTCATGAGGCGACTATCGGCGAGCGACCGTGTTTCGTCATTCCCTCTGAAGGGGGTATGCCCGATCGTCGATGGCCTCAACGATTGCGGATGTGATTGCCGTCGATGCGCAGTGCGCCGGCGGCCGCGAGTTCGTGCGCCAACTGCTCGCACCATCCGGCGATCGTGCCCGCAGGCCGATGCAGTCGTTGCCACAGGCGCCGAACCAATGGTACCGAGGACCACCAGGCCAGCAGGTCGGGCAGCGCCTGTTGCTGTTCTTCGAGCAGGTGGTACTTGAGCAGCACCTTGGCCCCGTGGCGCGCATGGCGAGCCGGATCGGCGACGAAGCCCGCCAGGCGCGAGCGCGCGCGTTGCAAGGCAGCGACCACATCGGCAAACGGCACGCCGTGGCCGGGGATGACGAGGCGCGGCGCCAGGCGCTCGATCAGATCGAACACCGCCGCCACATCGTCGAACGCACGCTCGCCGTCGAGCTCGGGGAAGACGACGCCGAAGCCGTTTTCCCACAGCGCGTCGGCGCTGATCAGCACGCCGTCGTGGGCATCGAACAGGACCAGCGAGTGTGGGTCGTGGCCGGGCGCTGCCAGGGCCTGCCAGGTGCGCGCGCCGACGGCAAACGATTCGTTGCAACGCAGCAGCGCATCGTGAGTAAAACGCTCGATGCGCTGGCCCGTAGCGCGGTATGACAGCGCGTCTTCATCCCAAGCTGCGATGGCATTTGCCTCGCCCGGCGGGATGACGACCTGTGCGCCGAAAGCGCGCTGCAACGCCGCGTTGCCGCCGCAGTGGTCTGAGTGCAGGTGCGTGTTGACCAATCGCGTCAACGCTTCGCCGGGGCGCAGGGTGTTGCGGACCAGCGCCACCGTCTGCTCTGCATGCACGCAGTGGCCGCTGTCGATCAAGGTCGCGCTATCGCCACCGTGCAGCAGGACGTTGTTCGACGACAGCCAGCCGCGCTCGAAGACGGTGACGCCTTCGAGCGCTAACGGCATCACTTGTAGAGCGTCTGCGGCAGCCACAACCCGATCTGCGGCCAGATGTAGAGCAGCGCCAGTGCCAGTACCTGGATGCCCATGAACGGCATCATGCCGGCGAAGATCTGGTTCAGCGTCACGTGCTTGGGTGACACACCTTTCAGGTAGAACGCCGCCATCGCCACCGGTGGCGAGAGGAACGCGGTCTGCAGGTTGAGCGCCACCAGCAGGCCGAAGAACAGCGGATCGACGCCGAACTTGGGCAGCAGCGGGATGAAGATCGGCATGAAGATGACGATGATCTCCGTCCACTCCAGCGGCCAGCCGAGGATGAAGATGATGAACTGGCTGAGCAGCATGAACTGCAGCGTGGTCAGGCCGAGCGAGAGCACCCAGCGCTCGATCAGGTCCTGGCCGCCCAGCAGCGCGAACGAGGCCGAGAAGATCGACGAGCCGACGAACAGCCAGCACACCATGGCGCTGGTCTTGGCGGTAAGGAACGAGGACTCTTTGACGATGCCGCCGAGGTCGGCCAGCGTCTTGCCCACCGCATTGCCGCTCTTGGCCTGCTTGGCCGCGACGTAGCGATAGGCGCCGGCCAGCAGCAAGCCGCCGAATGCGCCCACCGCCGCGGCCTCCGTCGGCGTGGCCAGGCCGAAGACGATCGAGCCGAGCACGGCGATGATCATCACCGCCAGCGGGAAGAACGAGGCCAGCAGCATCTTGAAGATCTCCAGGCGCTGCCAGCTCATCAGCCAGTTGACCAGCAGCAGGCCGGACATGCCCAGGCCGAAGACGATCCAGTACCACGTCGGGGCCGCAATGCGCTCGGCAGCCGTCGCTGCTGCCGGCGTAGCCGACGCGACGCTCGCCGCGCCAGCGGTCAGTGCCACCGTTGGGGGTGACGACGCCGCGCGCGGCTCTGCGGGGGGCTCCTTGAGGTCGGTGCCTTCTTTCGGCGGTTCCTGCAGCCCGCCTTCTTCCTTCGGCGGCTCCTGCAGTCCCGAGGGCTCTGCTGCCTTGTCGTCGCTGGCGACCGACGCGCCGCCCGATTGCACCAGGCCGGTGGTGTCGATCGCGGCCGCGGGCTTGGTCGCCGAGCCGTACATCACGAGCAACAGCGCGACGATGGAGATCGCCGGCAGCAGGGAGACGAACAGTTGCGTCGCCACTTGGCGCTTGGGCAGGGCGGGGTTGCCGAGGGCGCCGAACAGACCCTTCAGTGCATTACCGCCGCGCGCACTCAAAGTCTGCGACAGTGGTGGCAGCGGCACGTACCGTTCGCTTTCGCCGAGCGGCGGGGCCATGTGCGGCTTCCACTTGGCAACCACGATCACGTAGCCGACGTACAAGGCGGCCAGCATGATCCCGGGAAAGAACGCGCCGGCATAGAGCTTGACGACGGAGACACCTGCGGTTGCGCCGTAGACGATCAGCAGCACCGACGGCGGAATCAGGATACCCAGGCAGCCGCCGGCGGTGATGGCGCCGGCGGCGAGCTTGATGTTGTAGCCGGCGCGCAGCATCGCCGGCAGCGCCAGCAGCCCCATCAACGTGACCACCGCGCCGACGATGCCGGTGGCGGTGGCGAAGATGGCGCAGGTGACGATGGTGGCTACCGCGAGTGCACCGGGCACGCGCGCCAGCGACAGGTGCAGGCTCTTGAACAGTTTTTCGATCAGGTTGGCGCGCTCGACCAGGTAGCCCATGAAGACGAATAGCGGGATCGCGATCAGCACGTCGTTGGACATCACCGAATAAGCGCGCTGCACCATCAGGTCGAGGATCTGCTGGTTGGCCAGCGCCGGGTTGACGCTGCGGTAGGCCAGCCAGCCGAAGAACACACCCATGCCCATCAGCGTGAACGCGGTCGGGAAGCCGAGCATGATGGCCACCACGATCAACCCCAGCATCAGCAGGCCGAGGGCGCCGAGGTCGTCGTGGCCCAGGTGGCCGTCGAAGAAGCCGGCCCACGGCGTGAAGGTCACCACTGCGGCGAGGATGATCGCCATCAGCGAAAAACCGAACCAGAGTTCCTTGCGAATCTTCATTTCGTGCCCCCTTGCTGCACGACGAACTGGTCGAGCTTGGCGATGTCGTCGTCCTTCACGTGGACCATTTCCTTCAGCTTGTCGACGTCGACCTCTTCCACGTCGACCTCGCGCGAGGGCCACTCGCCCTGGCGGATGCAGATCACGCAACGGATGATCTCGACGATGCCTTGCAGCAGCAGGAAGGCGCCGGCCAGCGGCAGCATCGTCTTGAACGGGTAGATCGGCGGGCCGCTCGCCGTGATGCTGGAGTGCTCGTTGACGGCCCAGGACTCGGCGGCGAAGTAGTAGCCGGCGTAGGTCAGCGCGAAAACGCCGGGGATGAAGAACAGGACGAACAGGATCAGGTCGATCGTGGCCTGCGTGCGTGGCTCGAAGAAGCCATACAGCACGTCGCCGCGCACGTGCCCGGCCTTGGCCAGCGTGTAGGCGCCGGCCATCATGAACAGGGTGCCGTAGAGGATGATCATGACGTCGAACGCCCAGGAATGCGGAGCGTCCAGCGCGTAGCGCGAGAACACCTCCCAGGTGATCATCAGCGTCAGAACCACGATCAGCCAGGAGAACGCCTGGCCGACGAAGGTGCTGATCTTGTCGACGGTGAGAAGGAGTTTTTGCATGTTGGGGCCCGCTCAAGACAGGATCGGCCATCCGGAACGGGCCCGGATGGCCGACGGACGGTGCGAAGGCAATCAGGTCTTCTTGGGCTCGGCCTTCTTGGCGCCGAAGAAGTGGTTCACCGACATGCGACGGCTGATGTTGGTGTCCTGGTCCCACTTCACCGCGCGCTCGGCGAAGGCGATCTGCGACGCGACGATTTCCTTGAACAGCGCGTTCTCGGCCGACTTCTTTTCAAGGATTGCGGACCACAGCGTGAGCTGCTCTTGCAGCAACGCGTCGGGGGTCTTGTAGAACTTGACATTGTCCTTGGTCTGCAACTCGATGTAGTCCTTCGAATAGCGGTCGATCGCCTTCCAGGACATGTCGGCCGACGAGGCTTCGGCGGCATTGGCGATGATGGCCTTCATCTTGGCCGGCAGGCCCTCGTACTTGGGCTTGTTGAACGTGATCTCGAAGGTCTCGGCGCTCTGGTGATAGCTCTGCAGCATGCAGACCTTCGAGACATCGGGGAAGCCGAGGATGCGGTCGGACGTGGCGTTGTTGAACTCCGCGCCGTCGAGCAGGCCGCGGTCCATCGCCGGCACGATCTCGCCGCCGGGCAGCGCATTGACGGCCGCGCCCATCGCGGTGAACAGGTCGATCGCCAGGCCGTTGGTGCGGAACTTGAGGCCCTTGAAGTCAGCTGTCTTGGTGATCGGCTTCTTGAACCAGCCCAGCGGCTGGGTGGCCATCGGGCCGTACAGGAACGAGACCACGTTGCCGCCGATCGAGGCATAGAGCTTGGTCAGCAGTTCCTGGCCACCGCCGTACTTGTGCCAAGCCAGCAGCATGTTGGCGTCCATGCCGAACGCGGGGCCGGAGTTCCACAACGCCAATGCGTTCTGCTTGCCGTAGTTGTAGCCGAGCACGCCGTGGCCGCCGTCGAGCGTGCCCTTCGAGACCGCGTCGAGCAGGCCGAAGGCCGGCACGACCGAGCCAGCCGGCAGGACTTCGATCTTGAGCTCACCACCGGTCATGTCGTTGACCTTCTTGGCGAAGTCCAGGGCGTACTCGTGGAAGATGTCCTTGCTCGGCCAGGTGCTCTGGAAGCGAAGGCTGGTGACGGCGGGCGTCTGCGCAAATGCCGGTGCGGCCAGCGCGGTGCTGCCGACCGCAGCCGCGGTGGCCGACTTGAGGAACTTGCGGCGGCGGGGGGCTTGTTCGGGAAGGCTCATGGTGTCTCCATCGTTGGTTAGTGCGATCACACAATCCCTACTCTGTCAGGGTTTTCGATGGCCGGACATCGGGATTTGCGCTTGAGTCACGATGTGGGTAGTACGTATCGCGTGCTCGGTCCCTTGCCTTTTTGGAGCAGCAGGCCGCGCTCGGCGAGCAGGCCGAGGTGCTTCGACGCCGTGGCCAGGCCGAGCCCGCAGACCTGGGCGTAGGTGCTCTTGTTGATCGAGCCGGCGCGGAACAGCTCGGCGAGCACGGCAGCGCGTCGCTCGTCGCTGAGCATGTCGGCGGTGCTCTGCTTCCACCGCGCGGCCAGGCGCTGCTCACGGGTCAGCTCGCGCTCGAAGGTCTGCTTCAGTTGCGCGAACTCCTCGTCGAAGGTCTCGTGCAGACCGTGCTTTTGGATCATGGCCAGCGCCGCTTCACGTTCCTTGGTCGCAATTGCCAGGTAGGCCCGCGCAATCGCCAGATGCGCGCGTACATGCGCCGGCGCTTCGATGGGAATGGCGAGCACGGCGCGTTGACGCTGCACCTCGGCCATCTCGTCGAAGTGGGCTGCGTATTCCTGCGGCAGCAGGCGGTCCGGATTGGCGCCGGCGTCGCCGCCGAGCACTTCGTTCTTCAGTTTGCGCGTCGCATCGGAACGGTCCGCATCGCCAGCACCGGCCATCGCCGCGGCGCTGTGGGCGTCGCCCTGCTGCTCGTCGTCGAGGTTGCGCGTGATCTGGAAGCGCTTGTAGTGGGCTTCGGCAAGATTGAAATGTGCGCGCCATGCATGCAGCGTCAGCCCGGCGGCGCGGCTGTGTTTCAGTGCGGATTGGTACTGCTCGATGGCGTGGTCGTAGTTGCCCTTCCAGAAGTACGTGGCGCCGAGATTGAGGTGAACGCTGCAAAGGATCTCGGGCTCGATGGACGTGCGCGCGCCGGCGGCAATCACGCGCTCGGCGTAGTCGATGGCGCGATCGAACTCCTTGAGTTGGCCGTAAATGGGGCCGAGGTTGGTGTAGGTGGCGAGGACGGAACGCTGGTCACCCAAGCGCTCATAGAGGTTCAAAGCCCGGTGCTTGTGTTCGAGCGCCCGCCGCAACTCGCCGGCACGACGCCAATACTCGCCCCAGGCCTGCTCGAGCATGGCCAGCACGTCGGGCGCCAATTCGCGTTCGGTGCGCAGCAGTTGCGCGCGATCGAGCACGGTGCGCGAGCGCGGATCGTTGCGCAGGACATACAACCAAGCCAGACGCACCAGCGTGCCGGCGTAGACGGTCGCAGCTTCGTCCGCATGGGGCCCGGCCGTCGGCGGCAAGGCACGGCGCAAGTGTTCGGCGCTCTCCTCGTAGCAGGCAAACGCCCGGTCGGCGTCGCGAGGATCATGGAACTTGCCGAGCGCGCTGTAGACGATGCCGAGCATCAAGGCATCGTTTGTCGATGAGGCGATGCGCAAGGCCTGCTCATAGGCCTCGCTCTCACGCTCGGTCGACTGGCGGATGCGCCACAGCGCCGCTTGTGCCAAGGCGAGGTCGAAGCGCTGGCGCGGGGCCAAGCCCTCTTCGGCTGCAAGCAGCGAGCACAACAGGTCGGTTTCGCTGTCGCTGGCCAACGCCACCGGCGCCTGCTGCAGCAGTGCAATGAAAGCAGAAGCATCGCCGGCTCGCAACGCGTGCCACAAACCGGATGGCCAGTCGCCTTCGGCCACTGAACGAGCCAAGTGCAGTTGATGCCAGGCGGCGCGCGCTTCGCCCGTGGCCAAGGCCGTCGCCGCGTCAACGTGCTGCTGCACCGACTGTCTCAGGGCCAGCGCTCGCACGCCCGCGGCCGGCCGCACCAGGACTTCGGCAAGTTGTCGTTTGCCTTTGTCGAGGTAACGGTAGAAGGTGCTCGGCCCCACCGACCAAAGGCCGCACAACACATCGGCGGCGGGCTCGTCGGCGCGCGCGTGGTAGCGGTCACGAAAAGGCGGTACCGGCTCGAAGCCAAAGTGGCAGATCAGCGCCAGCACGGGCCGCCAGCTGGTGCGATCCAGCCAGGCTGCACGGTCAATGCCGCCAAGTGTCGGCGCCTGGTCCGGTCTCGACTGCGACACGGCCCAGCGCAACAGCAGCGTCACGGCCGTCGCAATGCGGTGCGGCTCGGGCAAGGCCTCGCCAGCCGTGCCGAGCACGACCGGCAGCCATCGGCGGACGAGCCGGCGTGTCAGTTGCGGTCGCAGGGCCAGCAGTTCGTCCAGGCGACCGGACTTGTGGCCTGACAGCAGCGCCTCGATCAGGGCCTGCCTCGCAGACGGTGCGGAACTAGGGGGGGGTGGGCTCATCGCTGGCCCGCATCGTATGGCGATCGTCTGCCTTGGGCGCCGATCGCAGCGCGCGGCGCGCATTTGATTGGCAGTTCGGCGAGGCTAACGTAAGGTCGTGCTCGTGTGCCCTACGGATACACGGACCTCGCAACCCTCTTCAGGAGATTCTCATGGAACTGCCCCGGCTGAGGCCTCATGAACCGACCTCGGCAGCCGCCGGTACCGACAGCGTGCTGCTTTGTGTCTACGCGCCTTTCGGCACCGACAAGGTGCTGAGCACGTATCCCGACGGGCAGTCGCAGGATCTGGCCCAGCACCCGCTGGTGCGCAACCTGCTCAAGGTGGCCAAGACCGGTATCCATGTCGAGGCGCTGGTCGATCGCGTCGACGAGGACACCTTTCTCGTCGAAATCCCGGCTGGACAGCCGCAGCGCATGCGCATCACCTCCTGTTGGAAGCAGGACATGTCGTCGCCGCTGAACCTCGCCGGGTTCTTGCGCCGCGCCCACGGCAACCACCCGACGTCGGCGCTGGTGCTGGCGCTCGAAGGCCATGGCGCAGGATTCCTGCCTGACATCGACCGCACGCAGATGACAGGCAAGAACATCACCGACAACGGTCGCATCGAGTGGAAGGTCAGTGGCAAGGAGTCGCCGGCGCTGCCCGCGGTGTCGCCGGTCCTGCCGGCCGTGTCTCCAGTGCTGCCGGCGGTGTCGCCGGTACTGCCCGCCGACCACATGCCGATCTCCACCTGGGGCCTCGGTGACGCCCTGCGCCGCGCGCAGCACGCCGGGGTGCCGAAAGTCGCCGTGTTCCACCTCAACAACTGCTTCAACATGTCGGCCGAAGTGCTGCACACCGTCGCCCCGTACGCCGAGTTCGCCACCGGATACATCAACTACAACTTCTTCACCGCCGGCGACAGCTACCCGTGGGTTTTCGATCAGCTGATGCGGCCCGGCGCCCACAGCGCGCTCGACCTGGCGCGCTGGTTCGCCGACGGCAACGACCGCTTCCTCGCTGCCAAGGGCAACCACCCGACGGTCGGCAGCGTCGTACCGCTGCAACGCATGAAGGAGATCGCCGAGCGCGTCGACGACCTGGCCGATGCGCTGCTGTCGGCGATGCGCGCTGCCAGCGCGGCGCAGCGGCCGATGGTGATCAAACAGATTCGCGAGGCCATCGAGCGCGCGCGCCAGCTCGACACACCCAATGGCAGCGGCTTCGAGTTGGAGACACCCGACGAACTGACCGACATCCGCAGCTTTGCGGTCGAATTGAAGGTGCCCGACTTTTCACCGCACCCGGTGCGCGACGCCGCGCTGGCGCTTGAAACGGCGCTCGACGGCTTGAAGCACTACGGCGCCAGGGACAGGCCGTGGATCGACGAGTCCATCGTCTGGGACTTCCAGACCAAGGATCTGGCGATGAACATCCTCTTGCCCGACCCGCTGCGCCGCGGGCTGTGGGACTGGCGCTCGCCGTTCTACATGAACGTCAACCCGGATCCGAATGCGCCGCGGGTGCAGCCCCACGTGATCGACTTCCTGAAGGTCACCGACTGGGTCGACTTCATCGACGAGTATCACAAGGGCAAGGACGAGAACGGCAAAGAGGCCATCTTCCAGGGCCTGCTCGCCGCCAAGATCGCGGAATTCCCGGCGTTCAACCGCAAATTCAAGCCGACCTACCCGAGCGACCCGGGCCAAGTGCCGTACGGCGACAGCCCCGGTCAAACGGCCAAGGGTGCCAAGGGGCCGCGGCGAGGCTGATAACCGTCTGGCGATCGTCTGCGTGGGCGGTGCCTGCCCGACTTGGGCACGCGTCGCAATGGGAAGCGCAGAGGGCTGCAATGAGCCCATCGCCAGGCACCGATCCCCGTGCGGCCTGGCGAACCTGCTCGAGGAGCCTTCGCCATGACACTGCAACCCCGTTCCGCCGCCGCCGTCGATTTCGAAGAGACGCGGCCCGCTCTCTACTTCGACCCCTGTCACCAGGGCTTTTGGCCGGAGGTCCGGCGCTCGCCTCAGGAGGACGCCCGGCCGGCGCCCCAGCCCCGTCGGGCGGCAGCTTCTGCGCCGCCATGGTTCGGCAGTGCCCGGCAGCCCCGCCTCGACCGCTGGTTGACATTGACGTGGCTGGTTGCCGGCGCGCTGCTGACGCTGTTCGCGCTGGGTCTGGCGATCACGCTGCTGGTCGGCGCGGAAGACCCGCGCGCCGAACGCGGCGCGCGATCGACTGCCGTCTCTCCACAGGTCGGCGCTGCGTCACCTCGGCGCGGCTGACCGTGCGCGAAGCAGAAGGCGCCTGCTGATGCACCGGCGGGCGCCTTCTGCGCGCGACGCGAGGCGCGTGCTCAGCGTCGCGACGCCGCGTCAGCATGTTGGCGACGGCGGCGCGCCAGCGGCACCATCATCGCCAGACCGGCGAGCATCAGCGCATACGTCTCGGGCTCAGGCACCGGTGGCGCGATCTGGCCGATGTCGCCGTCATGCACCGCCCAGGCGTAAAGGAGCGCGCTTTTATCCAGGTTGTCTTGACGGCCCGCGTGGAAGCTGTACCGCCAGGCTTCGCTCGTCACGTGTTCGCCGCTCCAGGGGTTGAGCGCGTAGTCCTGCGAGAACCAATAGCCGTAGGCTTGCATGTTCGCAAACGGGCCGGTGTTCTGCAGCGTCGGATCGACCTGGTGCGAGGCGCTCGGGTTGCCCAGCGTCACCAGATGCAGATGTGCCATGTCCGAGGTGGCGGCCTGTACGTTGTAGCCGCAAATGCCGCCGCCACTCCAGAAGACGTCGCCATAGCCGTCGGTGCCACAGCTGTCGATGTTGATGGTCGGCAGGTGCCAGCCAGTGACGCCTGCCACGTTCAAGCTGGTGGCCCAGGACGAGGCGGAGCTGAAGTCGACGCGGCCGATCATGTCGGCGTCGGCCAGCCAACTGATGTTCAGCGTCGTATCGTAGTAAGCGTCGGCGGTACCGTCGCCATCGATGTCACGAGCCTGCAGCGTGGTTTCCCAATCGCCTTGGCCAGTCACCGGGCCGGCGGTGGCGAGGCTGGCTGCCGCCACGGCGGCCAAACCGAGAAGTGCCTTGAGGGCGATGCGCATGAACCTGCTCCCTGAGGGGTTGTTTATGGGAGCGCAGTGTGGCGACCGGCCTGCCATCGCCGCCAGCCCCGAAGCGCGGGGCACGACCGGCTTGCAGGCGCGATGCGACGGCAACGCCGGTCCGTCCGGCCCCTCAGCGCGGACTTGTGGGCACTTCACGAGCGCAGCGCGCCAGCCGGGCCCCGTGCTCATGGGGGCACGACGTTCGGCGCGTTACGCGGCGCGGGCTATCGCGGTCTCACGCCAGCGCGCGGCGAGGCTCGCCCACTTGGCGCGCGCGGCTGTCAGGTGACGTTGCTTGACGTGGCCATAGCCACGGATGTCTTCGGGGATGCGCGCGATCTCCACTGCCAGCGCCAGCTTGTCGGCGCTCACGGTGGCGAGCAACTCTTCGATCGCAGTGCGGTACTCGCCGACCAGCGCGCGTTCTGTCTTGCGCTCTTCGGTGTGGCCGAACGGGTCGAGCGCGCTGCCGCGCAGGCCCTTCATCCTGGCCAACCACTTGAAGGCGGTGCGGATCCAGGGGCCGAAGGGCTGCTTGATCAGTTCGCCCTTGCTGTTCTTCTTCGCCGTCGCCGGCGGTGCGAGGTGGTGCACGATCTTCACGTCGCCGTCGAACATGTCGGCGATCTTCTTCGTGAACGCGGCGTCGGTGTGCAGCCGCGCCACCTCGTACTCGTCCTTGTAGGCCATCAGCTTGAACAGATAGCGTGCCACGGCCTCTGTGAGCTTGGTCGTACCGAGCTTCGACTCTGCGGCGCGTACTTTCTCGACGAAGGCTTTGTAGTCGGCGGCGTAGGCGGCGTTCTGGTAACCGGTGAGGAAGTCGACGCGCTTGGCGAGCATCTCGTCGAGCGACGGCTTCTTGACGAACTCGATCACCTGGGCCGCCTTGAACAGGGCGTGCACGGAGGCCAGATCGTGTGCGCAGCGGCGACCCC
>Ga0209798_10002203_pt1 | contig 11496 bp, 11 predicted proteins | sample DOMMetBare3Fresh_FD_187475 | JGI IMG/M metagenome (GOLD analysis project Ga0209798, IMG submission 187475) | Wetland sediment microbial communities from St. Louis River estuary, USA, under dissolved organic matter induced mercury methylation -... | ecosystem: Environmental > Aquatic >...
CCGACGCCAACACCAACACCAACACCAACGCCGACACCAACGCCGACGCCAACACCAACGCCGACGCCAACACCGTCACCTACACCAACGCCGACACCTACACCAACGCCGACACCGACGCCCACAGGTCCCAGCACACTGCAATTTAGTAGTGGGAACTACACCATAAGCGAAGGTGCGGCCCTCGCTACCATAACAGTCATCAGGATGGGTGATACGTCAGGAACGGTGACCGTCGATTATGCGGTCATCGCCGGCAGCGACGATGATGGTGAAGATGACAGTGCGACTTCAGTTCCTGGTCCCTGCAGCACTATTAGCGGCGTCGCCAGGCAAGACTGCGACTACACGATCACTTCGGGTACGCTGCGCTTTGGTCCTAATGAAAGTAGAAAGGACTTCGTGGTCCTGATCACAGAGGATCTCTACGCCGAGGGCAATGAGACTCTGCGGCTGGTCCTGAGTCAGCCGACGGGTGGAGCAACTTTGGGAGAGCAGCGTACGGCTACACTGATGATCCTGGACGACGATTCGGGACCGCCCGACTCAAATCCAAGCGATAGTCCGGGGATGTTTGTACGCCAGCATTACTCCGACTTTCTCAATCGGCCGGCGGACCAAAACGGATTGGATTACTGGACCGGCCAGCTGACTCAGTGTGGCAGCGATCAGCTCTGCATGCGCAGCCGGCGTATCACAGTGTCAGATGCTTTTTTCTTCGAACCTGAGTTTCAGGAAACCGCAGCTTACGTCTATCGGATCTACAAGGCTGCATTTGGCAACCGGCCAACATACGCGCAGTTTATGCCAGACCGCGCACGCGTAACTGGCGGGGTGCAACTCAACCAGAGCAAGACTGATTTTGCCAATATCATGGTACAGCGGGCGGCCTTCGTCTCCCTTTACCCGAATACTTTGGAGGCGGCCCAATACGTGGACGCGCTGGACACAAACACCGGACACTCCCTGACCACGGCCCAGAGGGCTGCGCTCGTTGCCGGGCTGATCAGCGGCAGCGAAACGCGTGCGAGTGTACTACGAACGATCGCGGACAATCAGACCTTCAGTAATCGCGAGTACAACGCCTCGTTCGTCTTAGCGGAGTACTTCGCCTATCTGCGTCGCGATCCTGATCAGGCGGGTTACAACTTCTGGCTCGGACAGGTCAACAGTTTTCCCCTACGCGACCTAAGCGTCCAGCATGCGATGGTATGTTCGTTTATTACCTCGACCGAGTACCAAAGCCGTTTCAGCTCAATGGTGACGCACAGCAATACCGAATGTCGTTGAGCGTGAAAGGGCAAAGGGCAAAGGGCACGCTTAGCTCTTTGCCCTTTGCTTTTTGTGCCTGACTTTACTGCAGGGCTGCGTATTCTTTCTTTGCTTGTAGCAAAACTGGTAGATCCTGATCGGCGTCTTTCCAGAGGGCAAAGAAGTCCTGATATTCAGTGCGGGCTTTGGAGGTATCTCCGGTAAGGACGGAGGCGCGCGCGAGGCCGAGGTGGGCTAACACATGCAGCGGTGAAAATGAATCCACTCCGGGGCGAGAAATAATTGACTGAAATTCCACTGCCGCCTCTTTACCGGCGCGCTGTTGCAGGTAAGCCTGCCCGCGCAGATAAGGAGTACCAATACCGGCAATCAGGCCAAAGTCATACTGGCGTGCTGACTCAAACAGCTGCAGGGCTTCAGGAAGGTTTCCGCGTTGTCGCTCGATCTCAGCCCGGAGTGGCGGTGCTGACATCAGCGACACCGCTGTATCCTTAGGATAGACTTTCAACATCTCGTCCAATAGCTGTTGTGCTTGTGCCGTGTCTTTGCACAATACCAGTGCCATGGCCGAGGTCGGCAGGCTGATTCTGCCACGTCCCAACTCGAGTCCTTTCTTGACGTTCCCGGCCACAGGCTCGCATTTGCCGAGGAGTGCCTGGTTAAAGGCCAGATAGGTCAACGTTTGGGATGCGTTTTCCTTACGTTCAGAAGTAGCGTAAAAGTTGAGTTGGCGTCTGATGATTTCCTCTGCTTGCTTCAGATGACCGGTGGACAGGACCCGAGCCGCCGTCATACCCAGGAATTCGGCTTCTACGGGCTTGCCCCTCGCCCACTCGGCCTCTCGCTGCATCGCAGCCTCATCGCGGCGCAGAAACGCAGAGGAGTAATTATTGAAGTGTATGTTTGGCGCGTCTGGGAAGAGCGCGGCCATCTCCCCGTTGGCCTTGTCTGCCTCATCAAACCTTCCCAGGTGGAAAAAGCTACTGATCAGGTTGTCATGCGCGCTGTAAACATTTGGCCCCAGGCGGACAGCTTCGAGCGAGTGTCTTAGCGCATCCTCGTATCTCCCGAGATACATCGAGTTTAAGGCGAGATTGTTGCGGGGAATGAAATCGTTAGGATAAAGCCGGGCCCACGTTTGCAGAACTTCCATCGACTTATCGATCTCTCCGGTCACGTAGTTGTAATACTTTTCGGAGATATACAGCCGTTCTCGTTCGCTCACCCGGTCACGCAGCGCGAAGGCCCTCTGCACGTATTCCTGGGCTAAATTCAGTTGCTCCATGTTGCCATAGCCCACAGCGATTCTGGCGTAGGCCATGGCAAAATTTGGATCCAGTTCTGTAGCCCGCTTGTAGAGGGCCAGCGCTTGCATACTGTTTCCTTTTCCCCGTTCCTCAGTGGCCATGGCGTACGCTTTCAAGGCTTCCAACGAAGACGTCGTGGCCTGCTCAACCGGCACCTCGAATTTCTTGATCGAACTTAGCGATTCGCCCAACTTGCTGCGCAACGATGAAGCTGCATTGCCCAGCGACGCAAGCACCTTCTCTTTGCTCTCTGCCTCGACCTGCTCGCGCGCGATTGAGTCACCCGTGTGCGCATTCACTGCTTCGATGGTCACGACGTAATGGCTGCCCAGACCAGAGATCGAGCCGACCAGCATGGCCTTGATACCCTGGCGCTCACAAATTTCGCGAGCGACATCGCGTGTAATGCGATCGTCGGGAGAGCGTCCCATAAAGCGCAAACTCTCGCGCACTCGATCTTCGGGAAAGATATTCAGGAAAGGGGACTGGCCAAGTTGTACGGCAAGCGCCTGCTTGAGCGTGCCGTCAAAGACGGTTTCGCCCGTTGTATTAACAAAATCAGCGAGCAGAATAGTGTCTTTCTCAGTGAGAGCGGCGGCTCGATTCCTGAAGAAGTACGTACTGACGGCTACTGCTGCGACTACCACCAGGGCGATAGCGAGGGAAACTGCTTTGTGGCGCTTGATTTCAGTAACGATAAACTCGGCGCTGGAAGGTCGCGGAACGGTTGCCGAATCAACCGCGGTAGTGCGCGTGCCCTCAGCCGTTTGAGCCTGGCCGGTGAGTTGTGTGGGCAGAATGGCCGCCGCTTCAGAGTCACCAGCATTACTGACAATGGCGCTGAGACGGTCCGGCGGTACGGAACGTTCCAACTCGGATTCAAACTCCAGACGCTGTTTCAGTTTTTTCAGGTCCGAATACAACTCTCTGGCAGTCTGGTAGCGCTCGTCGACATCCTTGCGCAGAGCTTTCATGACGATCCATTCAAACTCGGCCGGGACTTTAGGTGAATATCGCGCCAGCGGTGGCGGCTCGGTTCGGGTAATTGCCGAAAGCACATCGGTGGCAGTTTCCGCTTCAAACGGCACGCGGCCGGCCACCATCTCGTAGAGCACGACACCCAGGCTCCAGATGTCCGTGCGCGCATCAACCGGTTTACCGCGCGCCTGCTCCGGTGACATGTAGTGGGACGTGCCCATCACCGTGCCGGCGTCCGTGTGGACCAGAGCCCGCGTGGGGGCTTCGGTATCGGCGCCGCTCGGCACTTCGGTGAGTTTTGCCAACCCAAAGTCCAGAATTTTCACGTAGCCGTTGCGCCGCACCATGATGTTCTCGGGCTTGATGTCCCGATGCACGATGTGGGCTTCGTGAGCTTCCTCCAGCGCACTCGACACTTGCATGCCGATGTCCAGGACTTCGATGATTTCCAGGCCCGCCCCGCCAATTCTCTGGCGCAACGTGACGCCATCGACGAATTCCGTGGCAATGAAGTTATGACCGTCAGCCTGCCCGACTTCGTGGATGGTAAGAATGTTGGGGTGGTTGAGCGCCGAAGCCGCACACGCTTCCTGCTCAAAACGATTGAGGCGATCGCGATTGGTGGTGAACTCTGCGCCGAGGAGTTTCAGCGCGACCTTGCGGCCTAGCTTTGTGTCTTCAGCGAGATAGACCTCGCCCATGCCACCGGCGCCCAGCTTGTGGACAATGCGGTAATGTGAAATTCTTTTTCCGTCCATGCTCGTGTCAGTAGTGGGGGTTTGTTCGATGGATATTACCGTAAGCGCGTAAGATTAATCATCCTTTTCTGGTCGATTGAAAATCTGCACTCCACGCCGTGGCCTCTCGATCGGTTGAAACCGGATGAGAATTAATCTCAGCTCTCCGCCAGCAACTCTCGGAGCCTTGCGGGCGAGCCCCCATTCACCCGCACCTGTTTAAATTTCGCAGTCTGGCCGCTGGTAATCTCAACCGCCCTCTTGGGCACGTTGAAGGTCTTCGCGAGCACGCGAACCAGCTCTCGGTTTGCGGCGCCGTCGACTGGTGGTGCGGCAATCCGCACGCGCAAAGCATTGTTGTGGTCACCTGCGATCGCACTTTGCGAAGCTCGCGGTACAACCAGCACTTTGAAGATTAACGCGCCATTATCTTGCGAATAGTCGATCACTTAGCTGCGTAAAAGAGTTCCCTGAATTGCTGCCTGAAATAACCAGATGATAATAAAGGCGACGAAGGCCGAAATATCAAACATACCGATGGGGGGAATGACGCGTCGTAAGGGAGCAAGAAACGGCTCGGTGGCGCTAAACAGGAAACGCATGACGCGATTTGAATAAGTCAGCATGACCCAGGAAAAAATGATGCGGGTAAAAATCAGGAGCGCGTAGATGGCCAGTAAGCCATACAACAGATGGCCGATGATTCGCGCCACCGCTCCCTGCTGCACCGCGCTCATAACTCCGATCAAGGTGCTGAGAACGGCATCTGTGAGCCTAAGCGCGAGCCAGCCAAGCAGTATAGTGATCAGAATCGTTACCAGCGGCGCATACTTGGGATCCACCCGAAAACCACGCAGGGCGCCACGCACGGGTACGATCATGGGGTCCGTCATTCGGCGCAGCGTTACGTAAGTCCAGCCAAAGTAGTTGAGATTGGCGACCTCAGCCAGCAGGCGCAAAATGACCACGGTTACCACGACGACAATCGCCATCGTCACCAGCCAACCTGCAAAGAGGCCGAAGCGGTCAATAATCAAGTAGTTCATATCCAGGCTTGTCCCTCGCGCTCGCCAAAGAGGGCCGTGCCAATCCTGACCATGGTCGCGCCTTCTTCGATCGCGACCTCAAAATCATTTGTCATGCCCATCGAGAGTTCGCCTGGTCCGGTGCCAAAATCTCCGCGGAGTTGCATTTGATCGCGCAATTCACGCAGACGCCGGAAGTAAGGCCGGACGCGCTCGGCATCGGTAAAGAATGGCGGCAGCGTCATTAGCCCGCGCAAGCGCAGGCGCCGGCTGACACCGACAGACTGGATCAACTCTGCAAGTTCAGATTCGCTGGCCCCTGACTTCGTTTCTTCACCGCCGAGGTCAATCTGAATCAGGACCGGCAATTCCGCCCGCTCTTCTTCGACACATAAACGATCCAGGCGTTCCACTAGTTCGACCGAGTCCAGCGAATGAATCAGATCGAAGAGTTTCACCGCACGACGGGCTTTATTCGCCTGCAGGTGGCCAATCAAATGCCAGTGGGCCGCGTTTCTTCCCACGGCAACGATTTTCGGCTCCGCTTCCTGAACCCGATTCTCGCCAAAATCCTTTGCTCCAATGTCCAGCGCCACCCTCAGGGTTTCTACCGGATGGGTCTTAGTCACGGCAATCAACGTAATTTCATCCGGCGCCCGCCGGCTTCGCACGGCGCTGGCGTTTATTCGCCCGCGAATTTCCGCGAAACGCTTGCTCAAGTCTGCGAGTTGGTTGGCGGTGGCGGACATACGACTCAGTCTGCCTCCCTCAGACGACATGCTGATAGTGCACGGATAATGTACCACGGTATGAGAACCACGTTCTCCTCATGAAGACGTATTACCATACACGCCCAGTGTAGCGATAACGCGTCATGAACTGCGTCAGAGGAATATATCGTTGCAAACGCGGGTCAGAAGCAGGGTTTTCTGCTGGCACGGCGATTGTATGGTACAAAAGGTAAGCACTCTTCCCCATGAACGAATTCTTTATTGATGGAGGTTTTATGACAGTGTCAATCTCAAGCAGGGAACAGGGCGAAGGCCTACCGGGAAAGTCCTTCAAAAGACTGCTCCGAGGACATCTTTGGACCGCTGCCTTTATGCTCTTACTGGCTGTAGCCGTGCCAGCCAGCACCTTTGCCCAGGGTCGAGGCCGGGGGCGCGATCGCTACTCCGGTGCCGATAAGAAGTGCGGCAAGTTTGTTAACTGTCACGATGCCCGCGATGGACGTTGGGATGGAAGAGGTCCCCGGCGAAACAGCTATCGTAACCGGGTCGATTACATCGGGCGGAGGTACCGCGTCAGAAGAGGTTATTCTTATGATCGCGGCCGATCCTACGATAATGGGCAGGCGAGGATGAAATACAGGGCGCGCGAACGAAGAGCGCAGCTTCGCCCGCGTTATTTTGCGCGACGTTATGCAGTGCGCAACAATCGACGCTGGCAACACCGGCAATAAGCTTATAGCCTTTCAATTATGCGGAGATAACTGCAGTTCCTGGGACTCGCCCGCATCCTGCGTGCTGAAGCGGCAGAAAAAACTACCGTGCCCCTTAAGATTCTTGATCGCCTTGACACCCCTTGAGCCGGTTCGTATATTCCCTTGTCACGGGGATGTGGCGGAACTGGCAGACGCGCAGGTCTCAGAAGCCTGTGATGGCGACATCGTGGAGGTTCAAGTCCTCTCATCCCCACCAGTTACATTAGAAAATAAGTTTGCGGCGAGTCTCGTCAGGGGAGGCTCGCTTTTTTTTGGGGCAGCAGATTACAAGCCAACCAAGAGCTCACTCATCGACACTAAAACGCCACAGAACCTATGGGGGTGGTGTTATCGTACTAGAGTCAGTACTGAACAAGGAGAGAGCCATGGCCGTACACCCAGCTGCATTCGTTGAGACAATAGATCGTGGTACGGATTCACCAGAATCGACCAGAACTGTCAACTTGCGGTTAGCATCAGGTAAAGGGAGTGTTGGCCGTGTGCAGCGACTGGTTGAGCTGGCATCGTCCCTGATGCGTGAAGCTCAGGTACTGGCTCGCGATAAGGCTTTTGCTGACGAGTCTGCCAGCCTGGAAACCCTCGACCTGGCAAAGGGATTCGACTTCTATGATGAGGTTCAGCGTTTTGAAATGGCGCTGATTAAACTTGCCCTCGAGCAGGCTGAAGGTAATCAGGCAAGAGCTGCGCGGCTCCTGGGTTTGCGAGCTACCACCCTCAATTCGAAAATCAAGGCCTACGACATCCAGTATTAGGGCTGGGCCTGTCACCTTCTACACTACCGGCTGACGAAACGATTTCCCTTAATCCAAAACCGCCAGGGCTTATCGATCCAATCTTCCGCATAACCGATGCCAATGCGTGGCCCGGAGGCGATCTGACGCGCCGGCACTCGTCTATTCTCTTCAATCCAGATCCGGTTTCCCCGGAGATCAGACTGGTCCAATTGGCGGTTGATTCCTAAAGCTATGCAGAGTTTGCCCGGGCCGTTGGTTAGATTTGTATCAGGCTGATGCGGACGTCGCCGGCGCATTTGTTCGAGTCCTTCCACCGGCTCAAGGCCGCGAACCAGAATGGCATGAGGGATTTCAGGCATGTTCGTAACTACGTTGAACTGGTGATACATACCATAAACAAAGTAGACGTAAGCCGTCCCGCCCATTCCGAACATCGTTTCCGTTCTTTTTGTCCGGCGCCCGCCGTAGGCGTGTGAAGCGCGATCCTGAGGACCACGATAGGCCTCAGTTTCGACTATCAGACCAGAGACACGCGTCCCGTCAGCGTCCGGGACTACCAGGAGTTTGCCGAGTAGTTCTCGCGCCACCGTCACCACGTTAGCTCGTGTATAAAACTCGCGTGAAAGCTTGAGCTCCGTTTTCATTTTTGCCCCGAGAAATCTCTAGCCCGCCACCGGGTCCGCAGACGGCGGTTTACCCGCAGCATCGCAAAAGTGCGCCATCAAAAGGAAGTGTACTCAAGGACCAGTGGCTTACTTCCACAGTTTCCATAACATTAGGAAAGTAATTACAAAGCCGATAAGGACGATAGCGCGGCGCACCACAACCTTGCCGATGCGGACAGCCATACTTGCCCCGAAATAGCCGCCCAGCAACGCACCTCCCGCCATCAGGAGAGCATCGGGCCAAACCACCAGATGCGTCAGCGAAAAGCTCAGCACGGCTATACTATTGATACAGATTCCCAGGAAGTTCTTGATGCCATTGGCGCGATGAATTTCATGAAGACCAAGCAGGCCGAGCGCGGCCAGCATCAGGATGCCGTTGCCCGCTCCAAAATAACCTCCGTAGATCGCCGAGCAAAACTGAAAGACGAGCGCCCCCAGCCACCAGGAGGTTTTGGGCCTGGCCGCGATTGGTTGCAGTTGCAGGCGGCGACTGAGACTGCCCTGCGCCATGAATAACAGAGTGGCGAACAGAATCAGAAACGGAACCATGCGGGCAAATGTCGGCGAGGGAGTAACGATTAACAGCCAGGCGCCTAACGCTCCTCCGAGCACACTGATCGCTCCCAGTCGCAACAGCAGAGTCGAACTGTTTTCCAGTTCCTTGCGATATCCAAACAGTCCGCCAAACAGACCTGGCCAGAGCGCCACTGTGCTGGTCGCATTCGCGACCTTTGGATCCAAACCCAGCCAGATAAGCACCGGGAAAGTTACCAGAGTCCCGCCGCCGGCTATCGAGTTGATCGCGCCGGCAACGAAAGCGGAGGCAACCAGGATGATTTCGTGCAGGATGGGAAGATTCATCGTCAGGACCGAGCCGCGCTGAAAGACCAGAGCTGAAAGAGTTCGCATGTTAGAATGCAATACAGGGTTTCAGCAAAGAAAAAATGAAGGGAGAAGTGAAAGATGGCTCAGGTAACCATTCATCCACGCAAAAATGGTCCCTACCTCATCGAGGGGGAAGTCGATCTGTTCGACACTGAGGGCAACAAGATTGCCGTGGAGAAATCAACCATCGCTCTTTGTCGTTGTGGCGCGTCCTCAAGAAAACCATTTTGCGATGGCACGCATAGCCGCATAGGCTTTGAAGCGGCAGGAGCAATCAACCCGTCAAGCGCCGAATAGCCTGACGTCAGACCTTCTCTGCAAAATGATTCGTCGACTCTTTATCGCTGCAGCGGGCGCCATCCTGCTTACTGCTCTCCTGTGGGGGACAGCTCCGGGTCGCTGCGCCCCGGCGGCGGCAGTAAAGAAATTAAGGCTGCGGGTGATGACTTACAACATTCATGTCGGGGTCGGCATGGATAAGCGCATGGATCTGCAGCGTATCGCAGACGTAATTAACGGGGCGAAGCCGGATTTGGTTGGTCTGCAGGAAGTTGATCGCGGAGTTAAAAGGACGCAGGGAGTTGATGAAATTGCCGAGCTGGCGCGTCTGACAAAACTGGAATTTGCCTTTGCCCACAATCTCGATTTCCAGGGTGGGCAATATGGAGTGGCGATTCTTTCACGTTTTCCCATTCTAACGACCGAGCATCGCATGTACCTGAACAGACGCGAAGCCGAGCGTCGGGGGCTGCTGCGCATCGAGGTAAGCAGCGGCGGTCACCGGCTCAGTTTTGCGACGACGCATCTGGATTACCAATACGAAGATGGTCGCATTTATGAAGCAGGACAGCTGCTTGATTTTCTCAAGGTCGAGAAAGGGCCTTTAATCCTGGTTGGCGACTTCAATGTTGATCCAAACGGGGACAGCTATAAACTGCTAACCGCCTATTTTCGCGACGCCTGGCTGGAGAGCGGGGCCGGGGGGAAGGGACTTAGTTATCCGGCTGATCAACCGGCCAGGCGAATTGATTATATTTTTTGCCGCTTCGATTCCGGCGCGCGTGCGAAGAGAGCCTGGATGGTAGATAGTCAGGCTTCGGATCATGTTCCAGTCCTGGCTGAGATTGAAATTCAGTAGTTCCGGTAGGCAGGGTGTAAAGCGTTATGACAAACGTAAAGCAGATGTCGGATGAGGAAATTCGCGAGCGCGTGACGCGGCTTGCTTTTGATGGCGATAACCTGCGCTTCCGCGAGTTTCTTAGGAAGCTGGAGACGGGCTTGCCGCCAGGGACGGGGATTGCTCTTCGCGGCAGTGTAGTGACTAACGAACGTTGGAAGGACGGCAAGCCTTTCGATGCCGAGGGCCGGGGAACAAGCGATCTCGACGTCACCTTAATCGGTGCGGAAGTAATGGAACATTGGGATAAGGATGCTTTCTACATACCGGCCCTGCACACAAAACCACTGTGCGACGAGGACCCCAACATTGCGCCGGGACTGCGCGCCTTAAGGGTAGAGTTGCAGGAATTAGCAGAGCGGCCGGTAAATTTTCAGGCCACCGCTAACTTAATTCTGTTCGCGCGCGATGTTTTGTTCAACGAGCCTTACGTTATGCTGATCGAGCCGGGGAAAGGTACCGGACCGGTTTGACGTCGCACGGGCGTCTCGTTCGTGTGCCACGCCGAACAATTGTAATGGAAAAGTCAACACACAGGCCGCCTGTGTCCAGGCAGGAAAGGGATTGTGATTGTCAGGCTCCTCAGCTACAACATTCGCTTCGGTGGCCGGGGGCGCGAAGCCGAACTCGCAGATGTTATTCGCAGTGTCACACCCGACATTGTTGTGTTTCAGGAAGCTATCGATCCTGAGGTAATTGCCTCCCTGGCGGGCTTGACTAATCTGCCAGTCTGGGCCGCGCGCCGCAAACACTCCCTCGCCTACATCACCCGCCTGCCGATTGCGCATCACGAATGGCATTATCCCGCCGGGGCTAAACATTCATTTCTTGAAATTGCGCTCGAGGGCAGCGAGGCGAGGATTTTCGGCCTGCACCTGAGTGCGATGTTTTCCAAATGGAGTGAACAACAGCGCGCCCGTGAGATTCGCGCGCTGCTGAAAGAGATTAAAAAATTTGAGGCAGGCTTCCACGTACTGGTTGGCGACTTTAATACCCTGGCCCCCGGCGAAGTGCTGGATGTGCGGCGCATGCCGCGTTGGATTCGAGCGATGATTTGGTTGAGCGGGCGCGACATTCAACGGGAGACGATTGGCGTTGTACGTGACGCAAAGTACGTGGATGGCTATCGGGTCTTACACCCGGACGTGAAGGGCTACAGCTTCCCGGTCTGGGATCCGCATCTGCGTCTTGATTACGTTTTCCTGCCGG
>Ga0209798_10002205_pt1 | contig 11488 bp, 9 predicted proteins | sample DOMMetBare3Fresh_FD_187475 | JGI IMG/M metagenome (GOLD analysis project Ga0209798, IMG submission 187475) | Wetland sediment microbial communities from St. Louis River estuary, USA, under dissolved organic matter induced mercury methylation -... | ecosystem: Environmental > Aquatic > Freshwater...
ACCGTTCTCCTCGTCCTGCTCTTCGCCTGCTACTACGGCTACATCCTCCTGGTGGCGGCCGACAAGCCGCTGGTGTCGCGCCGGATCGGCGAGGTGACCACGCTCGCCATCCCGCTCGGCGTGGCGGCCATCGTGGTCGCCTGGTTGCTCACCGCCATCTACGTCTTCTGGGCCAACCGGTCGTACGACCCCGAGGTCGAGCGGCTCAAGGGCCAGATGCACCGCTAGCCCGATTCCCCCGACCCGTAAGACACGGAGGCCCCCTTGACCCCCGCCGCCGAGACCACCCTGCAGACCACGCTGGGCACGCCCCAGCTCTCCTCCATCTTCTTCTTCTTCCTCATCGTCGCCGTCACCCTGGTCATCACCTACTGGGCGGCGCGGCGCACCCGGACCACCTCCGAGTTCTACGCCGCCGGCCGGAGCGTCTCGGCGCTGCAGAACGGATTTGCCCTCGCCGGCGACTACATGTCGGCCGCCAGCTTCCTCGGCATCTCCGGCATGGTGGCCTTGAAGGGCTACGACGGCATGATCTACGCCACCGGGTGGCTGGTGGGATGGCCGGCGCTGATGTTCCTCATCGCCGAGCCCCTGCGGAACCTCGGCAAGTTCACCTTCGCCGACGTGGTGGCCTTCCGCCTGCGCCAGAAGCCGGTGCGCATCGCCGCCGCCGTGGGCGGCATCCTGACGGTGCTCTTCTACACCATCGCGCAGATGGTCGGCTCCGGCTCCCTCATCAAGCTCATGTTCGGCATCAACTACGAGCTGGCCGAGATCATCGTGGGCACGGTGATGCTCGCCTACGTGCTCTTCGGCGGCATGCTGGCCACCACCTGGGTCCAGATCATCAAGGCGGTGCTGCTGCTCATCGGCGTCACCATCCTCACCTTCCTCGTCCTCGTGAAGTTCGGGTTCGACCCGGGGAACCTCTATGCGGCCGTGGTGGCCCGCCACGGCCAGGCCGCGCTGGAGCCGGGGGCCATCGTCCAGAGCCCCATCGAGGCGGTGTCGCTGGGCCTGGCGCTCATGTTCGGGCTGCTGGGGCTGCCGCACATCCTCATGCGCTTCTACACGGTGCCCGACGCCAAGGCCGCGCGGAAGTCGGTGCTCTACGCCACCGGCCTCATCGGCTATTTCTACGTCATCATCCCCATCGTGGGCTTCGGCGCCTCGGTGCTGGTCGGCCGCGACTTCGTCTCCAAGATGGACGCGGGCGGAAACATGGCTGCGCCGCTCCTCGGCGAGATGCTGGGCGGCACGGCCTTCCTCGGCTTCATCGCCGCGGTGGCCTTCGCCACCATCCTGGCGGTGGTGGCCGGCCTGACGCTGGCCGGCGCCTCGGCCTTCAGCCACGACATCTACGTGAACGTCATCAAGGGCGGCCGCGCCACCGAGGAGCAGCAGGTGAAGGTGGCCAAGATGGCCACGGTGGTCTTCGGCATCCTGGCGGTGGCCCTGGGCATCGCCTTCAAGGGCCAGAACGTGGCCTTCATGGTGGGCCTGGCCTTCGCCATCGCCGCCAGCGCCAACTTCCCGGCGCTGCTTCTCTCCATCGTCTGGAAGCGCTTCACCACCCAGGGCGCGGTCTGGTCCATCCTGGTGGGCGCGGTCACGTCCTTGACCCTGATCGTCCTCTCCAGGACCGTCTGGGTGGAGATCTTCCATTTCAAGGAGGCGCTCTTCCCGATGAAGAACCCGGCCATCTTCTCCATGGCCCTGGCCTTCGCGGTGGGCATCCTGGTGTCGCTCGCCACCCCCGAGAAGGAGGCGCAGGAGAAGTTCGAGGAAGAGAAGCTGCGCACCTACCTCGGGGTGGGCGCCGAGTAGCGTCCAGGCGCCCGACTTCGCGGTGGCCCTCTCCCCCCGGGAGAGGGCACTCGCGCTCGTCGCCGACCGCGGAGGGTGAGGGCGCCCGACGGCGAGAGCCCCATCGTCACCGCGCCAGCTCGGGCACGTGGCGCCCCAGGATCTCCTGCAGCCCCCGCAGGCCCGGGAGCCTCTCGAAGGCCTCGCGCACGTAGCGAAGCGAGGCGGGGATGGAGGGGAGGAAGCCGGGGTTCTTCTTCACCCGGTCGATGAACACGAAGCGCCCCGCGTCCTTCAGCTTGCGCTGGACGGTGAGGAGGTCGAAGACGGCGCGGAAGGGGGCGTACTCGAGCCGCGGCCCGCCCGCCTCGGCGAAGCGGTCGAGCCAGCGGCGGAGCAGCCGCTCCACGAGGTCCGGCGGGAGCTCGACGTAGCTGTCCCGCAAGAGCGCCACGAGGTCATACTGCCGCGGCCCGAGCAGCGCGTCCTGGAAGTCGATGACGGCCTGCTCGCCGCCCGGGAGCACCATGAGGTTGCGCGACTGGTAGTCGCGGTGGGTGAAGCCCTTGGGCTCGGCTTCGAGCGCGCCGGCGACGGCCTCGAAGTGGCGGCTCACCTCCTCCCGCTCGGGGGGCGAGAGCCTGCGCCCCTTCCAGGCCTCGAGGCCCCACTCCACGAAGTGCTCGAGCTCCCAGAGGTACAGGTCGCGGTCGAAGCTGCGGCCGAAGGCGACGCAGGCGGGGTCGGGGCGTCGCTCCGCCGCGGCCCGGAGCCGCGCCAGCGCGTCGACGGCCCGCTCGTAGTGGGGGCCGGGAGGATCGCCGGCGAGGAGCCGCGTCTCGAGCATCTCGTCGCCCAGGTCCTCGAGCACCATGAGGCCGCCCTGCGGGTCGTGCTCGTGAAAGGCGAGGATCGCCGGGACCCGCACGCCGAGGGAGCGGAGGTAGCGCTGCACGCTCACGAACGCGTTCTCGGCGGGGGCCGAGCCCTTGATGGCCTCCTCCGGCCTCGCGTCGGGCGGCATCACCATCACCACGTGGGACGCGGGCGGCTCGCCCACGCGCCAGTAGCTCCGCAGCGACGCGTGGCCGGCGAGCCGCCTCACGGGCAGCGACGCGGCGCCCCGTCCGGTGGCCCGCTCCACGGCGCGCCGCACCCGCGCTTCCGTTCGATCCTCGCTCATCTCGAGTGGCTCTCCCGCGTGCCCGCTCGCCGGGACCGCATCCCGCCCGCCGCGTTGACACCCCCCGGAGCGGGACCTATAAGGCGCTTTCCCGGCCTTCTTCCCGCCTCGAGGAGCGTCCGCACATGGCCTACCACGAGAACGTCCTCTCCGCGATCGGCGCGACGCCGCTCGTGAAGCTCTCCAAGGTGGTGGGGCCCGGCGACGCCACGGTCCTCGTCAAGCTCGAGTACCTGAACCCCGGCGGCTCCATCAAGGACCGCATGGCGCTGCACATCATCGAGAAGGCCGAGAAGGCGGGGCTCCTGCGCAAGGGCGGCACCATCGTCGAGAACACGAGCGGCAACACCGGCGTGGGAGTGGCCATGGCGGCGGCCGTGAAGGGCTACCGCTGCATCTTCACCATGCCGGACAAGATGTCGAAGGAGAAGCAGGACACGCTCAAGGCCTTCGGCGCGCAGGTGATCATCACCCCCACCAACGTCCCGGCCGACTCGCCCGAGAGCTACTACTCGGTGGCGAAGCGCATCGCGGCGGAGACGCCGAACAGCTTCTACCTGAACCAGTACCACAACCCCGACAACATCGAGGCCCACTTCCGGCTCACCGCCCCCGAGATCTGGGAGCAGACCGGCGGCCGGTTCGACGCCTTCGTGGCCGGGCTCGGGACCGGCGGGACCATGAGCGGCTGCGGCCGGTTCTTCAAGGAGAAGGACGCGCGGATCCGCAACGTCGGGGTGGACCCGATCGGCTCCGTCTACCACTCCATGTTCAAGACCGGAAAGCTCTCCGAGCCGCGGGTCTACAAGGTGGAGGGGATCGGCGAGGACATGATGTGCGGCGCCATGGACCTCAAGGTCCTCGACGACGTCCGCCAGGTCAACGACCAGCAGGCCTTCGGCATGGCCCGCCGCCTGGCCCGCGAGGAGGGCATCTTCGCCGGCGGAAGCTCCGGCGCCGCGGTGCACGTGGCCGCGCAGGTGGCGCGAGAGATGGGCAAGGGCAAGACCGTGGTCGTTCCGCTCCCGGACGGCGGCCGCTCCTACATCTCCAAGTTCTTCTCCGACGAGTGGATGCGGGACAACGGCTTCCCCGTCGACGGCGGCGAGGGCATCGCCGGCGCGCGGGTGCGCGACATCCTCGGCGAGCGCCGCGGCCGGGTCATCACCGCCCGCAAGGCCGACAAGGTCGAGGCGGTGGTCAAGGCGATGAAGGAGAACGACATCTCCCAGATGCCGGTGGTGGACGCCGAGGGGCGCTGCATCGGCATGATCCACGAGTACGACCTCCTCAACTTCCTCATCGAGGGCAAGCACCGCCTCTCCGAGGTGGTCGAGCCGCTCGTCCAGCCCCTGCAGGGCGTGGTGACGCCCGAGACGCCCATTGGGAACCTCCGCGCCATCTTCAACGACGACAACGTCGCCGTCGTGAAGGAGGGCGACCGGGTGACGGGCATCGTCACCAAGATCGACCTCATCGACTTCCTCGGCCACCGGCTGAAGTGAGGAGCGCGGGAGAGCGCCATGAAGGACGACACCCTCCGCTTCGAGACCCTGGCCATCCACGCCGGCCAGGCGCCGGATCCGACGACCGGCGCCATCATGACGCCGGTCTACCTGACCTCGACCTACGTCCAGGACGGGCCCGGCGTGCACAAGGGGTTCGAGTACTCGCGCACGCGCAACCCGACGCGCGACGCGCTCGAGGGGTGCCTGGCGGCGCTCGAGGGGGCGGAGCACGGCCTGGCCTTCGCCTCGGGCCTCGCCGCCACCGACTGCATCCTGCACCTGCTCGACGCGGGCGACCACGTCCTCTGCTCCGACGACGTCTACGGCGGCACCTTCCGCATCCTCGACAAGGTCTTCCGCCGCCTCGGGATCGAGGTGTCCTACGCGGACATGAGCGACCCCGGGAGCGTGGAGCGGGCGATGCGGAAGAGCACCCGGCTCGTCTGGATCGAGACGCCGACCAATCCCATGCTGAAGATCGTGGACCTCGCCGCGGTGGCGCGGATCGCCCGGGCCGGCGGGGCGCGCACGGTCGTGGACAACACCTTCGCGACCCCCTTCTTCCAGCGGCCGCTCGAGCACGGCATCGACGTCGTCTGCCACTCCACCACCAAGTACCTGAACGGCCACTCCGACGTGGTGGGCGGGGCGGTGGTGACGAGCGACGCGGACCTGCACGGCCGCCTGCGTTTCCTGCAGAACGCGGTCGGGGGCGTGTCCTCGCCCATGGACAGCTTCCTCGTGCTGCGGGGCGTGAAGACCCTCCACGTCCGCATGGAGCGGCACGCCGAGAACGCGATGCGCATCGCCCGCTTCCTGGAGGCCCACCCCCAGGTGGAGAAGGTCACCTACCCCGGCCTCCCCTCCCACCCGCAGCACGCGCTGGCCCGCCGCCAGATGAGGGGCTTCGGAGGGATGCTCACCTTCGTCATCCGGGGAGGGCTCGAGGCGGCGCGCGCCTTCCTCCGGACGGTGAGGATCTTCGCCTGCGCCGAGTCGCTCGGAGGCGTCGAGAGCCTCATCGAGCACCCCGCCATCATGACCCACGCCAGCGTGCCGAAGGAGACGCGCGAGAGGCTCGGCATCGCCGACGGCTTCATCCGCGTCTCTTGCGGCATCGAGAGCGCCGACGACCTCGTCGCCGACCTCGAGAGGGGATTCGCCGCCGCCCGCCGCCTCGCCTGAGCCGCGCGCCGGCGTCGCCTTCGGGTGCCGCCCTGGGCCGGAGCGCTAGTCCGTCGCCGCGCGAGGCACCGGGCGCCCCTCGATGTGCAGCGCCGGGAAGAGGAGGCTCGCCGCGAGCGCGGCGGCGGCGATCGCCGCCACGGCCCGGAAGATCCACTCCATGCCCGACTCGAGCGCGCCGGACAGGGACCGGAGGAGCGCCGGGTCCATGAGGCTCCGCTCCGGCCCGAGGAGCTGGTCCACCGCCTCCGGCGTGGCCTGGCTCCCGGCGAGCGCCGCCGCCAGCACCCCGCCGAGGATGCCGACCGCCAGCGTCCCGCCGATGGTGCGGAAGAACATGGTGCTGGCCGTGGCCACGCCGCGCCGGTTCCAGGGCACGCTCGTCTGCACCGCGATGACGAGCGGCGTGTTGGCGAAGCCCAGCCCGAGGCCGTAGAGGCCGGCGAGAAGGCGCGGCACCGCGAGCCCCGCCCCGGGGCGGAGCCAGACCGCGAGCCCGACCGCGGCGACGAGCGAGAGGCAGAGCCCGCCGCGGATGAGGATCCGGTAGCCGAGCCGGGGAAGCAGCCTCCCGCCGAGCGTGCTCGCAAGCGGCCAGCCGATGGCCATGGGCGCGATGGCGCCGCCCGCGTCGGTGGGGCTGCCGCCCAGCACGCTCTGCACGTACAGCGGCACGTAGGTGACGGTGGAGATCATGGCCGCCCCGACCAGTGCGCCGGTCGCCGACGACACCGCCATCACCCTCTGGGCGAAGAGGTCGAGGGGGATGAGCGGCTCCTGGGCCCGGCGTTCCACCCACAGGAAGGCGGCGAGGGCGGCCGCGGCCGCCGGCACGGCGACGAGGCCGGCGGTCCGGGACCGGGTCGCGGAGAGGAGGGCCAGCACCGCCGCGGTGAGGAGCGCCGCGCCGGCGACGTCGAGCCGGTGGTCGTGTCGCTCCGGCCGCTCGTGATAGGCGACGACGAGGACCGCCGCGCTGCCGAGGCCCATCGGGACGTTGACCCAGAAGACCCAGCGCCAGGACAGCCAGCGCACCAGGGCGCCGCCGAGCAGGGGGCCTACCAGCCCGGCGAGGCCCCAGACCGCGCCGAAGAGCCCCTGCATGCGGGCGCGCTCCCGGACGTCGAAGAGGTCGCCGACGATGGTCAGGGCGATGGGCTGGATGGCCCCGGCGCCGAGCCCCTGCACGGTGCGGAAGGCGACGAGCTGCTCCATGGACCGGGCATGGCCGCAGGCGAAGGAGCCGGCGAGGAAGAGGGCGATGCCGGCGAGCAGGACCGGCTTGCGGCCGTACAGGTCCGCGAGCTTGCCGTGGATGGGAACGGTGACCGTGGCCGCGAGCATGTAGCTCGTGAAGGCCCAGGCGTAGAGGTGGATTCCCCCCAGGTCCCCCACCGCCGTCGGCATGGCGGTGGAGACCACGGTCATCTCCATCGCCGCGAGGAACATCCCGAGCAGGAGCGCGACGACGGTGAGCGGGCGGTTCGTGGCGCGCACGGGGAGCGCCACGACTAGCCGCGGGGACCGGGGCAGTCAAGTCCGCGCGCTCCGGCGCGCGGGTCCGGCCGGGAGCGTGACCGCCGCTAGTCCGCGAGCTCGGCCGACGGCTTCACGCCCATCGCCTTGAAGACGATCTCCATCGGGCAGAAGCCGGTGAGCGAGGCCTGGAAGAGCATGAAGCCCACGAAGGCGGTGAGCCACAGGAACTTCTGGCTCACGAACAGGGGGCACGCCGGGACGGACAGCCCGACCGAGAGGAGCACGAGGAAGCCGGCGAAGAGGCGCACGAAGCGTTCGGTGGTCATCCTACATTTCCCTTCAGTGAGAGTTGGCCCGAGGAGATTCAGCGTACCCATCTGGAGGTCATCCGTCGAGGCTCGGCGCGCAACAGCCCGGTCCTGCTAGCATCCGCGCACCCTGGGAGGCTCCATGACCGCCGCGCTCCTCGCCCTCGCGCTCTCCGCCACCGCCTCGAACACCGCCCTCGCGCCGGCGCTCCCCCGCGTGAAGGCCGCCCTCGTCGCCAGGCATGGCGAGGCCCAGCGCCTCCGCGTCGAGCGCGGCGTCGATCAGATGGCCGCCTCCTGGCGCGCCTCCGACGGCGACGCCAGGGCCTTCGCCGCCTTCGCCGAGGCGAGCTTCGTGTCCGACCCGGCCGCGCTCGACGTCACCTTCGCCCGCTTCGAGGAGGCCCTCGAGCAGCTCGACGGACATTTCCTCGAGGTCAACCGCTTCCTGGCCCGCCACGCCGTGCTCGAGATCGGGCCCACGGTGCCGGTGGACCCGCTGTTCGCCGCGGTGGACGCGGGCGCGCACCTCACCGACGACCTCTTCGACTCGAAGCTCGCCTTCGCGGCGCTCCTCAACTTCCCCCTCACGACGCTGGCGGAGCGAGAGGAGAAGGGGGCGCGCTGGACCCGGCGGGACTGGGCCGAGGCCCGGCTCCTCGGCCGGCGCGGGGCGCTCGGGGGCGCGTCCGACGGGGGCCTGTCCCAGCGGGTCCCCGCACCGGTGAAGCAGGCCGTCGCCCGCGCCTACGCCGGCGCCCAGGCCTACGTCGCCGACTACAACCTCTACATGCACCACGTGCTCTCGGAGGGAGGCGAGCGGCTCTTCCCGAAAGGGCTGCGGCTCCTCAGCCACTGGAACCTCCGGGACGAGATCAAGGCCTCGTACGCCCTGCCCGGCGGGCTCGCCCGCCAGCGGGTCATCGCGAAGGCCATGGAGCGCATCGTCACCCAGGCCATCCCCCGCGCCGCCGTGAACGATCCGCGCGCGGACTGGAACCCCTTCACCAACCTCGTGCGGCCGGCGCCGGCCGACGCCATCGAGGGCGGGGCGAAGCCGCTCGCGCGCGTGGACCCGTCGCGCGAGCCGGACACGCGCTACGCGTGGCTCCTCGCCAACTTCGAGGCCGTCCGGGCCGCGGACCCCTTCTCCCCCACCGCGCCGACCTTCATCGCGCGCAAGTTCGAGATCGACCGGGAGATGCCCGAGGCGCGCGTGGTGGCGCTCCTCGAGGCCGTCGTGGGGAGCCCGCTCGTGCCGCGGGTGGCGCAGGTCGTCGCTAGGCGGCTCGGGCGTCCGCTCGAGCCGCACGACGTCTGGTACGCCGGCTTCCGGCCGCGCGCGCGCCACGCCGAGGCCGATCTCGACGCGATGACCCGAGCGCGCTACCCGACGGCCGAGGCCTACGCGAAGGACGTGCCCCGGCTCCTCGAGGCGCTGGGCTTCCCGCCCGAGAAGGCCCGCTTCGTCGCCGGGCACATCGTCGTCGAGCCCGCCCGCGGCTCCGGCCACGCCCTCCAGGCGGCGCGGCGCGGCGACGACCCGCACCTGCGCACGCGCGTCGGCGCGGAGGGCATGGACTACAAGGGCTTCAACATCGCCGTCCACGAGATGGGCCACTGCGTCGAGCAGGTGTTCTCGCTGTATGAGGTGGACCACACGCTCCTCTCCGGCGTACCCAACAACGCCTTCACCGAGGCCCTGGCCTTCGTCTTCCAGGCGCGCGACCTGGAGCTCCTCGGACTCGGGAGGCCGGATGCGGAGGCGGAGCGGCTGCTCGCGCTCGACGACTTCTGGGCGACCTACGAGATCGCCGGCGTGGCGCTCGTGGACATCGGCCTGTGGCACTGGCTGTACCAGAACCCGAAGGCCACCCCCGCCGCGCTACGGCAGGCGGTGGCGCGCCTCGCCCGCGACGTCTGGAACCGGTACTACGCGCCCGTCCTAGGCGGACGGGACGTGCCGCTGCTGGCCATCTACTCGCACATGATCGAGGAACCGCTGTACCTGCCCGACTACCCGCTCGGCCACCTCATCGCCGCCCAGATCGAGGAGCAGGTGCGAAAGGCCGGGGCGCTCGGCCCCGAGTTCGAGCGGATGGCACGGCATGGATCGGTGGCGCCCGACCTGTGGATGCAGAACGCGGTGAGCGAGCCCGTCTCGGCGGGTGCGCTGCTCCGAGCGGCAGAGGCGGCGCTCGCGAAGGAGCCGTGACCGCGGGGCCGAGCCGGACCGGACCCGGAGTCATCGAGCACCTACAGGCCGGGTGGCGGGCCGAGCCCGACCCGGGCCGAGCCCGACCCAGAGTAATTGCCCCGGCCGAGCCCGACCAGCGAGCCCGAGCCCGACCCAGAGTAGTTTCACCTCTACAGGCCAGGTGGCGGGGGCATTGCGGACGACGACGCGTACTGCACGAAGGCGCGGGCCTCCGCCTCGCTACCTATGAACCAGCGGCGGGAGCCAGGCGCCTCGTCGTAGACGAAGACCAAGTGGCCAATGCAGAAGGCAGGCTCGAACTCGCCCCAGCCCACCAGAACGTCCTCGCAGGGCTCACCCGAAAAAGCGAGTCCGAGCCGGCCGGTACCCGGCTGGCGGCACGGGCGCGCACCGCGCGACTCCGCCCAGTCCCGCATTTCGACCACGTCCTCTGTCACGTGCAGCATGGGCCGAGCCTGGCGCGCAGGCGCGACGGGGTCAAGGTGGCCACCCACCCGGGCCGCCCGGGCCGAGCCGAGAGCCGAAGAGCCGCCGAACCCGACCCCGCCGAACCCGACCCAGAGTAGTTAGCTGGCCGAAAGGTCGAGCAGTGCGCATCGGAGTCGTCGCAGGCGTTTCTGGCCTGGCGTCCCGAGGCTCGTAGGGCCGAGTGCCGACTCACGGGCAGCGCTGCGAAACGCTCCCTGCGCCGGGAAGTGAAGTCCTGGGAACCCAGGTGGCAGCGAGGACCTGGAGGGAGAACTTTTCGGTGGGGAGCCTGAACCTCGAGGTGCGCTATCCTGGCGCCGCGCAGCGAACGCCGTGGGCTACCCGGAGCCAGTAGGTTCCGGCCGGGAAGAGCACGTCGCGCGCGCCAGCCCGCAGCGCCGCCCACGCCTCCCGGTAGGACCGAAGGAAGTCCACCAGGCGCGAGAGGGCCTCGACCCGCTTCCACTTGTCGCGCCCCGCCACCCTGGGCTTCAATTTCCGCCTCGGCTCCCCTGGAGCAGGGCGGGCAGTGGGTTTCTGGACGAGGACGCTCGTCACCCCCATGAATCCCCGGCCTTGCGAGGCAACCGCGGCGGCGGCCCGCTCCTGGCACGCAGCGAGCGCCGCGACGAGCCTGTCCCGATAGTCCGCGGGCGAGTCGAACCCCGGGGGGCTGGTCAGCTCGAGGGCGGCCGTCTCGGGCATGCTGCCGCCTTGCCGGAAGAAGCTGCCGGGCCGTCGAGCCGGGACCGCCCCGGCGTCGAGCAACTCGGGGGCGGACCAGAGCCCTGGCCAGTCGCGGGCGCTTCGCACCAGCCCGGCGGCGACGGGATTGGCAAGGACGTAGGCTGCCTTCTCGACGATGTCCTCGGGGGAGCGCAGCGCCACGGCGCTGTAGCTGGAAGGGGCCCAGAACGACTCCCAGCGGCCGAGCGAGGCGTTGAGGGCGCGGGCGACGAGGGAATCGAGGTACTGCTCGAAGGCCGGGAGACGGGCGCCTGGGTCGGTGACGACGAGGTGGAAGTGGTTGGAAAGGACGCAATAGGCGTGGACCTGGATTCCAAAGCGGCGGGCCGCCACGGCAAGGACGTAGCGGAAAACGTCGTTGGTGACCTGGGAGGGCCTGAGCAGGAACTGCCGCTGGGCGCAGCGGCGGGTGACGAGGTAGGTGGTACCGGGGAGGATCTGGCGTGGCGCGGTCATGGGGTGGAGCCCAAGGCACACGCCGTGCCGGAGGCGAATCCTCGGCGGCTCAAGGACTTGGAAGCCGGACGGACTTCGCTAGGGTCCGAAAGGCGGCCCCTGCGTCCGCCAAACTACTCTGGGTCGGGAC
>Ga0209798_10002209_pt1 | contig 11481 bp, 9 predicted proteins | sample DOMMetBare3Fresh_FD_187475 | JGI IMG/M metagenome (GOLD analysis project Ga0209798, IMG submission 187475) | Wetland sediment microbial communities from St. Louis River estuary, USA, under dissolved organic matter induced mercury methylation -... | ecosystem: Environmental > Aquatic > Freshwater...
TTGGAAGCGACGTAGCGAGGCTGGAGGGTGATCTCGTACCGGCCCCGGCGGCCCCGGTACGGCATCCTCATTTGATACTCCTTGGCGAGGCTCGATACGGCAACCGGCTTCTTTCCCCCCGCATCGGGATAGTTCTCCGCCAGCGTCTTCCGGACAATCGCCGCGTCGTCCTTCTTCCCCTGTTTTTCGAGCGACCGGACGAGCATGGAGAGGAGCGTCGTGGCGACCGGCACGTCGGGGTACGTCGCGACCGCCCAACGGGCCCGTGCCTCGGCGCTTTCGTACTTTTTTCTGGTGAGGTAGTGTTGTACCACGGTCGCCTCGTGGAGGGCCAGCCGGTTTCGAAGCTCGAGGATCTTCCCGGAGACTTCCCGCGCGCGGGGGGTGCCCGGCTCCCTCTCGAGGAACAGCGAGTACGTCTTGATCGCCTCCCGCGTCTTCGCCTGGTCCCTCCCGGGCGGCAAGGCCTGCCGGTAAAGCAGGCCACCCTTCATGAACAGGGCGTCGGGGACTTTCGGGTCCGCGGGGTAGAGGCGCAGGAAGTCGTCGAACGCCACCTCGGCCTCGATCTCTTCCTTGTTTGCCATCCGGTTCGTAGCGAGACCGAACTGCGCCCGCGCCGCCAGCGGAGAGGAGGGGAACCGCTCGAGGAGGACCTGGAAGGCCTCCGAGGCGGCCCCGTACTTTTTCCGTTCCGCCTGTTGCTGCCCGCGCGCGAACAGATCCGCGTCGGTGAGCCCCGTCTGTTTGGAGAGTTTTTCGGAGCATCCGGTGGAAAGCAGCAGGAGGAGGAGCGCCACCCAGGGGGCGAGTGCGCGGCGGGCCTTGGGCATAGGAACTGAAGGTAGTATGGAGGGCCGGAAAAGTCAATCCGGCCCGGAAAAATGTGGAAATAAGATGCAGCGCGGCGGGAAACCGTGTTATATTTTTTTTCGGCGTACCCGTCAAGAGGGGTTCTCTTCGAGCCGGGTGCGACACACCATTTCTACTTGCTGGGAGGATCCATGAGAGCGAATTCGAGAGGGTTGTTGGCGATCGGGGTGTTGCTGTTGGCGGTTGTCCTGTGCGGCGGCGCCCTCGCGGCGGACACGATCAAGGTGGGGATCGTACTCCCTCTGACGGGCGCCCAGGCGAAGTTCGGCGAAATCGAGAAGAGGTCCTTCGAGATGGCGGCCGAGGAGATCAACGCGGCGGGGGGCGTCAAGGGCGCGAAGCTCGAACTGCTCTTCGAGGACGACACTGGGAAGCCGGACGTCGGGCGCGCGGCCACCGAGAAGCTCATCAGCCGGGACAAGGTGACCGTCCTGACGGGCGGCTACTCGAGCGCCGTCACCCAGGCCGCGACCGCCGTGGCGCAGCAGTTCAAGGTCCCGTTCCTGGTGACCACCGGCTCGGCCGACGAGATCACCGAGAAAGGGTACGACTACATCTTCCGCATCAACCCGACGTCGAGCGAGTATTTCGACCCCTTCGAATCGCTGATCCAGAAAGTGGGCGGCATCAAGACGATGGCCCTCCTGTACGAGAACACCCAGTTCGGGCAGAGCAGCGCGAAGGACGTGGAGGGGGCGGCGAAGAGGGCGGGGATCGAGGTCGCGGTCAAGGAGGGGTACCAGGCGGGGGCCATCGACTTCAAGCCGATCCTCTCCAAGGTCAAGGGGGCCAAGCCCGACATGATCTACATGGTGTCCTACGTCATGGACGCGGCGCTCCTGATGGCGCAGTGCAAGGAACTCGACATCAACCCGAAGATGTTCGCGGGCGGCGGGGCGGGGTTCACGCTCCCCGAGTTCCAGCAGAAGGCGGCGGCGGCGGCCGATCTGGTCTACTCGGCGACCCTCTGGTCGGAGGACGTGCCGTACAAGGGGGCGAAGGAGTACTTCAACAAGTTCAAGAAGAAGTACAACTCGGAGACGGAGTACCACGGCGCTGAGGCGTACGCCTCGATGTACGTCGTGGCGGACGCCCTGAAGCGGGCGAAATCCTCTTCGGCGGCTACGCCGAAGGACATCCGCGACGCCCTGGCGGCGACGGACATGATGACCGCGTTCGGGCCGGTCAAGTTCATTTCCTACGGCAAGAAGACCCAGCAGAACAAGCTTCCCAATACGTTCGTCGTCCAGTGGCAGAAGGGGAAGATGGAGACCGTGTGGCCGGAGGCTTTCGCGAAGAAGCCGTTCATCTTCCCGACGCCGTCCTGGAGCCAGAGAAAGTAGCGTTCCCGTGCCCGCCGGGCGTTTCCCTTTAACAACCGATCCCGCGGGGCGGTCCGATTTCGGGCCGCCCCCGGGGGAATGTCAAAGCCCCACATCTCCCTGAGGGAGGCCCCATGGCCATCTTCCTCCAGACCCTCGTTGCCGGCCTTCTCAAGGGTGGGCTCTACGCCCTCATCGGGATCGGCATGACCCTCATCATGGGCGTGATGGGGATCATCAACCTGGCTCACGGCCAGATGATGATGGTCGCCATGTACATCGCCTACGTGCTGAATACGATGGGCGTGGACCCCTACTTCTCCCTCCTGGTGGCCATGCCGACGCTCTTCCTGCTCGGCGTCCTCATCCAGAAGTACCTCCTCAACCCCCTGATCAAGGTGGAAACGATCCTCCCCGAGAACCAGGTCCTCATGACGGTGGGGATCGGGATGGTGCTGACGGAGGTGGTCCGCTTCATCTTCAAGTCCGACTACAAGTACGTCACCACGAGCTACTCGAGCGCGACGTTCTTCCTGGGGGGGATCTCCTTCAACGTGCCGCTCACCATCGCCTTCTTCATCGCCATCGCGTTCACCGCCGCGATGTTCTGGTTCCTCATCAAGACCGACCTGGGCCGATCCATCCGCGCCACAGCGCAGGACAAGGACGCCGCCACGCTCATGGGGATCAACACGGGTCGGATCACCGTCGTGACGATGGGGCTCGGGGCGGCGCTCGTGGCCGCCGCCGGCTGTCTCCTCGCTCCGGTCTACTACATCTTTCCCGACCTGGGCGGTCCCTTCACGGCGAAGGCGTTCGTCATCACGATCCTCGGGGGGCTGGGCTCCACCGTCGGGGCGATCCTCGGCGGGATCACCCTCGGGATGGCGGAGAGCCTCGGGGCCACCTACCTCGGGATGGAGTACGAGGACATCGTGGGACTCGCGATCTTCGTCGCCGTCCTCCTGTTCCTGCCGGGCGGCTTCAAGCGCCTGACCAAAGTGTGAGGGGGGCGCCATGAAGAAGACACCCGTTGCCGCCATCGTCGCCGTCGCGGCCCTCGCCCTCCTCCCGCTCGTCCTTGCGGACAACTACTTCCTTCACCTGCTCATCCTGTTCCTGATCTGGGTCATCATCGGCTCTTCGTGGAACATCATGGCCGGCTACACGGGGCAGGTCTCCTTCGGCCACGCCGCCTTCTTCGGCACCGGCGCCTACACGGCGGGGCTCTTCGTTATGCACGGCGGGTTCTCCGCCTGGTGGGGGATGGCCTTCGGGGGGGTCGCGGCGATGCTTCTCGGCCTCCCGTTCGGGGCGATCTGCTTCCCCCTGCGGGGCGCCTACTTCGCTCTCGCGTCGCTGGCCCTCAACCTGATCCTGATGCATCTGGCCACGATCGCGGAGCGGTTCACGGGCGGGATGCAGGGGATCATGATCATGCCGACCTTCGTTTCGAAGGTCCCCTACTACTACATCACCCTGGGGATGGCGGTGGCGACCCTCGTCGTCGTGCAATCCATCATCCGGTCCAAGTGGGGGTACTACTTCGTCTCCATCCGCGAGGACCAGGACGCGGCCGAGAGCCTGGGGATCGACACGAACAGGTACAAGAATGTCTCGCTGGCGGTATCCGCATTCTTCACGGGGACGGCCGGGGCGCTCTACATGAACTACATGGGGTTCATCGACCCCCACGTGGTCTTCTCCCTCCACGACTACTCGGTCATGGCGATCCTCGTGGCCATCGTCGGCGGCGTGGGGACGATCTACGGTCCCGCGGTGGGCGCCTTCATCATGGTCGGGTTGCAGGAGCTCTTCCGCTCCGGCTTCTTCGGGCTCTTCAAGTACCTCGGGGACCGCACCGGGTCGGAAACCTTCACGCAGGTGATGGAGGTCGTCCAGCACGCCCACGTCCTCGTGTTCGGCATCCTCGTCGTGGTCGTGATCCTCTTCCTCCCCAACGGCATCGTCGGGGACTGGGGGAAGATCCGCAAGAGCGTCTTCGGCTCGAAACCCGCGGCGTGAGGAGGGATCCGTGGCCTACTTCAAGGTAGAGAACCTCGTCAAGTACTTCGGCGGCCTCGCGGCCGTCAACGGCGTCTCCTTCGAGGTGCAGAAGGGGGAGATCTTCGGCATCATCGGCCCCAACGGGTGCGGGAAGACCACCACCTTCAACATGATCAGCGGCGTCTTTCCCCCCACGTCCGGGAAAGTGATCTACCAGGGGAGGGAGATCCAGGGGATGAAATCCCACAAGATCTGCCACCTGGGGGTGGGCCGGACCTTCCAGGTGGTCAAGCCCCTCGGGAGGATGTCGGTGCTGGACAACGTGACCGCCGCCGCCTTCTCCCGCGTGAACACGATCCGGGAGGCGAAGGAGGTGGCGGAAAAGACCATCGCCTTCTGCGGCCTCGCGCCGGTGAAGGACGTGCTGGCCAAGGCGCTCCCGATCGCCGGCCGCAAGCGGCTGGAGATCACCCGGGCGATGGCGACCCAGCCGGACCTGCTCCTCCTCGACGAGACGGCGGCGGGGCTCAACCCCACGGAGTTGCTGGAAGCGATCGAACTTATCCGGAAGATCCGCGGGAACGGCACCACCGTGATCATCATCGAGCACATCATGCACCTCATCATGACCCTCTCCGACCGGATCCACGCGATCAACTTCGGGCAGTCCGTCGCGGAAGGCACCCCGGAGGAAGTCGCGGCGAATCCGCAGGTCATCGAGGCGTACCTGGGGAAAGACTATGCTTAAGGTGAGCGGCATCGACGTGTTCTATGGGGACCTGCAGGTCCTATGGGACGTCTCCTTCGAGGTGCGGGAGAAGGAGATCCTCGTCCTCGTGGGGGCGAACGGCTCCGGGAAATCCACCACCCTGAAGACGATCTCGGGGCTGCTCCGGCCCCGGAAGGGGGCGATCGAGTTCGACGGCGTCCGCCTCGACCTGCTCTCCTCCGACAAGGTCATCGGAAACGGTGTGGTCCACGTACCCGAGGCGCGGCGGCTCTTTCGCGAGATGACGGTGGAAGAGAACCTCATCATGGGCTCCCTCTCCCCCGGGGCGAAGAAGAAGCGGGCGCAGACGATGGAGTGGGTGTTCGAGCTCTTCCCCAGGGTGAAGGAGCGGCGGAAGCAGGCGGCGGGGACGCTCTCCGGCGGCGAGCAGCAGATGGTCGCCATCGGTCGTGGGCTGATGGCACTGCCCAAACTCCTGATGTTCGACGAGCCGTCGCTCGGGCTCTCCCCCATCCTGGTGCAGGACGTCTTCGAGATCGTGAAGCGGATCAGCCGGGAGGGGGTCACGGTCCTGCTGGTGGAGCAGAACGTCCGGCAGACCCTCGCCATGTGCGACCGGGCCTACGTGCTGGAGAACGGCCGGGTCGTCCTGGAGGGAACGGGGAAGGAACTGTCGAACGACCCCCACGTGAAAGAGGCGTACCTGGGGATTTAAGGGGACGCGGGCGTCTGTTTTCGCGGCCCGGCGGGGGAAACCCTTCCGGGCCGTTTCCTTCCGCCCGGCGCCTTGACAACCCCGAGAACGTCTCAGTATGGTGATCAACGAACACAGATCGGCTGCGGGAGAGAATACGATGCGCATCCAATGCATCTCCGGAGACATCCGCACGGTCAAGGCGGACATGGTGGTCGTGAATCTGTTCGAGGGGGCGAAACGCCCCGGCGGGGCCGCCGCCGCGGTCGACGCGGCGATCGGGGGCGCGATCGCCGCGGCGGTCCGCGACGGCGACTTCGCGGGGAAGCTCGGGGAAACCCTTGCGCTGCGTCCCTCCCGGGGCCTCTCCGCCCCTCGGGTCCTGGTGGTCGGTCTCGGGAAGAAGGAGAAATTCTCCGCGGATCACGCGCGCCAGGCCGTCCTGCCGGTCCTGAAGGCGGCGAAGCGCATGAAGCTTTCCACCGTTGCGTCCGTCGTCCACGGAGCGGGCGCGGGCGGCGTCGATCCCGGGACCGCGGCGCGCTTCTGCTCCCTCGGCGCGGCCCTGTCGGCCTTCGAGTTCGACCGGTACAAGGAGGAGAAGGCGCACCGCGTCGCCCGGTTCCTCTACGTCGAGCGGGACGCGAAGGCGTTCCCTTCCGTGCGCGCCGGAGTGTCCTGGGGCGCCCGGGTCGGCGAGGCGATCAACTGGGGCCGCTCTCTCGTGGCAACCCCGCCGGCGGAGCTCCGCCCCAGCGATCTGGCCCGCGCCGCGCGGGGGGTGGGCCGCGGAATCGGCGCCGCCGCGGCGCGCAGGGTGCGGGTCCGCGTCCTCGGTCTCCCGGAGCTTTCCGCCCTGAAGGCCGGGGGGATCCTCGCCGTGGCGAAGGGGAGCCCCGCGCCGCCGCGCCTGGTCGTCGCGGAGTATCGCGGCGGGAGCCCCGGATCCCCCTGGACCGCCCTCGTCGGGAAAGGGGTCACCTTCGACACCGGAGGCATCTCCCTCAAGAAGTGGGAGGGGATGGAGAAGATGAAGTACGACATGGCGGGGGGCGCCGGGATGCTGGCCACCCTTCGGGCCGCCGCCGCCCTCGGGATCCGGCGGAACCTCGTCGCCGTCGTCCCCTGCGTGGAAAACATGCCCTCCGGGACCGCATACCGGCCCGGCGATGTCCTTCGGATGATGTCGGGGAAGACCGTCGAGATTCTGTCGACCGACGCCGAGGGCCGTCTCATCCTGGCGGACGCGATGACGTACGCCGTCCGGAAATACAGGCCGAAGGAGATGCTCGACGCGGCGACGCTTACCGGCGCCTGCATCGTGGCGCTCGGGAGCGTCACCATCGGCATGATGGGGAATGACGAGGGTATGCTCTCCCGGATGAAGGCGGCATCCGCGGCGTCGGGAGAGAAGGCGTGGGAGCTGCCGCTGCACGAGGAGTATTTCGAGCAGATCAAGAGCGACATCGGGGAGTTGAAGAACATCGGCGGCGGCGAGGCCGGGACGATCACGGCCGCCCGCTTTCTCCAGGAGTTCGTGGACGGCACGCCGTGGGTCCACTTCGACATCGCCGGCACCGCCTGGGTGGAGAAGGAGAAGCGCGGGTACGCCCCGGGGCCCTCGGGCGCGCCGGTCCGTCTCCTCGTGGAGTACCTCGCCTCATGACGGAATTGCGGGCGCTCGATCCGAAAGGGCGGAACTTCATAAACTGTCCGCACTGCACGATCCAGATCCCCGCCGACGTTCCCGACTGCCCGCATTGTCGGCAGTCCGTGACGGGCGCGACCTCCGGAAAACCGAAGGACATCCGCGACCTGCTGGTTCCCCCGGAACAGTTTCCGCTGCTCCGGAAATATTACCGGGAACACGGCAAGTGGGTGAAGGTCGTCGGCCCGGCCCTCCTCGCGATCCTCGTTCTGTGGCTGGCGCTCGGATTCCTGACGCGGGTGAGGATCGTCGTTCCGTCGGACAACACCTTTCTGATCGAGGCGGAGCGGGAACGGAAGGATGACGGGAGGGTCCTCCTGAAGGGGAAGCTCGTCAACCGGGGAGAGGACATCCCCGATCTCTCCCTGCGCTCCATCGGGGTGATCGCCGAGTTCCTGTACGGCGACGGGAGGACGGAGCGGAAGCGCGTTTTCCCGAAGTCCCCGTTCCGCGGCGAAGGGGCGCTCTTTCGCGGGGAATCGGGAGCGTTCGAGATCGAGGTGCCGAAGGGAGTGAAGTCGGTCACCCTCCGCGGCGAGATCATGAACCTCGGGGAGGACCGGGTGTTCGTTCCGGCGACCCCGGGAATCCTCCGCCTCCCCGCGCGAAGAAACCGGTGACCCACCCGCGGGTCCGGGGGCACTTGGGCAGCGCGTGCGTCCTCGTCCACTCCCTCAGCGCGAATAGGTCTTCCCCGGTGTCCACGTCCCGCCCGGGAGCCAGGAACGAGAACGGCGCCGAAAGGATCCTGCAGCGCGCCGCCGCGTTCCGGAGCACCTCCGCGGTGCTCCATCGGAATCCCCGAAAGAGGCGTACGTCCGGCGAGGAGAGGCCGACCAGGTAGTATCCTCCGTCCGCCGAAGGGCCGAAAACGACCGACGCTCCGGTGGAAAGCTCCCGGAACGCCCGGCGGACCGTCCCCGCGGAGAGTGACGGGCAGTCCGCTCCCACGATCACCACGCGACGTGCCCCGCGCCGGAACGCGGTCGCCGCGCCGTCCCGCATCCTGTCCCCGAGGTCCCGGCCGCGCTGCGGGAACGTCTCGAACGCCGAGAAAGGGGGACCCGGAAGGGAGTCCACGCACTCCGGCGGATCGAGGAAAAGGTATCGCCGGACAAGGGTCAACGCGGACATCTCGGCGGCGGTGTCTCCGAGCATGCAGGCGTATAGGCATGCCGCCTCGCGAGGATCGAGCGGAGGGCAAAGGCGGGTCTTGACACGGCCGGCGACCGGCGCCTTCGCCATCAGTACGACCGCTTCCTCCAATACCGTCCACCTTTCCATTCGCGTGCGCCGTGTGGCCCCATTCTACCGGAAACCTCCTCCTCCGCGATCTCGTCGGAATTCAGCGCCCCTTCCCTTGTCAGGCGTACCGACGATGTGTATAATCCCGGGCTTCACCGTTTCTACCCGAAGAGGAGCGCCATGAAAGAGAAGAAGCGGAATATCCTGAACATAGGTCTGCCGAAGGGGAGCCTGCAGGAGTCCACCCTGCACCTGTTCCGCAAGGCCGGCTTCAGCATCGACGTCGGCTCGCGAAGTTACGTCCCCACCATCGACGACCCGGAACTTTCCGGGCTCCTGATACGGGCCCAGGAGATGGCGCGTTATGTCCAGGACGGCATCCTCGACATGGGCCTTACCGGGCGGGACTGGGTGCTGGAGCAGAACGCGAGGGTGAAGGAGGTTTGTCCCCTCCTCTACGCGCGGGGGGGCTTGCGCCCCGTCCGGTGGGTGGTGGCGGTCCCGAGCGACTCCCCCATCCAGCGGATCCGGGATCTGCAGGGGAAGCGGGTGGCGACCGAACTGGTCCAGTTCACCCGGCGCTACCTGAAGAAAAAGGGGGTCGAGGCCCAGGTCGAGTTTTCCTGGGGGGCCACCGAGGTGAAGGCACCGCGCCTGGCCGATGCGATCGTCGAGTTGACCGAAACGGGGAGCAGCCTTCGGGCGAACAACCTCCGCGTCGTGGAGACGATCCTCGAGTCGACCACCGTCCTCATCGCGAACCGGGAGGCATGGAAGGATCCGTGGAAGCGGGAAAAAATCGGCAACATCGCCCTCCTCCTCCAGGGCGCTCTCCGCGCGGAGGAGACGGTCGGTCTCAAGATGAACGTCGGCCGCGGCGACCTCGACCGGATCCTGAAGGTGCTCCCGGCGATGCAGAACCCGACGATCTCCACCTTGAGCGAGGCCGGATGGTTCTCTCTCGAGGTCATCGTCGACCAGAAGATCGTCCGGGATCTGATCCCCGTCCTCAAGAAGGAAGGGGCTTCCGGGATCGTCGAGTACCCGCTGAACAAGGTCATCCCGTAACCCGTCGACGGTCGATCGCCGGTCCCCTCGGCCTCCTGCTCGCGGAGGGCCGCGGAGCGGAGCTTTCTCCCGACCCGGTCGCGTTTCCCCACCGGTACGGCGACCCCCGCGACGCGGAGGCCGCAGCGTTTCTCGCCGCGTCGTTCGCCTTCGGAGGCGTCCTCCAGATCCGGAACTTCCTGTCGCGCCTCTTCGACGCCCTTTCCCCGTCTCCGCACGCCGCCTTGACGGTCGTGAAGCCGATCGGTCGACGTTCGGTCGCCGGTCTTTCCCACCGGTTCATCTCTTCCGAAGGGGTGTACCGTTTCCTCCGCTGTGTCCGCGCGGCGTACCTCGCGCACGGATCGCTCGAGCGGCTCTACATCGCGGGAAGGGGAGGGGACGCCCCCGATCTTCGGAGGGACCTGGCGAGGTTCCTCGGCGGACTCCGCGACCGATGGGGGAACGACCTGGGGCGCGAGCGCGACTTCCTCTTCCCGCGCCCGGAACGCGGGTCGGCGTGCAAGCGGCACAACCTGTTCCTGCGGTGGGTCGTCCGTGGCCCGGACGGTGTCGATCTCGGATTGTGGAACGCGGTGTCGCCGCGGGATCTCGTCGTTCCCCTCGACACCCACATGGCGCGGCTGGGGGGCGCTCTCGGGCTCACGCGGCGGAAGACGCCGGACTGGCGGATGGCGGAGGAGGTCACCGCCTCCCTGCGCCTCGTGTGCCCGGAGGACCCGGTAAAGTTCGACTATCCTCTCACCCGTCTCGGCATCCTCGGGGTCTGCACCCGTTCCCGGCGCGGTGTCTGCGGCCGTTGCCCCGTGGCGCCTCTCTGTTCGCGAAGAAGCCGTCCCGGCGTGTGAGTCGATCGGCGGTTGAAATTGGTATTGCCCCCCTCCACCCTCTGCGATAGATTTGATCAGGATGCGAAGACCGGTCCCCGGAGGCGGAGCATGGCAGAAAAGAAGTTGAAAATCGGCGAGATCCTCGTCGCCGCGGGAGTTCTCAAGGAGGAGCAGCTGACCGATGCGCTGCGGAGCCAGAGCCAGCTCGGGGGGACGCTGGGGGAGAACCTCGTCCGGCTGGGGTTCCTGACGGAGGTGGAGCTGCTGGAGGCCCTCTCCGAACAGCTGGGGATGCAGCATATCAACCTCGCCAAGGTCGAAGTTCCCGCCGCGGTGCAGCGGCTGGTCAAGATGGAAACCGTCCGCCTGCGGCGCCTCCTCCCCATCGGGTTCGAGGGGAAGCGCCTGGTGGTCGGCATGGTCGACCCCACGGACCTTTCCGCCCTGACCGAGGTGGAGTTCCAGTCGGGGCACACCACGAAGCCGGTCATCCTGTCCGCTTCGCACTTCGAGCTGGCTCAGGCATTCTTCCAGGCGCACGGGTACGGGGAGGCCACGCTGAAGTTCGATGCCGGGAAGGAGGCGGCACGACACGCCCGGGTGGAGAACACTCTCGCCTCGATGCTCACGGTGCTCCTCTCGTGGAAGGGGCAGGACCTGCACCTGTCCGCGGGGGCGATCCCTTCGATCCGAGTCGACAACGAGATCCGCCGGCTGAATCTCCCGCTCCTCAAGCCCGCGGATGTCGAGCAGATGATCTACGCGATCCTCACGGCGGAGCAGCGCCGATACTTCCAGGAAAATCTCGAACTTGACTTCGCGTTCTCCCTGCACGGGGTCGGCCGCTTCCGGTGCAACCTGTACCGCCAGCGCAACTCGATCGCCTTCACCGCGCGGCACGTGTCCGAGACCGTACCGTCGGCCTCGGAGCTCGGTATCCCCGACTTCCTGCGCGACTTCGGCATGAAAAACCAGGGGCTGATTCTCATCACCGGCCCGAACGG
>Ga0209798_10002210_pt1 | contig 11479 bp, 7 predicted proteins | sample DOMMetBare3Fresh_FD_187475 | JGI IMG/M metagenome (GOLD analysis project Ga0209798, IMG submission 187475) | Wetland sediment microbial communities from St. Louis River estuary, USA, under dissolved organic matter induced mercury methylation -... | ecosystem: Environmental > Aquatic > Freshwater...
GGGAAGCCGTCACCGCTGCCGCCAGCAGCGCCGACGGCTTCCCCACGCGCCCCAGAGCAGCCACGTCACGCCCCGCAGCAGGCGAACCCGTGGCATCAATCATCCAGCGCCACGCGCGTCGCGGCGGTTACTCCGTCCCGCCCCGGAGCACTTCGGGCACGGTTCGGAGGATGATCTTGAGGTCGAGCCAGAGCGAGAAGTTCTCGATGTAGTAGTTGTCCCACTCGACGCGGTCGGCGAGCGACGTCTGTCCGCGCAGTCGGTGTATCTGTGCCCAACCGGTCAGTCCGCCCTTGACGCGGTGGCGCTCCCCGTAGCGATAGACGTTCTCGTCGAAGTACTCGGCGAACTCGGGTCGTTCCGGTCGTGGGCCCACAAAACTCATGTCGCCGTGCGCGATATTGAGCAGCTGCGGAAGCTCGTCCAGCGAGCTTCGGCGGAGAAACGCGCCGACGCGGGAGCGCCGGTCCGTCCCCTCCACGCCACCCGGTGCGGTGTCGGGCCTGAGCTCCAGGGCGGTGTCATCCGACGGACAGATCGGGCGCATCGTCCGGAACTTGAGCATCTCGAACGGCCGCTCGTCACGACCGACCCGGCGCTGCCGGTAGAGGACGGGGCGGCCGAGCGAGAGGAGCACGGCAAGAACGACCATGGCGAAGACAGGGGCCAGGAGAACCATGGCGAGCACCGCAAGAACGCGATCCAGCGCGTACTTGACGGCATATTGCGTGCCCCGAGGGTTCGACGGACGAAGGTGCATCAGCGGCAGGCCCCCGACGTGCGTCACGTCCACCCGCGACGGCATCCGCTCGAACAGGCGAGGAACGACCGATACACGCAGGCCCATCGTCTCGCACCGTGCGACGAGGTCGAGCATCACGCCGTGCGGCGCGCTCGAGAACGCCAGCACGACGTGCTCGATGCCGTGGAGTCGCACGACTCGCTCGAGATCCCAACTCGCTCCCAGCACGGGGATCTCATCGCTGTAGGCGTCGGAAAGCGCCATCGGCTCCTTGTCGAGAAAGCCGACGGGCACGAGCCCGAGCTCGGGATGCTCTTTCAGCCGGCTCCAGACGAGCGAGCCGACCTGTCCGGCCCCGACGACGAGAGTCCGCTCCATCCCCTCGCCCTTTCGTCGGGCGCTCTTCTGGGCGATCAACATGCCCGTCCTGCCTGCACTGAGGTAGACGGCTGCAAAGGACCACAGGCGCACCGAGTTCCCGGTGACGACCTCTTGCGTCGAGAGCAACGACTCGAGGGACACGACGATCATCGTCGCGACGGCGCTCACGCCGAAGCAGATCGCGACCTCGTCGAGGATCGCGAGGGTCAGCCGGTGCCTGTACGACCGCACGGCCGTGAAGAACACCAGCGTCAGGACGCAGAAAAGGACGAGGTACGGAAGCGACGTCGGCTTGTGGGGCGCGAACAGCGACGAGACGACGGCCGCCACCGTGACCATCACGGTGTCCATCAGCAGCACGCCATGCGGCCAGCGCCGGCGAGCAGGCACGAGACGCCCGCCGAGAAGCGCCCTCGCCTCGATTTTCTGCGTACTCAAACCGTGCCCCCCCAACGAGGTACCCTCAGCCCGCCGTCGGCGTGGCTGAGGCCCCTACTCTCCGATGTTCGTCAACCGACCGCTGCTCGAACGCTACGCGCGCCCGCGGACGGTACGTGCGCCTGGTCCCTCGCCGGTCTTCGACCACGGTTCCCCGGCGCAGCCCGCGCGGCGGGCAGCGCGCAACGAGCGCGGCCCTCTGCTCTCTCGATCCACCTTCCCCCTGTCCGGTCTCCGACGCCGGAGCGCCTCTTCCCCGGCAGCCGTGGAGCGTTGTGAGCTCCCGTCCCTCAGTATGTTTGGCTGGACGGGCAACGTCAAATCCTGGCCTGTTCGGCATACGCCCGCCTGCTGAGCGGTGTGCGAGGCGGCGTGGCAAGGGGCCCTTCTGCCGACCGAATGGGTGTGAGCCTGCCCGCAGCAGGAGCGTCGGAAGGTCGCTCGCAGCCGTGCCGTTCAGGTCGGTGGGCTGCCTCCCACGGTGACCTCGGCCTCGTGATGATCGGAGATCGAGGTGCAACACTCGTCCGCGCTCGGTGCATCCGCGTACGGCTGGCTGCGAGGCCACATCCCAGTAGGCTATCGCCGCCTTGACGGTCACTCGCCCCCGCGTTTCGATTTGCCTGCCGGCCTACAACGCCGGCGCGTGGGTCGAGCGGGCCGTGAGCTCGGCGCTTGCGCAGAGCTTCGAGGACTTCGAGCTGATCGTCTCCGACAACGCGTCGACCGACGACACAGTCGAGCGGTTGGAGACGTTTGCGGACGCACGACTCACGATCGTCCGTTCGGATCGCAACGTCGGGCCCACCCTGAACGCAAACCGCTGCATCGAGCTTGCACGCGCCCCACTCCTCAAGTTCCTGCATGCCGACGACGAGCTGTATCCGCGCTGTCTCGAGCTGATGGTGCCGGTGCTCGAGGAATTCCCCAGGGTGGGCATGGTCTTCTCGCTCCGCGACGTCGTCCTCACCGAGCCTGACGATCCGGAGGCACGAACATGGCTCGCCCGCTACCGAACGCTGCACGAGCCGCTCGGCGACCTCGCCCGCGTCAACGACGGGCGCGTGATCTTTCGGCGCTGGCTCGAGCTGGGTGTTCACGACAACCTGCTCGGCGAGCCGTCCGCCGTGCTCGTCCGCCGTGAGTGCTTCGAGCGCCTCGGTGGGTTCGATCCACGCTTGCGGGTCAGCACTGACATCGAGATGTGGCTCCGCCTCCTGCTCAGCTACGACCTCGGCTTCGTGCCCGAAGCACTCTGTGCCTATCGTCATCACTCGGGCTCGGTCACCGACATCGCCCGGCGGACATCAGCTTCCTGGCTCGACGATCTCTGGACGCTCGAGAGCCTCCTCAGCCGCGACCTCGATGCCGTCGAGCGGCGGCTGATCCGGCACGCACGCGCGCTGGAAGTACGACGCGCTGCCCGCGAGTTGCCTGCTCGGGCGGTGCGTGGCCACCTCGATGGAGCCGGTCTTCTCAGCTACCTCGGTTGCCGGCTTGGTTGGGCGCGCGCCTGATCCCGCAGACACCCTCGTGCACACGGGTTCAGTCGTCCGGCAGGCGCCGCCTCCAGCCTGGCACAAGGTGCCTCACATACGGCCTGAGCCGCCGGCGAGTGCTGGGCCGAGCTAGCAGGACAAGTGCGGGGGCGAGGAGCACGAGACCCCACGGTAGGCCGACCCACGGGAAGAGAAGGGGAGCGATGGAAGCGACGAGCCACGGCGTCATCGCTCGATAGTCGATCGACACGTACCTCGCGGCTGCTCGGTGAACAAACCAGAGCCCTGCCACGGAGATGAGCTCCCCGGCTCCGTAAGCCGCGGGTGTGTCGAGCAGTGCCACGGCCGCTGTTGCGCCCGCGGCGAGGAGCACGAGGCTGGCGACGTTCGTGAGCAGGACGTCGGTTCCTCGACCGGCGACGTAGAGCAAAGACGAGTGAAGACTCATGAAGGCGAAGAGCAGAGACGCTGCTGCAACCGGAGGGAACACCCTGATCGTCCCGTCCCAGCTGTCGCCGAGCACGGCCGGGATGATCCAGCTTGACGCGACCGCGAACCCTGCGAAGAAAGGCGCTACGCCCAGGATCTGCAGGAACATCCCCTCGGAAACCGCTCTCGAAGCACGATCCGCATCAGCGAGGAGGCGCGAGAGCACCGATACGGACACTCGGTAGCCGGCTGCCGAGACGAATCGCAGCATGTCCGCGATTCGCAGTGCGAGGCCGACGACGCCGACTGCCGCAGGACCGAGAAGACCGCCGACCACGATCGGGTTCACCAGCCTGCGCCCTTCGTTGCAGGCCGACGCCAGTGTCAGCGGAAGCCCGAAGCGGACTATCTCCCGTACCTCGACGCGAGACCAGGCGAGACCGACGGGGACACGAGACGCGGCAAGTGTGGCGATCAGGCTGAAGGCCTGAGCCGTGAGGTAGCCGGCTACCGGTGCCCACACGCCGGGACGTCCGAAGGCGAGGGGGAGCGCCACGGCATAGAAGACGAGCGTGTTTCCGAGCTCCACGAACGCCACGCGCCGGTACCGGAGGTCGCGCTCGAGCGATGCGAGCCCTGGTGCGAGCAGGAGCGAGAGCGGCAAGGCGACGAGCAGCGCTTGAAACGGGTGCACGAAGGACTCACCGATGAGCGGGCCGAGCGTTGCCGGCGCCAGCAGGCCGCCGAGGAGCAAGGCCGCGGCCCCGTTGACGAGCATGACGGTGAACGCGACATGATACGTCCGTACGTCTGGTGCCTGCGGGCGCCGGATCACGTAGGTATCGATCCCGATGCGCATCACCGCAGTGAAGAACGTGACGAGCGCGAGGCTGCCGACGTAGCGTCCGTACGCCGATGGGCCTATCTGACGCGTAAGCACGACGACGCCGACGACCCCGATGCCGATCGAGAGCGCCTGTCGGACTGTGAGATACGTCGTGCCACTCAGGACGAGGTCGCGGAGCGCGCCGCTCCTGGGTGCGTCTCCCATCAGTCCAGACTAAACGGGAGCAGCAGAGACGGGGAGACTGAGCCCGGACCCGTCCACGTGCGTTCGGCCTACGTCTTCGGGGAGGACTGGTACGCGTACCACGCTGCGCGTGGTGTCCAGTCGGGACGAACGAGATTGAAGCCCTCGATGTCCTGCCTGTACGAGTAGATCATCAGGCCACCAGCCCAGCTGTAGGTTCGCCAGAGGCGCATCGCGTCGGCGATCTGGGCTGCCTGTTCGTTCTCTGAGCCGCCGACCCAGGCCAGGTCGGTCCCGAACTCGGTGCCCCAGATCTTCATCTCCCCGTCCCCCTTCGACGCGAGGATGCTCAGGAGGCTCGGAGTCGTGCCGAACATCTGGAACCACGCGCTGCAGCGATGGTTCCCCGGCGGTCGGCCGGACCCCGTGTACGGGTGGTGTGACAGGGCATCGAAGTGGCCTTTGGCACCGTTCGCGTACATCGTCTCGAGGAAGTTCAGCGCGTTGATATTCGAGGTGGTGCCTGCCCCGCAGGAGGGATCGTTGTACCCGCCTGCGGGCGAGAACGCCCCGGCAAGCACGACCGTCGCAGCGCTGGCGCGCTTGATGGCAGGGTACGCCGCTTTCAGCAGCGCCGTGTACCTGACAGCATCCGGCGCAGGCTTCCAGAACGCTGAGAGGTTGGGCTCGTTCCAGATCTCGTACACCAGCACGCCTTGTGGCGCATAGCGTCTGGCTGCAGCCTGTGCGAAGTTCGCGAAGTCCTCGACGTCGACAGGTGCGAACTTGTCGTCTGTTGCGCCTGACGGGCGTGCCCACGAGGGTGTGTAGGCGAGGTTGGCGACGATCGAAAGACCGCGCTTGCGGGCTGCGCTGATCAATCGATCGTAGATCGTCCAGTCGAATGTGCCTCGGTTCTCCTCGACGATCGACCACTTGATGTCGAATCGGATCCAGCTTGCGCCGATCTGGCTGTAGCCGTTGAGCTCGCGGTCGAGGTCGGCGTCGTTCGCCCACTCGATGATGCCTCCCGTGGCGATCCCGAATCGGTTCGAGAGGGAAACCTGCGGACTCACAGGGGAAGGCGTAGGGGCCGGTGTAGCAGGTGCGGGTGCAGGTGCAGGTGCAGGTGCGGGTGCTGGTGCTGGTGCAGGTGCGGGAGCGGGGCTTCCCGGGGCTGGTTGGGCCGCGGGTTGGGCCGGTACCGGCGGTGATGGCACCGGAGCGAGGAGGTTGGAGCCGGCGGTCGCAGATCCAGTCGCGTTGCTGACGCGAACAGTAGCCCGGAGCCAGGCACCGACGTCCGCGCTCCGCACCGTATAGGTCTGGGCGGTGGCCCCGCCAATCTCGGAACAAATGGACGACGCGGAACACCGCAGCCAGTGGTATGTGTACGTCAGCGGGGCGGCGCCGGACCAGGTGCCGCTCGAGACCGTGACCGCCTGACCGACGGAGGGGGTGCCGCTCGCACGGGGCGGTTCGGTTGGCCTTGGGGCCGTGCACTTCGACGGCCGGCACCGCGGCACCGCGGCCGTCTGGCGTGCAGGGCCGGCGTTTTGTCGCAGGATCGTCGCCGCGCGTGGATGGTTGCGCAGCCAGGCGCCCACGTTCGTTCCAGCGCGAAGGCTCAACGAGCGGAGGCCAGCGACTGTGAAATAGGCCTGGCCGTTCCAGGTTACCGCTGCGAAACCGAGCTCTTGCGCTGCGGCCGGGTGGGCGCGCAGGAAGGCGTCGACGTCGATGCTGTGCGCCGACAGGTACGAGACAATGGAGGACGCGTTCGTGAACGTCCTGTTGTCCCAGCGCAGCGAGGCGCCGCGCGTCGGCGAGGTGGGCACGGCGGAGGCGTTGCCGACGAGGATCACGAGAAGTGCGATGAGCAAGCCGGCGGCGACGAGCCGCACGGCCGGCTGCCGGATAATCGGGACGGACAACGATCCTCCAGTGCGGTGGCGGTCACAGGTGGAATCGACCGGTGCGTGCGTCCCGGCCCCCCTCATCCGAGGGATCATTCGATTCACGGCCCGTGGCGAAACGCGTACGCGCAGAAGCTCTGCTGACCCGAACCGGTGGGCGCGCGCCGCAGGGATCGCCTCCGTGCGGGTGCCTGTAGGGTTCGCTCGCAATGCCCCTGCACTGGATGAGTACGTGTGAATAACGAAGCCGCCGAGAACCTGTTTGGCGTGTTCCGGCGGGCGGTTCCGCTGATCGTCGCGTGTGTGCTCGCGGGCGCTGTCGTCGTCAACCTGCAGCGTCAGCTGAGCGGCGCGACCTACGAGGCGAGCGCCCGCGTATTCCTCGTCACCAGAGACCTGGGCGCGATCCTCACGGACACCCAATCAGCCTTCGTCGATCCCCAGCGGGCGAGCGAGAACGCGCTGGCGCTGGCGCGTTCCTCGGCGCTCTACGATGCAGTCGCGACCGCGAAACCGGAGCTTGGCACGGCGGACAAGATCGAGTCGGCCGTCAGGGTCAGCGGCGATCCCGGCAGCGACGTCATCGACTTCGTGGCGAGCGCGAGCAGGGCTCCGCAGGCGGCGGCGACCGCGAATGCGGTCGCGTCGGGGTACGTGGCGTTCCGCTCGAAGATCTTCGCGAGCGCGACGAACCAGGCCATTGCCCGTCTCCGCCAGCGGCTCGCCGAGACGTCCGGGAACCGGGCCGAGGTGCAGAGCCTGCTCGACCGGCTCGAGTTGGAGAGGACGCTCGGCTCCGGTAACGCCCTCGTGATCGACTCGGCTCAGAACGCGACGAAGGTCGCCCCGGCGCCGGCACGCGACACGGCGCTCGGCGTTGCGATCGGACTCGTGGTGGCACTCCTGATCGCCGGCGCCCGTGAGCTGCTCAGCACACGCGTTCGTTCCGAGGGCGACATCGAGGACGTCTTGGACGTCTCGGTGATCGCTTCGATCCCGCTCCTGCCGAAAGCTGCCGGGATCGTCACTATCGGGCGTCACGAGGCGCGGTTCGGGGATACCTACGCGCTCCTGGCCTCCAGCCTGGAGCAGCGTGAGACGGACCGTCCGGCCGGTGGGGCGGTGGTGATCGCGGTCACGAGCGCCGTCGACGGAGAAGGCAAGACGACGACGGCAGCCAACCTTGCGATCGCGATGGCGAAGCGCGGGATGCGCGTGGTCATCGCCGACTTCGACCTGCGCAAGCCGTCGGTTGGCCGTCTCTTCGGCCTCCCTCCGAATTCCGAAGGCGTGTTCCAGGTCATCCGGGCCGGTCGGTCGGTCGAGACGGTTCTCTGGTCGTATCCGATCGCCGAGAACGGCACTCCACCTCGCCGCCTCCCCGACACGCAGTTCGCCCCGCTCAAGACCCGGCGGCCCGTTATCCCGCTCGTGGTGTTGCCCGCCGGCGGGTCGGATCGCAGCGGAGAGGTGGCGCGGTCACCCAAGACGGCGAAGATGATCACCTGGCTGAGGCAGCATGCGGACGTGGTCATCCTGGACACGCCGCCGGCTCTCCTCGCCGTCGAGATGGCCGAGCTGTCTCCGTGGGTCGACAACGTGCTCGTCGTCGTTCGGCAGGGTCGGTTGACGAGCCGTGACCTTTCCCACCTCGCTCGCCAGGCCGCAGCCTGGAAGGCGAAAATCGGAGGCGTCGTACTGGTGGGTGCGCCGTCTCCCTCCGAGCGCGCCCTGTACTACGAAGGTGACTAGATCGGGGCAGGCGATACGCCGCGGCCCCGATGTGCGCGGCTCGGCAGCGATCATCGGCGGCAGCGCGATTGTGGCACTGCTCGCTGCGCACTCCGGCAGAACGGGAACGACGATCGACCTCGTCGTTCTCCTGGCGATCCTCTTCTTCGCAGCAGTGGTCTACCTGACGGTTGCCGCTCCGCACGTTCTGGTGGCGCTCATGATCCCGGTGTTCGCTGCCATCCCGGTGCTCAAGGTGCTCGTCGTTCCCTGGATCGGGCCTCTGAAGGACGCGATCATCGTCGCTGCGGTGGTGGGCGCCGGCGTCCTCGCCCTGGAGCGGCGGGTTGCCCGCGAGCGCCAGCCAGTCGACGGGGTCCTGCTCGGGCTCGTGGGCAGCCTGATCGTCCTCTACGTGGTCAACCTCGGTGCTGGCTTCGGGCCCGGCGCCTACGGCAGCGCCTGGATGCAGGGCGTCCGCCTGACCGTCGAGCCGTTGCTGCTTCTCCTCGTCGGGCTGTCCGTGCGCCGGCCGCGGCGCGTGCTGCAGTGGGGTCTCGTTTCGCTGGTCGCGACGACCTGCCTGGTCGCCCTCTACGGCCTCTATCAGCAGCGGCTCGGCGAGTGGGGTCTGATCGAGATGGGCTACCAGTTCGACATCCACGTCCGCACGATCGACGGTCACCTGCGTAGCTTCGGGACTCTCGACGATCCGTTCGCGTATGCGGCCTTCCTCCTCTTCGGCATCGTGGCGGTGGCCTTTTCCCGCATGCGGGGGCTAGTGGCCGTCGTCGTCCTGCCACTGCTGCTCGTCGGCTTGGCGGCGTCCTGGGTGCGAACCGCCGCGGTCGTCTTCACCGCGCTTGCGAGCCTCTGGTTGGCGCGGCGAGGGGAGGGCGCGGTCGCCGCAATCCTCCTCGCGGCTTCCGTCGCCGGCTCGGTCGCCCTGCTCGTGACATTGCAGGCGACCGAGACGCGCACCGTCCAGACGGCGCCAAGCGTGTTCCTCTCCATCAACGGCCGCACCGACGTGTGGAAGACCGTCCTTGGCGAGAAGAGCCAATGGCCGTTCGGGCGGGGGGTCGGCGATGTCGGCACCGCGGCAGATCGCGCCAAGTTCGGCGTGTACCAGTCGCGGAGTGACGCAGAGGCGACGCGTGGGCCCGCAGTCGACTCGGGATACCTTGCCACCGTCGCCGATGTCGGTCTCGTGGGGCTCGTGCTCCTGCTCGCATTGCTGACCCGCGTCGGGCAGCTGTGCGCCGCCGCCGCGAGACGCGGCGACGATGCAGGCTGGGTGGGAGCCGCGTTGCTCACGGTGATGGTGCTCGACGCGATCACGAGGGCCTCTCTTGTCGGATTCCCGACGGCGTTCCTGGGAATGCTCCTGGTCGGGGTCGCGAGCAGCGCAGCTCGGCCGGCGCGACCAGGCACACGTCGTGAGTGAGGACGCGAATCAGGCCGAGTCGAAGTCGGGGGCGCTCCGCGTCTGCCTCGTGGGCCTGATCGCCGGCGGCTATTCGGGCGTTCCCCGGTATGCAGCAGCGCTCACCAGGGGGCTCGACGAGGTGTCGCACGAGTTTCCCGAGCTGGAACTCCTGCTCTTGACCTCACGCGAGGGAGCAGCGGCAATTCAGGCGCGCAGGATCGGGGTGCGGCAGATCCGCTTCGGGGGTCCTCGGGCCAACGCCGGCCCGGGACGAATCGCTCTCGAACAAGCGCACGCGGCTGTGGCACGTTCCGATCTCCTGCACTTCTTCGACACGAGCGGCCCCGTGCTCGCACCCTGGCGGCCGTTCGTCACGACCGTCCACGACCTCTCGGTGATGCAGGGGCTGCGCCCGCGCAAGCACGCATACAAGCGCGTGCTCTGGCCGTGGGCCGTGCGGCACGCCGCGACCGTGGTCGCTATCTCGGCCTTCGCCCGAGACGAGGCGATCGCGATCCTCGGGGCGGACCCCAGCCGGCTGCAGGTCGTCGTCTCCGGGCCTGGTTTCGCGCCCGCCGGCGCCGCCGCCGCGGCGACGGCCGGCCCTCCGTTCTTCCTCTACGTCGGCCAGCTCGCTGCCAGCAAGAACCTCCCGTTTCTGGTCGAGGCGTTCGCGCGGGCCGCGTTGCCGCCGGACGTGAGGCTGATACTCGTGGGCAGGCCCGGGGACGGGTACGCGGAAACGTTGTCGATGGTCGAGCGCTCGGGGAAACGCGACCGTATCGAGATCCGTGCAGACGTCGGTGACGCAGAGCTCGACGGGCTCTACCGCTCCGCGCTGGCATTGGCGCACCCGGCGATGTACGAGGGATTCGGCTTCACGCCGCTCGAGGCAATGGCAAGGAGCTGCCCCGTAGTGGCGAGCGACATTCCCGCGCTCCGAGAGACCGCGGCCGGAGGAGCGTTGCTCGTCCCGCTCGACCGTGTCGCGTGGGCGGCCGCCCTGGAGCGGGTCGCAGTCGACTCTGAGCTCCGCGCCGTGCTTCGCTCGAGGGGCGAACAACGAGTGGTGCTCTTCTCCTGGCAGTCGGCGGCGCGCGACCTTTGCCGCGTGTTCGCCCGGCACCGGAGGAGTTGAGCACGTGCGCGTGCTGCTCGTGAACAGCCACGGCGCAGACGAGAACGTGGGAGGGGCGGAACGCTACGTCTCGCGCCTCGCCGAGGGCTTGCACCGACGGAACGTCGAAACGATGCTCCTTGCCGCGTTTCCCGGCCCGAGCGACGGCCCCTTCGCCACTGTGACCACGCTCCACCGCGCTGACTGGCGTACGAGTCAGGCTCGCCGGATCGCCAACCGCCTCGCGGACTTCGACGCGCGCCCCTCGCTGGGGCTCGTTGCCGCCGTCGAGCTGGCTCGCGCGGATCTCGTGCACACGAACAACTTGCCGGGAATCACGACGGGCATCTGGGGCGCGTGCGCCGCGGCGGGCGTCCCCGTCGTGCATACGCTGCACGACTACTCGTTGCTCTGCAGCCGGGCCACGCTCGTCTCACGCGACGGTCGGCCGTGTCGGCCGCGAGCACTCGGCTGCGGCCTCCGCGCGCGGCGGTTGGGACGCTGGTCGCCGGCCGTGCGGTCGGTGATCGGCGTCTCCCGGCATGTCCTCTCCGTGCACGCCGGCTTCTTCGCCGAGGGCGCGGAGCAGCAGGTCGTGCTCCACCCGCGCCCCGCGGTGGCAGATGCCGGTGCTGCCACTCGCCCGGGGGAGCGCCTGCGATCGATCGGCTACCTGGGGTCGCTCGACGTCGTCAAGGGGGTGGGCGCGTTGCTCGAGGCCCTGCCGGCCCTTGCCGCCCTCGGTATTCGCGTGCGCGTGGCGGGAG
>Ga0209798_10002211_pt1 | contig 11477 bp, 4 predicted proteins | sample DOMMetBare3Fresh_FD_187475 | JGI IMG/M metagenome (GOLD analysis project Ga0209798, IMG submission 187475) | Wetland sediment microbial communities from St. Louis River estuary, USA, under dissolved organic matter induced mercury methylation -... | ecosystem: Environmental > Aquatic > Freshwater...
CTTCGCAGGATTCTCGGCCGATGCAGTGAGTGATCGCGTAAATGACTGCCAATGCAAAATCATTATCACCGCCGATGGCGGTTTTCGTCGCGGAAGCGAAGTGAAATTGAAACCGGCGGTTGATGAAGCGGTGAAGAAATGTCCGAGCGTGGAACACGTTGTTGTTTATAAAAGAACCGGAAGCGAAATTTCGATGAAGATCGGGCGCGATCATTGGTGGCACGAAATTGTGCAAGCGGTCGACGATAAATGCGAAGCCGCACAGCTCGATAGCGAACATCCGCTTTTCATACTTTACACATCCGGAACAACCGGTAAGCCGAAAGGAATTCTCCACACCACCGGTGGCTACATCACACAGACTACGATCACCACGAAATGGATATTCGATTTAAAAGATGAAGATACATTTTGGTGCACCGCCGATGTTGGTTGGGTGACCGGTCACAGTTATATGGTTTACGGTCCGCTTTCGAATGGAGCAACTGTTTTGATGTATGAAGGCGCGCCGAATTTTCCCGATGCGGGAAGATTTTGGACGATCATCGAACGTCACAAGGTGAACACTTTTTACACCGCGCCGACGGCGATCCGCGCCTTTATAAAATGGGGCGAGCAGTTTCCTTTGAAATACGATCTTTCAAGTTTGCGTCTGCTCGGAACTGTCGGCGAACCGATCAATCCCGAAGCGTGGATGTGGTATCACCAAATTATCGGCAAAGGAAAATGTCCGATCGTCGATACGTGGTGGCAAACGGAAACCGGTGCGATCATGATCTCGCCGCTTCCCGGCGCGACGCCGACCGTTCCCGGAACTGCGACTCGTCCGTTTCCCGGAATTGCGGTTGATGTTGTAACAAAAAGCGGAAAACGCGTGGGCGAAGATGAAGGCGGATATCTCGTTGTAAAAAAGCCATGGCCGGCGATGCTGCGCACAATTTGGGGCGACGATGAGCGTTACAAAAAAACTTATTGGTCGGAAATTCCCGATTGCTACTTCGCGGGCGATGGCGCTCGAAAAGACTCGCGCGGATATTTTTGGATAATGGGAAGAGTCGATGATGTGATCAACGTTTCGGGTCATAGACTCGGAACTGCGGAAGTCGAAAGCGCACTCGTCTCACATGAAACCGTAGCGGAAGCGGCGGTGGTCGGACGTCCGGATGACTTAAAAGGACAGGCAATCGCGGCTTTCGTCACACTCGAAGGTGGTCGCAAAGGCGACGAAAAATTGAAAGAGGAATTGCGTGCGCACGTCGCGAAGGAAATCGGCGCGCTCGCAAAACCGGACGACATCAGATTTACCGATGCGCTGCCAAAAACCCGTAGCGGCAAAATCATGCGCCGACTCCTACGCGAAATTGCCGCTGGCGAAAAAATCGCGGGCGATACGACCACTCTCGAAGATTTTTCGGTGCTCGAAAAATTGAGAGAGGATGAAGAGTAGGTCAATTGACGCTGGAAACTTGCACGAATCGCCTAATCTCGGGCGGATGCGTCGGAGACGTTTGAACAATAGATCCTTTATGTCATCCCTCTTTTACCGGTTTGTGTTCGGAATGCACAGGGCTTTCTCAATTTTTGCTTAAACTAGAATATTCGATCCAGCCTCTTTGTAAATTACCCAAAAATTTTCAAGTTTTTCTTGACATACTGGTGCATTAACATTATCGTTTCCCAATTATCGTTCGTTGGTTGAGCAAGCGAGTCTCCGCTAGCAATAACAAATTTGGCGCGAGTTAATTTCCGAACAATTAAACGACGCTAAAAGTTCGTTCGGTAATTCTTTAGCAACACCATTCCGTTTTTTGAGTAAGATTTCAGCCCTTAGGAGAATTCTATGATCACCGCCAACCCGTTACTTTCGAATACAGTCATTCGCGTTTTGTTTTTTAGTCGCAGTTTTGCGTTGAAGACTACGCGGATTTCTTTAACCCTCGCCGCGCTTTTCGTTTTTACGGTGTCGTTTTTTGCACAAACGGGAAGTTCGGGTCAGATATCCGGTAGTGTGACTGACCAAAGCGGCGCAGCGGTTAGCGATGCTTCGATAACGGTTACGCAATTGGAAACCGGCGCAAAACGAACGGTGATGAGCAGCGCGGATGGAAATTACAGTATTGTTAATTTGGCAATCGGAGTTTATCGATTGAGCATTTCTAAGAGCGGCTTTAAGGAGACTTCTATATCTAATGTGATTGTAAACGTAGAGTCGGTAACCCGACAGGATGTCACGTTGGAGATCGGAGCGATCAATGAAGTTGTAAATATCACCGCAGATAATGTTCAAATTGAAACGCAATCAGGAGCGGTTGGTGAGATTATTTCAGGTGAGCAGGTTCGGGAACTTCCGCTCAACGGTCGGAGTTTTGTCCAACTTACTCAATTACAACCCGGCGTTTCGGCGGCAAACAATCTAGACTCCAAAAGCAAAGGATTATTTGGCGGAGTTGACTTTTCAGTTAACGGCAATTCGGCACAGAGTAACTTGTTTTTGACCGACGGAGCGAACAACAACGATACCGGCTCAAATCGCACAATCCTTCTCTTCCCTTCGATCGAAGCAATTGCAGAATTTAGGTCACTCCGAAATAGTTATGGTCCGGAATACGGACAAGCGGCAGGCGCCATAGTCTCGATTGCAACCCGAAGCGGTAGCAATACTTTCCACGGTAGTGCTTTCTATTTTGGACGAAATGACAAGCTAAACGCGAATGAGGTTTTTAACAAGACTTCCGGCGGCGTCAGGAATCAGTTACGGAGAAATGACTTCGGATTCTCGTTGGGAGGACCAATTGTAAAGAACCGCCTGTTTTTCTTTTATTCACAGGAATGGAATAAGGAAATTCGTGGCGCACAGCGCTCCGGTAGTGTTCCGACATTACTCGAACGCCAAGGAAATTTTAGTCAGCCGAGATTCGCTAATGGAGTTCGTTGCTCGCCTGATCCCATTCAGGATCCTGCCCATCCGGGGTTTGCGACTCAAATAATTCCGGCTGCGAACTTAAGCCCGGCAGGACTGACCTTGGTTAAGCTCTTTCCATTACCAAATGTGGCTAATCCAAGCAATTGTATTAACTGGTCTGCCTCAGCAAATTCGCCGATCGATTTTCGCGAGGAAAATGTTCGAATCGATTACAACTTAAATTCGAAAAACAAAATTTTCGGACGTTACACGCAAGATCATTGGTCGAATGCGAATCCAATCTTGTTTGCAAATCTATGGGGTGACGATGCCTTCCCGACTATCGAAAGCAGTTGGACCCAGCCCTCACGCCAAGCGGCAGTGAAATTGACCACACAACTTTCCAGTACTGCCATCAACGATATTCAGTTTTCATACTCTGCAAACCGTATTAATGTTGATCCGGGTTCAGGCGGCGCACTTAATACCGAGATCAACCGAGCTATTCCCGGATATTTCCCGGATTCGGATAAAGTTAATGGTTTGAATCGTCCGCACCCTGTTTTCTGGGGCGGGATTGCCCCGTATTATTCGAACTCCGGATCGGACTTGTGGACTCAAGCACCTTTCAAAAACTCGCTCGATATCTACACAGTGAGAGATGATTTTTCCATGGTAAACGGAAATCACACGCTCAAGATGGGATTCTTATTCGACAGTGCTGCAAAGAACGAAGATTCCGGTCCAAATAATGAAGCGGTTCAATTCTGGGGACCGTCCGGTTGCTGCCAAGGCAATGCAGGAAACTGGGGTAACGGAATGTTGCAGGACATCTTAACCAGAGGAACTTACTTCGGGTTTGGTGAAACCAACACCATGCCGGTAGGTCAGAATCGATACAAAAATACTGAATTCTATTTCGGTGATACTTGGAAAGCGCGTCCCAATTTGACTTTGGAAATGGGGGCGAGATACTCGCTGTTTTTTGAGCCGTACGACAAACGTAACTTGATTAGTTCATTCTCACCCGCGGCATATAATCCGGCGAGACCGGCAACAGATCCTTGTAACGGACTGGTTGTTCCAAAAGGAACTAATCCGTGTCAGGGAATCGCCGGGGCAAGTACGCCTGGACAATTTTCAAATCGTTCATTAAGGGAAAACAGCTTTAAGAATATCGCACCACGATTCGGTATAGCTTGGGACGTTTTCTCGGATGGAAAGACCGCAATCAGAGGCGGTTTTGGGCAATTCTATCTTCGCGAAAGAACCAGTCCGGTATTTGCTGCGTTAACCTTGAATTCGCCATTTGCAAAAACTATTGGCGGTGAGAGAACTTTGGACGGAACGGGTTACGCGAATTTAAGTGCGGCATCAAACGGTTCGCCAAGATTTGGATTTAGTCCGGAGGCGGCAACTCCATATTCGTTGCAGTTTAATGTCTCGGTTGGTCGACAGTTATGGAAGGAAACGGTCGTTGAAGTCGGTTACGTCGGCAATCGTGCGCGAAAACAACTGACTCACAGTGATGTTAATCAAGTGAAGTCGGAAAATCGTAAGGCAGCAGCTTTTGCCGTAAATGCAAATGCTGTAAATGCGTTTCGTCCGTATAGCAATTACGGATCGATATATTTGTTCGAAAGAAACGGAGAAGCCGACTACGATTCAATGCAGGTTCTGTTTAGAACAAGATTTACGAGGAATTCGCAGCTGCAAGCGGCTTATACATTTTCAAAATCAAAAGCGGATTTCGGTTTGAATGATTCTTCCGGATCGAGCAGCGCTTTTGCGGTTTTGGATAGAACAAATCGAGAACTTGATTTTGCCGAATCAGACATAAATCGCCCACACATTTTCGTGGCGAATATGATCTATAATCTGCCGTCATTAAAGGGCAAGAATCCTTTTGTTAAGGCACTTATCGGAGGATGGGAAATCGCAACGATTGTTCAAATTTCCAGCGGAACATCCTTGACTCCGAATCTGAACGCAACCAGCATCCAAGGCACCGGTTTGCCGCAAGCATTCCAAGCGGGAATCACCGGACTCGGTACAGGTGTAGCTAATCAAAGACCGATACGGGTTGAGAGTGAGCCATGTTATCTAAAGGGCACCGACGGAACTTTCTTTAATCCGAGAGCCTGGACTTTGGTCGGATACAAAATCGGGGAAACAATTCCGAGAAAGACAACCTGTTTGGGACCACCAACGAAGAATGTGGATTTTTCGTTCTACAAGAATTTCGCGCCTTCATGGTTAACGGGTAGCTTCCTCGGAGAAGCCGCACGTCTCCAATTCCGTTTTGAATTATTCAATGCTTTCAATACGGTTCAATATCGCGGCGACAGTTTAGGAATAACGTATTACAACGGTCAGGTTGTTTGCGGAACCGCTCCTTGTAGCGTTTCAAACAACACTATCACCGGAATAGTGGGTGCTCCGGTAAACTTCGGCGTTGCAGCACGAAGTAAGGGCGCCAGGGAAATTCAATACGCGTTTAAGTTGTACTTCTAAACTTGGCGTTTCAAAAAAGGTTGGCAAGAAGATAAAAGCCGTGAGGCACTATCTTCTTGCCATTTTTGTTTCGTGATAAAATTTCCTCACAAATCAAAACTCAGTTAGTCCTCGGGCGGTGTGTTAATTAGCAATGATTGGAAAGATTTTGATTACCGTTTTACTTGTTTTCGCGATCAATATTTCTGCTCAAAAAACAATTCCGAAGAAAACCGAACCCAAGTCAAGAACTCAAAACAGCCAAACAAACGACGAACTACTAAAACACCTCAGCGCAGCTGAAACCTATCAGATATCCGGTGACTTAAATAACGCAGCAGTCGAAAACCGCGCAATTATTGGAATTGCCCTTCAGAGAGCCGGAAATATTGAAATTGAACAAGGAAATTATTCCGAGGCAGCAAATCTCCTAGCCGAATCTCTTAGTTATTCTGACTCCGCACCAAATCGCACTAATCTCGCAGTTGCGTATCAGCGGCTTAATAAAACGGATAAGGCATTGTTAGAAGCAAAGAATGCAGTAGCTATAGATCCGAAATATCCCGGCGCACATTACGTTTTGGGAAATATTTATTTCGCGAAAGAAGACTACAAATCCGCACTTCCGGAACTTGAAACAGTCTTCCGTGTCGCTCCCGATTTAGATGTTGGAAACGCGCTGGGGCTAACTTATCTCTACCTAAAACAACCGGAACGCGCCAAACTCTTGTTTGAAGAAATTCAAATTTCTCTTGGAAAAGAAAGCGCTGAGCTACATCTTTTGTTCGCGCGAGCTTATGAAAAAACGAATTATCCGCTTGAAGCTGAACGCGAAATCCGGCGCGCCTTGACCGTTAATCCAAAGTATCCGCGTGCGAATTTCTTTCTTGGCTATTTGCTTTTGCAGCAAGGTGGGAGCGAAAGACTTTCTGATGCGGGCGCTTCATTTGAAGAAGAACTAAAACTTTCGCCGGACGATTTCTACTCCAATTTTTTTGCAGGAGTTGTGGCTTCTTCGGAAAATAATCACGAAAAGGCTCTCAAATATCTTACGAAAGCCCTGCAGATTAATTCCAAACGCGGCGAAGTATATTTATTTCTCGCGCAGTCGCAGATCGAAAAAAACGAACTGGTCGAAGCCGAAAAGAATCTCCGTTATGCGGTTGATTTAGAAGGAGGAAAGCCCGAAACGAATTATCAGTCTCGGCGAACTCACTTTATGCTGGGACGTTTGTTGCTCAAAACGGGTCGCAAGGAGGAAGGCGAAAAGGAAATAAGGCTTTCCCGTGAATTACAGGAAAAGTCCATTCAATCAGCTCGCGACGAAATCAGTCAAATTCTCGGAAAGGTTGTGGGAGACTCGGATAATAAGTCCGGTGATTCCGAGAATGTAACCTCTCGTAAGATAGATTTACCACCGGGAAGAATCGCGGAGTTAAATAAAATCAAAGTTTACTTGAGCAATATTCTTGCACAAGCGTTTCATAATCTTGGCGTGATCGCCGTACAAAACGGACGAACAGAAGATGCATCGGAAAGTTTTGCATCGGCCTCAAAATGGAAACCTGATTTCGAAGGCTTAGACCGGAACTGGGGAATCGTTAGTTTTCGGGCGGGACAATTCGATAAGTCCGTTATTCCTCTGGCGCGTCATTTAAAGGCGACTCCAAAAGACAAACTGATCAGAGAGATGCTCGGCGCGAGTTATTATTTCATCAAAGACTTTACGAATGCAGTTTTAACACTGGAACCGATCGAAACAAGTCTCGTCAGCAATTCCGAACTCGCGTACTTTTACGGAATTTCCCTGATACAGTTGAAACGAAACCAAGACGCGGCGCGGATATTTTCCAGGGTGGCAGAGGTCTCGCAAAAAAATCCTGAGGCTCTGTTTTACGCCGCTCAAGGTTTTATGATCCTCGGTGATTATTCCAGAGCCGTCAAAGAATTTCATAATGTCATCTCGTTGGCGCCGGAAACTCCAAAAGCGAATTATCTTACCGGACAATGTTTCATACGCCTTAATCGTTACAATGAAGCGGAAAAATCCTTTCTTAGGGAATTGGAACTGAATCCGAATGATGCCTTGTCGAAGTATCACCTCGCGTTGACGTTAATTGAAAGGAAAATTGAAATCGAAAAAACGATTGTGATTTTGGAAGAGGCGATCACCTTAAAAAATGACTATGCCGATGCCCATTATCAGCTTGGGAAAATTTTCTTAGAAAAAAATGAAATGTCGAAAGCAATTCAACATCTCGAAACCGCAATCTCTTTCGATCCGAATAAGGACTATATCCATTACCAGTTGAGCATCGCCTACCGAAAAACCTCCCGCAAAGACGAAGCTGACCGCGAACTAAAAAGGTACCAAGAATTAAAAGCCGCAAATCGAAAAAGCGATTCGCCGATGGGAAATAATGCAGAAATTCCAAATTAAGTTAATTCACGGCGCGGAAACTTGGTTGATCATTTTTTGTTTTGTGTTCGCGGTTTCGGGGCAGAAAATATCATCGGATAAAATTGCGCTCGAAGGTCTTGAACGACGAATTGAGGACGGAAAACTCGCAGAGGTTGAAAAAGATTTGTTTGATTTTGTGATCGCGCATCCGAAAGATGCAAATGGTTTCGCTTTGATGGCTAGATTGCGGCTCAAACAAAACCGTCTGAATGAATCAAAATCACTTTCAAATAAAGCCTTATCGCTCGAGCCAACTCTGATTAGGGCCAAATTAAGTTTGTCCTTGGCGCATTTTCAACTCAATGAAATACAAGAATCGCGCGACGTTTTAAGTAGCATTTCCGAAAACGAAATTCCTGACAATTCAACCCGGCTAAATATTGCCGAAGCCTTCGCAGTTATCGGAGACTGTCAGCGAGCTTTGAAAACGGTGGAAGCGTTACCCTTACGAATAAGAGACCGAGAGGCTCTACCAATGCGCGCCGGCTGTTTCTTGAAATTGAATGACACAAACAATTTCAACCAGCTAATTTCAATTACAAAGTCTCTGGCAAAACAGAATCCTAGAATTGCGATAAGATTTGCAAAGATTTTGAGCAAAGGTGCGCTGCACAAAGAAGTGGTTGAATTGTTGCGATTGGTGGTGGTCCCAAGTTCAAAGAACGTCGAAGCTCTACTGCTCTTGGCGAAATCGGAAATTCGCCTGAAGAATTTTCAAATCGCAAAATCCTATCTCGCACGCGCGGAAAAAATACAACCGACTTCTTCCGAATTGTTTTTCCTCAAATCATTTTTGGAAAGTGAACAAGGAAACAGCGTCCGGTCTTTGGAATTATTGGAGAAGTCTTTGGAGTTAGATCCACGCAATACTGAGAAGTTAATGCAACTTGTCGTGAGCGCGATGCGCGCAAATCAGCCGGACAAAGCCGTTCGAGTCGCAGAAATTCTTACGAATCTTGAACCGCAAAATCCTGAGTTTTTATATTTACTTGGAGCGGCGTCGTTGCAAAACAACAATTTAGAAAAGGCGGAATCTTTACTGACTAAATATCTCGAATCGCGTCCGACTGACTCACGGGGTTGTTTAGCTCTCGGCGTAACCTTTGCCGGGCAGGCGGATAAGTTAGCCGATGCCCGTCAACAGCTTCAACATTGTTTAGCGATCGATCCGGGTAATTATGAAGCGGCATATCAACTTGGCTTAACATACAAAACGCAGGGCGAATCCGAGAAGGCTATCGAATATTTCGAGCGGACTGTAAAACTTTTTCCTAACCACGCATCCGGATTGCGCGACTTGGGCGCGATGTATATGCAGACCGGGGCAGAGGAAAAGGCTCGTCCTCTGTTGGAACAAGCGGTCTTACTTAACCCCAATGACGCAGATGCGCATTTTCAACTAAGTCGGCTTTACAATATTATCGGCGAACACGAACTCGGAAAAAAACATCTTCAAATCTTTCAGAAACTGAAAACTCCTAAAAAAGACGGAATGTAATGAAATCTAAGAGACTCTTATTTGCAAGTATCTTTTTGTCGGTTTTCTGCGGTCAAATTATCTTGGCTCAATCGGATGTTTGCAAAGATCGCAGAATTCCGCAACTTACCGACAATTATTCCAAAACCGGAATTAAATTTGTTCATACTTCTGCACCCGAAAAGAAATACATCGTTGAATCAATGAGCGGTGGAGTAGTTCTGATTGACTATGACCGCGATGGTTTTTTAGATATCTACTTCACCAATGCGCCGACGGTCGAGATGGCTTTGAAGAATGAAAAATCGAAAAGCTTACTTTATCGAAATAATGGCGATGGAACTTTCACCGACGTAACTGACAAAGCGGGCGTCGGATTTCCGGGATTCGCAATGGGTGGCGCGGTCGGAGATTTCAACAATGATCGCTTTCCGGATATGTACATCACTTGCCTTGGCGGAAATGTTTTATATAAGAACAACGGCGACGGAACATTCAGCGATGTAACCAAGCAAGCCGGAGTCGCGGACGGAAGATGGTCGGCGGGTGCGGCTTTTGGCGATTATGATGGCGATGGTTTGTTGGATTTGTTCGTGGCGAATTACGTCGACTTCAAATTCAACGATCTACCCGGATTTGGTTCGCTTCCGACATGTAAGTTCCGCGGCGTTGACGTTCAATGTGGTCCGCGCGGATTGAAAGGTGCCGGCGATAGCGTTTTTCGTAACAATGGCGACGGCACTTTTTCCGATGTTTCCAAACAACTAGGCTTTGAGGATCCGCAAGGTTATTACGGAATGCAGCCTATCCTGTCTGATTTCGGTAATTCCGGCAGGCTCGATGTTTATATTTCAAACGATTCGACGCCGAATTTCTTCTATCGCAATGATGGCAAGGGGAAATTTACAGAGATTGGCTTGATTTCGGGTACTGCAGTCAGCAGTGACGGTTCTGAGCAAGGTTCGATGGGTGTTGCCATCGGTGATTACCTGCATACAGGAAATTTTGCAATATATGTCACGAACTTTGCCGATGAATACAATACGCTTTACCGCAACAACGGCGATTATGATTTTACCGACGTATCATTCAGCGCAAAAGTAGCGCAGCCTTCGCGCCCTTATGTTGGTTGGGGAACCGGATTTTTTGATTTGGACAACGACACTTGGCTCGATTTATTCGTCGTTAACGGACACGTCTATCCACAGATGGATAACATTTCATCGGGTTCGAGATACAAACAAGGTAAACTTTTGTTTATGAACCGGGGCGATTCGACTTTTTGCAATGCAACAACCCAAGGCGGCGCAACTTTGTCCGAGCTTCGCGTATCGCGCGGGGCTGCATTTGGCGATTTGGATAATGACGGAAACGTAGATGTTGTCGTTGAAGATTTAGACTTTGCGCCGATGATTCTGAAAAACGAAGGCGATAAGGCTAATCATTGGATCACACTCGAATTGGGCGCCAAACAAGGAAATCCGTTAGCAATCGGTGCGAGAATTAAAATTATTACTGGCAAAACTGTTCAAACCGAAGAGATAAGAAGTGGCGGAAGCTATCTATCGCAGAATGACTTGCGGGTGCATTTTGGTCTCGGCAAAGCGACGAAGGTAGATTTAATCGAAATTCGTTGGAATTCGGGAAAAGTCGAGACGATAAAAGATATTTCGGCGGATAAGTTTTACGGAATTTTGGAAGGCGAAGGAATCGTACCGTTTGAAAAAATTCGACCTAAAGCGAAGAAATAGATTACTTCGGGAATAAGTCCGATCGAGACGGATTTAGCTTAAAAGATGACAAAAATTCTGTTCACAATAGTTTTATTTCTTTCGCTATCGCACCCGACTAATTCGCAAAAACCTTCGATTTCATTCAGGGACATTTCCGCCGAAAGCGGAATAGCTGTTTCACATATTTCGACTGCTGAGAATCGTTACATTATCGAATCGATGAGTGGCGGAGTCGCGCTTTTCGATTGCAATGGAGATGACTTCTTGGATGTAGCCACCATTAATGGTTCGTCGGTCGAGAATTTTAAGAAGACCGGTGATCTATTTTTGACTCTTTACCGGCAGATCGACGGTGCAAATACGAAAACTCCAAAATTCGAAAACATTACCGAGTCAGCAAACCTTTCTCGA
>Ga0209798_10002212_pt1 | contig 11473 bp, 6 predicted proteins | sample DOMMetBare3Fresh_FD_187475 | JGI IMG/M metagenome (GOLD analysis project Ga0209798, IMG submission 187475) | Wetland sediment microbial communities from St. Louis River estuary, USA, under dissolved organic matter induced mercury methylation -... | ecosystem: Environmental > Aquatic > Freshwater...
TGCTGATTGCCGTTTCGGCTGGGCTGGCGGCTTCCACGGTCATGAACTTTCTCATGGCGCTCGCACTTGGGTTGCTGGCCGGCGTTACACCAATTCTTCATGTCGCCTGGAAACGCAATAAGCGGCTCTTGAAGTTTAATACTCAATTGCCCGACACGCTCGACCTGTTGAGCCGGTCGCTTGCCGTGGGGCACGCCTTTTCAGAATCTCTTTACCAGGTGGCGTCCGAGATGCCTGATCCTATAGCCACCGAGTTTCGCATCACTTTCGAGGAGCAAAAGCTCGGTCTTTCAACTAAGGCGGCCCTGGACGGGTTGACCGAGCGCGTTCCCCTGCCGGATCTTCGTCTTTGCGTAACGGCTATGCATATCCAGCGCGAGACGGGCGGCAATCTGGCTGAGATTCTCGAGAAGGTTGCCCAGACCATTCGCGAGCGCTTCAAACTAATGGAGGACTTCCGCACGATGACGACAAGCGCGCGCGGTTCGGCCTGGATTCTCTGCGGCTTGCCCTTCGGCATCATTTTCATGATGACCGCCATCAATCCGGACTACATGAGTGTGTTGCTTCATGACCAGCGTGGGCACTATATCCTGGCGGCCGCTGGCGTATTGCAGATACTGGGCATAATCACCATCAGAAAGATTCTGGACATTCGGGTTTGAGGCCCGACTGCAGGCCAACTCAAACCCTAGCTTTTAGAGAGGTGTATCCATGGTGCTTCTGATTGTTCTCTTAACTTTCACTTGTTTGGTGCTGGGGGTGATGAGCCTCTACTGGGCGTTTGCGCGTCCCACGGGAGTCGTCAATGCGCGGCTGGAAGACCTTGATCCATCTTTGGAACTGATCCAGAACAACCCGGTCACGGTGATGGCGGAACGCGTCGCCGAGCCCCTCAATCGCATTGTACCCATTTCGGCGATCGAGGCGCTGAAGCTGCAAAAGCAGTTGCTTCAGGCTGGTTATCGTTCGGTCGATGCCGCTACCGCCTTCCGCGCGATTCAAATCACACTTATCGTCGCGATCCCCAGTCTGGTCATGTCAGCTTACTTTGCCCTTGATCGCCCGTTCCGGGGCTTCGCGATTGCCAGCTTAGTCGGGGCGGCGTTTGGTTTTTACCTTCCACGCTATGTGCTCAACAAGAAAGTTAGCGGTCGGCAGCAGCGTATTACCTGGGCCCTGGCGGATGCCATGGACCTGATGGTAGTTGCCGTCGAGGCGGGACTTGGCCTCAATGCCGCGTTGAATCGAGTCGGCGAAGAACTGAAAGCGCTTCATCCCGAAATGCACGATGAATTGGATCTCGTAAACCTGGAGATTCGCGTGGGACGGAGCCGCGAGGAAGCATTGCGCAATCTGGCTGAGCGGACGGGAGTGGATGATATTCGCAGCTTCGTCGCCTTGTTGATCCAGGCTGACCGCTACGGCTCTTCAATTGCAAAGGCTGTGCGTATATTCGCCGAGTCGCTTAGAACCAAGCGACGCCAGCGAGCCGAACAGAGTTCGCAAAAGGCGGCACTCAAACTCTTGTTTCCCTTAACAATGTTCTTGTTTCCGGTAATTATTCTGGTGGTGCTGGGCCCCGCAGTCCTTAATCTGCTGGATGTCTTATTCAAATAAGGTTAAGCCTTTCGGTCGCCGAGGAGATTCTTCCCATGCTTAAACGAACCCTGGTAGTTCTTTCGCTGACAATGGCCATCGTGTTTGCTTCCGAGCCTCTGCAAGCTGTCCACGGCATTATCATGACAGACGCGGAATGGCTGGCGATGGACCGAACTGACGCTGCGGCGGCCAGCGACCAGAAGCCTGAAGGGCGAGGGAATGCTTTTGTGCGCGCCCTCAAGGCGCCATTCAAGGCCATCGGGCGCCTGTTTGGCAGAAAAAAGAAAGACGACAACCAACTCTCGCGGATCTCAGAGAAGGATGCGAAGAGGTTTGAAAGTGTTCCGGGCGTGCAACGTAATGAAACCAAACCGGCGCCGGAAGTCAGCTCGGCTGGGCCGGCGACGGAAAGCTCGGGAACTCCGAACGCTGTTGTTAATACCGGCGACCTGAGCTCAGAGGCGGCGCTGGCCATGAGCGCACAGGTCCATCTGGAAAAGGGCCGGGAATTAATGAACAGCCGCGACTGGAATGCCGCCATTGGCGAGTTGTCGCTCGCCGCTTCGGCGAATCCCAAATCCAGCGAAGCCAGCAGTCTGTTGGGTGTGGCCTACTGCCGCAAGGGACTGCGCGATTTGGCCAGGAGGTCGTTTGAGAATGCGGTGCGCATCAAGAAGGACGATCCACAAAATCTCAACAACCTCGGCTTCCTTCTTTACGAAGACGGCGATTACGAGAAGGCCAGTAAATATTTAGAGCGCGCGGCAAAATTGGCGCCCAATGATGCGCTCATTTGGAACAATCTGGGATTGGCCCAGGCTGAGCGTGGACATTTTGACGACGCTTATCAAAGTTTTGCTCACGCCCAGGGCGAGCTCAAGGGTCACCTGAATGTTGCCACTCGGTTGCAACATCATGGCTCCACAAAAAAGGCAATCAAACACCTGGAGCAGGCATTGGCCCTGCAACCAAAATCGCCCGAGGTGCTGGCGCGGCTAATAGAGCTGTACGACCGAACCGGCAACGAGAGGCAGGCCCAAGAGGCACGCACTTCGTTAGAGGCGCTCCGGACATTGGCCCAGACACCGGTTAAATAATGCCTGCGGAGGTGCAGCCTGTCGCGCGAGGAGCCGAAGTAAAAGATGACACACCTGGGTTTTCTAACTGGCGCCGAAATCGAAAGGCTCGGTCCGCCAATACCAGAGGACCTCGAAGAGACAGGGGTTTCTGAGGCACTATTGCGCGATCTGTCGCTGCGATACGTTGCCAACTTGCCGGACGCAACCGCAGCAGCCGTAGCCGGAAAGTTGCGCCTTCCCTGCGCCCTGACTGAGGAAATACTCCACCGGCTCTACCGAGAAAAGTTGATCGAGATGCGCCTCACAGGCACCGCCGGCGCCACCCGCTACGCTATGCTCGAGCAAGGCTGGGAACGTCTGGTGCAAAGCGAAGCACGGAACGGATATCGCGGACCAGTTCCCGTATCGCTTGCTGACTATTCGCACTTGATTCGACTGCAGGCCGAATTGTCGAATCACACCTCAGTCGAAACCGTGCGCGCCGCTTTTCGCGACCTCGTGCTGCCGGAATCATTGCTGCGAACTCTCGGCTGCGTGATTAGCTCTCGCTCATCACTCTTCCTCACCGGACTTCCCGGAACCGGCAAGACCGCTGTCTCTGAGCGGATTAGCGCCGCTCTCGGTGGCCCCATATGGATTCCTTACGCAGTCGAAGTCGACGGTCATATCATCCGTCTGTTCGACCCTCGTTGCCACCGCCCGGTTGAGAAAGCGGGTTCGACCATCGAGCACGATCGACGCTGGATTTCGATTGAGCGGCCCGTGATTCGGGTTGGCGGCGAGATCACGTTGGGCGACGCCGAGCTGGTCTGGTCCCAAACCTCACAGGTTTATGAGGCGCCCTTTCAAATGAAGGCCAATGGGGGAACTCTGATCATTGATGATTTTGGCAGGCAGTCCGGGCACCTGCCATCCCTGCTTAATCGTTGGATCTCGCCGCTTGAAAGAAGGGTAGATATTCTGACTCTCAACAACGGCCGGCGAGTCGAAGTGCCATTCGAGCAGCTCGTGATCTTCTCAACGAACTTTGACGAGAAAGAGATTGTGGACGAAGCCTTCCTGAGACGGCTTGGTTACCGGGCGCGGATTGAGTTGCCAACTCCTGCGGCCTATCGGGAAATATTCGAACGCGCCGCCAATGCCACGGCACTCGCGCTGGACGATGCCAGCCTGAACCATATCCTGAACAAATATGTGATGGAAAACCGACCCATGAAACCGTGCGAGCCGCGCGATCTGTTGAATCGGGTCAACGATGTCTGCCGCTTTGAAGGGCGCCCCCCGAGGGTCACTCCCGAGTTAATAGACATTGCCTGGGGAAACTACTTTGGTCTGGCTCACCATTTTGAGCAACTGCCAACGGAGGCGGCCAATGTCAGGCGGGCTCGCGCAGGCAATCACAAGGCTAAGGAGTTTGGGAGTGCCTCTGGGCGGCAAAGCGCGCCGGGTCTGCAAGCCTAATGAACCTACAGCGCCGCAACTTGTTTGTACTGGCAACTGGCCTCGTCCTGCTTAGCGCCGGCTCCACTTTCCTGCAGGCACAAGGTCCTGCGAATGCTCGGAGCCGATCGACGCGACCCGCGAAGGTTCTGGCCAGGTCCAATTATGAAAGCATTCGTGCTCGCGCAGGTGAATCGGTGCGCGCAATCGCCGCCCGCGCCGGAGTCGACCCTGAAGAGTTGGCCAGCTTGAATCACATCCCTCTAACAAGCAGATTGAGCAAAGGCCAGCGCCTTTTCATCCCCAATGAAGACAACACTCAGTCTCCGGGCACACATCAGGATGAAAGGCTGGCTAATGGCAAGCTCATCCGGTTCGTAGATGGTGGTACGCTCCCGGTTGACGACGCCTGGCGGCGAGGCGAAGATGTTTGGTACAGCCGGCGCGGAGTTACTGAGACCACAAGTCGCAAAGTAAAATCTATCGAGCCACTTTTTGTCGCCCGGGTAGAGAGTACCAAAGCAGCACCTCCCCCACCGGCCACGAGGCCAAAAGAAGCCGCGGAAGCCGCTGCCGAAACCTGGATTTATCTTGTCGGCGGCGCCCGCTTCAAGGTTGACGAGGTGAACAAAACAGGCGAGGGCGCCTGGTACCAACGCGGAAATCTCATGAGCTTTCTTGAGAACGCCCGCATTGAACGCATCGAGCGGGAGCTCCCAGGGATGCCTCAGGCGGGAAGGAACGACGAGGGCTGGACTTCCGGCAACTCGCACCTGGACCAGCTGATTAGAACAAATGGCAGCCGGTTTGGCGTCGATCCCTATCTGGTCTTCCTGGTCATCGAGCAGGAGTCTCAGTTTCACGTGCGGGCGCGCAGTCCCAAAGGGGCGCAGGGGCTAATGCAGCTGATGCCGGGCACGGCCCGGAGATTCGCGGTGCGGCGTCCCTTCGATCCGGTTGAAAATATCCGTGGCGGAACCCAATACCTAAAAGAGCTGCTCACGATGTTCGGTGGACGGGTAGATCTTGCGCTGGCAAGTTATAATGCGGGCGAGGGGCGAGTGATTAGTTATGGCAACAAAGTGCCGCCCTTCGAGGAAACGCGGAATTACGTGAGACGAATCAACCAGCGCTATAAGAGAGGTAGCGGCGCCAGAAGGAGCGCAGGATCAACACCGGTGGCGAGCGGTGTTCAGCCGGCAGCAGCGGAGGACAGGCAATGAGAGCTTTTATTCTTGGCTTAACTTTCGTCATGTGCTGTTTCGGCCAAAGCAGTGTCATGACTGCGCAGACTACCTCCGGCAACACGCCTTTGACGAACGCTGCCGTCATTAAACTCGTCAAAGCCGACTTCAAGGAAAAAACCATCATCGCCATCATCGGATCGCGCCCCAGTCGTTTTGACCTGGCGACTGAGCGGATGATCGAGTTGAAGCGGGCAGGCGTCAGCGAGAAAATCATTCTGGCCATGCTCGGCCGTCAGCAGGGAGCGGAGATTGACGAAAACTGGAGCGATGATGCCTTCTTCGGCAGGGGGATCGCTAAGCCAGGTGAGAACCAGGAGGATGCGGCAAAGAGTCCAACGGATTCCGCCAGCACAGAAATATTTGGCTCCAGTGGCGGTGTGCGCGGCAACACGCAAAGCCGAGGCGGAAACTCTTCGGCGTCAGGAGATACGATTACTACGGGCAGCGCCACCGTGCGCATTCTTCGTCCACCCAGCGAAGCAGGCGCTCAGCCAAAACTTGTCAAGGTCGCGACGCTCACCAACGATTCAATAGTCGAATTGGTTGATGCCGGCTTTTCTGAAGGCACGATCATCAGGCGCATCGAACAGTCCCCGGTGGAATTTGATCTCTCCCCGACAAAGCTTGCTGACCTTCGCAAACATCGCGTCAGCGAAAAAATCCTGTCCGCAATGAAAGCGGCGTCCGGAGACACCCGCGATTCAAAGGCAGCGTCCGGTTCAAATGGCACGTCCGGCCGATAAAGGACTCATCTTCTGCTTACTGGCAACTATCGCGCTGTCATTGATAGTGTGCAGCCGCGATGGGTATCTTGCTGCCGGGCAACCTCAGCAACCCCACTCGACCAGGACGCGACCGCCCGTAAGACCTCAACGCACGAAGTCCACCGCTTCGGCGACACCCACGCCCACTCCTTCGGCTGTCGATCGCCTGGGTGAAGCGCCACCACCAATGCGTTTGCGCCCGCCAAAAAGCGATCTGGAAGTCAATCCCGGAGATGTAATCAAAGTAGAAACGACTGAAGTCATGCTGCCGGTAACCGTGCGCGATCCCAGCGGGAACCTGGTAGCTGATCTAACTCGTAACGATTTTCGCGTTTTTGAAGACAATCAGGCGCAGCCGCTACAGGATCTGGCGCTCAGACAGGTACCAGTTGATGCGGTCTTGATGGTTGACGCTTCCTCATCGGCCGCCCGCAACCTGGAAGACTTTCGTCGCGCCGCCGAAGGCTTCGCAGAGCGTCTGGGGCCAGACGATCGGATCAGCCTGATGACTTTTGACGACACAGTTAAACTGTTGCAGGACTGGACCAGCAGCCGTTTCCAGCTGCGGCGAGCCCTGACTCGCATTGAGCCGGGAATGTTCACGCGTTTCAACGATGCCCTGCTGCTCGCCGCGCACGAGCAGTTTGGTTCCACCCGGTCGCGACGTGCGGCGATCGTCTTGACTGATGGCATAGATAGCGGCAGGGGCGCGACGTTGGAGAGCGCTTTGCGGGCGCTGCTGGAAGCACAAGTCGCTGTTTACATCGTCAGCAACACCGAAATCTCTCGCGCCGCCAAACAAGCTGAACTTGATTCCCTGGCCCGCGGCACCGAATCTGCGCAAAGATTCAATAAGTTACAAATCGATGGCTTGCAGATGGAATTGAGCGCGCTTGATCAAAGTGAGCGGCAACTGCAACAGCTGGCGGCGGCCACCGGCGGCCGGCTCTACAAGCCTAAAAGCTTTGACGATCTCGAAGCGACTTATGGAGAAGTGGCTAACGAACTTCGCCACCAGTATGCGCTTTATTTTACCCCCATAAATAAGAAGCGCGACGGCAGCTTCCGTCGCGTGCGCGTCGAAACCACAAATCCCAACTACCAACCGCTCACCAGGGTCGGTTACTTCGCTCCCAAAGGTTAGACGGCCCCTCGGATGTTAGTTGATGACGCCGAGTCCTAAATCGACAAGTGCGCGAAATTAATTTTAGGCAGCGCAGTAACCGCGGCGCTGCCTGCTTCCTGCCTTCGACACGTGGTTTAAGAGCTCGCCCGGATTTTCGTTCTCAGTGTTCAGCGCGTGTTTGAGCACCACTCCCTCGCGCAGCAGCGCTCGCTCTGCCACTACAACTGCTCGCCTGCGCCCACGCTTGAGACGACCAGCGCGCCACTTCATGCTTCGCAAGGTCGATTTCGTTCCGCTGCAAACATTTTTTAACTCCACTCCTGCGAAGCACTTCCCTCTTCGCAAGTTGGGATCACGCTGGGGTGGCGCTTTAGATCAGCTGGTGGCCCGGTCTTTGCTTCTATCTTCAAACACGAATGCGGCTCGTTTCGTTCACCATCCTTAGTGCTCGCGAAGGAACGGGCTACATTGTGGAAGAGCGCCCTCGTTCACCTTATTCATAGGGTGCGCTCTATTTTCGAGCCGGGGAATCCGAGTTCGCGGAGCTAAGGCTCCGCGAGCTTCAGGCATTGGCTGACAGTCTTCTTTCGCGTGCGGCGAATCGCTCTCTCAAATTCGAAACGGCGATTCTGCGAAAAGGCATTCCTAAATAGCCGGAGATCCCTCGGTTCATAGCTTTGAGCCGTCAAGTGGGCTGTCTCTCTTCGTACCTTAGGATTCGAAGATGGCAGTTTGAGAACGACTTTCTGCGTCGAACTGTGCCGATCACTGTTCGCCGCAATAACTCAGGAGTTCCTAATGAGAATGCAATCCCCCTCCCTTACGTCTTTCTGTCGTTCATTGCTCGCCAGGACTATTAAATTTAGAAACAACCCAGTGCGATCGCTTGTGCTACTGAGCGTGATTGCGATGGCCGCAACCGCTTTGGCCGCGACGGGTTCCTCGGCAGGCTCTTTGCGACAGTTACTCGGATTGGGCCTAAGCAACGTCGGCAATGCGAGCCGTAGTGCAGCGCAACCATCGGCGGCGCTCACCAATCCCGCGCTGAATCCGTTGTTGACGGCGGCGCTGGTGCAGTCCAACGCGACTATGACTGTTGAACGGCGTGGACATACGGCGACGCTGCTCGGGGACGGTCGCGTGCTCATCGTGGGCGGGGAAAACAGTGGTGGCCTGATCAGCCAGAGTGAAATTTTTGATCCCACGGGAAACACTTTCTCGGTTGGAGGAAACTTAAGCAGTGCGCGCGCCGATCACAGCGCCACCCGCCTCGGGGATGGACGTGTGATGATTGCGGGGGGCCGGGGCGCCACGGGAGCGTTGACTACCACAGAAATTTTCGACCCGACGACCGGTGTTTTTGCATCCGGTCCGGCAATGAGCGTCGCGCGTGCAGGTCACAGCGCGACGCTTTTTGCTGATGGACGTGTTCTCTTCGCGGGGGGCGATGCGGCGGGTAGCGCTGAGATTCTCGATCCGACGGCGGGCACTTCTACAGCCGTTGGTTCGATGAATGACGCGCGCTCGGCGCATTCAGCCGCGTTGCTGCAGGACGGCCGTGTTTTGATTGTTGGCGGACGTGACGCCGGCGGTGATTTATCTTCAGGTGAAATATTCGATCCTGCGAACGGAACTTTTGCGGCTGCAGGTTCGATGGAAGACGCGCGCGTGCGTGCCACTCTGCGTGTCTTGCCTGACGGCAAGGTGCAAATCATTGGTGGCAACGCTCATCGTTCAATTGAAATTTATGATCCGGCGGCCGGCATCTTCGGCGCCCATGCGCACATTCCTCCGGACGGAGATGTTCACGCAAATTTGATCAGTGAAATTATGAGTTCGCCTTCGCGCGCGGCCATCCTCAACAACGGCCAGACAATTACCGAACTGACGGGGCAGGCGCTGGTGGCCGGCGGCACAGACGCCAATGGCAACGCGACAAGTGCGGCGGTGGTTTATGGCAGTTCTTCGGCAAGTGTCACGACGAACGTACTCGATTATCCGCCAGGCACTCCGGTGATCATTACCGGTCGCGGTTTTGGCGCGAATGAAATAGTTGACCTGACCTTCCACGAAGATCCACACGTTAATACCGAGAACCCGCACGTGTTCACCGTGCAAGCCGATGCAAACGGCAACTTCACTTTTGATCAGTATTCCCCGGAAGAAGCCGACCTTGGTATTACCTACATCCTGGGCGCGAAGGGTCAAACATCTGGTAGGACTGCGCAGACGACATTTCATGACAACAAGAATTTGACGATCACTTTCGCAGGCACCGGGGGTGGGTCGATCGCCCTTTCCGCCGTGACCGGAACGCCAGGGCCTACCACGAACCCGTGCACTGGGACGCCGAACCCCTGCGTTAATTCACTGAACAATAACGCGACCGGTACCCTGACCGTAACGCCAAATGTCGGCTCGGTGTTTGCTGGGTGGAGCTTCACAGCCCCACTCCCTGCTGGTGCCTCAACCACGTGTACCGGAACTACATCACCGTGCACGTTTAACTTGGGCTCTGGTGGTGGCAACGCCGTCGATCTGACGGCAACCTTCAATGGAAATGTCCCCACAACCACCACCGTGACTTCGTCTGCCAATCCTTCGGTGTACGGTCAGTCAGTAACTTTCACGGCCACCGTTTCCCGTACAGGCTCGGGAGCGCCAACCGGTACCGTACAGTTCGTGGTGGATGGGAGTAATTTCGGTTCTCCGGTAACGCTTTCAGCGGCAACTTCGAACACCTCGACAGCGACAAGCGGGGCTACCACCACACTAACAGTTGCCGGATCTCCACATACGGTTACAGCCAATTACGTTCCCGGATCCGGGTTTAGCTCGAGCAGCGGCAGCCTTTCGGGCGGCCAGGTAGTGAACAAGGCCACCTTAAATGTGACGGCTGACAACAAGGCACGCACGTACGGCGATGCAAATCCGACCTTTACGGCGAGTTACTCCGGCTTCGTCAATGGCGAGACGCTCGGCACCAGCGGCGTTACTGGCAGTCCGAGTCTGACAACGACAGCAACTCCGACCAGCAGTGTAGCCGGCAGTCCGTACACGATCACGGCCGCCCTCGGGACCCTGGCTGCCGGCAACTACAGTTTCACTTTCGTCAACGGCTCTTTGACGATCAATAAGGCGACGCTGACCGTCACCGCTAACAACGCGGCGCGTGAATATGGCGATGCCAATCCGGCGTTCACGGCCAGCTATTCCGGCTTCAAGAACAGCGAGACGCTGGGCACCAGCGGTGTCACCGGCAGCCCGAGCCTGACGACCACTGCCACACCAACCAGTCCGGTCAGCGGCAGTCCATACACGATCACGGCCGCCCTCGGGACCCTGGCTGCCGGCAACTATTCGTTTACATTTGTGAACGGGCAGTTGACCGTCAACAAGGCCACCCTTACCGTGACCGCCGACAACAAGGCGCGCGCTTACGGCGACGCCAATCCGGCGCTCACTGCCACCTTCAGCGGCTTCAAGAACAGCGAGACGCTGGGCACGAGCGGCGTCACCGGCAGCCCGAGTCTGACCACGACCGCGACTGCAAGCAGCAGTGTTGCCGGCAGTCCTTACACAATTACTGCGGCGCTCGGCACTTTGGCGTCAGGCAATTATCAGTTCACTTTCGTCAACGGCTCTTTGACGATCAATAAGGCCACCCTGACCGTCACCGCTGACAACGCGGCGCGTGAATATGGCGATGCCAATCCGGCATTCACTGCCAGCTATTCCGGTTTCAAGAACAGCGAGACGCTCGGCACCAGCGGTGTCACCGGCAGCCCGAGCCTGACCACGACTGCGACGCAGTTCTCGAGCGCGGCTGGTTCTCCGTACACAATTACGGCGGCCTTAGGCTCGCTCGCGTCAACTAACTACAGCTTCACGTTCGTCAATGGCTCGTTAACGGTGAATCCGCGAACAGCCACGGTGACGGCCAACAACAAGAGCAAGACCTATGGCGACGCCAACCCGGCGCTGGACGCCACGGTAGTCGGCCAGGTCGCTGGCGGCGATGCCATCAACTACACCCTGGCGACGGCGGCCACGCAGTTTTCAAACGTGGGCAGCTACCCGATCACGGTAACGCTCGGAAGTAACCCGAACTACAGCGTCACTTCCACTGACGGTAGTCTGACCATCAACGCGGCCGTGGCCACCGTCACTGCCAACAACAAGAGCAAGACCTATGGCGATGCCAACCCAGTGCTC
>Ga0209798_10002213_pt1 | contig 11467 bp, 9 predicted proteins | sample DOMMetBare3Fresh_FD_187475 | JGI IMG/M metagenome (GOLD analysis project Ga0209798, IMG submission 187475) | Wetland sediment microbial communities from St. Louis River estuary, USA, under dissolved organic matter induced mercury methylation -... | ecosystem: Environmental > Aquatic > Freshwater...
GCCGGCCATCACCCACCGACCGAGGCTCCCCACCAGTGTCCCCAATTGGATGCCGACCATGGCCGGGGCCAGGTTGGCGAGGGCGCTGGTCTCGGGGGAGAGGGCGCCAAAGTCGATGATGCTTGCGAATGGCTCCGCCAGATAGCCGAGCGGGGCCAGGTTCTTGTCGACCCAGCGACGGGCATCCACCGGGAGCACGTCGGGGGCGGGAGAGACGGTGAACGGTGCCACTTCGTCGACCCTGAACTCGGCGAGACGGGTCAACTCCCTGAACTCCTCGGCAGCCCACGGGTCGACCGGTTGTGCCTCGCCAACCAGATGGTGGGCCACCTCGGCAGCCAGCCTCAGATTGACCGGACCGGGGGCGTCGAAGAGGCGGAAGAATTGGGAGAACAGGTCGTCGGACATGGGTGATTCCCCTTCATGGTACGAGCACCACGGACTACCGAACGCGAATCGGAGAAGGCGGAGTGCAGATGCCCCGCGCCGGCGACCGGAGACCCGGGCCTCAGGCCCCCTCCACCCATTCGGCGCCGCCCGGCCAGTGCTCTCGCTTCCAGATCGGGGCGGTTACCTTGAGTGTGTCGATGAGGTAGCGGGCGCCTTCGAAGGCATCACCCCGATGGGCGCTCGACACCGCCACCACCACCGAGGCCTGACCAACCTCGACCCGGCCGACCCGGTGCTCGACCACCACCGAGAGCAAGGGCCACAGGTCCGCCGCCTGGCGGGCGATCATGGACAGGCTGGCTTCGACGTGTTCGAGATAGGCGTCGTACTCGAGGTGGGTCACCCCGGTCTTCCCCTCGGAATGATCGCGAGCGGTCCCGGCGAACACCACCACCGCCCCGGCATCCACCCGCCCCACTTCGGCCATGAGAGCCGACGGGTCCAGCGGTGATTCCGAGAGACGGACACGAATCGTGCAGGACATACCGGGAGGATACGGCCCGGTTGGGGGGTAAGGATGTTGTTGGTCGTTTTCCGGGCCGTCGGGCTCCCTTCCCTCGTATGCTGGCCCGGCCCGCCATCGAGGAGGAGAGCTTTTGACAGCGCTGGATGAGCGGTCGTCGGTACCGCGGTCGGATCGGGGAGCCCGCAGCGTCGCGAGCCATGCTCGCGACCGGGCCCGGTCGATGCCGGGGGCCGTAGCCATGCGGGAGAAGGACTTCGGGATCTGGCAGGAGATCACCTGGGAGGGGTTGTGGCAGACCGTGGTGGACTTGGGTCACGGTTTGATCGCCCTCGGGATCGAACCGGGGGACAGGGTCTCCATTCACTCCGAAGACCGGCCCGAGTGGGTGCTGCTCGACCTGGCGGCGGTGGCGGTGCGGGCGACGAGTGTCGGTCTCTACCCCACCAACCCGCCGGCCGAGGTCGCCTACCTGCTCGCTGACTCCGGTGCCAGGGTGCATCTGGTCGAGGATCAGGAACAGGCCGACAAGGTGCTCTCGGTCATCGACGATCTCCCGGCGCTGGAGAAAATCGTTTACGTGGAACCACGGGGTTTCCGCCACGTACGCGACGACGGTCGCTTCATATCCTGGGAAGACCTCCTGGCGCTGGGTCGATCCCACCGGGTGGCGCACCCCCATGCGGTCGAAGACCGGATGGCCGCCGCCCTTCCGGACGATGTGATGACGCTTGTCTACACCTCGGGGACGACGGGTCCCCCCAAAGGGGCGATGCTCACCAACTCCAACTTCGAGTACACCCGTCAGATCCTGGTCGATGCACCGGGACGCTTCCCGAAGGACGTGAAGGCGAACTCGAACGATCAGATCCTCACCTACTTGCCCCTGTGTCATGTGGCCGAGCGGATCTTCTCCACCTGGACGATGGCCGCCACCGGGGCGGTCCTCAACTTCGCAGAATCGATCGAGACGGTGCAGGAGAATCTGCGCGAGATCCAACCGACCCTCTTCTTTGCGGTACCCCGGATCTGGGAGAAGATCCACGCCGGCATCCAGATCAAGGCGGCCGACGCCTCCTTGTTCAAGAAGCTGTGGCTAGGCATCGGTTTTCGCCTGGCCGATTTCGTCGGCGGTCAGCGAATCGCCAACGGAGGCCAACACACCGTGACCGGCCGCATGGTCTATGCCATCGGCTACCCGCTCGTGTTCCGGGCCCTCCGCGAGCGAATCGGGATGCGACGCTGCCGGTGGGCGGGCACCGGTGCCGCCCCGATCGCCCCTGAAGTCATCCGGTTCTTCCATGGGCTGGGCATCGACATGTTCGAGCTCTACGGGATGACCGAGAACTCGGCGGTGGCCACCTACAACCCGGTCGGGAACATGAAGCTGGGCACGGTCGGGGTTCCCTATCCGGGTATCGGGTTCCGGATCGATCCGGAAACCGGCGAGATCCAGACCAAGCATGCCGGGGTGTTTGCCGGGTACTGGAACAAGCCGGAACGAACCGCCGAGACCTTCACCCCCGACGGCTGGCTGAAGACAGGTGATGTCGGCGAGTGGGTCGACGGGACCCACGTCAGGATCGTCGACCGGATGAAGGACATCATCATCACGTCGGGCGGCAAGAACATCTCACCGTCGGAGATCGAGAACAGCTTGAAGACCTCACCGTTCATCAAGGAGGCGATGGTCACCGGTGATGGACGCAACTATCTCGCCGCTCTCATCGCCATCGAGATGGATACGGTCGGTGACTGGGCCACCCGGCGGGGGATCCCCTACACCACCTATCGCGATCTGACCGAGAAGCGGGAGGTGCTGGAGCTGGTGCAGGGGGTGGTCGACAAGACCAACGAGAACCTGGCCCGGGTCGAGAACATCCGCAAGTTCCGTCTCATCCCCAAGGAACTCGACCACGAGGACGGCGAGCTGACCGCCACCCAGAAGTTGAAACGATCGGCAATGGAGAAACGTTTCGCCGACCTGATCGACTCGATGTACACGCGGTCATGACCTTCCTCCCGCTCCTCGCCCAGACGGAGACGAGCCCGCTCGCCACGATGATCACCGAGGGCCTGTCGTTGGGGGCCATCTACGCCCTGCTGGCGATGGGCTTCGTCATCATCTTCAAGGCCACCCAGGTGCTCAACTTCGCCCACGGAGCGCTTGCCGGCTTCGGGGCCTTCATGGTCGCCTCGTTCGCCACCATCCTCAAGGTGCCGGGCCGGTGGATGGGTGATGCCCCGCAGTGGCTCACCTGGACGCTTTCGGTGCTGCTGGCGCTGGTGGTGTCGGCTCTGTTCGGGATGCTCATCGAGCGGGTCTTCTTGCGGCCGATGGTCGGAAAGGCGCTCTTTGCGGTGGCCATCGTGACGCTCGGGGTCGACATCGTGGTGCGCAACATCACCAACGACTTCATCGGGACCTCCGCCAGGCCGCTGGGTGATCCGTGGGGCATCGGGGTCGCCGTCTTCGGACCGTTCCGGATCGCCCACACCGAGGTGGTTCAGATCATCGTGTCGCTGGTCCTGGTGGCGGCGGTGGCCGCCTTCTTCCGGTCCAAGGTCGGCGTGGCGATGCGCGCCACCGCCTTCGACCAGGAGGCCGCCCGGGCCCAGGGGATCAACGTCGGTCGCATCTTCTCGATCTCGTGGGGCATCGGCGCCTTTCTGGCGGCGGTAGCGGGGATCTTCATCTCGGTGTTCCCACGCCGGTCTGCCGGGGTGGACTTCTCCACCGCCTTCTTCGCCTTCAAGGCGTTCCCCGCCATCATCCTCGGTGGGCTCGATTCGGTGGGTGGGGCGGTCATCGGCGGGTTTGCGATCGGCCTGGCGGAGGCGGCGGCCACCATCTACCTGAAGGATTTCGCATTCCTGGGAGCAGGGTTCGGCGGAATCGTGCCGTACCTGTTGATGATGGTCGTCCTCCTGGTTCGACCGTATGGCCTCTTCGGAACCGAGGAGATCAGAAGGGTATGAAGCTTGGCTCCGCCTCGCTGTCGTCCGCCTTCCGCCTCGCGGCGTGCCCCGCCTGGTGCACAGGACGCAGGACGCAGGGCGCAGGACGGGCGACCGGAGGTCGCCATTGAGAGGCCGGCCGCTGCTCCACGTCTCCTATCAGTCCGATCAGGCCCTCCTCAACACGTGGTCGAAGCGTGTGATGGCCATCGCCTTCCTGACGTTGCTGGTTCTCCTCCCGCTCTCCGGTGGCGATCCGGCCAAGCCGGCCGAGGATGCCCGGCTGTTGACGGCCAAGCTGCCACTCATAGGGTTCCTGTCGGCGAACGACTGGCTGCTGTTGCTCTCCACCGTCTGCATCTACGCCATCGGAGCGCTGGGTCTCAACATCCTGACCGGCCTGGCCGGTCAGGTGTCGCTCGGCCACGCCTTCTTCATGGGTGTGGGCGCCTACACCGCCGCCTGGCTGGGGGGAGAGGTGGGGCCCCTCCACGGGATGGATCTCCCGATCTGGATCTGGCTGCCGGCGGCGGGCATCGTGCCGGCGTTGATCGGGTTCGCGGTGGCGCCCACCGCCGTCCGGGTGAGAGGTCTCTACCTCGCCATCGTCACGCTGGGTCTGGTGTTCATCGGCGAATACGTGTTCCGCAACTGGAGAACACTCACCGGCGGCTCCCAGGCCGGCCGGCCGTTTCCCGAACTCGACCTTCGCCTGTGGAGAGAGGAGACCCCGATCGTAGACCTCAGGTCCGATGGCACCTGGTTGAGCGGGGAGGGGAAGACGTTCCTGTTCCTGCTGGTGCTGACCGTCCTGGCGGTGATCGTTGCCAAGAACATCCAGCGGACCCGCACCGGGCGCGCCTTCCAGTCGATCCGGGATCGGGATGTGGCGGCCGAGGTGATGGGGATCGACGAAGTCCGTTACAAGTTGCTCGCCTTTGGCATCAGTTCGTTCTTCGCAGGCATCTCGGGCGCGCTGCTTGCCTCCTTCTTCGGCCGCACCATTCCCGAGCGCTGGGATCTGGTCCTCTCGGTCCAGTTCATCGCCATCATCCTGATCGGTGGCGCCGGGACCGTTTCCGGGACCCTGATGGGGTCGGCATTCGTCATCCTCCTGCCCAGGGCGGTGCAGAACTTCACCGAGTGGGTGAAGTCGGCCTCCGCCGGCGAGGGCGGCATCGCCCGCCTTCTCGACGTGTTCGTGTCCTCCGGCCCGGGGGACTTTGGCATCGTCAACGCAGTGCCCGGGGTGGCGCCGGGTCTGAGCGTGTTCCAGTTGAACCTGGTGTTGTTTGGTGCGCTCATCATCTTTTTTCTCATCTTCGAGCCGCTCGGGCTGTTCGGGATCTGGCTCCGGATCAGGAATTACTGGAAGGGATGGCCGTTCACGTACTGAGGGCGTCGATAGGCTGAGGTCACGGTGCGGTCCGATCGGGCCCACCCCCGGGTACCGGCAATCGCCGGGGTCACAACAAGAGGAGGAAGATGATGAAGGCGAAAAGGACCACGCTGGCGTGGTCGGTGGCTCTCGGTCTCCTGCTCGCCGCCTGTGGCGGCGGCGGCACCGAGACGACGACCGCACCGACCGAACCCGTCAGCAGCGAGACGACCGCCGCCCCGGCGCCGTCGACCACCGCTGCGATGGAGATCGCCACCGACTTTGGCGTAGATCTCGAAGCCGGGACCATAAAGGTGGGGATGCTCTCCGACCTGACCGGGCCGTTCGGCCCGCTGGTGTCGGCGATCCTGGCCGGGACCCAGGCCTACTGGGACCAGGTCAACGCCAACGGCGGGGTCAACGGGTTACAGGTGGAACTGGTGACCAAGGACACCCAGTACGTGGTGGACAACCACATCCAGTTCTACAACGAGATCAAGGAGCAGGTGGTGGCGATCGGTCACTCGACCGGTTCACCGCACACGGTGGCCATCGTTCCGCAACTGGCGGAGGACGGGATGCTCGCCATCCCCTTGACGTGGTACTCGGGATGGACAGATCCCGCCCTGAACGCCAACCTGGTTCCCCACGGGACCCCGTACTGCGTCGAGGCTCAGAACACGATCGGTTATCTCAAGGAAGTAGCCAAGCCGGACGGTGCCACCATCGCCATCGCCTCGGTGCCCGGTGACTACGGGCAGGACTCGGCGGCCGGCGCCAAGCTGGCGGCCGAAGCCCTCGGGCTCGAGGTCGTCTACGACGGCGAAGGGGCGATCATCCCCACCGACGAGGCAACCCTGACGGCGGTGGCCGACGGCATCGTCTCCTCCGGCGCCGACTACGTCTGGGTGGCGACCACTCCGTCGACGATGTCCTCGATCTTCGGTCAGGCGCTGGCCAAGGGCTTCACAACCGCCACGTGGTCGGGGCCGTCGCCGTCGTGGAACCCGGCCTTCGTGGCCCCGGACTCCCCGATCAAGGACGCCTTCACCGCCATGTTCATCGGCGGTACCTACACCAGCAACTGGGCCTCGGATGCCTTCGCCGCCCAGCGTGAGGCCTTCCTCGCCGCCGGCGCCCCGCCGGTCGACTACTACATCGAGGGCATTGTGGAGGCTTCGATTCTCCACGCCGCCCTCATGAAGGCCTACGAGAGCGGTGACATGACCCGGGCCGGCGTGCTGGCCGCCGCCAAGAGCCTCGAGTCGGTCGACTTCGGTGGGCTGGCTCCCTCCGAGAGCTATAGCGGTGATCCCAATGACACGATCCAGCGGAAGGGTTACATCTTCCAGCCGGATCCCGAGGGTCTGGCCGCCGGCACCTCGGGCGGCACCAAGCTGATCGAGTCCGAGTACACCTCGGAGATCGCAGCCGCCTTCGAGTTCACTGGCGCCTGCTACAAGCTGGGCTGATCGAACGGTGAGTCAGATGGGACGGGCCTCGGCCCGTCCCATCCCCTGACCGGTCGATGACGGTGAGGAGCGGCATTGCTGGCAGTGGAGAACCTGGAAGTCGTCTACAACGACGTGATCCTGGTTCTGCGCGGGATCTCGCTCTCCGTGGCCGATCGACAGATCGTGGCGTTGCTCGGCGCCAACGGGGCGGGCAAGACGACCACGATGCGAGCCGTCTCAGGCCTGCTCGAGGTGCACGAGGGTGATATCACCAAGGGCCACATCACTTTCGACGGGGCGGACATCACCCATCTCGACCCGGCCGAGCGGGTTCGGCTCGGCATCAGCCAGGTGATGGAGGGCAGACGGATCTTCGCCGAACTCACCGTCGACGAGAACCTGACTGCCGGGGCCTACATCAACCGCGACCGCCGGGCCGTGCGGGAGGCGCACGAGCGGGTGGTGGGGTTGTTCCCCATGCTGGCCGAACGGAGCAAGTCGATTGCCGGGTACCTCTCCGGGGGGGAGCAGCAGATGCTGGCGATCGGCCGGGCGCTGATGCAGCGTCCCCGGCTGCTGATCCTCGACGAACCATCTCTCGGGCTCGCCCCCAAACTCGTCCAGCAGATCAAGGACATCATCGTCGAGATCAACCAGCAGGGGACGGCGGTGCTGCTTATCGAACAGAACGCCAACATGGCGCTGTCCATCGCCCACCACGGCTACATCATGGAGACGGGGAAGATGGTGATGGACGGCGAACCCGACAAGCTGCTCAAAGACGAGGACGTCAAGGAGTTCTATCTGGGCCTCCACGCCGAAGGGGCCGAGCGCAAGTCGTTCCGAAACGTCAAGCACTACAAACGGCGAAAGCGATGGCTGTCGTGAGCGTCATGCGTCATGCGTCCTGCGTCCTGCGTCATGCGTCTTGCGTCTTGCGTCTTGCGCATTGCGGTGAGGTTGCTGCGACCGACAGGGGCCGTACCGAAGGTGCGCCATGACCCATTTGCTCGAGGTCGAGGAGATTCGTCTGTCGTTCAAGGGGGTGCGGGCAATCGATCGGGTCAGCTTTCATGTCGACGAGGGCGAACTGTTTGCGATCATCGGACCCAACGGGGCCGGGAAGACGTCGATCTTCAACTGCCTGAATCAGGTGTATCACCCGCAGGAGGGCGACATTCGCTGGCGCGGTCAGTCGATCATGGGTCTCAAGCCCAACAAGACGGCTCAGCTCGGCATCGCCCGCACCTTCCAGAACATCGCGTTGTTTCCCCACATGACGGTGATCGAGAACATCCTGTCAGGGCGCCACATCCGGATGTCCCACGGCTGGATTGCCGGCAGCCTGTGGGTGGGAAAGGCAGGGCGTGAGGAGCGGGAGCACCGGCTCCAGGTGGAGGACATCATCGACTTCCTCGAGATCGAGCGGTGGCGCAAATACCCTGTCGGACTCCTGCCCTACGGGGTACAGAAACGGGTCGAGCTGGGTCGAGCCCTGGCGATGGACCCGCAACTGTTGCTGCTCGACGAACCTGTCGCCGGGATGAACCTGGAGGAGACCGAGGACATGGCCCGGTTCATCCTCGACATCCAGGACGAGTTGGGGATCGCCATGATCCTGGTCGAGCACGACATGGGGCTCGTGATGGACATCGCCGATCGGGTCATGGTGGTCGACTTCGGGGTGAAGATCGCCGACGGGACGCCCGAGGACGTGCAACGCAACCCCGACGTGATCAGGGCCTACTTGGGCGAAGACTTCGGCGCCGCCCGCTGATCCTGCGAACCCTGGGTTCAGGCATACACCACGTGTAGCTGCGACCACCGGTTGAACCTGAGCTGGGTTCAGGAATACACGCTGGGTCGTTCCGGGCCCACAGTTCGGGTCACCTGGTCTTGGCGAGTTTCCAGGCGGTGGGGGTGAGCACCCCGGCAGCGCCCGCCTTGATGAGGTCACCGATGACGAACGGGTAGACCCCGGTCGACACCGCCGCCGTCAAGTCCATGCCAGTCGTGAGCACCAGGCCCGCCACCCCGAAGACGTAGATCACAGCCGAACCGGCCAGGAACGCCACCAGCATGGTCGAGAAGGCACGGTCCGCCTTGCGCTCGGCCAGCCTCCCCACCACGGCGGAGGCGGCGACGAAGCCGACCAGATACCCGGCCGACGGCGCCGTGAACGTGTCGAGCCCGGACTCACCCCCGGCGAAGAACGGCAATCCGGCCGCCCCCATCGCCAGGTACAACACCGAACTGGTCACGCCGGCCCTGACCCCCAGCGTCGCCCCGCCCAGCAGCACCATCAGGGTCTGACCCGTGATCGGCACCGGATTGCCTGGCAGATAGATGACCCATTGCGCCGACAGACCGGTGAGCACGGCGAACGCCACCACCAGCAGCGCGGTCGTGACCCGGGCGTACGGAAGTCGAGCGGCGAGCACGGTGGGGGCAACGGTCAGCAAAGGGTCCTCCTCGTGGGTCGGGCGAGTGTAACGCCGCCGTTCCGGCCGGGGAGGACACCTACCGCCAGGTTGTGGATAGGATCGCCGACGTGGATGGCGTCGGGACCCCTCGCTGGGTGAAGGCGGCCGGCGTGGCGATGATGCTGGCCGCCGGCAGCGCCGTGGGCGCCTGGACCATGGAGTTGCCGTACTACGCCTATTCACCCGGCCCGGTCGGTGATGCCCTCGGATCGGTGGTCGTCGACACCGAAGTCACCACCTACCCGACCGCGGACGGCCTCTTCTTCCTGACCGTTTCGGCGCAGGAGATCAATGTGTTCGAGATGGTCGTCGCCGGGTTCGACCGGGCGGTGGACGTCGTGCGACGGGAGCGGGTCCGTCCCCCCGATCTGTCCGACGAGGAGTTTCGTCAGCGGGGGCTCTCCCAGATGGACCAGGCGACCCAGACGGCGGTGGGCGAGGCGCTGGCACGTTTGGGGTTGTTGACCGATGTACGACCGGGCGGGGTCGAGGTGGTCGACCTGCTCCGCGAGGACGAACTGTTCTCTGTCGACGATGTGATCCTCGAGGTCGAGGGGACACCGGTGCAAGCCGTCACCGAACTGCGGCCTCTGCTCGAGGGTGCGCTGGTGGGCGATCTGGTGGAGGTGGTGGTGCTGCGCTCGGGCGACGAGCAGCGCCTGACTGTGGACCTGATCCCCAGCCCGGACGACCCGCTGCGGCCGCTCCTGGGCATCGTGGCGCGGACCCGTTATCCGATATCCATCGAGACCGGCAACATCGGTGGCCCGTCCGCCGGGATGATGTACACGCTGGCCATCATGGACTTGCTCAGCCCCGGCGACCTGACCAAGGGCCACATCGTGGCCGGCACCGGCACCATCGAAGAAGGTGGTGCGGTCGGGTCGATCGGTGGGATCCGGCAGAAGGTGGTGGCGGCGGAGGCAGCCGGGGCACAGATCATGCTCGTCCCCGCCTCGAACTTCGAGGAGGCGAAAACCGCCCCGCGAGATGAGATGGAGCTTGTCCCCGTCAGCTCGCTCGATGATGCGCTGGAGTTCCTGGAGTCCTTACCCCAGCTTTGAACCTGCCCGGCGGACGCGGCAGCGGCGCCTCGCCGTTGGTCCGAGGAAGTCGGGAATCGCCGGGCTCCCGGGGTATCTTGGAGTCATGCCCGAACCGATCCCAGCCGATCTCGCGTCGCGATCGTTCCGGTCGCGCCTGCGGGGATGGGACCCCGACGAGGTCCAGGGCTATCTGGCCGAGCTCGATCGACGGCTCACAGAACTGACCGCCGAACGGGACCGGCTCGCCGCCCAGGTGGCCGAACTGGGGGCCAAGGATCTCAAGCAGGAGTTCGAGACGGTCGGTCGCGAGGTGGCGGCCGTGCTCGAGGCGGCCCGGGAGGCGGCCGAGTCGATGCGGGCCCGGGCGGGAGCGGATGCCTCCCGATGGCGTTCGGAGGCGGTGGCCGAGGCCGAGGCGGAGCGTCGCCGGGCCCGGACCGATTCCGAGAACCTGCGCGGCGACGCCTGGACCACCGCCGAGGAACTGCTGCGTCAGTCCCAGACGGAGGCACAGCGGATCCTGGTCGAAGCCGAGAAAGAGGCGATGCGCCAAGTCGGCCAGGCCGAGTTGGAGACCCATCGGGCCCAGGCGCAGGCGCGGAGGGAATCCGAGGAGATCGTCCGTTCTGCCCGGATGGAGGCGGAGAAGCTCGTACTCGAGGCTCAGAGCCGGCACGATCAACTGCTCGAGGCTGCCCACCGCCAGGCCGAAGCCGCCCAGGAGCGGGCGAGGGCGCTCGAAGGCCGCCGTCAGGAACTCGGGAAAGAGCTCGAGTCGTTACGTGAAGCCCTCACCCGGGCCGAGACCGAACTGGACGAGAAACGTGAGGCGTTGAGTCTGTCTCCGCCGACACCCGATGACGCCCAGCCGTCTTCGCCGGAGTGGCCCGGTGGCGACACGGTGAGGGTGGTGCGGCCCGCCGGCGGGGGTGTGGCGGGTGAGTTGGGCTCGGTGCGCCGGCTCGACGGCGACCGGGTGGTCCCGCAGCCGCTCCCCGAGATCAAGGTGATCCCCGCCGCCGAACTGGCCAAACGGGCCGGTGCCGGTCCTTCCGGCCCCAAGGACCCCAAGGACTCCCCCATCCCCCCACCCGCCCCGGTGGAGACTGCCGAGGTTCCGCCGGAGGTTGGAGCGGCGACAGCCGAACCCGAGGCAGAAGCCACCGCCGACAATGAAGTCCTGATCGAGCCCGGCCCGGAGACGGCCGTCCCGGAACCAGCGGACGAGAAGCCGG
>Ga0209798_10002214_pt1 | contig 11465 bp, 7 predicted proteins | sample DOMMetBare3Fresh_FD_187475 | JGI IMG/M metagenome (GOLD analysis project Ga0209798, IMG submission 187475) | Wetland sediment microbial communities from St. Louis River estuary, USA, under dissolved organic matter induced mercury methylation -... | ecosystem: Environmental > Aquatic > Freshwater...
CCAAGGCAGCGGGACGATCGCCAGATGCACCGATCGAGGTGGCATATGAAGGCGTCAATTTACCGAAAGGATAACCCACGCGTTTCCAGGCAGTATGAATTTCTTTAAAGGCTTCTTGTTCGAGTAAAGTCATGATTCTTCGCTGTTGTCCGCCTTTTCGTTTACTTTTAACCAGCCATCGGTACACTTGTTGACGCTGGTCAATGCTTGCCGACATCACTTTTTCGCGAGTCGCTTGGGGATGTTCGGCCAAATAACCAACCAGCCATAATTCAAGAGGATGAATTTTGGTTATAAAGCCTTGATCCTGTAAGTCAAATTTGTCCACTGAAAACTTGTCGAAAAGACTGTAGATATCTTCTTTCGCTAGGGTGGCTTTGCTAAGATGGGCCTGCAGATACTGATTGAGAGCATATTCATCACGGCTGGGATAAATCGCGCGGTACAGCATGGTCAGACGCTGGGGTTTTGGTTGCACCCGCTGTGTGAGCAGGGCCAAAGACTCTTCGGTGCTTTTGCCTTGATATTTTGCAAAAAAGCGCCGCAAATAAACGGCGCCTTCACGATCAGCAAAACGTTCCAGATACTCTTTGCGTCTTGGATCGTCTGGGCTTTCCAGCCAACGGGCTATCCCTTCAGGTTTGTAGAGGTGGTGGTAGACGATATCTCGCATTAGGCGAATAAACACCAGATTTACGGAGTCACGCAAAGCATGACGCACCGACATTATTTTAATATCTTCAGACTTATCGAAATTATTAAAGTGATGCAGACCGCCTCCAGTGAAAAAACTTTCGCCGGGACTCGCCGAATACTTTCGGTCTAGCGCCAGGTTAAGTAGGTCTTCAAGATTAATTTTCGGGTTAATCCGAAGTTGTTCTATCACCCAAGCCGATAAATAATCGCGAGGATGTAGTTCTATTTTGTTTAATTCTTCTGTAGTCAGGTTTTTGTAGCGGGGATAAATATCAGAGATAAGCTCCAGAAAATGAACCATGGTTCGAAGCTTGGAGGTTGAGCCGAGATCCAGCCGAATTCCCTCGTTAATGTCAAGAGGTTGATCATAGTTATCGGTTTGTACGCGTAAAAGATTACCGGTTTCTCCCCGTTCAAATAACATGAGGCTATAAATTAAAGGAGAAAGATCGGTGTTTTCAGTTAACAACCTAAAGCCGAATACACCGGCGGCACGGGCATTGTCGGCTTCGCTCAATTTGCGTAAGGCATTGGTTACTTTTTCTTGAGTTCTATAGTCGATGGTTGTTTTAACCGTCAAATCCAGACGATCCAAGTCGTAATTCGTTTTAACACCCAGTGTTTTGGCAAGCCGGGTTCGCAGGACCGATTGAGTCTTTTTTTCCGTCATAAACCTTGACATCGTCACTTCCGAAGTGGGAACACGGTCCGTTGATACTTTCAAGGCGGCATCCCTGAGTTTGGAAGATATGACGCCCTGTTCTGCCAATAGCCGCAAGTAGCTGTCGGTAAGATTTTGCAGTGTGGCGTAACCCGATCCAAGCAAATAGGAAGGCCGTCTTTGTGATAATAATATGGAAAGCACTTGGCGATAAGCTAGCGCCTGCTTGGGATTAATGCGCTCCACCGAATTGATGGCATTAGGGCTGAGCAGTCTGTTAACTTCGGCGAAATCCGCGCCAAACCAGGATGACAAACCGTCACCCAGACCATGGACTTCACCCAATTTCGGCGTTGCTGCAAGCGGCATGGAATTCAAATAAGTTAGGGCAATCTGCCGCCTCATTTCACGTGTGTCCGGACCGAGCATATAAGCACGAAGTGATGCACTGCCCATCTGGCGGAATTTATCTAAGATCGAATTGGTGTAGCCATTCTTGGAGTGACGGTATTTTTCGATCTGTGTTGCCAAAGTGCTACCGCCTGGAACGTTGTCGCTTAAACCCAGTTTATTGGCAATTATTTGCAGGCTGGCAAATCCCAGACGGTCCCATTCGATAGCTGGATTAATGTTGGTATGATTTTCATCAAGCAATTCGCGATTCTCTATGAAAAGTAACGTGTACAAAACCAAAGGCGGTATGGCGTCGAAATTCGGATAACCATGAGCAGGATAGGTATTGCTAAAAATTTCCTGATTGCTTTGATCAAGAATTCTAAGGCCAGCCTGGGTTTTTTCCGGATAGATCATGAATAAGCCGTCATCAATCAGTTTGGTCATCATAGGCGAAGATGATGCCTGAGCTGTGATGGTAAAACCTGACTTTTCCAGACGGGAGATTGCATCAGGCAACAAGGTATAACCAAGCCTTTGGTCATAGGGGCCGTACTCAGGATAACGAATTGATGAGCTTGGGCCTGGATCAAGTTTATAACTTAATTGTTTACTGATCGCTGAGATATAGTGTGACTGATATTTTGACGTCCGGATTTCTTCCTTTATTAACTTGATAACAATAAAACCGGATATAGCTAACAAGACAAAACTGCTAAGCACGATGGTCCGGTATATTGACTGTCTAGTATGTTGCATTACTAACTATTTGTGCTCAAAAGGTCATATATTTGCTATTACAGTTTGATGCAAAGCAAGTGAGTCAGACTATTCCAGTATTCTGTATGTTGGTAGGGATAACAAATAACTGTTATTTGATCGATTTTTACTATGGTGAGTTCCGTTTCAGACAGTGGTACAAGATTTAATGTCGCTTTTTTATATATTATAGCAAATGATACAGTCATTTTCTTGGGACTTGTGTCCACAATAAAATGGATTAATAATTTTTCTTAAACGCTATAATGACCCCCTACTTAGAATGCTTTGGTGAGAAAGCGGTGAATATTAAAGAATACATGAACTGTCTCGGACAGCAGGCCAGAAAAGCTGGTCGGGAGATAAGCCGGACCGACTCCGGTAAAAAAAATGCGGCTTTGCTGGCTATTGCCGAGGTTATCGGGAATAGCCGGGACCGCTTGATTGCTGAAAACAGCAAGGATCTGGATGCTGGCCGCGAGAATGGACTTGATGCCGCTTCAATGGACCGATTGGCGTTAACAATCAAGAGTATCGACGCCATGATTGAAGGATTGAAGCAGGTTGCGGCACTACCCGATCCAGTCGGCGAAATCACCGGACTAAGCTTTAGACCCAGTGGCATACAGGTTGGTCGAATGCGAGTGCCCTTGGGCGTGATCGGCATCATTTATGAATCCCGGCCCAATGTGACAGTCGATGCAGCGGCCTTGTGCCTTAAATCCGGCAATGCCTGTATTTTAAGAGGCGGTTCGGAGGCAATTCATTCCAATCAGGCGATTGCAGCTTGTATCACTGAAGGACTTAGAGTGGCCGGTTTACCGATTGAAGCGGTACAAATTGTGGCGACGGCAGATCGTCAGGCGGTTGGAGAGCTTATTACGATGACTCAGTATGTCGATGTCATTGTCCCGCGCGGCGGAAAGGGCTTGATAGAACGGATAGCCAAAGAAGCAACGATTCCGGTAATTAAACATCTGGACGGAATTTGTCATGTCTATATCGATGATAGTGCCGATATCACAAAGGCGGTAAAGATCGCAGACAATGCCAAAACTCAGCGCTACGGTGTCTGTAATGCGATGGAAACCCTGCTGGTCGCAGAAAATATAGCCGCACAGGTTCTGCCGTTATTGGCTAAAATCTATCAGGACAAAGGCGTTGAATTGCGCGGCTGCCTAAAAACCTGCTCCCTGATTCCAGCCTGCATCCGGGCTACGGAAGAAGACTGGCATACCGAGTATCTGGCGCCCATCTTATCGATCCGTGTTGTTGCCGGAATCGATGAAGCGGTTGAACATATCAATCAATACAGTTCCAGCCATACGGAAGCCATCGTAACCGAAAATTACACCTTGGCCAGACGCTTTTTGCGTGAAGTGGATTCCAGCTCCGTGATGGTTAATGCATCCACCCGTTTTGCCGACGGCTTCGAGTATGGCTTGGGGGCGGAAATAGGCATTAGTACCGATAAGCTGCATGCTCGCGGACCAGTCGGCCTGGAGGGACTGACATCGTTAAAATTTGTCGTGCTCGGAGATGGCCATATTCGGCAATAAATGATAGGCATTTTGGGCGGCACTTTTGACCCGGTTCATTACGGACATTTGCGTCCGGCACTGGAGGTCAAGGACATTTTCGGACTGGCTGAAGTACGTTTAATTCCAAGCGCCCGGCCGCCGCATCGCCAACAGCCATCGGCATCTGCATTGATGCGTGTCGCCATGCTGAAACTGGCTATCGCTAATCAGCCTGGGTTAATCTGCGATACTCGTGAGTTGGATAGGGAAGGGCAATCTTACATGGTAGACACACTGAGCTCGTTACGACAAGATTATCCGGATAAAACATTGCTGATGTTCATAGGATGCGATGCATTCAATGCTCTGACGACCTGGCATCAATGGCGGCAGTTATTTGATTATGCTCATATAGTGGTGATGACCAGGCCGGGATTTTCCATACAGCTACTCGATGAGTTTTTTAGAGTCAGACAGGTTTTTCAACGGCAGGAATTAACGCAGATCCAGGCTGGCAGACTATTCTTCCAGCCAATAACCCAGCTTGATATTTCAGCTACAATGATTCGAAACTTGGTTGCTGCAAAGCAGAATCCGGGTTTTTTGTTACCCGATACGGTTTTGGATTTTATCAGGCAAAATCATCTTTATCAGAACCATTAATTTTATACTCTTATTGGGAATTTGAATGCAAACAGAAGATTTATTAAAAATGGTCCAGACGGTTCTGGACGAACGCAAGGGACAATATATCACCACCCTTGATGTGCGGGGCAAAACTAGCTTTACTGACTATATGGTGATAGCCACCGGTACTTCCGACAGGCATTTGAAGTCTTTGTGTGATTATGTGGCGGAAAAGGCTAAGGAAAATGGCTTAAAGCCCTTAGGTATTGAAGGCGATCTGGGGTCGGACTGGGTCTTGCTGGACCTGGGCGATGTCATTGTTCATGTCATGACGGCCCAAGCCCGTGAATTTTATCAACTTGAAAAACTATGGTCGGTTGACCGGGTGCAGGAAGCAGGATAGTTGCTTAAGGTCAGTAGGGTATCCTGCAATGACAGCCTCCACCTTTTCACCAATACTGTTAAGGAAACTCTGAATAAATCTTTCGACAAGTTTCGAGTTATCTTAAAGCCATTGAATCCGCCAGCAGTTTATTAGGCTAGCTGCCGACCGGAACAATTTATCCAGAGCTTCCATAAGTTAAGGCTTAACCGTTCGTCCTGAGTCAGTCAAGAGTTCGATAAGCTCACCACCTAGGGGCATTGATATTGTCATTATCGGGAACGCTAGAATCCGTTCAGTCAAACCGTCGTCTCTGTTGTCTGGCTACCGGAACCGGGTATCAATTTAAATAATCTGGCAAGCAACAGACCGCTCAATCCGTAACATAATGTAGAAGCCAGATAGGGTGGGTAATAGTGCACAAATTGCTCGACAAACCCAGTCCATGAGAAGTTTTCGATACGTCCTGATAGCAGATAAAAGCTGCCGTTGGAGATCACAAATGAAACGGATGTTGCCAGCGCCAATAGCATTACCGGAATGGTCTGTTCGGAAAAACTCATGGTTTTCAACTGGGCGCAATAACGTCCGACGTACCACAGTATTGCATAAGCAGGGATTAAAAAGGCATAAGCAGGGGAAATGCAAAAGTCACTCACGCTAAACTGCGTAATTGCCAGATAATCGATAATGCCGGCTTCAAATGTTAACAGGACAAAAAACCAAAGACTGCCGAAGCCCATGCCCGCCAGAAAAAAAACCGCAAGAGAAGCGTCCGGCAACGACAGGGCCGAGCCGAAGTGGTCGAAGCGGGTCAGTGCCATTACGACCATTAACAATAATGGCAAAAGAGGTTTTTTAGTGATGATGGTCATATTTTTTCTCCAAAGGTGTGCTTTATCATATCATTTTACTTTGTTTGGTAAATACGATTAGTAATTAGCCGTCGGTTTTGCGCTATTTGCCCGCCGTCAGAAACGATAGCTGATCGAGCCCTGGAAGGTGCGCTGGTAATTGGTCGGATAGACAGCGGGTTGGCCAAATCCGAAATCAACAAATTGACCGTTTGCGACATCAAAAAGATTCTGGATGGAAAAATCCACGGTCCAATGGCGGTGGTCTGACAGTTGATAAGTAAATGTGGTTGCATTATAGGCCTGCTGCCTGCCGGACGAGTTGTCGAAATCATCCTGCGCGAAACTGCCCGATTGGTATTTATGGGAAAGGCTGATTATGTGATGGTGCAAGGGCAGAAATGCACTGGTGAATTGAGTGCCAATAGTTCCCTGGACAAGATGCTTAGGTTGGTTACTGATTTGAAAGACTTGAGTGTCAAGTTTGGATCGGGTTGCCGTGTAGACATAAATAACGCTGCTGTAAAGCAAGCCAAAATCCTTAAAAACTGACAATTCAACGCCGTGTTTTTCTGACTTGTCGAAATTGGTGTTCATGAAGGTGTTGCTATCAAAGTATATTTCATTGTTCAGGTCGGAGAAATAAAATTCGGCCTTCGCCTTAAGATCATCTTCTATGTGTTTGTAACCGATGGAATAAGTATCCATCTCCATTGAGTTAATATCAAAATTAAATGTGGTTGTTGGCGGAACAGCAAAAAAATTTGTAAAGAAAAACCGGTCTATGTCAGGCGTTTGAAAAGCGTGTGCGTAACTGGCGAACATGGCGTCGGTTTTTGTCAGCATATAATTTAGCGCAGCGTTTAACCCGATCGGATTTACCGTTTTAGATAAATGGGAATTTGTCCCGGCATTGTCGTAATTAAACTTGATAAAGGCTTGCCTGAATCCCGCATTTAATGACAATCGGTCATTGACAAAGTAATCGGCAGAAATAAATCCGGCAATATTTTTTTTCGCAGTCAGATCATCTGAAGTCATTCTTAAATTGTCGTTATACTCAAAGCCTGTCAATACAACAAAGTCATCCAGAATGGATTGAATGGTAAAGCGATGATCCTCGCCTTCGTAGTGACGTAAAAAATCAAAATCAGGAAACTTTGAGTCTCTGGTTTTATTCGCATAGGTGTAGGCCACATGAAAATTATCGTTCACTCTGTATTTTAAGGAGGTTAACCAGTCCTCCTTATGAACGATATTTCGGCTGCCTGACGTGACGTCGGCATCGGGATTTTGCTTGAATTCGGCGGGTGTTAAAAATCGTCCTGTAAAGACGACATTGGCATCGTCCTTCAGAAAAGATTGCAGGATTTCAAAGTGACCCGTCTGCAAACCGAGCGTTGCCCGGCCGTTTAAATTTTCGGTGGTATCCCGGCTGCCATCCACCCGTACCTTTTTCTTCCCTTCGCTGTCAAGATAGGTAAAATTGCCGTCGGCAAGAACTTTAAAGCCTTCAAAACTGCTGACGGAGCCCAGATTGATATGTTCCAGCTTGGTGTTATAAGTGCCAAAACCGGATCTTAAAGAACCGTAAAACGGTTTTCTGTCGAACGAATTATTGGTGCGGATGATAATGGTTCCCGCAGCTGTATTATCGCCGTATAGCACAGCGCCGCTGCCTTTGACCACCTCAATTTTTTCAATCGTATCGATGGGGATCGAGCCGATTTGTTGCGGCACCGTATCGATTTGATTTAAAGACAGACCATCGACAATCACGTTGATATTTTGATAACCGTCGCCATTACCAAAACCGCGCATGGACAGTTGTGGATTTAGCACATTGCCAAAACTGGGGTCAGTCTGAATTTCGGTGTTGTATTTAAAAAAATCCAGTAAGTTGCTAACGCCACTTCGGGCGATATCTTCCCTGGAATATATTGTTACGGACTTGGGCGATAACATCTCGTCAGCGATCGACGAACTGGACGTCACCGTAATAGGGGAAAGCAAGACTTTACTCTGTAAATCGGCATTGTAGCTTTTGACGGCTTCTTTAGTGGAAGGTAGTTTGTAGGAAGGCTTCAGGTCTTTTTTTTCTGCTTTGGCATATAGTTGTGCCGAAAAAATAAGACTCGGGAAAAATAAATAGAGTGGCAGATTGTTCATAATGTCCTCTGCGCCGCCCGCGCATCGTGTGTTATATATGACAACTGAGGACAAGAAAACGAGAATACAGGATGAGAGTTCACTGTCTTTTTCGTAGACAGCCCTCCGCTGTACCGAATAATACTTTCGGGCCGGTCTCCGGGCTTATTAAGTGGCGTGAACCTGAATCGTCGCCTTCCCATGAAAAACACAGTGGCATTTCGACAAATCTTTAACTTAATCTACCGTTGCGGGGGCAGCGTTGGCATTAGTGAATACCTGACCAACTTCCCTTTTAACCATTGGGTGAGAAAACCTTCTGGAACCTGAAAGCATGAAAAATTATAAGGAAATACTTTGTTAAAGTAAAGAAACAGGATATAGATATAGGTTTTAGTAAGTATATTTAATATACGGTGTGGCTAGTGATGACGGGTAGTGTGGGAGAGATATGAAATCCGTTATCTGGGTGACGGCCGCTATGGGAGGATATATCGCCTGATTGAACGGAATAATAAACCGGTTTTTTTATGATACTAGAACAAATGTTTTTTCACGGGATTAAACCATCAGTTCTTATTCAACTTTTGTTCAACAAATCTGACTAACGTCCCTAGTGTTGCAAAAATGTCCCCATCAATTTCATCATCATTGATAAAAAAACCATAGTGATTTTCCAGGGCTGTCAGCAGGGAAGCTACAGCCATCGAATCAAATTCAGGCATTGCGCCCAGCAATGGAGACTTCATTGTCAACGCTTCGCCCGAATCAGAAAGTTGAAGGACTGAGCTTAAAATATTTTTGACATCACTGAATACAGACATAATTATCCTAACGATCATGGAAATGTTGTAACATTCCGGAACATGAAAACCATATAGACTGGATTGATAAAGCCAGTGCGACGCCAACGTCCGGTTTATGCTAAATAGCCGAGTTAGCTATACGATTTTCGAAGTAAAAAAGGGCTTTTATATTAAGCTATACCTGTCGTATTGCAAATATTTGAGTAATAACCGTCAAAACCATGAGGTTGAAACTTCAGCCAAGAAATCCTGCTGCCGTTACAAAAAACGTGTATCTGTCGCCCGACTTGTATTCGGTGCTGGAGATGTTACTTGTAGTTTCAGCTTCGGATCTCTCCTTCCTTGATCACTACTCGCATCGTGGAAACAAACTCAAAGGCGGCGCCAGCAAATCCGGCGAAATCCTGGACCTGCTGGGACAAGGTGCAGCGTTGTCAGGGGGATGATCTGGATAATGGCTGTAAGGTACGAGTACCTTGCCAACGGCCGGAATCGGCGCGGTTCACATTTAACCGCGCCGATTCGATTTTGCAAAGCTTGCAAATGCCTTAGCACTGGCTACGGCGTCGAAGTGTAGCCAATGTTATTGATTACTCTATCAACTGATCCTGCAACTGCAAAAAAAGATATTATAAGAGATTTTTAGCGGTTAAGTGCCCAGAATGGCATCTGCAGCCTTTTCCCCTATCATATAGATGGAGCTAACGATAAAGAAACCTGGGATGCGTGGGAACACCGAAGCATCGACAACCCTCAGTCCCTGAATTCCCCGCACTCTAAAGTTACTATCCAAAACAGCCATCGGGTCACTATCATTGCCGATAGGGCAGGTGCAGGAAGCATGATGACCCCAGGCATTATACCTAACAAAATCACGCAGATCCTGGTCGCTTTGTACATGTTTTCCGGGGGATTCCTCTTCTGCAATCAGTCCCTGTTCAATCAGCGGGGCCGTCAGACTGCGGACGAATTTGACGCCAGCAACCACCGCGTCGAGATCTTTACCTTCCTTGTCGCTACCTTCTTCAAAATAGCGGAAATTAATAGTGGGCCGGTCGCGAGGATCAGCGGATGCAAGTCGCACTTCGCCAGCGCGATTGATGGTGTGCGCTTTGAGTACAGCCCAGGTAAGATAGTTCAGGTTTTCCCGGATCAATTTCGAATAGCCTGGAAAATATCCTCTGAATTTACCCAGCAGCGCAAAACAAAACAGATCGGGTAAGGGCCGTTCGGTAAAAGAACGTTTAATAACCGCCAATACCGCGCCATTGGTAGTGTAAACACCTTTGCCTTGTTCCCAATCTTTATATTGCGGATCGCCTTTAGCATATTTGGCGCCTTGAAGTACTTTCCAGTCGTCATTCATTCGATTAACTACGCCGACTTCGTACCGATCCTGCAGATTGGTTCCGACTCCAGGTAAATCATGTTTGATCGGAATTCCATGTTTGGTTAGCTCCTCCTTGGGACCTATGCCTGAAAGCATCAGCAGTTGCGGTGTGTTGTAGGCGCCGCCGGCCAGGATCACTTCCTTGGAGGCATAAACGCTGACTGGTTTGCCGTGTTCCTTGCTGGGGTTCTGGTGCGCTCTATAAAGTTTTGCGCCTTTTAAATATTCGACGCCGATAGCGCGATTGTTTGGGTCCAAAATGACTTTGGTTACCAGCGCATCCAGTTCTATGCTAAGCAAGTTCGGAAATTTATTTTGGACATCTAGGAGCCGTTCACGGGTACTATGTCGGGCACCTTTTGTGGTAGCGAGTGGAGGATAACGCAGCCCAGTGGCATTGTCCCGAACCAGACGCCAGTCGTTAGGATCGGCCAAGCCTTTAACGAACCATTGTAGCCGTTCAAAAAAATTCGGCAGTTTCTCGGCAGCTTTTTCGGCAGATTCTAAAACTGCGGTTATCAATTTTTTATCTTTTGCAAGCGCTTCCAGAGGTAATGCCGCTTCGGTTCGAAACCAGCCTCCCCAGCCATGACGCGAGGGATTGATGCCCAGTTTTGCCAACAAACGGTAAATGGGCCGATGCTGACAATTTTCCATCCGTTCAAAGTATTTACGCATATTATCAGCGCGCCATGAATTATCGCCGGTAAGATCAGCGACTTCATCCCAGTCGGCATTATGAGGATAAACGGTAATCATCGCATTATGCGCTGTACAGCCGCCGAGACAGCCTGCGCGCGGATAAAGAACGCCCTGTTCTTCAGGCGTATATTTGGGATCTTTTTTCTGCGTTGCTTCGTCAGCAAAATGCCGGACGAAGAAATCCCATTTCATGGCTTCGTTTTCAGTTGAATAGGTATGAAATACGGGCACATCGTAATCTTCGGGTAGGCGGTTGCCGTCAGGAAAGGCGAGGTTGCTCCCTTGCAGGGTTTTAGGGTCGCCGCCCGCTTCTAGCACCAGGACTTTTTTTCCATGTTCCGCTAATCTTGCAGCAACTGTACCGCCACCTGCACCCGAACCAACAACAATATATTCAAAATCTGCACTGTTAGGATCAGTCATTTTCGGTCTCCTTGATCAATTAGTTGCCGTTTGCCATCAAATCAAGCGGCAAACGGCATTTTTTTAATAAATTTGTGCCGGGCGGTGCAACTGCAGAACTCACA
>Ga0209798_10002215_pt1 | contig 11464 bp, 12 predicted proteins | sample DOMMetBare3Fresh_FD_187475 | JGI IMG/M metagenome (GOLD analysis project Ga0209798, IMG submission 187475) | Wetland sediment microbial communities from St. Louis River estuary, USA, under dissolved organic matter induced mercury methylation -... | ecosystem: Environmental > Aquatic >...
CGGTCCGCTCCAGCGCCATCGAGCAGGTGGTCTCCGCGGCGTCCTTCGGCGGCGCCTTCGGGTTGCTGCTCGTCTGGGTGCTCCTGCAGGCGCCGTGGTGGCTGAAGATCGTCGCGGTCGTCCTCGCCGTCGCGGGGTTCGCCGGGTACGTGCTCCTCACCCGCCGCGACGCCCCCGACGCCGACGCGCCGACCGACCCCGCACCGTCCGGAGGGACCACCCCGTGAGCACCGCCCCCGTCCTGGAGCTCCTGCCCGCCGTCGACGTCGCGGACGGCCGCGCCGTCCGCCTCGTCCAGGGCGAGGCCGGCAGCGAGACCTCGTACGGCGACCCGCTCGAGGCCGCGCTCGGCTGGCAGACGTCGGGCGCGGAGTGGATCCACCTCGTCGACCTCGACGCGGCGTTCGGCCGCGGGACGAACCGGGAGCTGCTGGCCAGGGTCGTCGCCGCGGTCGACGTCAAGGTCGAGCTGAGCGGCGGGATCCGCGACGACGCGAGCCTCGCGGCCGCGATGGCGACCGGCTGCGCGCGGGTCAACCTCGGCACCGCCGCCCTGGAGGACCCGGACTGGACGCGGCAGGCCATCGCCGAGTTCGGTGACCGGGTCGCCGTCGGCCTCGACGTCCGCGGGACGACGCTCGCCGCGCGCGGCTGGACGCAGCAGGGCGGCGACCTCTGGGAGACCCTCGGGCGGCTCGACGACGACGGCTGCGCGCGCTACGTGGTCACCGATGTCACGAAGGACGGCACCCTGCGGGGGCCGAACCTCGAGCTCCTGCGCGAGGTGTGCGCGCGCACCGACCGGCCCGTCGTCGCGAGCGGTGGCGTCTCGAGCCTCGCCGACCTCGAGGCGCTGCGTGCACTCGTGCCCGGCGGCGTCGAGGGAGCGATCGTCGGGAAGGCGCTGTACGCGGGCGCGTTCACCCTCGAGCGGGCGCTCGACGTCGCCGGCCGCCGGTGACCTCGCTGGACCCGACGCCGGACCCGACGCCGGAGCCACCCGGCGGCCGGGCGGACTCCGCCGGCGTCCCCTGGCACGGCCGCACCCTCTCCGCGCGGCCCTTCACGGACGACCCCGGCCACGCCGACCCGGCGCTCGCGGCGGCGCTCGCCGGCCACGCGGAGGGCCGCGTCGAACCGGCCGGCGTCGTCGCCGCGCTCGCGCCGGCCCGAGTCCTCGTGCCCGTCGTCGCCGTCCTCGGCGGGGACCACCCGGTCGGCGGCGGGCTGCGCGCCGACACCGGCGCCGACATGGCCCTGGTCACGATGACAGGTGCGGACGGCGTCCGCGGGCTCCCGGTCTTCACGTCGACGGCCGCCCTCGTGAGCTGGGACCCCGTCGCCCGCCCGGTCCCCGTCGAGAGCGTCCGGGCGGCGCTGTCGGCGGTCGCCGAGGGCTGCGACCGGCTCCTGCTCGACCTCGCGGGACCGCACCCGTTCGTCGTCGTCCGGCCCGCGGTGTGGGCGCTCGCGCAGGGCCGCGCGTGGCTGCCGTCCCCGAACGACCCGGACGTCGTCGCGGCCGTCGAGCGTGCCGCCGGTGCGGTTCCCGGCGTCCTCGGCGTGCGCTGCGAGCCGGGCGTCGGTGCGGAGCTACGGGTCGTGCTGGGCATCCGTGCCGGCCTCGATCGCACCGCGCTGGACAGCGTCGTCGCGCGAGTCCGGACGGCGCTCGCCGCCGAGTCGGACGTCGCCGACCACGTCGACTCGATGGAGCTGCGCATCCTGCCGGCCTGAGGTCGACCGCTCGGCCGGTGATGCCGTCGCCGGCCCTCGTGGCCGTCCTCGGCCTGCGCCCCGCCGCGGTCAGGCGAGGGGGCCGGTCCAGCGCTCGCCGGGTCCCTGGCCGGGCGCGTCGGGCAGGAACGACGCCTCCCGGAAGGCGCGCTGGAGCGAGGTGAGCCCGTCGCGCAGCGGTGCGGCGTGCTGGCTGCCCACCTCGGGCGCGGCGGCCGTGACGAGGCCCGCGAGCGCGGTGATGAGCTTGCGGGCCTCGTCGAGATCCGCCTCGGCGTCCTCGGCGAGACCGCACTTGACCGCGGCGGCGCTCATGAGATGGACGGCGGCGGCGGTGATGACCTCGACGGCCGGCACCTCGGCGATGTCGCGCAGGGTCGGGTTCGGTCCCTCGGTGGCCATGCTGGTACTCTTTCAGATCGACCGACCGGGCCCGCCCAGCAGGGCGCCCCGGTACGCAAGTGGAGCCTCTCCCACCTGTCGCCGCCGCTCTGCGGGACGGCGTCCAGGTCCCGGTCCGGGTGCCGCCCTCGTGGCGGCGCCGCTCCGCCGTCCGCGGCGGGGCCGAGTCGCGGCGCCTGCGCCGTGACCGTGGTCCTCGAGGCTCCCGCGCGTCCACGCACGGGGGCCTGTCTCGTGTGCGGCGGCCGACACCGACGTCGAGAAGGAGCACCACATCAGCGAGCCGAGGATCAACGACCGCATCCGTGTCCCCGAGGTGCGGCTGGTAGGCCCCAACGGGGAGCAGGTCGGGATCGTCCGTATCGAGCAGGCGCTGCAGCTGGCCCAGGAGGCCGACCTCGACCTGGTCGAGGTCGCCCCGCAGGCGCGCCCGCCGGTCTGCAAGCTCATGGACTTCGGCAAGTTCAAGTACGAGTCGGACATGAAGGCGCGGGAGGCCCGACGCAACCAGGCCAACACCGTGCTCAAGGAGATCCGGCTCAGGCTGAAGATCGACCCGCACGACTACGGCACCAAGAGGGGCCACGTCGAGCGGTTCCTCCGGGCCGGGGACAAGGTCAAGGTCATGATCATGTTCCGTGGCCGTGAGCAGTCCCGCCCCGAGATGGGCGAGCGGCTGCTCCAGCGGATGGCCGCGGATGTCGCCGAACTGGGTTTCGTCGAGAGCTCGCCGACCCGGGACGGCCGCAACATGGTCATGGTGATCGGGCCGCACAAGAAGAAGGCCGAGGCCAAGGCCGAGCAGCGTCGCAAGCGTCTGGACGGTTCCGAGGGGTCGGAGGGCCACGACGCCCACGTCGCCGACGTGACCGTCACCGAGTCCGCCGGGGCGTAGGTCCACGGCGGACCCCGACGGTCCGCGACACCAGCACCACGCACCGCCGCAGGACCCAGCACCACCGCATCATCGAGCCGTGCGCCGAGTGCGGCCGACGAGACAAGGGCGCCCACGGGCACCCGGATGAGGGAGTACGGCAGCCATGCCGAAGATGAAGACGCACAGCGGTGCCAAGAAGCGCTTCCGGGTCACCGGGAAGGGCAAGGTCATGCGCGAGCAGGCCAACCGCCGCCACCTGTTCGAGAACAAGCCGTCCACCCGGACCCGGCGCCTCGGACAGGACGTCGAGCTGTCCAAGGCCGACAGCAAGGGCATCAAGCGCCTCCTCGGCATGTGAGCCGGCCGGGCCGGGTCGACCCGGTCCGCGGCTCCGACACCTGCCCTCAGCAGCCTTCCCCGCTGCAGCACTGCAGCTGACGTACCAAGGAGATTCGACGTGGCACGCGTCAAGCGGGCGGTCAACGCCCAGAAGAAGCGCCGGGAGACCCTCGAGCTCGCCAGTGGGTACCGGGGCCAGCGGTCCCGGCTCTACCGCAAGGCGAAGGAACAGGTCACCCACTCCCTCGCCTACGCCTACCGCGACCGCCGGGCCCGCAAGGGCGACTTCCGCCGGCTCTGGATCCAGCGGATCAACGCGGCGGCCCGGCAGAACGGCATCACGTACAACCGGTTCGTCCAGGGCCTCAAGGCCGCGGGCGTCGAGGTCGACCGCCGCATGCTGGCAGAGCTCGCCGTCAACGACGCCGCGGCCTTCGCGGCGCTGGTGACGACGGCCAAGTCGGCCCTGCCGGCGACCTCGGCCGCGGGCTCGGCCGCCTGACCGCGCTGGACCGCGGTCCGCGCCTCACGGAGCGCCCGGAGCCCGTCGTGCTCGCCGACCCCCGGTCCGCCCGGGTCAAGGCGGTTCGACGGCTCTCCGGGCGCTCCGCGCGTGTGCGCGACGGCCGGTTCGCCGTCGAGGGACCGCAGGCCGTCCGGGAGGCGGTCGCCGGCCCGGGCGTCCTTGCCCTGTACGTCACGAGCGACGCCGAGCAGCGGCACGCGGGGATCCTCGCGTCGGCCCGGGCACGCGGCACCGATCCCGTCCGCGTCACCGACGAGGTGATGGCGGCGATGACCGACACCGTGACGCCGCAGGGTCTGCTCGCAGTGTGCCGGCTCGTCGCGGTGCCCCTCGCGGACGTGGTGGCGTCCCGGCCCCGGCTCGTCGCCGTCCTCGCGCACGTGCGCGACCCCGGCAACGCCGGGACCGTCGTCCGGGCCGCGGACGCGGCGGGCGCCGACGCCGTCGTCCTCACCGACGCGAGCGTCGACGTGCACAACCCCAAGTGCGTCCGCGCCACCGCGGGCAGCCTGTTCCACCTCCCCGTGGTCACCGGTGTCCCGATCGCCGACGCCGTGGCCGCGCTGCGCACCGCGGGCCTGACGGTCTACGCCGCCGACGGCGGCGGCGACGTCGACCTCGACGACCTGCTCGACGCCGCGGAGGCCTCCCGCCGGGCTGGCGCGCCCGTCGAGGGTCTGGCCGGTCCCGTCGCCTGGGTCTTCGGGAACGAGGCGTGGGGCCTGCCCGAGGCTGACCGCGCGCTGGCCGACGCCGTCGTCCGGGTGCCGGTCCACGGCCAGGCCGAGAGCCTCAACCTGGCGACCGCGGCAACCGTCTGCCTGTACGCCGCGGCCCGCGCCCACCGGCCCTACCCGGCCGCGCCCACCGGCCCCTGACCGGGCGCGCCACAGCGCAACCACAACCTGCCGATCCGGGGTCTTCGTGCGCGCGAGAGCGGGTTGTGGTTGCGCTGTGGTCTGGGCTCAGGCGACCGTCAGCTCCCAGCGCTGCTCGCCGTCCTCGTCCGTCTCGCCGGTCGGCGCCAGACCGCAGCGACGGGCCACCGCCTCGGACGCCGTGTGCTCGGGGTGGACGTGCGCGACCACGGTGTCGACACCCTGCTCGGTGAGCCACCCGACGAGCGCGGCCGCCGCCTCGGACGCGTACCCCCGGAGCTGCCAGGAGGTGCCGACGACCCAGGCGACCTCGGCCCGCCTGCCGGCGTCCGTGACGGTCGCCTGCACGTACCCGACGGCGACCCCTGGTGTTCCGTCGTCACGGCGGAGCCGGACGACCCAGTTGAACCAGTCCTCGGTGCCGTCCGCCGAGCGCCCGCGGACGAGCACGGTGTACCGCTGCCGGAGCGCGGTGGCGTCCGGCGGCTCGCCGCCGATGAAGGTGTAGAGCTCCGGGCCGGCGAGCACGCCGGTCATCTCCCCGGCGTCGGCCACGGTGAGCGGCACGAGGCCGAGGCGCGGCGTGGTGATGAGTCGGTCGGACGAGCCCGGGTCCAGCACCGGCTCACCGTAGAGCCTGCGCGAAACCCCTGCGCGGCGGTCGCCGGGGATCTGGGAGACTCGACGCGGGCCGCGACGGCCACCCGGTGGCGCACCCGAGGCGGCGCCGGGGGCCTCGGACGGCATCGCACCCCGTGACGACTGGACGACGAGACCTGATGTCTGGACCCAACAGCCAGTACGACCCCGTGGAGGTCGCCGTGCTCGGCGAGGCCGAGATCGAGCGCTGCGTCGCCGAGGCACTGGCCGCGATCGCCGCGGCGACGGACCTCGATGGCCTCAAGCAGGTGCGCCTGGACCATGCCGGCGACCGCAGCCCGATCGCGCTCGCGAACCGCGAGATCGGCGCCCTGCCACCGGCCGCGCGGGCCGAGGCCGGCAAGCGGGTCGGGCAGGCCCGGGGCCGGGTCACCGCCGCCCTCGCCGCGCGGCAGGTCGAGCTCGAGGCCGAGCGGGACGCCCGGGTCCTCGTCGAGGAGACGGTCGACGTCACGCTGCCCGTCGAGCGGACGCCGCAGGGCGCCCGGCATCCGTTGCAGACGCTCGCCGAGCAGGTCGCCGACGTCTTCGTCGCGATGGGCTGGGAGGTCGCCGACGGCCCCGAGGTCGAGGCCGAGTGGTTCAACTTCGATGCGCTGAACTTCGGGCCCGACCACCCGGCCCGGCAGATGCAGGACACGTTCTTCGTCGACCCGCCGGAGAGCGGCCTCGTCCTGCGGACCCACACCTCGCCGGTGCAGGCCCGCACGCTCCTGGAGCGCGGCGTACCGGTCTACGTCTGCGTCCCCGGGAAGGTGTTCCGCACCGACGAGCTGGACGCGACCCACACTCCGGTCTTCCACCAGGTCGAGGGACTCGCCGTCGACGAGGGCCTGACGATGGCCCACCTGCGCGGGACGCTCGACCACTTCGCGCGGGCCATGTTCGGGCCGGACGCCGTGACCCGCTGGCGGCCGTCGTTCTTCCCGTTCACCGAGCCGTCGGCCGAGTTCGACCTGCGCTGCTTCGTCTGCGCCGGGGCCGACGCGGCCTGCCGGACGTGCGGCGGCACAGGCTGGATCGAGTGGGGTGGCTGCGGCATGGTGCACCCGAACGTGCTCTCCGCCTGCGGCGTCGACCCGCAGCGCTACCAGGGCTTCGCGTTCGGGATGGGGCTGGAGCGCACCCTCATGTTCCGGCACGGGGTCGAGGACATGCGCGACATGGTCGAGGGCGACGTCCGGTTCAGCCTGCAGTACGGGATGGGTGTCTGATGCGGGTTCCACTGCCCTGGCTGGCGGAGTACGTCGCGCTGCCGGCCGGCGTCACGGGCGGGCAGGTCGCGGCCGACCTCGTGCGCGTCGGCCTCGAGGAGGAGGGCATCCACGGCGGTGACGTCCGGGGGCCGCTCGTCGTCGGGCGCGTCCTCGGGTTCGCCGACGAGCCGCAGAAGAACGGCAAGACGATCCGGTGGTGCTCGGTGGACGTGGGCGACCTGGGCGTCGAGGCCCCGGACGGCACCCGGCAGCCGCGCGGGATCGTCTGCGGTGCGAGCAACTTCGACGTCGGCGACCTCGTCGTCGTCGTGCTCCCCGGGGCCGTGCTGCCCGGCCCGTTCCCGATCACCGCGCGCAAGACCTACGGCCACGTCTCCGACGGGATGATCTGCTCGGCCCGTGAGCTCGGTCTCGGCGACGACCACGACGGCATCATCCGGCTCGTCGAGTGGGGCCTGGGCGACGCGGCCGTCGGGTCGGACGCCCTGGCGCTCCTCGGCCTCGGCGAGGAGACCGTCGAGGTCAACGTCACGCCCGACCGCGGGTACGCGCTGAGCGTGCGCGGTGTCGCGCGCGACTACGCCCTGAGCACCGGGGCGGCCTTCACGGACCCGGCCGCCGTCGACGTCCCGAAACCGACCGACGACGCGTTCGCTGTCCGGGTCGACGACGCCGCCCCGATCCACGGCGTCCCCGGCTGCGACCGGTACGTGGCCCGGGTCGTCCGCGGCATCGACGCATCCCGGCCGTCCCCGGCCTGGATGCGGCGCCGCCTCGAGCAGGCGGGGATGCGCCCGATCTCGCTCGCGGTCGACGTGACGAACTACGTCATGCTCGCGGTCGGCCAGCCGCTGCACGCCTTCGACCTCGACGACCTCGTCGCGCCGGTCGTCGTCCGCCGGGCGCGGCCGGGGGAACGGCTGACGACCCTCGACGACGTCGAACGCGCCCTCGACCCGGAGGACCTGCTCATCACTGACGACGACGGACGGCGGGTCCTCGCCCTGGGCGGCGTCATGGGCGGGGCCAGCAGTGAGGTCTCGGCGACGACGACGAACATCCTCCTCGAGGCGGCGCACTTCGACCAGGTCACCGTCGCGCGCACCGCCCGTCGGCACAAGCTGTCGACCGAGGCGAGCCGGCGCTTCGAACGCGGCGTCGACACCGACCTCGCCGACCGGGCCGCCGAGCTCGCGGTCCGGCTGCTCGTCGAGCACGCGGGCGGCACGGCCGGCGCCGTGACCGACGTCGACGAGCGGGTCGCGATTCCTCCCGTCGAGCTGCGGACCGACCTGGCGCAGCGTGTCATCGGCGTCCCGCTGGACCGCGACGCGGTCGTCGCTCACCTCGAGAGGATGGAGTGCCGGGTCGCTCCCGGCGGCTCCGGCGGGGACGTCCTGTCGGTGACGCCGCCGTCGTGGCGGCCGGACCTGCGCATCCCCGTCGACCTCGTCGAGGAGATCGCCCGGCAGGTCGGCTACGACGCGATCCCCTCGGTCCTGCCGGTCGCGCCCGCCGGTCGCGGGCTCAGCCACGGCCAGCGCGCCCGGCGCTCGGTCGCGCGGACGCTGGCCGAGCACGGGCTCGTCGAGGTGCTGACGTACCCGTTCGCGACCCCGCAGGTGCACGACGCGTTCGGCCTCGCGGCGGACGACCCCCGTCGTCGGTCGCTGCGGCTGGCGAACCCGCTGTCGGACGAGCAGCCGCTGCTTCGGACCTCCCTGCTGGCCACACTCGTCGACGCGCTGCGCCGCAACGTGGGGCGCGGCACGAGCGACGTCGGGCTCTTCGAGACGGGTCTGGTCACCCGGCCGGACCGGCTCGACGCGGTCGCGCCGCAGCTGCCGGTCGGCGTCCTGCCGACCCCGGACGAGCTCGCGGCGCTGGACGCCGCCGTCCCGCCGCAGCCGCGTCGGGTCGCGCTCGTCCTCGCCGGCAACCGCACGCTGCCGGGCTGGTACGGGCCGGCACGCCCGGTGGACTGGACCGATGCGCTCGATGCCGCGCTGCTCGTGGCGCGCACGCTCGGGGTCGACGTGGCGGTCAGCAAGGACGAGCACGCGCCGTGGCACCCGGGCCGCTGCGCCCGCCTGGAGCTCGACGGCGTCCTGGTCGGGCACGCGGGGGAGCTGCACCCCAAGGTCGTCGAGGCGCTCGGTCTGCCGTCCCGCACCTGTGCCGCCGAGATCGCCCTCGACGTCCTCGTCGCCGCCTCGGGCGGGGTGCGGCGGGCGAGGCCGGTCTCGACGTTCCCCGTCGCCAAGGAGGATGTCGCGCTGGTCGTCGACGACGACGTGCCGGCGGCGGCCGTCGAGGACGCCCTGCGGGCCGGGGCGGGCGACCTGCTCGAGCAGGTGCGTCTCTTCGACGTCTACAGCGGTCCGCAGGTCGGCGCCGGGCGCAAGTCGCTCGCCTTCGCCCTGAGGCTGCGGGCCCCGGACCGGACCCTGACCGCGGCCGAGGCCGCCGCGGTCCGCGACGCCGCCGTCGCCGCGGCCGCCGCCACGACGGCAGCGGTGCTGCGCGGCACCTGACGGACCGGCGACCGGCGCTGACCGGGGGTGTCCACGCCGGTCGTGTCGCTCCTGTCGAACCGGACATCGTGTCCGTATCGTCCCTCGGGTGGCACCCAGCAGGGGCAGGCGCGCGCGCGCGGTCGCGGCCCCGACGCTCGCGATGGCGGCGCTCGCCCTCGCGGGCTGCGGTCTGGGGGCGGACCCGGTCGACGACGACGTCGCGTCGGTCGTCCTCGCGTTCGCCGGGGACGTCCACTTCGAGGGGTCGTCCGCCGCCGCGCTCAAGGGGGACCTGGGGACGGCGGCGACGGTCCTGGCGGGCGCCGACGTCGCCGTCGTCAACCTCGAGACCGCCGTGACGAGCGGCGGCGACCGGCAGCCGAAGACCTACGCCTTCCGCGCACCGGCGACCGCGTTCACCGTGCTCGGTCGCGGGGGCGTCGACGCGGTGAGCATGGCGAACAACCACGGCATGGACTTCGGCCGCGCCGGGCTCGTCGACTCCCTGGCGGCCGCGCGGACGGCGAAGGTGACGGTCCTCGGTGCCGGCCGGACCGACACGGAGGCGTTCGCCCCGATGCGCCGGACGGTGCGGGGCGTCCGGGTCTCCGTGCTCGCCGCCACCGACGTCCTCGACAGCTTCGCGATCGGCTCGTGGCCCGCGACGGCCGCACGTCCGGGGGTCGCCTCGGCCAAGGGCGAGGGCCTGGCCCGGCTCGCCGGCGCCGTCCGTGCCGAGCGTTCGCGCGCCGACGTCGTGGCCGTCGTCGTCCACTGGGGCGTCGAGCGCCGGGTGTGCCCGACGGCCCGCCAGCGGACGGCGGCGCGGGCGCTGGCGGACGCCGGGGCGGACGTCGTGGTCGGCAGCCACGCGCACGTCCTCCAGCCGCAGGCGACGGTCGGCCGGGCGGTCGTCCACTACGGAATGGGCAACTTCGTCTTCTACGCCCGGGGCGGTGCCGCGGCGGACAGCGGCGTCCTCACCGTGACGGCGACCGCGAGCGGTGTCCGGTCGACGGCCTGGCACCCCGCGGTCATCCGCGGCGGACGGCCGCAGCTGCTCGCCGACGCGGCGAAGGCGGACGCCGTCCGCGAGCAGGCTGCTCGCGGTTCGGCCTGCTGACCCTCCCGGACACCGGCGGCGCCGACCGCTGGCACCCTTGGCCGCATGCCCGACGTGACCGACCCGCCGCCCGCCCGCGTCGCCCTCGTCACGGGCGGCGCCCGCGGACTCGGCCGGGCGGTCGCCGAGGGACTCGCCGGCGCGGGGGTCGGCGTCGCCGTCCTCGTCCGGGACGTCGCTCGCGCCGAGCCCGTCGCGGATGCCATCCGGCTCGGGGGCGGGACGGTCGCTCTCGTCCGCGGCGACGTCCGGGCCTACGACGAGGTCGTCGCGGCCGTCGCGCAGGCCGAGGCCGCCCTGGGCCCGGTGGACCTCCTGGTCAACAACGCCGGCGTCATCGACCCCGTCGAGGTCCCGGTCTGGGAGGCCGACCCGACGCAGTGGTGGGACGTCGTCGAGACCGACCTGCGCGGGCCCTTCCACTGCGTCCGCGCAGTCGTCCCCGGGATGGTTGCCCGCGGTGGCGGCCGCGTCGTCGACCTGAGCTCGGGGGCAGGGGCGGCCGACCGGGCGACCTACTCGGCGTACTGCGCGGCGAAGGCCGGTCTCATGCGGGTGGCGGGCAACCTCCATGTCGCCGGGTACGGCCGGGGCCTGCGCGCGTTCGAGCTGTCGCCGGGCACCGTGCGGACCGACATGACGGCGTCGATGGCCATGCACGTCGGCCGGACCGCGTGGACCGACGTCGCGGACATCGTCACGCTCGTCGTCGCCGCGGCCCGCGGCGAGCTCGACGCGTGGTCCGGCTGCTTCCTACGGGCCGGGATCGACACGCCCGCGTCCCTCGCCGAGGCCCGGGCCCGCCCGGGGCTTCTGCCGCTCGCCCGGCGGCTCGCTGTCCTCGCCTACGGCGCGGACGACGCCGTCGGGTCCTGACCCCGCGCCGCAGCCGCGCCCGGATAGAGTGCGCCAAGATCGACGATCCCCCGGAGGCGGGCGTGAGCGAGGCGGCGACGGACGGCGCGGCGACGGGTCCGCCGGTCGGCGTGGAACCCCGGCCGCCGGCGACTCAGGGAGCGGCGGGGCTGCACGTGCCGGCGGGCACTCCAGGCGCCCTGTGGGGCCCGGGCGACCGTCACGACATCCTCCTGACGGGCGCGCACAGCGACGGCTCGGTGTTCCTCGTCGAGTGTCATGTCGCCGAGGGCGGCGGCTCGCCGCCGCACATCCACCACCGTGAGACGGAGTC
>Ga0209798_10002216_pt1 | contig 11462 bp, 11 predicted proteins | sample DOMMetBare3Fresh_FD_187475 | JGI IMG/M metagenome (GOLD analysis project Ga0209798, IMG submission 187475) | Wetland sediment microbial communities from St. Louis River estuary, USA, under dissolved organic matter induced mercury methylation -... | ecosystem: Environmental > Aquatic >...
CCGAATCGTTCAGCCTGATGGAAAGCGTGATGATCGTCGCCATGGTCGTCGTCGGCGGCATCGGCCACCTGCCGGGCGTGATCGTCGGCGCGCTGCTGCTGGCCATCCTGCCCGAGGCGCTGCGCTATGTCGCCGGCGACATCCAGAACATGACGGGCGGCCGCATCGACGCCTCGATCCTGCGCCAGTTGCTGATCGCGCTGGCGATGATCCTGGTCATGCTCTGGCGGCCACGCGGGCTGTGGCCATCGCCCGAGCACGGCAAGGCGGCGCCGGCGCCGCTCGCGAAGTGAGGAGGGCCAGATGAGCAATGTCGTTCTCAAAGTCGCCGGCGTCTCCAAGCGCTTCGGCGGATTGCAAGCCTTGTCGGATGTCGGCATCACGATCACCGAGGGCCAGGTCTATGGCCTGATCGGCCCCAACGGCGCCGGCAAGACAACTTTCTTCAACGTCATCACCGGTCTGTACACACCGGACTCCGGCACGTTCGAGTTGGGCGGTGCGCCCTACAAGCCCGAAGCTGTGCACCAGGTGGCCAAGGCCGGTATCGCGCGCACATTCCAGAACATCCGCCTGTTTGCCGAAATGACGGCGCTGGAAAACGTGATGGTCGGCCGCCATGTGCGCACGCACTCGGGGCTGATCGGCGCGGTGTTCCGCACCGGCGGCTTCAAGACAGAAGAACGCCAGATCGCCCAGCGTGCGCAGGAACTGCTCGACTACGTGGGCATCGGCAAGTACACCGAGTACAAGGCGCGCACGCTGTCGTACGGCGATCAGCGGCGCCTGGAGATCGCGCGCGCGCTGGCCACCGACCCGAAGCTGATCGCGCTCGACGAACCGGCGGCCGGCATGAATGCGACCGAGAAGGTCGTGCTGCGCGAGCTGATCGACCGCATCCGCAAGGACAACCGCACCATCCTGTTGATCGAGCACGACGTGAAGCTGGTCATGGGCCTGTGCGATCGCGTCACCGTGCTCGACTATGGCAAGCAGATTGCCGAAGGCACACCTTACGAGGTGCAGCGCAATCCGAAAGTCATCGAAGCGTACCTCGGTGCAGGCGCTGTGGCTCACTGACATGATTCCCAAGCTCACTTCGTTCGCGGCCCGTCAACGGGGCAGCATGCCCTTCGGGCGGCCGTGCGGGCACTGACATGGCAACTACCCTTCTCAAAGTCACCAACCTCAAGGTCGCCTATGGCGGCATTCAGGCCGTCAAGGGCGTGAGCTTCGAGGTCCGTCAGGGTGAACTCGTCAGCCTGATCGGCGCCAACGGCGCCGGCAAGACGACCACCCTCAAGGCCATCACCGGGACGCAGCCGGTGGCCGCCGGCGACATCGAATTCATGGGCAAGGCCATCAAGGGCCAGGGCGCATGGAATCTTGTCAAGCAGGGCCTGGTGATGGTGCCCGAAGGCCGCGGCGTGTTTTCGCGCATGACCATCGTCGAGAACTTGCAGATGGGCGCCTTCGTCCGCAACGACAACGAGATCGGTGCCGATATCGAGAAAGTGTTCGGCATCTTCCCGCGGCTGAAAGAGCGCGCCGCGCAATTGGCCGGCACGATGAGCGGAGGCGAGCAGCAGATGCTGGCGATGGGCCGCGCCTTGATGGCGCGACCGAAGGTGCTGCTGATGGACGAGCCGTCGATGGGACTGTCACCGATCATGGTCGACAAGATCTTCGAGGTCGTCAGCGACATCCACAAGCAAGGCACGACGGTGCTGCTGGTCGAGCAGAACGCCAGCCGCGCCCTGTCGCTGGCCAACCGCGGTTACGTGATGGAGTCGGGCGAGATCACGATGGACGGTGAGGCCAAGGTGCTGCTGGCCGATCCGCGGGTGCGCGCTGCGTACCTGGGCGAATAGGCGGCCGGCTACGGCGTCTCCGCCAGCGTCTTGAGATTCGCCAGCCCGGCCTCGAAGTCCTTGCCCACCATCCTGTCGCCGAACAGCGCCATCCATCGGAACATCGGGTTGCTGCCCATGTTGCCGTTCATCGTCCAGGTGACCTTGGTGGCGCTGCCTTCCGGCGTGAGCAGCAAGTCACCGCCAGAGGTGGTGCCGAAGTCGGGGAAGTAGAGATCGTAGGCGACACGCTTGTCGGGCTCGGCGGCGGTGAAGGTCATCTTGCCGTCGCCCTGCGATTTGCTCTTCCACTCCCATGCAGCGCCGGCGCCCGACGGCGGGCCGCTGTAGGTGATGGTCATCGCCGGGTCGCGCCGGTTCCACACCGACCAGCGCTTCCACTGCCGCGGATCGGCCAGCAGTGCATAGATCTTGTCGGCTGGCGCGTTGATGGTCGTGCTGCGCACCGCCTTGAACTCGGGCGACAGCGCATAGCCGCCAAGGAACAGCAATGCGACCAGGCCGATCACGCCCACCAACAACCACTTCAGGAACTTCAGCATGACGCAGACGCCCCGCACTGTGAAATCGACGCCCAAGTCTGCGCTGCCAGCCCGGGCAGCGCAAGGGTGGCATCATCTCGCCCCATCGATTGCCGAGCGCACGGTTGCAAGGACAGCAGCATGAATCCAACCCGTTCCATCGTCACCCTGGCGGCCACGACTGCCTTGGCGCTTGTGTCTTCGAAGGCCCTGGCGCAGGCCGCGCCCGCCCAACCCGCGGTGACGCCACCCAAGCTCGTCATGCCGGCGGCGCCGCCGGCCAAGGCTGCCGGCCCGAGGACGCTCGGTGGCAAGGCCCCCGTCGGCAAGTTGCTGACGCGCGACGAGTTGCGCGTCTGCCTGAAGCGGCTGGACGGCGTGAACGCGTCGACCAAGGACCTCGAGCAGCGGCGCGCTGTCCTCGACAAGGAGAAGGAAGACCTGGTCAAGAGCGGCGATGCCCTCAAGGCCGACCGCGCCGACGTCGATGCCAAGCTCGCCGCGGTGCGCGACTGGGAGGGCCGCATGCGTGCCCACGGCGCTGAGATTGAAACCTTCAACCAGCGCCTGAAGGCCGCCGATGAAGGGCCGCGCGGCAAGAGGGAAGAGATGGCCAAGGAACTCGACGCCGAGCGCGACCGGCTGAGCAAGGCGCGCGTCCCGCTCGGGGAAGAGGAAGCGCGGCTGGTGCCGGTGTATCAAGCTGCCGTCAAGAGCTACAACGAAAAGGCGCTCGCTCGCGACGCGGTCGTTGCCGACTGGAATGGCCGCAACAAGGCCATCAACGAGCAGAGCCTGAAGCATGACGAGGAGCGCAGTGCGTGGCTCGTCGAGTGCGCGAACCGACCGTATCGAGAGGACGACGAGATTGCCATCAAGCAAGGCAAGTGAGGCGCAGCAATGAACGCACCCGAGACGACCCTGTCAAATCCACTCCTGCAGCCGTGGACGGCGCCGCACGGCCTGCCGCCGTTCGACGCCATCAAGCCCGAGCACTTCGCGCCGGCATTCGAAGTCGCAATGCGCGAACACCGCGCCGAGCTTGATGCGATCGCCTCGCAAGGCGAGGCGCCGACCTTCGACAACACGGTGGCCCGGCTCGATGCGAGCGGACGGCTCATGGCGCGCCTCGACGGAGTGTTTCACAACCTGTGTGCGTCGGAGACGTCCGATGCGCTGCAGGCGGCGCAGCGCGAACTGGCGCAGCCGATGGCGGCGCACAGCAACGCGATCTACCTCAATGGGCCCCTGTTCGCGCGGCTCGATGAGTTGCACGGGCGTCGTGCATCACTTGGCTTGGTTGCCGAGCGGCGCCGCCTGCTCGAACAATTGCACAGCGATTTCGTGCGCGCCGGCGCACGCCTCGCAGGCACGGACCGCGAGCGATTCGCCCAACTCAATGAACGACTGGCCGCACTGATGACGACGTTCGGCCAGAACGTGCTCGCCGATGAAGCCGCGTACCGTCTGACTCTGGCCACCGAGGCCGACATGGCGGGCCTGCCGGCCTTCGTGCGCGACGCGGCGCGTCAGGCCGCGGCCGACCGGGGTTTGTCCGGCGCGGTCATCACCTTGTCGCGCTCGCTGATCGTGCCCTTCCTGACCTTCAGCGATCGACGCGATCTGCGCGAAGCCGCGTGGCGAGCCTGGACGACGCGCGGCGAACACGACGGGCCGACCGACAACCGCCTGGTGATCCGCGAGATCCTCGAGCTGCGCGCCGAGCAGGCGTCCCTCTTGGGCTACACGAGCTATGCCGAGTACGCGCTGGCCAACAGCATGGCGCGCACGCATGACTCGGTGATGCGGCTGCTCGACGACGTCTGGTCGCGCGCGCTGCCGGCGCTCGAGCGCGAGCGGGCGGAGCTGGCCGGGCTGATGAAAGAGCAGGGCGTCACGCATGCGATCGAGCCCTGGGACTGGCGCTACTGGGCCGAACAGGTGCGCCAGCGCCGGTACGCGATCGACGACGCCGAGGTCAAGCCGTATTTCCCGCTGGAGCGCATGGTCGCCGCCGCATTCGATTGCGCCGAGCGCCTGTTCGGCGTGCGCTTCGTCAAGCGCGACGGACTCAAGCTCTACCACCCGGACGTCAATGCCTACGAGGTGCGTGCGCGAGACGGGTCACTGGTCGGTGTCTTTCTGCACGACAACTTTGCGCGCCCGTCCAAGCGCAGCGGCGCGTGGATGAGCCAGTACCGGCAGCAGACGAAGAACGGCGGCGCCGTGACCCCCATCGTCGTCAACAACAACAACTTCGCCAAGTCGGCGCCAGGGCAGCCGACGCTGCTGTCGTTCGACGATGTGCGCACGCTGTTCCACGAGTTCGGGCACGGCCTGCATGGCCTGTTGTCGGATGTCGGTTTCGAGCGCCTGTCGGGCACCAACGTGCTGCGCGACTTTGTCGAGCTGCCGTCGCAGTTGTTCGAGCATTGGACCACCGAGCCCGAAGTTCTGCGCCGGCATGCCCGCCATGTCGTCACCGGCGAGCCCATTGCCGACGCGCTGATCGAGCGCTTGAAGCGCGCCCGCCGCTTCGGTCAGGCGTTCGAGACAGTTCGCTACACCGCCAGCGCCTTGACTGACATGGCGGTGCATGCGCTGCCGCGCAGTCAGGTCCCTGCCGATCCCGTCGCTTTCGAAGCCCAGGTGCTGCGCGAGCGCGGCCTGCCGTCCGGCGTCGGCGTGAACCACCGCTTCGCTCACTTCCAGCATTTGTTCTACGGCGCTGGCTATGCCGCGGGCTACTACGTCTATCTGTGGGCGGAGGTGCTCGACGCCGATGCCTTCGATGCCTTCACGGAAGCCGGCAGCCCCTTCGACGCGGCGGTGGCGCAGCGACTGCTGAAGCACATCTACGCGGCGGGCGACAGCGTCGAGCCGGGGGCAACCTACGAAGCCTTCAGAGGCCGCGCGGCGCGCATCGAGGCCATGCTGGAGAAGAAGGGCTTGCTTCAGCCGGCGTGAGCCATCGGGCCGGCGCCGCGCAGCCAAGCGGCCCGACGTCGCAGCGGAGGCGACGCCGCGGGCATCTTGGGGCGCGTCACTCAGTTCGGCCGTTTTTCGAGGCGCATCACTTCGTTCTCGCGCTTCATCGAAAAGCGAGTCAGGAAGCTGTTGCCCAGAAGGATGTGCGGCATGGCCGAGGGCAGCACCAGGGCTTCGACATTGGCGACTTCCACGTCGCCGACGCGCACTGAATTCAGCACCACGGCGTACACCGGAACCCGGCCGTTGGCCGTTTCGGCCAAGCCGCGGGTGCCGCCCTTGTAGTCCACGCCGAGGCGGTCGGCCTCAGGCTGGCCCATGCTGACCTTGGTGGCGCCTGTGTCGACCATGAAGGACACCGCCTTGCCATTGATCTGACCGACGGTGTTGAAGTGGCCGCCGCTGCTGGCCGTCAAGACGATTTCGCTGCCGCTGCGCGAAGCGCCGTCGCCGCTGACCTTCACTGGACCAGCGCCGAGTTGCAGGGTGCGCCGTGCGCCGTCCACCGTTACTTCGGCCTGTGCGCCCGACAAGGTCAGCAGACGAACGCCCTTGACGGTGCTGCCCACGGCGACCGCGTGGGGCTGGCCGTCAATCACCAGCAGCGCTTTCTGTGAACCGAGGTTGCCGTTGAGCGTGACCGACTGCGCGGCAGCACAACCAGCACCGACAAGCAGCAACGCGGAGAGCACGATGCGCTGTTGGAGCTTGAATTTTCGGCTGTGCATGTTAGTCGGTGCGTTTAGAGATTCTTCGATGAAAATTCTGACATGCATGAACCGGCTGCAACACCTCCGCACATCGAACGCAACGTGAACCTGCGCACGATGAATGCGTTTGCCTTGCCGGCGCAAGCGGCGACGTTGGTACGAGTCGACAGCGACACCGCGGTGCGCCGTGTGATCGATCACGCCGAGCTTGGCCGGGCGCCCAAGCTCGTGCTCGGCGGCGGCAGCAACATCGTCTTCACGCGCGATCCGAAAAGCGTGGTGCTAAAGGTCGAGGTGATGGGCCGACGGTTGCTGCAAGAGCGCGCCGATGCCTGGATCGTCGAAGCCGGCGCCGGCGAGAACTGGCACGACGTGGTGGCGTGGACGCTGCAGCAGGGCTGGCCGGGCCTGGAGAATCTGGCCTTGATCCCCGGCACGGTGGGTGCCGCGCCGGTGCAGAACATCGGCGCCTATGGCGTCGAGTTGCGCGAGCGCTTCGAATCGTTGAGCGTGGTCGACCTCGTCACCGGCCGCAGCGCCACGCTCGATCTGGACTCCTGCCACTTCGGTTACCGCGACAGCGTGTTCAAACAAGCGCTCGCCGGCAAGAGCGTGATCACGCGTGTGCGCTTTCGCCTGCCCAAGCCTTGGCAGCCGGTGGTCGGCTATCTCGAACTGGAGCGCCGCATGCAGGAAACGGGCATCTCACAACCCGATGCACAGACTGTGTTCGATTGGGTCTGTGCGATCCGTCGCGCCAAGCTGCCCGACCCGGCGGTGATCGGCAACGTCGGCAGTTTCTTCAAGAACCCGATCGTCAGCACCGAGCAGTGCCGCGACATCATCGGACGCGACCCCGAGATCGTGCACTACCTGCTGCCTGACGGCACGGTGAAGCTGGCGGCAGGGTGGTTGATCGACGCCTGCGGCTGGAAAGGCAAATCGATCGGCCGCGCTGGCGTGTACGAGAAGCAGGCGTTGGTGCTCGTGAATCGCGGTGGTGCTTCAGGCGCCGAGGTGGTGACGCTGGCGCGGGCGATTCAGGAAAGCGTGTACGGGCGCTTCGGAATTCGCTTGGAGCCAGAGCCGATCATCGTTTGATCGCGGACTTGGGGCGGAAGGCTTTGCACACCGACTCGTCGGTCTCGAGGTACGGCCCGCCGATCAGGTCGATGCAATAGGGGACGGCAGCGAAGATGCCGGGCACGTCGGGCAAGCCCGACAGAGTCTCTGCGATCGACTTCGGCTGCCCTGGCAGGTTGATGATCAAAGTCGATTTGCGAATCACCGCGACCTGCCGCGACAGGATCGCCGTCGGCACGAACTTCAAGCTGATCTGCCGCATCTGCTCGCCGAAGCCCGGCATTTCCTTGTCGGCCACAGCCAGCGTCGCTTCTGGCGTCACGTCGCGTGCGGCAGGGCCTGTGCCGCCGGTGGTGAGCACGAGGTCGCATTGCTTGATGTCGACGAGTTCGACCAGCGCATGCGAGATGCCGTCCTGCTCGTCGGGGATCACGCGTGCTTCCCAGTCGATCGGGTTATTCAGCGCACGCGCGAGCCACTCCTTCAACGCGGGAATGCCCTTGTCTTCATAGACGCCGGCCGAGGCGCGATCGCTCACCGAGAGCAAACCGATCTTCACGCGGTCAGTCATGTGAGCCCCTCGTCCGACGGGTACGTCGACCGATCCCCAGAGCGGATGTCGGCCGGCTGGGGGGCTGCCCGGCGCCCGGCCGATCGATCATTTCCAACGAGCGGCTTGATGAATCGGAACAACTCGCGCCAGGCGCGGCCGTGGCGCTGCTCGGGTGGCAGCTCGGCTTCCTTGCGTGCGTTGCGGATCAGCGTGCGCAGTGGCTGCAGGTCGGTTTGCGGATGCTCGGCCATCCAGCGCGTGAGGGCCTCGTCGTTGCCCACCAGGTCGGTGCGCCACAGTTCGGCCTGATGCAACGCCAGTGAATCGTGCGCGTGACCGAGTTTCGCGGCGGCCACTGCTTCACGGATCGGTTCGATCTCGGCGTCGCGCATCAGCTTGCCGATGTACTGCATCTGGCGGCGCTTGCCTTCGTGCGAGCGCGTGCGATGCCACTGCGCGAGCGCGTCGCGCAGCGCCTCTGTCATCGGCGTGGCTGCCAGCGCGTTGGCGGGCAGCGTCGTCAGCGCTTCGCCCAGGGCCTGATGCTCGTGTGCTTCGCGCTTGAGTGCGCTCTTGCTCGGCCGTGTGTAGGCGCTGGCGGGGGTGTCTTCGTCGTCGGCTTTCATGGCTGCTCGTTATGATAGTTCGCATGACAAAAGCCCAAGGATTCGCCTACAGCCGCGAGCAGTTCCAGCAGTTGGTGGAGGACACGCTGCGCATCGCTCGCACGGCCGGTGCCAGCGACGCCGGTGTCGAAGTATCGGAAGGTGCCGGCTTGTCGGTCTCGGTGCGCAAAGGCGCATTGGAAAACGTCGAGCGCAACCGCGACAAGTCGATCGGTGTGGCCGTCTATCTCGGCCAGCGCCGCGGCAACGCGAGCACCTCGGACTTCTCGCGCAGAGCGCTCGAGCAAACGGTGCGCGCCGCGTACGACATCGCGCGCTTCACGGCCGAAGATCCGGTGGCCGGATTGCCCGATGAAGCCGATCTGGCGCCGCCGGAAGCCACGCAGCGCGATCTGGACCTGTGTCATCCTTGGGCGATCGATGCGCAAGCCGCGGCTGATCTGGCGCTGCGTTGCGAGGCTGCGGCATTCGCGACCGACAAGCGCGTCACCAATTCCGAAGGCGCCGGCGTGTCGGCGCAGCAGTCGCACTTCTTCATGGGCAACACGCGCGGCTTTCGCGGCGGCTATGCGAGTTCGCGCCACGGCTTGTCGGTCTCGCCGATCGTCGGCAAAGGCCAGGACATGCAGCGCGACTACTGGTACACGTCGATGCGCGACGCCGCCGAGCTGGCTGCGCCCGAGGCCGTGGGCCGCTATGCCGCCGAGCGCGCGCTGTCGCGCTTGCAGTCGCGCAAGATCAGCACCTGCGAGGTGCCGGTCCTGTTCGAATCGACGCTGGCGTCCGGGTTGATCGGCGCGTACGTGCAAGCCACGTCGGGCGGCTCGCTGTACCGCAAGTCGAGCTTTCTCGAAGGCTGCCTTGGGCAGAGCGCCATGGCCGAGCATCTGGACCTGCACGAGTTTCCGCATGTGCGCAAAGGCAAGGGCAGCGCGCCGTTCGACGACGAAGGCGTGACCACGCGCGCTCGGCGCGTCGTTGACGGCGGCGTGGTCCAGGGCTACTTCCTGTCGAGCTATTCGGCGCGCAAGCTCGGCATGCGAACGACGGGCAACGCCGGTGGCGCTCACAACCTGACGCTGTCGAGCCGTCTCACGCAAGCGGGCGACAGCCTCGACACGATGCTGGCCAAGCTGCACCGCGGCTTGTTCGTGATCGAACTGATCGGCCAGGGCGTCAACGGCGTCACGGGCGACTACTCGCGCGGCGCCGCCGGCTTCTGGGTCGAGGGCGGGCGCATCGCGCATCCGGTGCACGAAGTCACCATCGCCGGCAATCTGCGCGAGATGTTGAAGGGCATTGCCGCCGTCGGCGCCGATGTCTATACCTCGGGCAGCAAGACCACCGGCTCGGTGTTGATCGAGCGCATGAAGGTGGCCGGCGCGTGAGGCCGCGGCGCCAAGCCCACCTGCGTGGGCTTGGATGGCTGCCCGTGGCACGCGTTCTCGCGCGCCGCGGGCTGCAAGCCTGAGGGGCTGGCCGTCGGTCCATGCCCGCACGCACGGGGAAACCCGTGGCGTCGCGCAGAACCCGCTCTCTAGAATTCGGGCGTTTCGTACTTCCCCTTTTCCTCAGGAGATACTTTCGATGGAACGTCGTCTATTTGTTGGTGGTGCCGGTCTGGCCGGCATCCTCGCTGCCGGCGCTGCGCCGGCAGTGCACGCGCAGGCCGCCATCCGCTGGCGTCTGGCTTCAAGCTTCCCGAAGGCGCTCGACACGATCTTCGGCGCTGCTGACGAGTTTGCCAAGCAGGTCAGCGCGATGACCGGTGGCAAGTTCCAGGTCACCACCCATGCGGGCGGCGAGTTGATGCCGGCCTTCGGCGTGCTCGACGGCGTGGCCAACGGCACCGTGGAATGCGCGCACACGGCGCCGTACTACTTCTTCGGCAAGGATCCGACCTACGCACTGGATTGCGCCATCCCGTTCGGCCTGAACAGCCGCCAGATGACGTCGTGGATGTACGAGGGCAACGGCCTGAAGTTGCTCCGCGAGTTCTACGCCAAGAGCAACATCGTCAACTTCCCGATGGGCAACACCGGCGCACAGATGGGCGGCTTCTTCCGCAAGGAAATCAAGAGCCTGGCCGACATGAAGGGCTTGAAGATGCGCATTGGCGGCTTCGGCGGCAAGGTGCTCGAGAAGATCGGTGCGATCCCGCAAAACATTCCCGGCGGCGAGATCTACCAGGCGTTGGAAAAGGGCACCATTGACGCGGCGGAGTGGGTCGGGCCCTATGACGACTTCAAGCTCGGCCTGTACAAGGTGGCGCCGCACTACCATTACCCCGGCTGGTGGGAAGGCGGCCCGCAACTCTCGCTGTACGTCAACCAGAAGGCCTATGACGCACTGACGCCGGAGTACAAGGCCATCGTCGAGAACGCGGCGGCCAACGCCCACATCGACATGCAGGCCAAGTACGACGGCCGCAACCCGGGTGCGCTGAAGCAACTGGTGGCTGCGGGCACCAAGTTGCACGCCTTTCCGAAGGACGTGATGGACGCGTCGTTCAAGGCAGCCATGGAGCTCTACGCCGAGCTCAACACCACCAACCCGGCGTGGAAGAAGATCTACGAGGACTACTCGAACTTCCGCCGCGACCAGAACCTGTGGTTCCGTTTCACCGAAGCCCGTTTCGACGACTTCATGCAGGCGCAGAAGCTCTAAATCCGCGGCGCGCGCATGGCGCGTGCGACGCGGGCAAAGAAAAACCCCGCCTCGGCGGGGTTTTTCGTGGGCGGACGAGTGCCGGGTCAGGGCTTCTTCTCGCCGTCTTTCTTCATCGAGTCCAGCAGGCCCTTCATCGGGTCTTCCTTGTCACCCGCGCCCGGTGCCGGGGTTGTGGCGGCCGAGCCTGCCGCATCCGACGGCAGCGCTGCGGGCGCCGCACGGTCGGCGTTCGACTTGTCCTGCATCATCTCCAACGCCTTGTCGGCGTCGATGGCCACCGTCTTCTCGATGCCGCCGGTCACCAGCGCCGGGAAGGCGATGACCACCACCACCATCACCAACTGCACGCAGATGAAGGCGATCGAGCCCTTGTAGATCTGGCTCGTTTCCACCGCCGGGATGCGCTCCTTGGTGACTGGGTCCGTGTAGTCGTTCTTCGC
>Ga0209798_10002217_pt1 | contig 11453 bp, 11 predicted proteins | sample DOMMetBare3Fresh_FD_187475 | JGI IMG/M metagenome (GOLD analysis project Ga0209798, IMG submission 187475) | Wetland sediment microbial communities from St. Louis River estuary, USA, under dissolved organic matter induced mercury methylation -... | ecosystem: Environmental > Aquatic >...
ATCCTCGAAGGAGAGCTCGGCGTATGGACCCACGAAGCACGTAAAGCGCGTCCGGGCGTCGCGGAGTAGAATCTGCCCAGGAGGAGGTCTCATGTCTACAAGAGTCACTCCGGTCATACCGCTGGCGTTCATCCTGCTCGTCCTGACGGGCGTCGCGATCGTGGCGACGCAGGTTCAGCCAAAGGCCGGCGATGCCGCCCTCGGCACTCAGAAATACGAGAGCTACGAGCGGCCTGCCGCCTGCGCCACCTGCCACAAGGACATCGCGCGGCAGCACGAGCAGGCGATGATGTCGCAGGCCTACACGCACCACTGGGACGAGATCGAGTACTTCGGCCTCGCCGTCCCGCACGCGGACAAGGAGCCCAAGGTCGCGGGCGTCAAGGCCGGCTGCAACGGGTGTCACGCGCCGCTCGCCTTCCTCGCCGGCGACATTCCTCCGAAGCGCCCCTCCGAGCGGACGCGCGCCAACGAGGCGGTGACCTGCGACCTGTGCCACACCATCACCGGCTTCTCGGGCGATGTCCCGGTGAACTTCAACTGGACGAGCGAGCCCGGACGCGTGAAGCAGGGGCCGCGCCCCGGCGTCGAGAGCCCCCACCACAAGACGGTGGAGAACCCCTTCCTGCGCAGCGCCGACTTCTGCGGCACCTGCCACAACGAGCGGGACCCGTGGGGCGTGTACGTGAAGTCCACCCACCTCGAGTGGAAGGAGGGGCCGCACGGCAAGGCCGGCATCGTGTGCCAGGACTGCCACATGCCGCCCGCCCGCGGCCGGAGCGCCCGCATGGCGGCCGAGCACCCCGACGTCCGGCAGCACCTCTTCCACGGGGCCCACGACCCCGGCAAGCTCGCCGGCGTCGCCGAGGTCCGCATCCACCCCGAGACGCGCGAGGCCGAGCCGGGCGACCCGGTGAAGCTCACCGCGGTGGTGGTGAACGCCAAGGCAGGCCACAAGATCCCGAGCGGCTCGGCCGAGGAGCGCGTGCTGTGGCTCCACGTCGAGGCGCGGGACGCGAAGGGCAAGGTCTACCCGCTGCGCGTGGACCGCAAGGGCTTCGAGGGCGAGGAGTACACCATCGCCGACTCGAAGGCCTTCGCCTACCAGGACATCGGCGAGATCAAGGACATCGCCGGCTTCGCGGGCCTTCCCCGCGACGGGATGGTCCCGGACGGCGACCGCATCTTCCGGATGCCGTACTTCGACCCCAAGGGGCGCATGACCATCGCCCAGTGGAACACGGCGAGGCTCGGCACCGACTACCGGCTCGCGCCGCTCCAGGCCGTGACCGAGACCTTCAGCTGGACGCTGCCGGCCGCCATCCCGCCCGGGCCGGTCACCGTCACGGCCCGGATCTGGTACTCGCGGCTCGTCTCCTCCGTGGCGGAGTTCATGAAGGTGCCGGGGGAGGAGTGGGCCCCCGAGAAGGTGAACGAGCACAGCACCACCTTCGTCGTCGTCGACTGAACCAGGAGGAGACCCGCCATGCGACTGCGCCTCGCCGGATCGTTCGCCCTCGCCCTCGTCGCCGCGGCCCTTCTCGCCCCGCGGCCCGCCTCGGCCATCCCGGCCTTCGCCCGGAAGTACAGGTTCTCCTGCACCACCTGCCACGCCAGCTTCCCCAAGCTGAAGCCCTTCGGCGAGGAGTTCGGCGCCCGCGGCTACCGCCTGGAGGACGCCGCCCAGGAGCCTGCCCGCGCGACGCTCGACGTGGGCGACGACCTCCTGCAGCTGCCGCGCGACTTCCCCATCGCCGCCCGGCTCGAAGGCTTCGCGGCCTGGAACTCGGCGGGCGGCGTGAACACCGACTTCCAGGCGCCCTGGATCGTGAAGTTCCTCTCCGGCGGCCCCGTCGCCGACACGGTGTCCTACTACGTGTACTTCATCATCGAGCAGGGCGAGATCGTCGGCCTGGAGGACGCCTTCCTGCAGTTCAACCGGGTCTTCGGCCTGCCGGTGGACGTCATCGTCGGGCAGTTCCAGGTCTCCGACCCCATCTTCAAGCGCGAGCTGCGCCTCGAGCGGCTCGACTACGAGATCCTCTCCGTGCGCGTGGGGAGCTCGCCGGTGAACCTCACCTACGACCGCGGACTCGTGCTCGCGACGGGCAGCAAGGGCTTCGACGTCGTCTTCCAGGTGGTGAACGGCGCCGGGATCGGGGCCGGCACGCCCGGGTACGCCTTCGACTCCGACCCCTACAAGAACGTGGCCCTCCGGCTCGCGGCGGAGCTGGGGCCCGTCCGCCTCGGCGCCTTCGGCTACTACGGCAAGGAGCGCCAGACCGGCGTCCTGAACGAGATGTTCTACCTGGGGCCGGACCTCGTGGCCGACCTGGGGGAGCTCTTCCAGGTGAACGCCATCTACCTCGAGCGGCGCGACACGAACCCCTTCTTCGTCGCGGCGCCGGGCCCGCGCACCGCGACCCGGGGCGGGTTCGGCGAGCTGCTCTGCTGGCCCGGCGGCCACGACGGCCGCTGGGTCCTCTCCGCCCTCTACAACCGCGTGGCCTCGGACGACCCCGCGGCACGCCGGAACTCGGGCGCGCTCGGGGCGAGCTGGCTCCTGCGCCGCAACGTCCGGCTGGTGGCCGAGGTGGCCAACGACTTCGAGCAGGACGCCGCCCGCGTGAGCCTCGGGACGGTGCTGGCGTTCTAGAGCGGCCGTCCGCCGCGCACTCGGCTAGAGTGGGCTTCGATGCCCGAGTCCCTGCGGATGCGTCTGCTCCGGTACGCCTTCAACTGGGTCCCGGCCTGGCGCGGCACGGGCGCGCGCATCTCCTACATCGCCGACGACTGGCGGGAGGTGCGGGTCGAGCTGCCGCTCACGCTCCGTACCCGCAACTACGTGGGCACGATGTTCGGCGGGAGCATGTACGCCGCCGTGGACCCGTTCTACATGATCATGCTCATCCGGAACCTGGGGCCGGACTACGTCGTCTGGGACAAGGCGGCCGCCATCCGCTTCCTCAAGCCGGCAAGGTCGCGACTCTTCGCGCGCTTCGTCCTCGACGAGAGGGAGCTCTCCGCCATCCGCGCAGCGCTCCAGACCGCCCGCTCGGTGGATCGGGTCTACGTGGTGGAGCTCCTGGACCGGGAGGGGGTGCCGCACGCCGTGGTCGAGAAGACGGTCTACGTCCGGCGAGCGGAGCAGGTGACCGCCGGTGCCGCCGGGCGGTAGGATCGCGGCAACCACGAACGGGAGGCTCCGATGCGCGTCGAGATCCGGGGGCGGAACGTGAAGGTGTCGGCGGCCCTGAAGTCCCATGTGGAGCGGCGCCTCGACTTCGCGCTCGACGCCTTCGGCGACCGGGTGGACGGCGCGGTGCTGCGCTTCAGCGACTCGGGCGACGCACGCGTCTGCGAGCTGTCCCTCGCCCTGCGCCCCTCTGGCAGCGTGCGCGTTCGGCAGACCGGCGACGACCTGTACGCGGCGGTGGACCTCTGCGCCGAGCGCGCCTCCCGCGCGGTGGCCCGGGTCATCGACCGCAAGCGTCCGCGGCGCGCCGCCACCTCGAAGGCGAAGCGCGCGTGACGGCCTCGCGGGCGAGCGCCGTCCTGGCGGCCGCGCTGCTGCTCGCCGGCTGCCGCGACTGGCGGTCCCACGTCGAGCCGGGAAGGGCTGCGGCCGAGCCCTTGCAAGAGGCCCTCGACGGCGCTCCACCCATCGACCTCGAGGTGAAGGGGTACCGGGTCCGGCTCCTCCCGCGCGCCAGCTACCGCATCACCGGCTACGCGGTGGAGACGAGCCGGCAGCTCCTCGACGAGTGGGACTTCGTGGTGCCGATGGACGTGGCGCTCGTCTGGGGGCCGGTGGCCGACCCCGAGGCGCTCGCCCATCTCAAGTTCCACCTCTCGCGCCGGTACGTGAGCTACTGGTGGGACGGGGAGCTGCCCGCGGCCGCGCGCGCGGCGCTCCCGACGCACGTCGCGAACAACCACCTCATCCCCGCCACCGACGAGGTGGCGTCCGAGATCGGGCGCATCCGCGCCGGCGACCTCGTCACCCTGCGGGGGCGGCTCGTCGATCTCGAGATCCGGGACGCCGAGGGGCGCGAGCGCTGGAAGGCGCGGACCAGCCTCACCCGGAACGACGTCGGCTCCGGAGCCTGCGAGCAGATCTGGGTCGAGTCGGCGGACGTGGAGCGGCCGTGAGGCGCGCCGCACCGGCGTCAGGCCCGTGCGGTCGACAACGCCTTCGCCACCAACTGGCGCAGCTCCGGTGGGCTGAAGGGCTTCTCCAGCGTGAGGTGGGACGAGCGCTCGAGGAACTCGCGCGCCTGCGCCGTGAAGGCGCCGCCGGTGATGAAGATGAGACGGCGGGCCAGCCCCGGCTCGGCGCGCTCCAGCGCCGCGAGGAAGTCCATCCCCGACATCTCCGGCATCATGAGGTCGCAGAGGACGAGGTCGAAGCGCTCGCCGTCTCCGACGCGGCCGAGCGCCGCCCTGGGGCTCGACTCGGTCTGCACGTCGTGCGGCGGCGAGAGGATCCGCGCGACGGCCCCCGCCACCATGGCGTCGTCGTCCACGACCAGGATCCGCCCGGCCCGGCCCGGGGCGGGTGTCGGCCCTGCGTCCGGCTCGGGCGCCGGCGCGGCGGCGCCGGAGGAGGCCGGCAGCACCACGCGGAAGACGCTGCCCTTCCCCGGCTCGCTCTCCACCTCGATGCGGCCGCCCAGCCCCTTGACGATGCCGTGGCTGATGGCGAGCCCGAGCCCCATTCCGGTTCCCACGGCCTTGGTGGTGAAGAAGGGCTCGAAGACCCGCTCGCGGACCTCGGGCGCCATCCCGCAGCCGGTGTCGGCGATCTCCACCACCACCTCGCCCGCGGCCTCTCGCACGGCGACCCGGATCGCGTTCGACCCGGCGTGGCCGTCGGGGATGGCCTGGGCGGCGTTCATGAGGAGGTTGAGGAACACCTGGGCGAGACGGTTCTCGTTGCCCTGGACGGGCGGCACGGGCTCGGCGCGAACCTCCAGCCGCGCCCGGTGCCGGATCTCGTTCCTCGCCATGGCGAGGGCGGAGTCGAGGGGGCGCCGCACGTCCAGCGAGCCGACCCCGGCGTCCTCGGGACGCGAGAAGATCTTGAGGTCCCGGACCAGGTTCCGGACCCGCTCCGCCCCCTCCCGCGCCTCGGCCACGGCACGGAGCGCCTCGTCCACCCGCAGCTCCTCGCGCCGAAGGACGTCGTCCGGTAGCGCGAGGCGCAGGCGGGCCAGCTCCTCGCCGACGAAGCCCAGGTTGGAGACGATGAACGCGAGGGGGTTGTTGATCTCGTGCGCCATGCCCGCCGCCATGGTCCCGACGCCGGCCATCCTCAGGGAGGCCTCGGCCTGCCTCCGCTCGCTGAGGTCGCGGCCGGAGTGGACGCCGTACTGCCGCCCGTCGAAGGAGAGGTGGTAGGCCGAGAGCTCGAGCGGGATGGCCGTGCCGCCCGGGGCGATGGCCACCTCGACGAGCCGCGAGCCCGCCCGCGCCAGCTCCTCCCAGTGGCCGCGCCACCAGGCCTCGGTGAGGGCGCCGCCGGCGAGCTGCCAGATGGGCCGGCCCTCCGCCTCGGCCCGGGGAAGTCCGAGGAGGCGGGCGGTGGCCTCGTTGGCGTACAGGACCCGGCCAGACGGATCGAGGAGGACCATGGGGTCGGTCCCGCGGTCCATGGCGAACTGCGCCAGCCGCCGGCCCGCCTCGGCGCGCTGCCGCTCCGAGCGCACCGCCGCCAGGACGAGCTGGGTGGCGGAGACGATGCCGATGAGGAACTGCACCGCCATGGCCTGGCTGTCGCGGTCCGGCAGCTCCGAGAACTCGCCGAGGCCGGCGGCCGTGCTCCACACGGCGGCCAGGGCGACGAAGAGGTCGCCGGTGGCCGCACCTCGCGCGCCGAAGCGCAACGTCGCCCAGAGCAGCGGCGGGATGAGCGCGAAGTCCCGCGCGAAGACGGCCTCCTCCTTCGACCCGAACACCAGCGCCGCCGCGCCCACGAGCACGCCGACGACGAGCAGCACCTCGGCGATCCGACGCGACGTGAGCCGGGGCTCCTCCGACGGCGCGAGCCACGCGAGCAGCACCGGCGCGACGACGAGGACCCCGACCGCGTTGGCGGGCCACCAGACGGCGAAGGTCCCCCAGAATTGCCCTCCGCTCGCGGCGATCGCCGCTGCGCCGATGGCGGCCGAGAGGGCGCTGCCCGCGAAGGCGGAGAAGCCGACGAGGGCGAGGACGCCCCGCAGCGAGGAGAGCACGGGGCGCCCGCCGGCGAAGTGGCGAACCAGGACCGCGCCGGCGAGGGCCTCGACGAGGTTCGCGGCGAGGAAGGCCGCGGCGAGGCCGGGCGAGGTGCCGCGTACGAGGTTCGAGGCCAGGCTCGCCGCGCCGGCGGCGATCGCGATCCAGGGCCAGCGCCGCCGGGGAGACAGGAGCAGCGCCGCGACGAAGATGCCGGAGGGCGGCCAGAAGGCCGCGAAGGGGCGCGGCTGGAGCGTGAGCCGGTGCCCCAGCTCCGCGCTCGCCGCGTAGGCCGCGGCGAAGAGCACGAGCTGCGCCCAGAACGGAAAACGGGCGCCCAGCGGAACGGGGGCGGGCAGGGACTCTGAGGACGGACGCTCCACGTCGGCTCGCGGACGGGCTCGACGCCGGGTTCTCCCGGCGCGGCGCGTTCTTCTGGCGCCCCATCCTAGACCGGGCGCACGACCGTCCCAAGTCGGCGACGCGCGACCATTCGGGGCTCAGCCGGCGAAGCTCTCCTCGTAGCCGGCGTCCTCGACGGAGAGGGCGGCCGGCGTCGGCGCGAGCGGCAGGTGGCAGTCGAGCATCACCGCGAGCTCGCTCGTCGCTTTCTGGCCGATGCTGGCCTCGTAGGCGCCCGGGTGCGGCCCGTGCAGGATGCCGGCGGGGTGGTGGGAGATGCTGCCGGGGCCCACGCCGCGCCGGGAGGTGAACTCGCCGCGGGCGTAGAAGATCGCCTCGTCCACGTCCACCGAGGCGTGGGGGTAGGGGCAGGGGACGGCCTCCGGGTGGAAGTCGAGCGGGCGCGGCACGAAGCTGCAGACGAGCGCGCCGCGCGCGGCGAAGGTGCCGTGCCAGGTGGGCGGGAGGTGCACCGGGCCGACCCGCGGCTGGAAGGCGAGGATGGGGAAGGCGAAGGGGTACACGGCGCCGTCCCAGCCGACCACGTCGAGCGGCGGCGCGTCCGAGCGGTACCCGTGGAAGGCGCCGGCGCGCTTCACCACGAGATCGCGGATCCCCTCGTCCTGCGGCCCGGCGAAGGCCGGAAGCCGGAAGTCGCGGTGGCAGAAGGGCGCGTCCATCCGGAGCTGGCCGGCCTCGTTGCGCCACTGGCTCGGCAGCCACAGGCCGCCCAGGCACTCGATGGAGAGCCAGCGCTGCGGCCCCGGGTCGGGGAGGAAGCGGTGCAGCAGCCCCTTCGGCACGAGGACGTAGTCGTCCTTGCCGAAGCGCAGGTCGCCGAGCGGAGTGCGCAGGAGCCCTCCGCCCTCGAAGACGAAGAAGAGGTCGTCGCCGTCGCCGTTCGAGAGGTAGACCGGGTCCGGGGCGGCCGGCTGGACGAGGCCGATGACCACGTCGTCGTTGAAGAGGAGCGGGGTGCGCGCGTCCACCGCGGGGCCCGCGCGCGGGGCGAGGTCCTGCGTGCGGTAGTGGCGCCTCGCCAGGGCGCGCCGGGGGGCCGGGCCGGGCAACGGCCAGCCGTGGCGCGCCTCGGCGGCGTGGTGGGCGTGCGGGCGGTGGCGGTGGTAGGCGAGCGTGTAGGGGCCGTCGAAGCCCTGGCGCGTGAAGGCCTCCTCGTACAGGAGGTTGCCGCCCGCGTCGCGGAAGGCGAGGTGGTGCTTGCGCGGCACCTCGCCCCGGACCACCCGCTCGATCACGGCAGCCGCCCCTCCTTCTCCTGCTCCCGCTCGATGCTCTCGAACAGCGCTCGGAAGTTGCCGGCCCCGAAGCCCTCGTCGCCCTTGCGCTGGATGATCTCGAAGAAGAACGGGCCGGCCTCCGGCTCGCGGTACAGCCCCGCCGAGTCCTTGAGGAAGATCTGGAGCAGGTAGCGCCCCCGGGCCGCGCCGTCCACCAGGATCTCCAGATCGCGCAGCGTCGCCACGTCCTCCTCGACGGCGTCGACGCCGATCTCGCGGAGCCGGCCGGGGAGCATCTCGTAGTAGGCGCCCGGCGTCGGCATGAACTCGACGCCCCGCGCCCGCATCTCGCGCACGGCGGAGAGGATGTCCCGCACCGTGAGGGCGGCGTGCTGCACGCCGTCGCCGCGGTGGTCCTCGTGGAAGAGGTTCACCTGGCTCTTCTTGAAGGCCGGCCGCCAGGGCTCGTTGTTCGCGAACTTCGCGCCGGAGGCCGGGTCGCGCATCACCACCGATCGCAGCCCCGAGCCCTCGGCCGCCTCGCGTTCGGCGCGCCGCCGCTCCGCCGCGTCGCGCGTGTGGAACTGCACCTCCCAGAACTCCTCGAAGCCGAGCACGTGCTCCATCCACAGGAGGGCCGGCTTCATGGTCTCGAAGTTGGAGGTGACGTGGTCGATGCGGCCGAAGCCGAAGGCGTTCTTGCCGCCCTTCGGCTTGGGGTGGAGGACCATGCCCGGGTAGGGGCCGCGGTGGCCGCGCCGCTCCAGGAAGCGGAAGGTGGTGTCGCCGAACGGGGTGGTGATGGAGAAGGTGAGGAGATCGCCCCCGTCGTCCGTCCAGGTCTGGACGTCGGAGATGGGCGTGCCGCCGCGCTCCTCGAGGAGCCGGAAGGCCTTCCTGGCGTCCTCCACCTCGAAGACCAGCGTACCGATTCCGTCCGGGTGCTTGCGCAGGAAGCGCCAGGCGCGCCCGCCCTCGCCGAGGGGTGTAGAGGCGAGCACGCGCACCTCCCCGGCCTCGAAGAGGGCCGAGCGTTGCCGGCCGTCCCGCTCCAGCCGCGCCCCGGACGCCGCCGTCTCGGCGAAGTCCATCTTCTCCGTGTAGAAGCGGCGGCTGCGCTCGAGGTCGTGGACGTAGTAGTGGAGCGCCTCCAGGCGCTTGATGCCGATGGGCTCGAGCTTCGTCATGGCTTTCGCTCCCCCGGGGGCGGCGCGTCGGGCTGCCGGTCCGGCTCGCTCCGGGCGAAGGCATCGAGGGCACGGCAGGCCTCCTCGACGCGCAGCAAGGTGGGAAACCGGGACAGGTCCACGCCGAAGCGGCGGGCCCCGAACAGCTGCGGGACGAGGTACAGGTCGGCGAGGGTCGGGGCGTCGCCGTGGCAGAAGCGGCCGGCCCCGTCCCGCACCGCCGCCTCCAGCGCCTCGAGGCCGCGGCCGATCCAGTGCGCCGCCCACTCCCGCTCCCCGCCGGGGACCCGCTCGTGGATCCACTTCAGCACGGCCGCGTTCTGGTAGGGCTGGATCCCGGAGTTGACGTTCTCGGCCAGCGTGCGCACGCGGGCGCGCCCCTCCGGGTCGGGCGGGAGGAGGGGGGACGCGGGGTGGCGCTCGTCGAGCCATTCCAGGATGGCCATGGACTGCGCCAGCCGCAGCGTCCGGCCGCCTTCCTCCACCTCCAGCACCGGCACCTGCGACATGGGGTTCCGGCCCCGGTGCTCGGGGCCGAACTGCGCGCCCTCGAGCAGGTCCACCGCCCGGTACTCGAACGGCAGCCCCTTCCAGTGCAGCCCGATGCGCACGCGCCAGCTCGACGAGGAGCGCCAGTAGGAAAAGAGCCGGAGCCTCACGGCGCCACCACCTCCTGCGCGATGCGGCCGAACAGGCTGCGCCCGGCGGCGTCGAGCATCTCGATCTCCACCACGTCGCCCGGCTTCAAGTAAGGGGTCCGGGCCTTGCCGCCGGGGCCTTCCAGCACCTCCCTGGCGCGCCGCTCGGCGAGGCAGGAGACGCCGCGGGCCGGGTCCTCGTTCGACACCGTGCCGCTCCCGAGGATGGTCCCGGCCGTGAAGGCGCGCGTCCTCGCCACGTGCTGCAAGAGGTCGAGGAAGGAGTAGTGCATCTCCGGCCCGGCGTCGCAGTCGCCGACGAGGGCGCCGTTCCACGTGACGCGGAGGCGGAGGTGCACGCGCCCGTCCCGCCAGGCCGGCCCGAGCTCGTCGGGCGTGACCGCGAAGGGCGAGAAGGCGGTCGCCGGCTTCGACTGGAAGAAGCCGAAGCCCTTCGCCAGCTCGCCCGGGACGAGATTGCGGAAGGTGATGTCGTTCGCCAGGCAGAGGAGCCGGACGAGTGGCCCGGCCTCCGCGGCGCGCGTGCCGGCGGGCACGTCGCCCAGGATGGCGCAGACCTCGCCCTCGAAGTCGAGGCCCCAGGCCGGGTCGCCGAGCGGGATGGGGTCGGTGGGGCCGAGCAGGGCGCCGGAGCCGCCCTGGTAGACGAGCGGGTCGGTCTCGAGCGTCGCCGGCGGCTCCGCGCCGCGGGCGCGCCGCACGAGCCGCACGTGCGTGAGATAGGCGGACGCGTCCACCCACTCGTAGGCTCGGGGGAGGGGGGCGTGCAGGCGCGCCGCGTCGAGGGGCTCGCCGGTCACGCGGCCCCGGTCGAGGTCGTCGGCGAGCGCGCGCAGCCTCCCCTCGCAACGCTCCCAGCCGTCGAGCGCCGCCTGCAGCGTCGGGGCATCGGGGCCGGCGGCGGCGAGGGCCGCGCCGTCTCGCCGCACCACGGCGAGCCGCCCGTCCCGGGTTCCGTCGCGAAGCGTGGCGAGCCGCATGCCCCGAACCCCTAATGCGGGGGACGGGCTCGCTCAAGGAGACGTCGCCCTGGGGCGACCCGCCCCACCCAGGCCCCCTCGCTCCGGGACGGCCTCGTCCGGCCCTCCCTCCGCTCGCCGCGCGTCAGCCGGCCGGCGGCCGCATGGCCGCTGCGCTGTCGATGACCTCCCCGGCCAGGCGCTCCTGGCGCGCCCCGCTGGCGATGTCGTCCACGGTGAGCATGCCGACGAGCCGCTCTTCCCGGTCCACCACCATGAGCCGGCGGATGGCCTTGTCCTCCATGATCCGCGCCGCCTCGAGCGTGTCCTGGTCCTCGAAGCACCAGACGACCTGCGGTGTCATGGCCTCCCTTACGAGGGTGCGGGTCGGGTCCTTGCCCGCTGCCACGGCGCGGATGGCGATGTCGCGGTCGGTGATCATCCCGACGAGGTGCTCGCCATCGGCGACCGGCAGCGCGCCGACGTTGAGCCCCCGCATCTTCAAGGCCGCAGCCTGCAGCGTCTCGTCGGGCCCGACCACCTCGGCCCGTGGGGTCATCGCCTCGCCGACCAGCATGGGACCGCTCCCTTCTCGCCTGCCCGCGCGCGGCTCGCGCCGCACGCGAGGTCCGGGCGCCTCCACCCAAAGGTGAGGCGTCCCGGGGCCCAGGCCCAGCGTGCCTCTTGGGGCGTGCCGGAGGACGCCCCGAAGGGAGGCCTTACGCCGGAACAACCGATGCAAAACGTGTCTGTGTCGACCCAGCGAGGCCGCCATGCTCTTCGAGGATC
>Ga0209798_10002218_pt1 | contig 11444 bp, 7 predicted proteins | sample DOMMetBare3Fresh_FD_187475 | JGI IMG/M metagenome (GOLD analysis project Ga0209798, IMG submission 187475) | Wetland sediment microbial communities from St. Louis River estuary, USA, under dissolved organic matter induced mercury methylation -... | ecosystem: Environmental > Aquatic > Freshwater...
AGGGAGTTTGTTGCTGCGGCGGATTGCCCGAACACGGTGACCTTTCTCAACAAGTTCTTTGATAATATAAGCGCCGATGAAGCCGGTGCCGCCTGTTACAAGTACCATGTTAATTTTAGATTTCGGATTTTAGATTGCAGATTAAAAAGGAAGAGTGTTTCTAAACAAATCCGAAATCTGCAATCTAAAATCTACAATTTATAGTTATAATACCCTTTTCCCGTTTTCTTTCCCAATTGCCCGGTTTCAACTTTTTCTTGCTGTATAAAGGAGGGCTTCAATCTTTCAGGATGACCGAGTTGATCGTATATTGAACAGCTAACTGCATAATTAATGTCATTGCCGATCAGGTCCATCAGCTTAAATGGCCCCATTTTAAAACCAGTTGATTCCATGATTGAATCGATCGCGGCAAAATCAATTAATTCTTCTTCTGCCAGTCGTAATGATTCAATATAAAAAGGTCTTGCAACCCGGTTTACGATAAATCCCGGTGAGTCTTTGCAGATCACCGGAATTTTGTTCATCAGTTTTGCCAATTCAATAATAGTATTGGTCGTTTGCTCATTGGTAAATTCTGTATTCACCACTTCTACCAGTTTCATAATGGTAGCCGGATTAAAAAAGTGCATGCCAATAACCCGTTCAGGGTTTTTTACTCCTTTGGCGATTTGTGCTATAGAAAGTGAAGAGGTATTGCTGGCAAAAATAGTTTCGCTGTGATTGATCTCTGCAAGTTGATTGAACAATGCTATTTTGGCTTCTGGTTTTTCAATGATGGCTTCAATGATAACTTCGCCCAAACAATCATGAAGGTTATTGGTGAAACGAAGATTATTCAGCGTCTCTTCTTTTGCATTTCCCGTGATCTTGTGTTTTTCTACCAGTGATTGTAAATTTTTTTCAATAGATGCTTTTGCTTTTTCAAGAACGGCATCATCCAACTCATATAAAATAGTATAAAAACCGGAAGCAGCAGCTGCTTGTGCAATACCGCTGCCCATAGTGCCTGCGCCGCAAATGCAAATGATAGAACCGGGATTCATGAGATATAAAATGATTATGAGGATAAAGATAGCTGAATAGAATTACCGGACGTACAAGTGAGTGACACAACGGAAGCTTAATAGTAATTCAAATGCTTGTAATAAAAAACTACAAACTACAAACTATAAACTCTAAACTGCACTCGTAAACTGTTTCAAAAACCTTACATCATTCTCACTGAACAAACGAATATCATTGATGCCGTATTTCAATAATGCCGGACGTTCGATACCCATGCCGAATGCAAAGCCGGTGTATTTATTTGGATCGATTCCGCAATTGGAAAGAACATTCGGATGCACCATGCCGCTGCCGAGAATTTCAAGCCACCCTGTTTTTTTACAAACATTACAACCGGCGCCTTTGCACAACATACAACTGATATCCATCTCAGCACTTGGTTCAGTAAATGGAAAATAAGAGGGGCGGAAACGGATCTTTACATCGCTTCCATACATTTCTTTCGCAAAAAAGTAAAGTGTTTGTTTCAGATCGGCGAAAGAAACATTCTCATCAATATACAAACCTTCAACCTGGTGAAAGAAGCAATGGCTTCTTGCACTCACAGTTTCATTTCTGTAAACACGACCGGGACAAATAATGCGGATCGGCAATTTTCCTTTCTGCATTTCACGGATCTGGATATTGCTAGTATGTGTTCTTAATAGCCAGTCTGGATTTTGCTGTACATAAAAAGTATCCTGCATATCACGGGCCGGGTGATGCTCGGGAAGATTCAATGCAGTAAAGTTGTGCCAGTCATCTTCGATCTCAGGACCCTCAGCTACTGCAAAACCGAGTCGTTGAAAAATAGAAATGATGCGGTTGGTCATCAAACTGATCGGATGACGGGTGCCGACTGGAATTGAATCGCCAGGTAATGTAAGATCAATTTGAGTCGTGAGTTGTGAGTCGTGAGTCGTGAGTGATTTCAACTCCTGGTATTTCGCTTCGGCTATTTGCCTGAATTCATTTATGACCTGACCATAAAACTTCTTATCCGAAACATTTTTCATTTCACCCATCAGGTTTTTTACCAAACCTTTTGTGCCAAGCCATTTGATGCGGAATTCTTCAACAGATTTTTCGTCGCTTGCACTATAATCTGTAATTTCTTTTTTGAATTCCTCTATTTGTTTCAATAAATCTTCCATAAGCTGACAAAGATAAAGAAGCTGTTAATAAAAAGCCCCTTTAGAGGTTTGAGGTTTCACTTAACTTGCAGGATGTCTGATTTTTTAAACATTGCCGACTTTCTTTCACCAATCAGTAAGAGTGAACTCAATTTTGACCAGGGCTATAAAGAAGGAACCATTGGTTTCAAAATCAATGGTCATGAAGAAGATAATTTTCCCGATGTAGATGAGGCCGATCTCGTCTTTATCGGTTGCGGAGAACAAAGAGGTAATGGTCATCATCTTGCATACAGCGCCGGGCCTGATGCGATACGCCGGCAATTCTATCAATTGTATTTCTGGCACCAGGATCTGAGAATGGCTGACCTTGGCAATCTTCGTAAAGGTGCAGATCTTGCTGATACCTATGCTGCGTTAAGAACTGTTATCAATGAATTGATAAATGAAAAAAAGACCGTGATCATTCTTGGCGGCTCACATGATCTGACGCTGGCTCAGTACTATGCATACGAACAAAACAAATCCATCATTGAAGTAACAAATGTAGATGCGCTGATCGATCTTAATCTTGATTCCGATTTTCGCTGCGATAATTTTTTAATGGAGATGCTTACCGGTGAACCAAACTATGTTCGTCATTACAATCAGATCGGTTTTCAAAGTTATTATGTACATCCCCGTATGCTGGAAACAATGGATAAGCTTCGATTTGATTGTTTCCGCGTCGGGCATGTAAAAGAAAATATTGATGAGATGGAACCAGTGATCCGCAATTCGCAATTATTCAGTTTTGATATTTCTGCACTGGCATATGCGTATGCGCCTGCAAACACTACCGGTTCGCCCAATGGTTTTAATGGAGAAGAAAGCTGTGTGTTGATGCGTTATGCAGGCATGAGCCCGAATATAAATACGATCGGCATTTATGGGTATGATCCTGATAAAGACCAGCATGATCTTACTGCAAAACAAATAAGCCAGATGCTTTGGTATTTATTAGATGGCAGGAGCCGCGGAAGAAAAGAAGCGAAGATCGATGAGCGGGAATCTTTCAATGAATACCACATGGCATTTGCAGAAGTGGACACTACTTTTATCCAAAGTAAAAAAACAGGCCGCTGGTGGATGCAACTTCCCGATAAACGTTTTATCGCCTGTAGCTATAAAGATTATTTATTGGCCAGCAGCAATGAGATACCTGAACGTTGGTTAAGAGCACAGGAGAGAAGTTAAAACCAAACCCCCTGTCCCCCTAAAGGGGAGACTTAGATTTACGCATTCATGATTTGTATGGAATTATTCTAATGTTGAAATGGAGGAACAAAAAGTTTGGAATTGTATAAAAGCACCGCTCCTTCTCCTACAGGAGAAGGAGAAGGAGGATGAGGTCAACTGAATTACTACTATTAAGCTTTTGTTGCGTCGCACTCTTGTACTTCCTTATCTTTATTCAGCAAAAAATTTTCACTACTCAATGCTCAGTATCAAATCAAAAGATAAGTTTACTTTTTACCTATTGTCAATTGCCTGTTGTCTATTGATCACTTCTTGCAGCATTCAGCAAAAAATTTCAAAGTCAGCAAAACAAGTTATTAATGATAGCTCGTTGCTAACAGCACATGTCGGTATCAGCATTTATGAACCCGAATCAGGGAAGTATTGGTACAACTACCAGGGCGATAAATATTTTGTACCTGCCAGCAATACAAAAATTCCCACTTGCTATGCAGCGATGAAATATTTGGGTGAAAATCTAAGGGGCATTGATTTTATTGATACCGACTCTGTATTATTTATAAGACCAACAGCTGATCCAACATTTATGCACAGGGATTATAAATCGCAGCCGGCGTTTGAATACTTATCGATTTCAAATAAAAAATTAGCATTCATCACCCCAAAATGGGAAGCTGAAGTTTACGGTAGCGGCTGGGCTTGGAACGACTATAATTCAGATTACATGGCAGAGAGATCTGAAATGCCGATCTATGGAAACGTGATCGAATATAGTTTGCAGCAAAATGGTAATAAATACAATTTAAAAGGAGATATCAAATTCTTCAGGTATGCTTTGAATGCTTATGTTGATCCGATTACACCAAATATCAGGATCAGGCGAAGAAGAGTTGACAATACATTTGATGTATTTAGCAGTAATGGAACATTTACAAAAGTACAGGTCCCGTTTCGAACATTCGAAAATCAACGATTGCTGGAAGACACTTTAAGAAAAGCATGGCTTAATAATGTTTACCCGCCATCCGATCAAATATTTAAATCTATTTATTCAAGACCGTCCGATTCGTTACTAAAACCAATGATGCACCGCAGCGATAATTTTTTTGCTGAACAAAGTTTATTGATGGTGAGTAATCAACTCATAGGAGTCATGAACGATGAAAAAATAATTGACACATTACTCAAAACTGATTTTAAAGACCTGCCTCAAAAACCACGTTGGGTAGATGGCTCTGGCCTTAGCCGTTATAATTTATTTACTCCACAGGATTTTGTTGCCATTCTGAATAAAATGAAAAATGAATTTGGAATGGAGAGGATAAAAGTCATTTTACCTACTGGAGGAACAGGAACTATCAGTAATTATTACAAAGCTGACAGCAATTATATTTTTGCCAAAACCGGAACCCTCTCCGGGGTAGTTGCCTTAAGTGGTTATTTATATACAAAAAAAGGCAAACTGCTCATCTTCTCTACATTAATTAATAATCACCAGGCCTCTTCAACCGCAGTTAGAAGAGCTGTAGAAAAATTTATTGAAGGAATCCGAAACAAGTACTGATTTTTTTCACGCATAAGCGCAAAGAGAAATAAGACGCAAAGCATCAGACATTCTTTGCGACTTGGGTTTTAATCTTGGCGTCTTTGCGTGAGGCCTTATACGCCAAACATTTTTTCCAACTGGTCTTTCTTAAACTCTAAATAAGTGGGATTGCCGTCAGGCGAAGCATTAGGCTGCTTGCATTTGAATAGATCCTCAACCAAAGCTTCCATTTCTTTTTCAGAAAGCTGTCTTCCAGCTTTAATGGATTGCTGCCATGCAAGTGAACGAATTAGTTTTTCCCTTTTTGAAAATTTAATATCGTTACTGAAATGTTTGAATTGTTCCAGCAATGAATCGATCACTTGTTTTTCATTACCCTGTACCATATCGGCAGGGGTGCCTTGAACAACATACGTATTTTTTCCAAATGGCTCGATCATATAACCAAGTTGCTGCAAGTCAATCATCAATTCTTCTAATAATACACTATCAGCCGGTGCCAATTCAATTGTAACAGGAAACATGCTGCGCTGTGTTGCAACTGTTTTTCCTTTTGCCGCTTCCTGCAGTCGTTCATAAATTATTCTTTCATGCGCCGCTTGTTGATTGATGAGAATAAAACCATTTGCAGTTTGTGAAAGAATGTATTCGTTATGTAATTGATAATGGATAGTGGATAACGGATAATTGTTTTTTTGTATGGAATCTTCATTTGAAAATTGAGCATTGAGCATTGATCGTTGGGCATTAACTTCTTCTGACTTCTGACTTCCGACTTCCGGCTTCGGGCCTCCCTCATAAAAGTCTCTCCAATGTTTCAGCTCACTTTTATTTGTTGTTTCTATAAAATGAGCTTTGTGTTTTTCAGTAAAACCTTTGAAAATAGATGTAGCAGCCGCTGCTGTTTTTCTTTCTTCAGTAAACGGTTGTTGTACGGAAGAAAGCTGCTGAATGTTTGCATCTAATTCAAAATCCAAAGTTGGTGTGACGCTGAATTGCGCCAACGCATGTTTCACAGCCGCCTGTACAAATGCATAAATTATTTTTTCATCTTCAAACTTTATCTCTTGTTTGGTTGGATGGACATTTACATCTACCTGTGTGGGATCAAGATCAATAAACAGCACATACATCGGGAAAGAATCTTTCGTGATCATTTCCTGGTATGCATTCATCACCGCATGATTCAGGTAAGCACTTTTAATAAACCGGTTATTGACAAAAAAGTATTGATCACCCCTTGTTTTCTTTGCTGTATCGGGTTTGCCTACAAAACCGTAAATATTCATGTAATCGGTTTCTTCTTTTACTGATACCAGTTTTGTGCTATATGTATTGCCGAGCAGTTGCAGTATCCTTTGCTTTAAATTCCCCGCTTCGAGATGAAATATCTGCTGATTATTTGCTGTGAGTGAAAAAAAGATCTGTGGAAAAGCCAACGCCACTCTTGTAAATTCATCAACTATGTGACGCATCTCGGCTGTATTGCTTTTCAAAAAATTTCTTCGGGCAGGAACATTGAAGAATAAATTCTTCATCGCAATGCTTGTCCCTTCTGAAGATGCAATAGGTTCCTGTTTTTTTACAATACTGTTCTCGATCTCAATATAAGTTCCTGTTTCATCATCGGGCCTTTTTGTTTTTAACTCAACTTGAGCAACTGCTGCAATTGAAGCCAACGCTTCACCACGAAAGCCCATCGTTTTAATATGAAACAGATCTTCAATTGTTGTGATCTTTGATGTTGCATGACGTTCAAAGCTCATTCTTGCATCAGTTTCACTCATACCACCGCCATTATCGATCACCTGCACCAAAGATTTACCTGCGTCGTTAATAATAAGTTTAATTTCTGTTGCCCCTGCATCTACGGCATTTTCCAAAAGCTCTTTTACAGCGCTGGCCGGTCGCTGGATCACTTCACCAGCTGCAATCTGGTTCGCAATATTATCGGGTAGTAATAAAATCTTATCGGGCAATTCTTCGTAATTTGAACGGCGAAAATACGTTGATTATCTCAAGCTATTTCCATGAAAAAAATATTTTGTCTTGCAACGATCCTTGTTTCTACTGCTTCATTTTCCCAATATCGCAGCCGCCTTACTGTTGATCAATGGGTAGATAGTGTTTTTAATTCATTAACCCCCGAACAAAGAATAGCTCAATTGATGGTGATCAGGGCACATTCAAATCTTGGGGCTGATCATGTGGCGAAAGTGACAAGTGATATTCAGAAATATAATGTCGGAGCATTATGTTTTTTTCAGGGGGGCCCAGTAAGACAAGCGAATCTTACGAATTCTTACCAGAGCATGGCAAAAACTCCGTTGATGGTTACAATTGATGGCGAATGGGGCGTTGGGATGCGACTCGATAGCGTTACAAAGTTTCCTTACCAGCTTACACTTGGGGCAATGAATAACCAGCGATTGGTATATGAAATGGGATTAGCAGTTGGTGAACAATGCAAACGGCTCGGCATTCATGTTAACTATGCGCCGGTGGTTGATATTAATAATAATCCAAATAATCCGGTTATCGGTTTCCGTTCTTTCGGCGAAGACAAGGATAAAGTAATAAAGTTTGGTATTGCATACATGAAAGGGATGCAGGATGCAGGTATTATGGCTTGCGCAAAACATTTTCCTGGTCATGGCGATGTGGATGTTGATTCACACCTTGATCTTCCGGTGATTAATAAATCAAGAGCTGAGCTTGATTCAAATGAATTAAAACCTTTTCGTGAGTTGATAAATGCTGGAATCGGAAGTGTGATGGTGGCGCATCTTTCGGTGCCATCAATTGATACAGGAGAGCATCGTGCAACTTCTATTTCTAAAAATACAGTGACAGGAGTTTTAAGAAATGATATCGGGTTCAGCGGTCTCACATTTACTGATGCCCTGGAGATGAAAGGTGTTGCGAAATATTTTCCCGGCGGGGTTATTTCTGTTGAAGCCTTAATTGCAGGTAATGATATGCTTTGTTTGCCGGAAGATGTAGGTAAAGCGATCGATGCAATTAAAAATGCTATTAGTCAGAACAGATTGAGTTGGGATGAGGTTGATGCAAAAGTGAAAAAAGTTTTAAGATCAAAATATCAACTCGGGTTAAACCAGTTAAAACCAATTGAAACAACTAATCTTCTTCCTGATCTGAATTCAAAAACTGATGCGATAAGATTGAAAGTGGCGAAGGAAACGATCACCGTTTTAAAACAAGGCGCAGGCAATGCTTCATTGCCATTGAAAAAAAATTACAAAATAGCTTATGTAGCTATTGGTGATTCTGACATGAATAGCTTTGGAAGAAGCCTGGTAGAAAATTATAAAACCGATTCGTATTATTTTTCCTGGAAGGATGGTGATGATAAAGCAGATGAAATTTTTGAAAAGGTGATTGATAAGTATGATGCCGTTGTCATCGGAGTTCACAATTTCAGTAACCGTCCCGCAAATAATTATGGTATTAGCAAATCTTCGCTTTCATTATGGCGAAGGCTAAACAAAGCAAACAGCATCACACTTGTTTTTGGTAATGTATTAGCAGCTGTGAGCTTTTGTAATGCCAATGCACTTATTGCCTGTCACCAGGATGATAATATAACAAGACAAGTTGCTGCTAATCTTTTAAAAGGAAAGGTCAATGCATCCGGTAAACTGCCGGTTAGGGTTTGCAACTTTTCTGCCGGTTATGGTATTGATGTTGCAGCTGTTGAAAAACCTGGGCCGTTAGAGAAAAGAGCTATCATGGTTCAGTCAATTGATTCCATCGTTGGAGATGCAATTTCTCAAAAAGCATTTCCGGGTTGTGTGGTAATGGCTTTAAAAGACGGAGAAATTATTTTCAACAAAGCTTATGGCAATTATACTTTTGATAAAGCGCAACCTGCAACTCTAGAAAGCATCTACGATCTTGCATCTGTTACAAAAATTTCTGCCACTACAGTTTCGGTTATGAAACTTTATGAGCAGGGAAGGATCAATTTAAAAAAAAAGCTTGGTGATTATTTGCCCTATGTAAAAGGAACTGATAAAGCTAATCTCGAAATAGAAGATATTCTTCTTCACCAGGCAGGACTTGTGCCTTTCATTCCTTTTTACAGGGAAACCATAGATACCGCAACGGGAATTCCTTTTCCATCAATTTATACTGATAAACCCAAACCGGGTTTTATTATAAGAGTTGCTGAAAATATTTACATGCGGAATGACTGGCAGGATACAATGATGAAAAGAATTCTGCAAAGTCCATTAGGCAGGAATGGCCGCTATGTTTACAGTGATAATGATTTTATTTTTCTAGGAAAAATTGTTGAGCAATTAACAGGAATGACACTCGATCAATATGTGTTCAAAACTTTTTACAGCAAGATCGGGATGAGGACAACAGGATTTAAGCCAAGAGAAAAATTTTGGAAAGACGGAGTGATCGTACCTACGGAATATGAAAAACATTTTCGCCAGCAATTGATACAGGGCGATGTGCATGATGAAGGCGCCAGCATGTTTGGTGGTGTAGCAGGCCATGCGGGATTATTTTCCAATGCGTATGACCTTGCAATGCTTTATCAAATGATCTTAAATGGCGGCACATTCAATGGCGAACGGTTTTTAAAAGAAGAAACGATAAAAAAATTTACAGCTTACGGAGCTAAGGATAGCCGGAGAGGATTGGGTTTTGACAAACCTGAAAAAGATAATATAACCCGGAAAGAACCATATCCATCTTTGCTTGCTTCACCTCAAACTTTTGGACACACCGGTTTTACCGGTACATGTGTGTGGGTGGATCCGAAATATGATCTTGTTTATGTTTTTCTTTCAAACAGGGTTAACCCGACAAGAAATAATCCTTTGCTTTCATCATTACTTGTAAGAGGAAAGATACAGGATGCAATTATTGAGGCAATAAAAAATTAATATGAAACCACTTCTGGTATATGAAGCATTATTTTTTTTCGTTTCAATAAACTGTTTCTCGCAAATAGAAAGAGCAGATATAATAGAAAGAAAAATAAAATCAGTAAAGAAAACATTTTATGAGAATGGGGATACTGCAAATAAATATGTGATTCAAAGTTTTTACAGCAGGGCAGGAGATGATTCGCTTGAGTTTTATAATGGAGAATTATCGTTCAAATTTATTGCAACTTATAATGAAAGCGGAAAAGTATCTAAACTTGTTAGAGTTGACTCAAAAAATGGGGAAGATGAATTTCACATGTACACGTATAATAAGAACGGCTCTTATTCTATTGAAATAATTGCAAAGGGAGCAGGCACAATATCTTTAGCAAAGTTTGATAAGAGCAATCTTTGCATGGAAGAAGAAATAGAAAGTTCATACACTTTGGTTTATGTCAGAAATGCCAAAGGCAAAACAGAAAAGATTCTTTCAAAAGAAAAAGATAATAAGACAGAAACTATAGCAGTATTTTATTTTGATAAAAACGGTTTCGCAATAAAAGGCGAGGGTACCACAGAAGGCGGAAAAACAGTTTACTTTAAATACAACGAAAAGAAAATGTTGGCTGAGATCAAAACTATAGGAAAGAATGAAGACGAGAAAGAGGAGACAGAAATAATAATATTGGAATATGAATTTTATGAAAATTAATTTACCGGCAGCTTCAACAAAATTGTCTTAATCTCTTCATACTGCTCCCATGGAATAAAATGTTTTGCCCCGGGTAAAATCTTTACTTCAACTGACTTTGCTTTTGTTAGTTTTTTTTTTGCATAATCAACATTACCAACCGGAACAAATGTATCCTTGTCACCATGAATGATCCAGACAGGACAGCTTACTTTCTCCCATTCTTTATCTAAATATTTTAAATCTTTTTTTAAATAAACTAACTCTTCGTTGCTTGGTCGAAATGCACCAGGTAAAAAATATTGCAATGGTGAACCTTTTACTATGAACCGCCATCGCTCAGGTTTTTCTTCATTGGGATCTACAGAACCGGCAAGCAACACAAGACCTGTAAATAAATTTTCATTATCGATCTGCAGCTTTACGATCATCGGGCCACCAAGTGAGTGACCAACAGCATACATTGGTTTGCCATTCTGAAATGATCTTACAAGCGGACTTATCAGTTTTGATTGTTCATCTAAATTTTTTGCATCACCAAAACTGCTGTAACCAAAACCAGGACGATCAACAGATATCATCCTGAATTTATTCAGCAGATCTTTATCCTGCATATATCTTTCAAAAGATTTCCAGCCGCCGGGTGAGCCATGTACAAAAAATAATGCAGGAAGTGTATCATTACCCGTTTTAGCATAATGCATTTCAAAGCCATCCACTTTAATGGATTCAGTAGTAAGCGTCACATTATTTTTTGAAAATTTTTCTTTGGCTTCACTGTCACTCATACGAAACTTCATGCTGCATTGAGCAAATACAAGCCAGACTGCAATTAATATTAAAAATCCGGTCAGCAATCGTCTGAAGATCTTTCGTTTCAT
>Ga0209798_10002219_pt1 | contig 11442 bp, 8 predicted proteins | sample DOMMetBare3Fresh_FD_187475 | JGI IMG/M metagenome (GOLD analysis project Ga0209798, IMG submission 187475) | Wetland sediment microbial communities from St. Louis River estuary, USA, under dissolved organic matter induced mercury methylation -... | ecosystem: Environmental > Aquatic > Freshwater...
GAGGATTTCGTGTCCTTCGACTACGCCCTCGGCGCCGCGCTGTCGGTGCTGCTCGCCGCCTACCTCGTCTACGCCCTCGTCCGCCCCGAGCGGTTCTAGAGGACCGCCATGACCGTCGCCGGATGGCTCCAGATCGCCGTCTTCCTTCTCGCCGTGACGGCGCTCACCCCGCCGTTCGGCCGCTACCTGTTCCGCGTCTTCGAGGGCAGGGACAAGCCGCTGCCGCGCGTCTTCGGTCCGGCGGAGCGGTTCCTCTACCGGCTCTCGGGCGTCGACCCGGCGAAGGAGCACACCTGGCGGGGCTACGCGGTCGCGCTGCTGCTCTTCAGCGCTCTCGGGATGCTCGTCACCTACGCCCTCCAGCGCTGTCAGCACCTCCTGCCGTGGAACCCGCAGAAGCTCGCCGCCGTGGCGCCCGACCTCGCCTTCGACACCGCCGCGAGCTTCACCACCAACACCAACTGGCAGAACTACTCGGGCGAGAGCACGATGAGCTACCTCACCCAGATGGCGGGGCTTGCCTGGCACAACTTCACCTCGGCCGCGGCGGGCATCGGGGTGGCGCTGGCGCTGGCGCGCGGCCTCACCCGGCGGGGCGGACCGGCTGGGCCAAGGACCGTCGGCAACTTCTGGGCGGACGTCATCCGTTCGATCGTCTACGTGCTCCTCCCGGTGAGCGGGCTCTTCGCGCTCTTCCTCGTCTCGCAGGGGGTGATCCAGAGCCTCTCCGCCTATCGCGAGGTCGCGACCGTCGAGGGCGCGAAGCAGCTCATCCCCATGGGCCCGGTCGCCTCGCAGGAGGCGATCAAGATGTTCGGCACCAACGGCGGAGGCTTCTTCAACGCCAACAGCGCCCACCCCTTCGAGAACCCCACCCCGCTCAGCAACTTCGTGGAGCTCCTCCTCGTCTTCGCAATTCCCGCGGCGCTCACCTGGACCTACGGCCGGATGGCCCACAGCCGGCGCCAGGGCTGGGCCCTCTTCGGCGCCATGGCGGTCCTCTTCCTCGCCGGCGTGGCGGTGGCCTACCCCGCCGAGGCCGGCCGCAACCCGGCGCTGTCGGGGCTGGCCGTCGACCACTCCGCCGGGAACATGGAGGGCAAGGAGGTGCGGTTCGGGATCGGCGCGTCCGCCCTCTTCGCCACCGTGACCACCGACGCCTCCTGCGGGGCGGTGAACTCGATGCACGACAGCTTCACGCCCCTCGGCGGGCTCGTTCCGCTCGTGAACATCCAGCTCGGCGAGGTGATCTTCGGCGGCGTCGGCGCGGGCCTCTACGGGATGCTGGTGATGGTGATCCTCACCGTCTTCATCGCCGGCCTCATGGTGGGCCGGACCCCCGAGTACCTGGGCAAGAAGATCGAGTCGCGGGAGATGAAGCTCGCGATGCTCTACGTGCTCGTCTTCCCGGTGGTGGTCCTCGGGCTCACGGCCTGGTCTGCGGTGGTGCCCCAGGGCACCTCGTCGATCGCCAACGCGGGGCCCCACGGCCTCTCGGAGCTGCTCTACGCCTTCACGAGCGGCGCCGGGAACAACGGGTCCGCCTTCGCCGGCCTCGACGGCAACACCCGGTTCTGGAACGTCGCGCTGGCCGCCGACATGCTCGTCGGCCGCTTCGTCATGATGATCCCGGCGCTCGCCATCGCCGGCTCGATGGTGGGCAAGAAGGTGGTTCCGGCCGGACCCGGCACCTTCCCGACCGACGGGGCGACGTTCACGGCGCTGCTCGTCTCGGTGGTGGTCATCGTCGGCGCCCTCACCTTCTTCCCGGCGCTGTCGCTCGGGCCGCTGGTGGAGCACTTCCTCGCCCTCCATGGAAAGGTGTTCTAGCCATGGCCCCCGCGAGGCCCAGGCAGCTGTCGCTCTTCGACCAGGCCATCGTCCGCACCGCCGCGCTCGAGAGCCTGAGGAAGCTCGACCCCAGGCTCGTGGCGAGGAACCCGGTGATGTTCGTCGTGGAGGTGGGCAGCGTCCTCACCACCCTGCTGTGGCTCCGGGACCGCCTCGTCCACCCGGCCGGCGCCGCGCCCGGCTGGTTCACGCTCTCCGTCTCCCTCTGGCTGTGGTTCACGGTGGTCTTCGCCAACTTCGCCGAGGCCGTGGCCGAGGGACGGGGCAAGGCCCAGGCCGACACGCTGCGGCGGATGCGGCGCGAGACGACCGCCCGCAAGCTCGTGAACGGCAAGGAGGAGCACGTGCCCGCCTCGTCGCTCCGCAAGGGCGACGAGGTCGTCGTGGAGGCCGGCCAGATCATCCCGGGCGATGGAGAGATCGTGGAGGGCATCGCCTCGGTGGACGAGTCCGCCATCACCGGCGAGTCGGCGCCGGTCATTCGCGAGTCGGGCGGCGACCGCTCGGCGGTCACCGGCGGCACGAAGGTGCTCTCGGACCGCATCCGCGTGCGCATCACCGCCGACCCCGGCGAGTCCTTCCTCGACCGGATGATCGCGCTCGTCGAGGGTACCTCGCGCCAGAAGACCCCCAACGAGATCGCCCTCCACATCCTGCTGGTGGGCCTGACCATCATCTTCCTCTTCGCCTGCGTCACGCTCGTCCCCATGGGCCTGTACTCGGGCATCGGCCTCTCGGCGACCGCCGTCGTGGCGCTGCTCGTCTGCCTCATCCCCACGACCATCGGCGGCCTGCTCTCGGCGATCGGCATCGCCGGCATGGACCGGCTTCTGCAGAAGAACGTGCTCGCCATGAGCGGGCGAGCGGTGGAGGCGGCAGGGGATGTCGACACCCTGCTCCTCGACAAGACCGGGACCATCACCCTCGGCAACCGCATGGCCACCGAGCTCATCCCCATGCCGGGCGCCGGGCTCGAGGAGCTCGCGGACGCCGCGCAGCTCGCGAGCCTCGCGGACGAGACGCCGGAGGGGCGCTCCATCGTGGTGCTGGCGAAGGAGCGTTACGGGCTGCGCGGCCGCACGGTGAGGGAGGGCGCCCACCACTTCATCCCCTTCAGCGCCGCGACGCGGATGAGCGGGGTGGACCTGGGCGACCGCCTCATCCGCAAGGGGGCGGTGGACGCGGTGGCGAGGCACGTCGAGGGGCTGGGCGGCAGGCCGCCGGAGGCGCTGCAGGCGGTGGCCGGCCGCATCGGGGACTCGGGCGGCACGCCGCTCGCCGTCTCGGACGGTCCCCGCGTGCTGGGCCTCGTCCACCTGAAGGACGTGGTGAAGGGGGGCATCCGGGAGCGATTCGACCGCTTCCGCGCCATGGGCATCCGCACCGTCATGATCACCGGCGACAACCCGCGGACCGCGGCCGCCATCGCCCGCGAGGCGGGCGTGGACGACTTCCTCGCCGAGGCCACCCCGGAGGCCAAGATGCGGCTCATCCAGGAAGAGCAGGCGAAGGGGAAGCTCGTCGCCATGACGGGCGACGGCACGAACGACGCGCCGGCGCTCGCCCAGGCCGACGTGGGCGTCGCCATGAACACCGGCACCCAGGCTGCCAAGGAGGCCGGCAACATGGTGGACCTCGACTCCAACCCCACCAAGCTCCTCGAGGTGGTCGAGGTGGGCAAGCAGCTCCTCATGACCCGCGGAACGCTGACCACCTTCTCCATCGCCAACGACGTCGCCAAGTACTTCGCCATCCTCCCCGCCCTGTTCGTGGCCGCCTACCCCGAGATGGCGCCGCTCGACGTCATGCGGCTCGCCTCTCCCTTCAGCGCCATCCTCTCCGCCGTCATCTTCAACGCCGTCGTCATCGTCCTGCTCATCCCCCTCGCCCTTCGCGGCGTTCGCTACCGGCCGCTCGGCGCCGCGGCGGTGCTGCGGCGGTCGCTGCTCGTCTACGGTGTCGGCGGCGTCGTCGCGCCGTTCGCGGGAATCAAGATCATCGACGTCGCGCTCGCCGCCCTGGGCGCCGTCTAGGAGGTCGCCATGCGCGAGCACCTGCTTCCCGCGCTCCGCGTCACCGCCGTCACCCTGGCCCTGACCGGTCTCGCCTATCCGCTCGCCATCACCGGCGTCTCCTGGCTCCTCTTCCCGCGCCAAGCCGGGGGGAGCCTGGTGGCCGACGTCTCGGGGCGCGTGGTGGGCTCGGAGCTCCTCGCCCAGCCCTTCGCCGGCGCCGCCTACTTCCAGCCCCGGCCCTCGGCCGCCGGCGACGAGGGGTACGACCCGACCTCCTCCGGCGGCTCCAACCTGGGGCCGACCTCGAGGAAGCTGCGCGATCGGGCCGCGCGAGCCGCCGAGCGCCTGGCGCAGGAGAATCCCGACGCGCCGGGGCCGCCGCCGGTGGAGCTGGTGACCGCCTCCGGCAGCGGCCTCGACCCGCACCTGTCGCCGGCCGCGGCCTCCTGGCAGGTGCCCCGCGTCGCCGGGGCGCGTCAGGTCTCGCCCGAGCGCGTGCGGGCGCTCCTGGAGGACCTCACCGAGGGCCGCGACCTGTGGATCCTCGGCGAGCCGCGGGTGAACGTGCTCCTCCTGAACCTGTCCCTCGATCGCCACTTCGGCGCGCCGCCCACCGGAGAGCCGGCGGAGGAGGCGCGGTAGCCGAGGAGGTTGCCTGTCACGGCGCACCCGGGTACCCATGAGCCGATGGCCATCGCCGCCCCCACCGTGAAGCGCCCCACCCCCGAGGACTTCCTCGAGCTGGTGGAGCGCGCGCGCCGCGGCCGGCTGAAGCTCTACATCGGGTTCGCCGCGGGCGTCGGAAAGACCTGGAGGATGCTGGAGGAGGCCCACGCGCTCGAGAAGCGGGGTGTCGACGTGGTGGGAGCGCTCATCGAGACCCATGGCCGGGCCGAGACCGCGGCCCTCATCGGTGGCCTCGAGATCGTTCCGCGCAGGCGCATCGAGTACCGAGGCGTCGCGATCGAGGAGATGGACCTCGAGGCGGTGCTGGCGCGCCATCCCCAGGTGGCGGTCGTGGACGAGATCCCGCACAGCAACGTCCCGGGCTCCCGGAACAAGAAGCGCTACCAGGACGTCCTCGACCTGCTCGCCGCCGGCATCAACGTCATCGGGGCGCTCAACGTCCAGCACCTCGAGAGCCTGAACGACCTCGTCGCCCGCAGCACCGGCGTCACGGTGCGCGAGACCGTGCCCGACAGCTTCCTCGAGCAGGCCGACCAGGTGGTGAACCTGGACCTGGCGGTCGAGGACCTGATGGAGCGCCTGAAGGCCGGCAAGATCTACCCGCCCGAGAAGGTGGACTGGGCGCTCGAGCACTTCTTCCGGGGCAAGAACCTCGCCACCCTGCGGGAGCTGTCGCTCCGCGAGGTGGCCGAGAGCCTCGACCGCAGCGCCTCGCAGGCCCTGGCCAGCGAGGCGCCGGCACGCGCGCCGGGCCGCGTCATGGTGGCCATGTCCTCGAACCCGCCGCGCGCCGCCGCCCTGCTCCGCCGCGGCTCGCGCATGGCCGGCCGGCTCAACACCGACTGGTTCGTGGTCTACGTCGAGACGCCGGAGGAGTCGCCGGAGTCCATCGACTCAGAGGCCCAGCGCCACCTCCTCGCCAACATGGACAAGGCCCGGGAGCTCGGCGCCGAGGTGGTGCGCCTCGAGGCGAGGGATCCGGTGGCGGCGCTCCTCGACTTCGCCCATTCGCACCGGGTGAGCGACCTCATCATCGGGCGAAGCGCGGAGCCGTGGTGGCGCCAGCTCGCCGGCCGCTCGGTCCTGCAGCGGCTCGTGCGCGAGGCGGCGGGGCTCGATCTGCACGTCATCTCGTTCGAGGAGGAGGAGCTCCGGTGAGGCTCCGCTCGAAGCTGCTCCTGGCGCAGGCGCCGCTGGCGCTGGTCCTGGTGCTGCTCGGCGTCCTCTCGATGCGGGCCATCTCCTTCCTCGGCCACAACGCCGAGCTCATCCTCCGGGACAACTACCGGAGCGTCCTCGCCGCCGAGCGAATGAAGGAGGCGGCCCAGCAGATCGACCATGCCGCCCTCCTCCTCGCGACCGGGCGGGTCCGGCCCGGGCAGGACTCCGGCCCCCGCGGGCGCTTCGAGGCGGCGCTCCGCGAGCAGGAGGGCAACGTCACCGAGCCGGGCGAGCACGAGAGCACGGCCGTGCTGCGCCGGCGCTGGGACGGCTACGCGGCGTCCCTCGACGCGCTCGCCGCCGCGGCGGGCGCGGGGCGGCAGGCCTTCTACCTCGAAACGGCGCGCCCGGCGTTCCTCGCCCTGGTGCGGAGCGTGGACGAGATCCTGGCGATCAACCAGGAGGCCATGGTGCGCAAGAGCGAGCGGGCCCAGCGCGAGGCCCAGCGCACCGGCGAGGTCGTCGTCGGCGTCACCGCGGCGGTGCTCCTCCTCGGGGCCTTCGTCGCTTCGGCCCTGACGGCGCGGATCCTGCGCCCGCTCTCCATCCTGTCCCATTCCGTCAGGCGCATCGGCGAGGGCGACCTGGACGCCCGGGCGCGGGTCGTCGGGCGGGACGAGATCGGGGAGCTCGCGCGCGAGTTCAACACCATGGCCGACCGCCTCGGCCAGTACCGCAGGAGCTCCCTCGGCGAGCTGCTCCAGGCCCAGCAGGCCTCGCAGGCGGCCATCGACAGCCTGCCGGACCCGGTGCTCGTCCTCGACGCCGGGGGCGGGGTCGTGAACGTCAACACCTCAGCGGAGACGGTCCTGCGGATCTCCCAGGGCTCGCCCGATCCGCTCGCGGTCCTCGAACCCGCCGTGCGCGACGTCCTCGACCGCGTGCGGGCCCACGTGGCCGGCGGCCGGGGCGCCTACGTGCCGCGGGGCTTCGAGGAGGCCGTTCGCGCCGATTCCGCCGACGGCGCGCGCTGGCTCCTGCCGCGAGCCACGCCCGTCTACTCCGAGCAGGGCGCCATCGTGGGGGCCACCATCGTGCTCCAGGACGTCACCCGCCTCATGCGGTTCGACGAGCTGAAGAACGACCTGGTGGCGACCGTGGCCCACGAGTTCCGCACGCCGCTCACCTCCCTGCGCATGGCGATGCACCTCCTCGCGGAGGAGGTGGTGGGTCCGCTCGGGGAGAAGCAGGCCGACCTCGTCCTCGCGGCGCGGCAGGACTGCGAGCGGCTCCAGGCCATCGTGGACGACCTGCTCGACCTGTCCCGCATCCAGGCGGGGCGAGTGGAGCTGCAGCGCAGGCCGGTGCCCGTCCGCGGGATCCTGGAGGAGGCCGCGGCCGGCGTGCGGGCCGCCGCCGGCGCCGGGCGGCTCGACCTCTCGGTCTCGGCGCCGGCGGAGGACGCGGTCGTCGACGGCGACCCGCAGCGGCTGCACCTCGTGCTCTCCAACCTCCTCGCCAACGCCGTCCGCCACACGCCGCCGGGCGGACGCATCGAGCTGTCGGCCGGGAGGCGCGGCGACGCCGTTCGGTTCCAGGTGGCCGACACCGGCGAGGGCATCGCGCGCGAGTACCAGGATCGCATCTTCGAGAAGTTCTTCCAGGTCCCCGGCGGTCGGGCCGGCGGCGTCGGTCTCGGGCTGTACATCTCGCGCGAGATCGTGCTGGCCCACGGGGGCGAGATGGGCCTGGAGAGCGAGCCGGGCAGGGGGAGCCGCTTCTGGTTCACCGTGCCGCTCGCGAAGGTGGCCGCGACGGCCGCCGCCTGAGCATCCGGATCACCGCCCGTACTTCCTGCGCTTGCGCCACAGGGTCGAGGCGTCGATGCCGAGGATGCGCGCCGCGTCCTCCAGGGTGGGCGCCCGCGCCAGCACCCTGAGGAGGTGCTCCTTCTCCACCTCATCGAGGGTGAAGTCCCCGCCGAGGGCCGGAGCCGCACCGGCCTGGGCGGCGATGCGCTCGGGCAGGCCCTCCGGCCCGACCACCTGGCCCGCCGAGAGGATGACCGCGCGCTCGATGGCGTTCCGGAGCTCCCGCACGTTGCCGGGCCAGGGGTAGGCGGCGAGCACGCGCTCGGCCTCGGGCGACAGCTCGGGGACCGGGCGGCGCGCCGCCCGGGCGAAGAAGGCCAGGAAGGACCGGGCGAGCGGCAGGACGTCCTCCGGCCTCTCCCGCAGCAGCGGCACCGTCACCTCCACCACGTCGAGCCGGAAGAGGAGGTCCTCGCGGAACCGGCCCGCCTTCACTTCCGCCTCGAGGTCGCGGTTCGTGGCCGCCACGATGCGCACGTCGGCGGCGCGCGTCCGGTTCTCGCCGACCCGCTCGAACTTCCTCTCCTGCAGGAAGCGGAGCAGCTTCGCCTGCAGCGACGGGGAGATCTCCCCGATCTCGTCGAGGAAGACGGTCCCGCCTTCGGCCGACTCGACGCGCCCGGCCTGGTCCCGCACCGCCCCGGTGAACGCGCCCCGGGCGTGGCCGAAGAGCTCGCTCGCGAGCAGTTCCTCGGAGAGCGTCGGGCAGTTCACCACCACGAACGGGCGGTCCCGTCGCGGGGAGAGCGAGTGGAGCATCCGCGCCAGCACGCCCTTCCCGGTGCCGCTCTCGCCCCGCAGCAGCACCGAGACGTCGTGGGCGGCGGCCTTCTGCACCACCTCGATCGCCGCCCGCATCCGCGGCGAGGCGGTCTCGAGCCGGACCTCGGGCGAGGCCTCGCCGATCCGCGATTCCAGATCGAGGAGCCGCCGCTCCATCTCCCGCCGCTCCCGGGTCCGCTCCACGACGTGCTGGATCTGGGCCGGGGCGAACGGCTTCGGGAGGTAGTCGCGGGCCCCGCGCTTCATGGCCTCCACCGCGGTGTCGAACGTCGCGTAGGCCGTCACCACCACCACGTCGAGGCTCGGCCGCTCGGCGAGGAGGCGGGGCAAGAGGTCCATCCCGCTCGCCTGCCCGAGCCGCAGGTCGAGGAAGCAGAGGTCGAAGGGCTCCAGGCGGAGCGCCTCCAACGCCGCCTCCGGCGTCGCGGCCTCCTTCGCCCTGCACCCGAGCCCGCCGAGGCAGAGCGCCAGCGTCGCCCGGATGTTCTTCTCGTCGTCGACGACGAGGACGCGCAGGGGCGGGGTGGCGGGGGGCTCGACGGTCATGGATGGACCCGGTGCATCACGAAGCGTGCCGGCGCCCCTAAAGCGTCAGCGGAGCGAGGTGCCGGAGTCCTGTGAATTTCGGGTCGAGCATGCCGTCTGGAGGTCGCATCGTGCGCGATCCCTTCCGGGGCCCATTGCATTGCGCAGGGCCCGGAAGGACTACGGGCCTCCTCGGTCTCGAAAGGGTCCCGTGGTAGAAACCGGAAATCCGTCCGCCTTACCCGCACGAGCGATACAGTGTGGCCTCCGGAGTCTCGATGACCTTGAAGACCCTCGCCGTCGCCCTCGCGCTCGCCGCCGTCCTCCCGGCCGCAGCGGGCGAGGGCCTGCCGTTCGCGCCGGGAGAGCAGGTCGACCTCACGGTCCAATACCTCGGCATCAAGATGGGCAGCATACGCATCTCGGTGGGCAAGGCCGAGGGCGTCGTGCTGCCGCTCTTCTTCCAGACCCGTACCGAGGGCCTCGCGGCCATCGCCGACGTCCGCCAGCACATCGCCACGTACTGGGACTCGGAGACGCTCCTCCCGCGCACCTCGCAGCTGGACGCCAAGGAGATGAACTACTGGCATTCCGACACGACGCGCTTCGACCGCTTGACCGGGAAGGCGACGGTGACGGTCCGGCGAAAGAGCGGCGTCGGCGAGGACGTGGTGGACATGCCGCCCGGCACCCTCGACTTCCTGTCGATGGTGTTCGTCCTGCGCACCAGGCCGCTCGCGGTCGGCGGCAAGCATCCCTTCCAGATCCTGGCAGGGAAGAAGGTGACGGCGGTCGATGCCGAGGTGGTGGCGCGCGAGGAGGTGGACACCGGGACGGGCCGCATGCCCGCGTTCAAGGTCCGCGTGCCCACCAGCTTCACCGGCCAGTTCAGCGAGAAGGAGCCCACCTTCGTCTGGCTCAGCGACGACGCACGCCGCATCCCGGTGCGCATCGCCACCGGCTTCGCCATCGGGCGCGCCGTGGCGTCCATGACGGCCTACCGGCCGGGCTAGCGCTTCCTGCGGCGGCCCGGCGCGCTCTTCCGGCGCGCCGGGGCCTTCGCCTTCCGGCGGCGGACCGGCGCCTTCCTCCGCTTCGCCGCCGCCTTCGCGCGCCGGGCGGGGCGCTTCGCGCGCCCCGCGGACTTCCTCGCCGGCTTGCGCCTCCGGGCGCCGCGGAGCGACTCGAGCCTGCGCGCCGCGGCGGCAAAGTAGCCGGCCCAGTCGGCTCCGGCGACGTCGCCCTCGGTGAGGCGCCCCTGCAGGTGGAACTGGAACTCGCGCACGCCGACCTCGCGCGTGTTCCCCGGCTCGGCCTCCATGAGGATGTACGGGTCCTTGAACTGGTTCTCGGCGGTGGGGATGCGGAGCGAGAGGTCCACGCTCCGGTCCTCGCCTCGCTCGAGCAGCATCTCGACGACGTGCTGGCCCACCTTGCGGCGGCACAGGCAGACCGGCTTCGCGAGCTTGCGGGCGAGCTTGCGGTCGGCCTCGGTGAGCACCAGGGCGAGCGGAAAGGCCTCCTCGGCGACGAAGGGCTTCGCCACCCAGACGCCGGAGCGCAGCGTGTCCTTCGTGCCGTCGGGCGCCGCGCCGGGCTCGGGCGGAGGGGGCTGGATGGGGTCGGGCATGCGTCGAGCCTAGCACGGCGGCCCCCCCGATCGGCGGGCCCCTCTTGCGCCCCGGTGTCGGGCCATGGAGGATGCGGCGGTCGAAGGGCGAAGGAGCCCATCGTGACGCCGCCCTCCGATCTCCCCGGCACCGGCCTCCCCGATCTCGACCGGGTTCTTCGGGGCCTGCGCCCCGGGGACAACGTCGTCTGGCAGGTCGACGCCGTCGAGGACTATCCGGCCTTCGTCGGCCCCTTCGTCGAGGCCGCCCTCGCCTCGGGGAGGAAGCTCGTCTACTTCCGCTTCGCCCGGCACGAGCCCCTCGTCGCTCCGGGGCGCGGCGCGGAGATCCACCGCCTCGATCCCGGCGTGGGCTTCGAGAGCTTCACCGCCTCGATCCACCGGGTCATCGAGGAGGCGGGCCGCGGCGCCTGCTATGTCTTCGACTGCCTCTCGGACCTCGCGGCCGGCTGGTACAGCGACCTCATGCTGGGCAACTTCTTCCGGGTCACCTGCCCGTACCTCTTCGAGCTCGACACCGTGACCTACTTCGCGCTCCTGCGCGACCGCCACTCGCAGGAGGCGGTGAGCACCATCCGGGACACCACCCAGCTGCTCCTCGACGTCTTTCGCCACGAGGGAGCGCTCTACGTCCACCCGCTCAAGGCGGACGGCCGCCACTCGCCGACGATGTACCTCCCGCACGTCTGGAGCGGCGGCGCGTTCCGTCCCCTCACCGAGAGCTCCGTCCTCTCCGACGTCCTGGTGGGCCTCTCCGAGCGGCGCGCCGACGCCGTCTCGCGGCTCGATGCCTGGGAGCGGAGGTTCCAGGAGGCGCGCGAGGTCCTGGACGCCATCCGCTCGGGAGCGCGCCCGGCCGGGGGCGGCCGTGAGGTCTTCGAGGCGCTCCTCGGGATGATGGTCACCCGCGACGAGCGGC
>Ga0209798_10002222_pt1 | contig 11432 bp, 6 predicted proteins | sample DOMMetBare3Fresh_FD_187475 | JGI IMG/M metagenome (GOLD analysis project Ga0209798, IMG submission 187475) | Wetland sediment microbial communities from St. Louis River estuary, USA, under dissolved organic matter induced mercury methylation -... | ecosystem: Environmental > Aquatic > Freshwater...
GATCTTGTCTGCCCGTGGCAGCGTGCTGTCGGATCAGCGTACCAATCAGTTGTTCGTGACCGACATCCCTTCGAAGCTCGAAGAGATCCAATCGCTGGTTGCGCGTATCGACATTCCGGTGCGGCAGGTCCTGATTGAAGCCCGCATCGTAGAGGCGGCGGACACCTTCGGCAAATCGCTCGGTGCGAAGCTCGGTTTCGTCGACCTGCGGGGCCTCCGAAACGGTGTTCCAGGCTGGGGCGGAAGCAACCGGGTGGCCGTCGGCGGCAACTACGTTGGTGTCGGCCAAGTGACGCTGCAAACGCCCGACGCGGGCGATGCATACACCAACCAGCAGATGATCAACCTGCCCGCCATCGGCCAGGGCGGCTACAACCCGGCCAGTTTCGCACTGTCGATCTTCGGCGCTTCGTCCAACCGCTTCCTGAATCTTGAGATATCTGCACTGGAAGCGGACGGTAAGGGAAAGGTGGTGTCGAGCCCACGCATCGTCACAGCCGACCAGGTCAAGGCCTTCATCAGCCAGGGCACCAAGGTGCCGTTCCAGCGCTCGACCAGCTCGGGCGCCACGGCGATCGAGTTCGTCGAAGCGGCCCTGAAGCTCGAAGTCACGCCACAGATCACGCCGGAAGGCAACATCATCATGGACGTGAAGATCAACAAGGACAGCCTTGGCGCACTGACCGCGTTGGGCCGCGAGATCAACATCAAGGAAGTGAAGACACAGGTTCTGGTCGAGAACGGGGGCACGGTGGTCATCGTCGGCATCTACGAGCAGCAGACCAACGACAGCGTCACCAAGGTGCCGTTCCTGGGTGATGTGCCCTACTTGGGCAACCTGTTCAAGACCAAGACTCAGGACTCGCAGCGCACCGAGCTGCTGGTGTTCCTGACGCCGAAGGTCGTGACTGAAAAGGCGGCGGTGCGGTGAAAGGGCGAGTGATCGAAGCTCGCAGGTTCAGTCTGCTGAGCCTGGCGCTGCTGGCAGCCTGCGGTGGCGGTGGCAGCGCGACCGGCACGACGCCGTTCGGCGACGGTAGCGGCGACCCGGTCTTCGGCGAAGGTGCCGGCAACCCGCCGTTCGGAGGCGGTGGCGGTGGCGGCCCGTCAGGCGACGGCCCACGGCCCAATGCGGACCCGGCGGTGGTGGTCAGCAACGACGACATCCAGGGCACCGTTTTCGACGCCCGCAGTGGCAGCGGCCTGGCCAGTGCCTCGGTGCAGTTTTCCGGCACCACCCTGACCACCATCAGCGACGGCACCTATGCGCAAGCCGATGCCACGCCGGCCCCGCGCCTGGTGCTGTTGGCGTCGGCGTCGAGCTACGAGACGCTGTACAGGCCCACCGAAGTGCTCGGCAGCGTGCCGTCGGTCAACCAGTTGGGCCTGACACCCTATGGGACCGCGTCCGACATCACGGTTGCCGCTGGTGGCACCGTGACCGACACGGCCAGCACGGCGTCGGTCACGTTGCCTGCCAACGCGCTCGTGGCAGCAGGCGGCGGCCCGGCCCCGGCCGTGGTCGGCGTGCGGGTGACGCCGATTGCGGCGGGTACCGACCCGCACCTGCTGTCTGGCGACTACACCGACGACAACGGCGGCCGGCTCGAATCCTTCGGCGGCGCGATCCTCGGCTCGAGCGTGCCGGTGGACGTCGCGATCGGCCAGCAGCTCACGCTGCGCATCCCTCTCAGCACGCGCAGCACTGCTCCGCCGTCGACGGCCAACCTGTACCGCTTCGAACCCGGCACCGGCGCCTGGGTCGACCAGGGGCCTATCTCGATTACCAGCGGGACCTACAACGCGGAAGTGGACGCCTTCGGTCAGTACATGGTCGGCTCGCCAATCGCGACCCCGGTCACCGTCACCGGGTGCGTCAATGACGACAGCGGCGCACCGGCGGCGAACGTGCGCATGGAGATCGAGGGCATCAGCTACTCAGGGACGGCGCAAGCCACGACCGACGGCGTCGGCTCTTTCACCCTGCCAGCGCGGTCGTCGAGCCGCATCATTGTCTCCGGCCGCCGCGGCGCGTTCCTGACCAACTCGGTGGCCCGCGACGTGACGACCACGCAGGTCGACCTCACGCCCTGCCTGACGCTGCCGTCGGCGAACGCTGCGACTGTGCGACTGACCTGGGGTGAGAACCCACGCGACATCGACTCGCACTTGAGAACGCCAGATGGCGCGCACGTCTACTTCGCATCCAAGGGCTCGCTGACGGCGGCCCCCTTCTCGAGTCTGGACGTGGACGACGTCACCGGTTTTGGTCCTGAGGTCACGACGATCCGGCGGCCGAAGGTCGGCATCTACCGCTTCTACCTGCACAACTACTCGCAGAGCTTCAACCCGGGCATGACAGGCTCGCCGACGCGCGTCGAATTGAACTACGCCGGTCGCCCCGTCGTGTTCACGCCGCCGGCTGGCGAGGGCAGTGCGCTCTACCTGCACGTGTTCGATCTTTATATCGCGCCGAACTGCACGATGACGCTGTACCGCTACAACCGCTGGCGAGCCGACGAGCCGCAGAACCCGAACGCGTCGACCACGTTCACGACGGCGACGGAGTGCGTTCCCGGCTAGCGCACGCCAGGGCCACGCCTTGATCTCGCTGGTCGGCATGCCCGGCAGTGGCAAGTCCACGGTCGGGCGGCATGTCGCAAGGCACCTCGGGCTGGCGTTTGTCGATACCGACCATCGGATCGAGCAGCGCATCGGCTGCTCCATCCGAGCCTATTTCGAGTTGCACGGCGAAGCGGCGTTTCGCGACGTCGAGGCCCAGATCATCGACGAGGTCACGAGCGACAGCGAGGCCGGTGTCGTGGCCACCGGCGGCGGGGCAGTTCTGCGCGACGACAACCGGGTAGCGTTGCACGAGCGCACGCAGGTCTTCTACCTGCGCAGCACACCCGAAGACCTGGCGCGGCGCCTGCGTCACGACACTCACCGCCCGCTGCTGCAGGGCAGCGCCGACCCACTGAAGCGGCTGCGCGCGCTGTTCCAGGAGCGCGATCCGCTGTACCGGCGCTGCGCGCACTTCGTCATCGAGACCGGGCGGCCATCCGTGCACACGCTGGTCAGCATGGTGCTGATGCAGATCGAACTCGCCGGTCTGACCCCGGCTGCAAGGCAGGCGCCACCGCCGCGCCCGTAAACTCCGCGGCATGTCCTCCATGCCGTTGCCTGTTGCAGCCACCGCACGCGTCCCCATCGAATTGGGCGATCGTGGCTACGAGATCCAGATCGGCCGTGGCTTGTTGGCCAAGGCATCCGCATGGAAAGGCCTGCCTCGCGCCGAAAGTGCGGTCATCGTGACCAACCCTGTGGTGGCGGACCTCTACGCCGCATCGCTGCGCGCCGCACTAGCGCCCCATTACCGCCGCGTGCACGTCGTCGAACTGCCCGACGGCGAAGCGCACAAGGATTGGCAGTCGCTCAACCTGATCTTCGACCGCTTGCTCGCCGAAGGCTGCGACCGCCAGACGGTGCTGTTCGCGCTGGGTGGGGGTGTGGTTGGCGACATCACGGGTTTTGCAGCCGCTGCCTATATGCGCGGCGTCTCCTTGGTGCAGGTGCCGACAACGCTGCTGGCGCAAGTCGATTCCTCCGTCGGCGGCAAGACCGCGATCAACCACCCGCGCGGCAAGAACATGATCGGCGCCTTCTACCAGCCGCGCCGGGTGGTTTGCGATCTGGCGACGCTCGACACGCTGCCTGGCCGCGAACTGAGCGCCGGCTTGGCTGAGGTCATCAAATACGGGCCGATCGCGGATGCAGCCTTCTTCGATTGGACAGAGCGCCACATCGACGCCCTGTGCTCACGGGACCCCGCTGCGCTCGCCCATGCGGTACAGCGCTCTTGCGAGCTCAAGGCCGCGGTTGTCGCAGCCGACGAGCGCGAGGCCGACGTGCGCGCGATCCTCAACTTCGGCCACACCTTTGGCCACGCGATCGAAGCGGGCCTCGGCTACGGCGAGTGGCTGCACGGCGAGGCTGTGGGCTGCGGCATGGTGATGGCAAGCGACCTCTCAGCGCGCTTGGGCCTCGTTCCGCAGGCATTCGTCGAGCGCGTGCGCGCACTGTGCGAGCGAGCGGGTTTGCCGGCGCGCGCGCCGCAGCTTGGCGGACCCGACCACTGGCTCGATCTGATGCGCCTGGACAAGAAGTCCGAAGGCGGCGAGATCCGTTTCGTTGTCATCGAGCAGATCGGCCTCGCGACGCTGCGTGCGGTGCCGGAACACCTCGTGCGCGAGACGCTGGCCGCGCACTGCGCGTGACGCCATTCGCACCCTACGCCAGCGACCCCGCGCAATCGCGCGGCCGCCGCATTTCTGAACCTCGCGCGCTGCCGCGCGATGAGCATCAACGCGACCGCGATCGCGTCGTGCACTGCACGGCCTTTCGCCGCTTGGTCTACAAGACGCAGGTCTTCATCAACCATGAGGGCGATCTGTTCCGCACGCGGCTCACGCATTCACTCGAAGTGGCGCAGCTCGGCCGCTCGATTGCACGAGTGCTCGCACTCAACGAAGACCTGGTGGAGGCCATCGCCCTTGCCCACGACCTCGGTCACACGCCGTTCGGACACGCGGGGCAAGACGCGCTCGACGATTGCATGAAGCCGCACGGCGGCTTCGAACACAACCTGCAGAGCCTGCGCGTCGTCGATGTGCTCGAGCAGCGCTATCCGCGCTTCGACGGATTGAACCTGACGCTCGAAACGCGCGAAGGCATCTTGAAGCGGTGCCCGGTCGCTGTTGCCCGGAAGATGGCGGCCGAAGAGCCGAATGGTCCGGCACGGCGCATCGTTGGCGGCGAGCAACCGAGCCTTGAAGCGCAGGTGGCCAACCTGGCCGACGAGATCGCCTACAACGCGCATGACATCGACGATGGCCTGCGATCCGGGCTGCTGACGATGCAGCAGTTGGAGGGTGTGCCACTGTTTGCGTCCCACTGCCGTGCGGCGCTGGCCGAGCATCAGCACTTGCGCGACACGCCCGAGCGGCGTCTGCTCGCCGAGACACTGCGGCGAATGCTCTCGGCGCAGGTGGCCGACGTCATCGCCGCGACGACAGCGAACTTGCAGGCCCGCGCACCGGTCGACGCTCAAGCCGTACACGGGTTGCCAGCGCTCGTGGAGTTCACGCCGCAAATGCGCGAGCAGGTGACGGCTTTGAAGCGCTTCCTGTTTTCGTCGCTGTACCGCCACCCGCAAGTCATGAACACCACGGCGCAGGCGCGCGACGTCGTGCGCACGCTGTTCGCGGCATATGCCGACGCGCCGCGGCAACTCCCTGACGAGCATTGCCTTGCCCATGAGCAGATTGGCCTGCGCGCCGTGGCCGACTACATTGCCGGCATGACCGACCGCTTTGCCTCGCGTGAATACACGCGGTTGACCGCGCGGCCGGCATTCGAGGGCAGTTGAACGTGGCGCGCCGGCCGCGCTTGGCTGTGGCGGGGGAACTGCACCACGTGCTGCTGCGCGGCCACAACGGCCAGGCCGTTTTTGCCGACGATGCCGACCGCACCACCTTCGCCGAGTTGTTGCGCGAACCCGCGGCGAGGCAGGGTGTGGCGATCCACGCGTATGCGCTGCTCGCCGCCGAGATTCATCTGCTGGTCACGCCGGCACGCGCCGAGGCGCTCGGCCGGTTGGTTCAGTCCATCGGGCGGCGGTATGTGGCTCTTTACAACCGACGCCACGGCAGGAGCGGAACGCTTTGGGACGGACGATTCAGAAGCAGCATCCTCGACAGCAAGACGCTGTTGCTTCCGGCGATGCTTCACATCGAAACGATGCCCGCGCGATCAGGGCTGGCGGCTGCAGTGCAGGATTGGCATTGGTCGAGTGCTGCCCACCACATGGGTCTGCGCCGCGACCCCCTGGTCACCGACCATGCGCTGTATTGGCAACTAGGTAACACGCCATTTGAAAGAGAGCGTGCGCATACTGTTGCTTTGAGCGAAGCTCAGCAGAAACCTCCGGAAGTGCGCTTCGACCAAGCCGTGGCCAAAGCGCTGCTATTGGGGCCGCCGGAATTCGTACAAATCGTCACCAAGGTGCTCGGCCGGCCGATGGTTGCCCGTCCGCGAGGGCGTCCATTGGGCAGTCCTCACCATAAGACTGTCCCTAATTAACAGTCAGGTTGTCAACTCCACGTTTATAAACGAGTCTGACCCCATTTAAAGGTATTGGCGAGATTGCTGCGGCGCATTAATCTCGCGTTCCTACCAGCCGACCCGTGGAGCGCGCGATGAACATCGCCAGCCGCCGAGAACTCGAAACTGCCGCTGCCGAGGGCCTCTACGACCCGGCGCACGAACATGATGCCTGCGGTGTCGGCTTCGTCGCTCACATCAAAGGCCAGCGCTCGCACGGCATCGTCGAACAGGGTTTGAAGATTCTCGAGAACCTCGACCACCGCGGCGCGGTCGGCGCCGACAAACTGATGGGCGACGGAGCGGGCATCCTGATCCAGATCCCCGATGAGTACTACCGCGCCGAGATGGCGGATCAAGGCATCGACCTGCCGCCGCCCGGCGAATATGGCGTCGGCATGATCTTCTTGCCGAAGGAACACGCCTCGCGCTTGGCCTGCGAGCAGGAACTCGCCCGCGCGGTCAAGGCCGAGGGCCAGGTGTTGCTCGGCTGGCGCGACGTGCCGGTGGATCGAGAGATGCCCATGAGCCCGACGGTGCGCGCCAAGGAGCCGGTGATCCGCCAGATCTTCATCGGCCGCGGTCCGGACGTCATCGTTCCCGATGCGCTGGAACGCAAGCTCTACGTGATCCGCAAGACCGCTTCGGCGGCCATCCAGGCTTTGAAGCTCACGCACAGCCGCGAGTACTACGTGCCAAGCATGAGCTGCCGCACGGTGATCTACAAGGGCCTCTTGCTCGCCGACCAGGTCGGCCAGTACTACCGTGACCTGGCCGACGAGCGTGTGACGAGCGCGATGGCACTGGTGCACCAGCGCTTCTCGACCAACACCTTCCCCGAGTGGCCGCTGGCGCATCCTTACCGCATGGTCGCGCACAACGGCGAGATCAACACCGTCAAGGGCAACTTCAACTGGATGCGCGCGCGCGAGGGCGTGATGAAGTCGCCGGTGCTCGGCGACGATTTGAAGAAGCTCTATCCGATCAGCTTCGAGCATCAGAGCGACACCGCGACCTTCGACAACGCGCTCGAGTTGCTGACGATGAGCGGGTACTCGCTGGCCCACGCGATGATGATGATGATCCCCGAGGCCTGGGAGCAGCACGAGGGCATGGACATTCGCCGCCGGGCCTTCTACGAATACCACGCCGCGATGATGGAGCCGTGGGACGGCCCGGCGGCGATGGTCTTCACCGACGGCAAGCAGATCGGTGCGACGCTGGATCGCAACGGCCTCAGACCCGCGCGCTACATCGTCACCGACGACGACCTCGTCGTCATGGCCAGCGAGTCCGGGGTGCTGCCGATCCCGGAGCCGAGCATCGTCAAGAAGTGGCGCCTGCAGCCGGGCAAGATGTTCCTGATCGACCTCGAACAGGGCCGCATCGTCGACGACGAAGAACTGAAGAACCAGTTTGCGTTTGCGAAGCCGTACCGGCAGTGGATCGAAAACGTGCGCGTCAAGTTGGACGCGATCGACATCGAACCCGCGCAGCCGCTGCCTCACGCCGAATCGCTGCTCGACCGGCAGCAGGCTTTCGGCACGACGCAGGAAGACATCAAGTTCCTGTTGGCGCCGATGGCCACGGCCGGCGAAGAGGCCGTCGGCTCGATGGGCAACGACTCGCCCCTGGCCGTGCTGTCCGACAAGAACAAGCCGCTGTTCAACTACTTCAAGCAACTGTTCGCCCAGGTCACGAACCCGCCGATCGATCCGATCCGCGAAGCGATCGTGATGTCACTCAACAGCTTCATTGGTCCGAAGCCGAACCTGTTGGACATCAATGCGGTGAATCCGCCGATGCGTCTGGAAGTGACACAGCCGGTGCTCGACTTCGACGATATGGCGCGCCTGCGCTCGATCGAGAAGTTCACTAGCGGCAAATTCAAGAGCTACGAGCTCGACATCACCTACCCGCTGGCCTGGGGCAAGGAAGGTATCGAAGCCAAGCTGGCCTCACTCACCGCGGAAGCGGTGGATGCGCTGCGCACGGGTCACAACATCCTGATCGTCACGGACCGCCGCATGCGCCGCGAGCGCGTGGCGATTCCGGCGCTGCTCGCCTTGTCCGCCGTCCATCACCACCTCGTGCGCGAAGGCCTGCGCACGACGGCGGGCCTGGTCGTCGAAACCGGCAGCGCGCGCGAAGTGCATCACTTCGCCGTGCTCGCCGGCTACGGCGCCGAGGCCGTGCACCCGTACCTGGCGATGGAGACGCTCACCGCGTTGCATACAGAGTTGCCGGGAGAGCTCTCTGCTGAAAAGGCGATCTACAACTATGTGAAAGCCATCGGCAAGGGCCTGTCGAAGATCATGTCGAAGATGGGCGTGTCGACCTACATGTCCTACTGCGGCGCGCAGCTCTTCGAAGCGGTGGGCCTGGAGAAAGAGTTCGTCGCCAAGTACTTCCGCGGCACGGCGTCACAGGTCGGCGGCATCGGCGTTTTCGAGGTCGCCGAAGAGGCGATCCGCACGCATCGCGCCGCCTTCAGCGACGACCCGACACTCGCCGCGATGCTCGATGCCGGCGGTGAATACGCCTGGCGCGTTCGCGGTGAAGAGCATATGTGGTCGCCCGACGCGATAGCCAAGCTGCAGCACGCCGCGCGCGCCGGCAAGTTCGAGACCTACAAGGAGTACGCGCAACTCATCAACGACCAGAGCAAGCGCCACATGACGCTGCGCGGCTTGTTCGAGTTCAAGGTCGATCCGAGCAAGGCGATCCCGTTGGAAGAAGTGGAGAGCGCGGCCGACATCGTCAAGCGATTCGCCACCGGCGCGATGTCGCTCGGCTCGATCAGCACCGAGGCGCACACGACGCTGGCGATCGCCATGAACCGCATCGGCGGCAAGAGCAACACCGGCGAGGGCGGCGAAGACCCGGCGCGCTATCGCAACGAGTTGAAGGGCATCCCGATCACGGCCGGCACCAAGGTCAGCGAAGTCATCGGCGCCAAGGTCATCGAGGCCGACTACGCGATGCAGGCCGGCGACTCGCTGCGCAGCAAGATCAAGCAGGTTGCGTCGGGCCGCTTCGGCGTCACGACCGAGTACCTGGTCAGCGCCGATCAGATCCAGATCAAGATGGCGCAGGGCGCGAAGCCGGGCGAGGGCGGCCAGCTGCCCGGCGGCAAGGTGAGCGAATACATCGGCAGGTTGCGCTACTCGGTGCCGGGTGTGGGTTTGATCTCGCCACCGCCGCACCACGATATCTACTCGATCGAAGACCTGGCGCAGTTGATTCACGATTTGAAGAACGCCAACCCGCGTGCTTCCATCAGCGTCAAGCTCGTCAGCGAAGTGGGGGTCGGCACGATCGCTGCCGGTGTGGCCAAGTGCAAGGCTGACCATGTCGTGATTGCCGGTCACGACGGTGGCACCGGCGCGTCGCCGTGGTCATCGATCAAGCATGCCGGCACGCCGTGGGAACTGGGCCTTGCCGAAACGCAGCAGACCCTCGTCCTGAACCGCCTGCGCGGCCGGATCCGCGTGCAGGCCGACGGCCAGATGAAGACCGGCCGCGATGTTGTCATCGGGGCGCTGCTCGGCGCCGACGAGTTCGGGTTCGCGACGGCGCCACTGGTCGCCGAGGGTTGCATCATGATGCGCAAGTGCCACCTGAACACCTGCCCGGTCGGAGTCGCGACGCAGGACCCGGTGCTGCGCAAGAAGTTCGCCGGCAAGCCCGAGCATGTCGTCAATTTCTTCTTCTTCGTCGCCGAGGAAGCGCGACAGATCATGGCGCAGTTGGGCATGCGCAGGTTCGACGAACTGATTGGTCGGGCTGATTTGCTCGACACAAGGAAGGGCATCGCGCATTGGAAGGCGCGCGGCCTCGACTTCACGCGTGTCTTTCACCAGCCTGCGGTGCCGGCCGATGTGGCGCGTCACCAGGTCGAGGAACAAGACCATCGCCTGGCGAAGGCCCTCGACATCAAGCTGATCGAGAAGTGCAAGCCGGCGATCGAGAGCGGTGAGAAAGTACAGTTCATGCAGGACGTGCGCAACGTCAACCGCAGCGTTGGCGCGATGCTGTCGGGCGAGTTGATCCGACGCCGCCCCGAGGGCCTGCCCGACCACACGATCTTCATGCAGATGGAAGGTACTGGCGGGCAGAGCTTCGGTGCCTTCCTCGCTGCCGGCATCACGCAGTACCTGATCGGCGACGCCAACGACTACACCGGCAAAGGCCTTTCAGGGGGGCGCATCGTCGTGCGGCCGAGCATCGACTTCCGCGGTGACGCCACGGCCAACATCATCATCGGCAACACCGCGCTGTATGGCGCGACGAGCGGCGAGGCGTTCTTCCGCGGTGTCGCCGGCGAGCGCTTCGCGGTGCGTTTGTCCGGCGCAACGGCCGTCGTCGAAGGCACTGGTGACCATGGCTGCGAGTACATGACCGGGGGCACCGTCGTCGTGCTCGGCAAGACCGGCCGCAACTTCGCCGCCGGCATGAGCGGCGGAGTCGCCTTCGTCTACGACGAAGACGGCCACTTCGCGCGCCGCTGCAACACCAGCATGGTGTCGCTCGACAAGGTGCTGTCGCGCGACGAGCAGGATGCCGCCACCTTCCACAAGGGACAGGCCGACGAAGCATGTCTGAAGAAGCTGATCGACGACCAACACCGCTGGACCGGCAGCTTGCGCGCCCGACACATCCTCGACCACTGGGCCGAGTCGCGCGCCAAGTTCATCAAGGTCTTCCCGCACGAGTACGCGCGTGCGCTCAAGCAGATGAATGCCAGCGTCGCCGCCGACGCTGTTGTCACCAAGGCCAAGAGCAAGACGGCCACCGTATCGGCCAAGTAAGAGAACCACATGGGCAAAGTCACCGGCTTCCTCGAATACGAGCGCCTCGAAGAAGGCTACGAACCCGTGCCGCAGCGGGTGAAGAACTGGAAGGAGTTCGTCATCGGATTGAACGAAGAGCAATCCAAGCGGCAAGGCGCACGGTGCATGGATTGCGGCACGCCGTTCTGCAACAGCGGCTGCCCGGTCAACAACATCATCCCGGACTTCAACGACCTGGTGTTCCGCGGCGATTGGGCCAACGCGATCACGGTGCTGCACCAGACCAACAACTTCCCCGAGTTCACCGGCCGCGTCTGCCCGGCGCCGTGCGAAGCAGCGTGCACGTTGAATGTCAACGACGACCCGGTCGGCATCAAGTCGATCGAGCACGCGATCATCGACCGCGCCTGGGCCGAAGGCTGGGTCAAGCCGCAACCGCCGAAGGTCAAGACCGGCAAGAATGTCGCCGTTGTCGGC
>Ga0209798_10002224_pt1 | contig 11430 bp, 8 predicted proteins | sample DOMMetBare3Fresh_FD_187475 | JGI IMG/M metagenome (GOLD analysis project Ga0209798, IMG submission 187475) | Wetland sediment microbial communities from St. Louis River estuary, USA, under dissolved organic matter induced mercury methylation -... | ecosystem: Environmental > Aquatic > Freshwater...
CAGACCGCATGTTTTACTGGCAAGAAGAGGCACGAGAGCTCCACGCGATGGCGACGCAAAGAGAACGCGAGGCAGAGTTGGTGTTGAAGAACACACCAGGGCCCGTAGCGAACGAATTCGTGAAACAGATGCGGCTACTCGTTCACCAATTGCAAGAAGCAGCCGAGTATGCAAACGTGCAGGCCAAGGAAGCCGAGCGGGAGATTCCACCCGACATGATCCAGCAATTTCATTCGATGTTGCGATGATTCCCTGATGGGAATATCCAAAAGATCCATGGAAGTAACTTTCAAGTCGCTTTCGAGTATCCCATGAAGCCGTTATGCTTATCGTCGTGGCTATAGCAGCAACAACCCGACATATTAGGAGCTGATAGGATCCGAAACATCAGATTCGATCGAAGGCTGAGCTTTGCCGATGCCATAGCGTTCGAGGAGCCGGTACAGCGTTCGCCTGCTGATGCCAAGCATGCGCGCAGTCCGTTCTTTATTGCCATGAGTTGACTCCAGCATTTTAAGCACCTGTTCCTTCTGGAGTGCCTTTAGGGTGCCGGGAAACATATCCGCGTGGTTAGAGTTCCCGCCGTTTTTCTGAAGCACTTCAGGTGGAAGATCATCGATCGAGAGAATCGAATGCGGGGCCAGTGCCACTGCTCGTTCAACGACGTGTTCTAACTCACGCACATTCCCCGGCCAGGAATACTCGACCAGCGACTTCATCGCGGTGGACGAAAAAGACGTGACGGGAACTTCCTTCTGATCGCCGTACCGTGCGAGAAAAAATTCGGCCAACAAAGGAATGTCTTCAGGCCGCTCCCGAAGGGACGGCAGGAGAATCGTGACGGTGTTCAACCGGTAGAGCAGGTCTTCGCGAAATCGGCCGGTTGCGACCAGGTCGGCGAGATTCCGGCGCGAAGCCGCGATAATTCGTAAATCCACCCGCACGGACTCATTGCTTCCAACCCGTCGGATTTCTCCTTCCTGAAGAACACGCAGAAGTTTGGCCTGTCCGGCCGGAGTGAGATCGCCGACTTCGTCCAAAAAGAACGTGCCGCCGCTGGCCTCTTCGAGCAATCCGCGCCGCATGGTGTGCGCACCGGTGAATGAACCCTTTGTGTGGCCGAAGAGTTCGCTTTCGAACAAGGAGTCCGGAATGGCGCTGCAGTTGACAGCAACGAACCGATGGGTTGCACGTGGGCTGTTGTCGTGGATTGCCCGGGCGATCAATTCCTTGCCGGTGCCGCTCTCACCCTGGATCAAAACCGCTGTCCGACTGCGGGAGACCTTCCCTACGAGTTTGAAGACCTCCACCATGTTCTTACTTTGCCCGATCAGCGATGCGGCCCGTGGCCGGTCACTGAACGCACGCCGAAGCGTGCGATTGTCATCGATCAGGCGACGGTGCTCGACGGCTCGCTTCATGGTGAGCACGAGTTCATCGAGATTCACCGGTTTGGCGATGTAATCGAATGCTCCTTGCTTCATGGCTTGGATCGCCGTGTCGACAGAACCGAACGCGGTCAAAAGCACGATGGGCATCTCAGGCATGGTCTTGCGAAGCGAATCCAAAAGGTCCAAACCGGAAAATGGTATCATGCGGATGTCGCTCAAGACGGCATCATACGTTACTGCATCGGCCTTGCTCAGGGCTTCTAGGCCATCACAGGCGATATCCACTTCGAAGCCGGCTTGGCCTAAGGCCTCGGCCAACATCTCTCGATTCCGCTGGTCGTCATCCACGACGAGGATAGAAGGCGACTCGCTCATTGATGTCTCCGTATCTCAGGCTTTTTCCAGATGGGTAGATCAATGGTGAACTCCGTTCCTTGACCCGCTTCACTCTTCACAGCGAGCCTGCCGCCGCTGTCTGTCACCACGCGGTGACAGATCGCCAACCCAAGTCCCGTTCCGCCTTGCTCGTGTCGTGTCGTAAAAAACGGCTCGAAGATTCGTGATAAGTGTTCCGGAGGGATCCCATAGCCCGTGTCGGATATGGTCAAGCGGACCGTCGTACCATTGACTCGAGCACCTTCACTCACTATGACTGTTCCAGGAAGCTCCCGACTCCAAGCGGCGCGCGTCCGGATAGTCAATTCCCCACCGGACGGCATTGCCTGGACGGCGTTGGCGGCGAAGTTGAACAGCAGCCCATGCAGGGCACGCGGGTCGCCGGCAACCGGTGGGAGATCGGCTTGTAAGTCCGTCTTCAGGGTCACGTGCTGCCTCGGCAGACCTGGGGAGAGCAGGGACAGCACTTCTTGGATGGTGCAATTGAGATTGATAGGAGCTGTTCGGAGACGCACTCGGGTCTGATCCAATAACTGCCTGATGATCGCAACCATGCGATCAACCTCAGAGCGAATGACGGTTAGATGCCGTTCTCGGCTGGCAGAATGGGTGGTATGGGTGAGCATTTGGAGGTGCCCGGATAGAGCGTTTAGAGGGTTACCCAATTCATGGGCCACCGTCGCGGATAGCTCTCCCAAAGCCGCCATGCGCTGACTTCGTTCAATCGCGAGCCTCGCCTCGACCAGTTCAAGGTTCGCTTGCTGCAGCTCCGCCGTGGCGTCCGCAACCCGCTTCTGAAGGGTTTCGTTGAAATGCTGGACTTCAGTTAGAAGGTGACCCCTTTCTGACCATGCTCGTCTGCGTGCGGATAGCATGCGATTGAACTGAGTCGCCATTTCTTGGATTTCGACGGGGCCATCGATCGACACGTCACTTGATAAATTTCCGGCTTCCACATTCCGCATGGCAGACAAGAGTCGGTGAACCGGCTGATGGATCTTGGCACGGATCAACAGTAAAAAGGTCAATGATGTGAGGAGGACGACACCGATGCCGATTGTTTTGGCCAGCGCAGTTTCCTCCTTGAGAAGATCGTCATACTCCCTAACCGAAAAGAGCCCGCGCAACGCACCAGCGACCTTGCCGTCGATCATAATCGGGGCCGTAATGCGCCACGCCCTTTCTGCGGAAGATTCATCGAGTTGCATGACCGAGCGCCCTGCTTGAATTTCAGTCCGTTCCTGTGGATCCAACGTTCGAGGCACCGCCTCTGGATCGGTACTCAGAATGAGAGCACTAGATTGGGGAGTGATTTCAAACACCGAAAGCCGAAGGATTCCCGGTCGAATCTTACGAACATCTTGGATAAGGTGTTCCACCATTGCAGGATCTTGAATGCTCCCGGTTTTGCCGATCATATCACCCACAAACTCGGAAATACGGAGAAACGAGGCTTGTCGATTGTACGCTCCCGCTTGATTGACAATCTCGCTATCAAAGAGTGCTATGGCAGCGATCGACAGTCCGACGAGGGTGGCTCCTATAATTGTGAACCACGCCATGATGCCATCGAACTTCCACCACTTTTTGAACATCTCGCCCTCGTCGAATTGCTGCATCATCATACTATGAAAAGGGCTCGGCGGCACGTACACGTTTTCATGCACTTCTGAAGCAGCATTTATGCGGGATCGCATCCTCTCGACGGTAAAAATTTGTTTCCTCCTGTCAGCCAATGAGTACCTCTCACGTTTCAGTGCCTGGCACGCTCGGTCGATACCAGAAATGACACCTTGCAAATCGTGATCCTGACTGGTCGTGGCTTGTCTCTTGATAGCTATTGAATAAACGACGGTTGCATCGTCGATGAAACACTCACTGCACAGATTAGTTTGTGCCAAGGGCGAGTTGTCACATCTTTAATGTGCACATTTACCGTCCACAACTCTTGGTAATCTCAGCAAAGAGTCAATGGCTGCCTTGTGATCACTAGGATCGGGTGGCTCTGCGTAGGTCGGAAGGTGTCGCACAGGACCTTCGTGGTCGAGGATGGCGCACACTTCAAGGGAAATGCTTAGCCGTCACTGCCTGAGTGACGTCAATCGATGACACATTATTCGGGAGGGTTGCCCATCGTCGCCTGGTTATCTTTGGCACACCTGTGTAATTGTGGCACGCTCGGTTCGTCTCCTTGCGTGTGGCAGCAGTCCTCCTTTCTAACGAATCCTTCACGATTTCGTGCATCGCACATGTCAGGCAAATACCTTGCACAGCATGTTGTTCATGGACCGTTACTTAAGAGGACTTCTGAAATTATGGCCGGCCTCCATCAAAGTCATAATGGGCTTGAGGACTGGTCAGCGTCGGAGCGTCCCCAATTCTTGGACAAACCAAACAGAGTTCCTAGTTGATGTGAGCCACGCGGCTCAGAAACCGTATCACATAGGCACGGAGGCACTTCTCGTATGAACAGGCTCGTCCACATTGCCTTACGCAGGCCTTACACCTTCGTGGTGTTGGCCATCCTCATCGTGGTGTTCGGGGCGATGGCGGTAGTTGAAGCTCCGACCGACGTCTTTCCGGTGATCCAAATTCCCGTCAGCTCGGTCGTTTGGATCTACGACAACCTGATGCCGGCGGATGTCGAGGGCCGCATCACCTATGTATTTGAACGGTTACTGACTCAGACGGTCGAAGGGATCAAATATATTTGGAGCAACTCCTTATTCGGCAATGCCATCATCAATATCTATCTTCAGGACGGAGTCGATCTCGGTGGAAGTGAAGCCGATATCGCGGCGATTTCACAGACCACTGTCAAGGCGCTGCCTCCGGATATCAACGCACCGATGGTCATGCGCCTGTTCCCATCCCAAGTGCCGGTGGCCACATTACAAATCACGTCAGAAACGCTGACTCCCGCGGAACTCTATAACCTCTCCATTATGCGAATCCGCCCCCTCCTGGTCACGATCCCCGGTGCGATCCTGCCGCACCCCTACGGGGGCCAGGACATGCAGGTCATGATCAATCTCGATCAGCAGAAACTACTCGCCCGTCACCTCACCCCAGCGGATATCCACGAGGCCGTTTCCAGGCAGAATCTCGTGCTGCCGGGAGGGGATATCAAGCTCAAGGCAACCGACTGGCTCGTCCTGACGAATGCGTCGGCCTTGAAAATCGAGGATTTCGACGAAATCCCGATCAAGCGGGACGGCAACGCCTTCATTCATTTGCGTGACGTCGCCACCACTCGTCTGGCCGGCCGAGTACAAACGAATGCCGTGGTGGTGGAGGGGCAGCAGGCTGTCATCATCGTGGTGATGAAAAGCAGCGAAGCCTCCACTCTGGAAGTCGTGGAAGGAATTAAGGAAATCATCCCGCGCATCCAGGATGTTCTTCCTAAGGATGTCAAAGTCAAACTCCTCATCGACGCCTCACAATTCGTGAAAGATGCGATTGCGGACGTGGTCCACGAAATGGTGGTCGCCGCCGCGCTGGTTGGGCTCATCGTGCTGCTGCTCCTGGGCTCCTGGCGGCCCACAGTCATCGTGGTCACTTCGATTCCGCTCTCAATCCTGAGTGCGCTCATCCTGCTGCATCTGCAACACGAGTCAATCAATGTCATGACCCTGGGCGGACTGGCACTGGCCGTCGGCATTCTTGTCGACAACGCCGCGGTCATGATCGAAAATGTCGACACCCACCTCGCCACGGGCCGGCCGCTGGAAGAGGCGATCATCGACGCCGCCAACCAGATCCTGCTGCCCACGTTCGTGGCCACGCTGGCCATCACGATTGTCTGGGTGCCGCTGTTTCATCTGAGCGGGATCTCCGGCTGGGTTTTCCCGCCAATGGCAAAGGCGGTCATCTATTCGATGATCGCCTCATTTATCTTGACCTATACGCTGGTGCCGACCATGGCGAAGTATATCCTGAAAGCACACCATGGATCGGACGTGCCTGGGCACGGCGGTGAGCACCATGCACAACAACCGGGGAATATGTTCACCCGCTTCCAGCAGGGATTCCAACATGGTTTTGAGCGCTTCCGTGACCGTTACAGTGCCCGGCTCGAAGCGACGGTGGCCCATCGTGTCACGTTCGTCACGATCTCGTTAGGGATCTCGCTGTGCTCCCTCGTGCTCTTTTACTTCAACGGCACGGAGTTCTTTCCCGAGATCAAGTCCGGGATCATGCAAATGCACATGCGGGCGCCCCTCGGCACGCGCATTGAAGTGGCCGCGCGGATTACATCCCTGGTCGCGAAAGACATCGAACAGCTGCTGCCAGACCAGGTGGAGACCATCGTGAGCAACTGCGGCATTCCGGTCGGAGCGCATAACCTGGCGTTCATTCCGACCCCGACCGTCGGGACGCAGGACTGTGACCTCACCATCTCGTTAAAGGATGGGCAGTCGCCTGTGTGGGAGTATCGACGCATCCTCCGCCAGGGTCTGACTACCCGCTACCCAGGCACAGAATTTACGTTCCAACCGGCTGATCTCACCTCGAGAATTTTGAATTTCGGCTCACTTTCGCCGATCGATGTGCAGATCAACGGCCCGGATATCTATGCTAACCATGAGTTCGCCCGCAAATTGGCTGGAACACTACGACAGATCCCCGGCTCCGCCGACGTGGTAGTCCAGCAACCGATGGGCATGCCGACCATCCTGGCGGAAGCCGATAGACGGTTCGCACTTGGCATGAACCTGGACCAGACGGACTTCGGAAACAATATGCTCGTGACCACCGCCGGCAGTCAGCAGGTCGATCAGAAGTATTGGCTCGATCGTGCGACCGGCATGTCCTATCGGATCAATGTCTATACGCCGCAGGCTCAGCTCACGAGTCTCAAAGACCTCATGACGGTCCCCGTCGCGAAGGAAGGCCGCGAGTCCACGTCGGAGGGAGGAGTCATGACCTCACAGCTCCTCGGAAACTTGGCGAATCTGAGGCCGGTCGGCACGCCCGGGGCAGTCACGCACGGCAATATTATGCCGATGATCGACGTGTATGTCGCCGCAGAAGGACGCTCTCTCGGCGACGTCTTGGCGGATGTCCAGAAGGTCACACACGAGATGGAGGAGGAGCTCCCAAAGGGTGCGGTGCTTGAAATCAAGGGCCAGGCGGAGGTGATGCGCAAGGCTCTTGGTGAAATGCTTCTCGGACTTCTGATCGCAGTTGTCTTGGTGTACCTCCTGATCGTCGTTAACTTCCAGTCCTGGCTCGATCCCTTCATCATCATCACGGCCTTGCCCGGCGCATTAGCCGGGATCGCCTGGGCGTTATTCGTGACCCATACGAATATATCGGTGCCGTCATTGATGGGCGCCATCATGACGATGGGCACGGCAACAGCCAATTCGATCCTCCTTGTCTCCTTCGCCCGCGAACGGCTCGCCGTCCATGGCGACGCGCTTCGGGCTGCGGTGGAAGCTGGGACAGCCCGCATCCGGCCGGTCCTCATGACCGCCGCGGCCATGATCATCGGCATGCTCCCGATGGCGATGGCCAACTCCCAAAATGCGCCGCTCGGTCGAGCCGTCATGGGCGGCTTGGCCGTCGCGACCCTCTTTACGCTGTTTTTCGTTCCATGCGTGTACGCCATGATCTATCAAGGGCGAAGCGTTCTTCAAAAGGAGTCTGACTGATATGAATACCTTACGCGGGAAAGGCCTGGTGATTTTCGTCATCCTCTTCTGCTCCTTGTATTTCGGTTACCGGATCTTCGAAGACCAGCAGAAAGCGAACGCGTTGCAGACGCAAACCTCTGAAACCGCCACACCAACTGTGGCCGTCATACAGGCAAAAACCTCGCCCTCGACCGACACAATTACGCTGCCCGGCAATATTGAGGGTTGGTTCGAGGCCCCGATCTATGCGCGAGTCGAAGGTTACGTGAAGATGTGGCACAAGGATTACGGCAATTTTGTGAAGAAAGGCGACATTCTCGCCGAAATCAACACGCCCGATCTGGATGCTGAATACCGACAGGCCCTTGCGGATCTGGCGTCCGAGCGTGCCAGAAATTCCCTGGCTCAACTGACCGCTCAGCGCTATGTGGCCATGCGGGAAAACCAGGCGCTTTCCGAACAGACTATCTCCGTACAGCTGGCAGAAGCAAAGGCAAAGGCGGCGACAGTTGTAGCGGCGGAACAAAAGGTGAAGAACATTGAGGCCTTCATCGGTTTTAAAAAGATCGTGGCCCCTTTCGACGGCGTGGTAATCCAGCGGAACATCAATGTCGGGGATTTGGTGTCCAAAGAAGGCAGTATCAGTAGTCCGAACGCAAAAAGCAACCTGTTTACCGTGGCCGTGGTGGATAAACTGCGACTGTTCGTGAACGTACCGGCAAACTTCGGGCCTTTCCTCAATCCTGGACTGACGGCCGAAGTGACCGTTCCGCAACTACCCAATCGCAAGTTCAAGTTCGATTTCCTGACTGTGGCGAACGGGTTCGAAGTGAACACCCGAACCGCGGTCACGGTCTTTACCATTGACAATAAGGACCGAAAGCTGTGGCCAGGCTCCTATGCCACCGTTCATCTGACCGCTCCAGTGGAATCAGGTGTGATGACGATTCCGACGAGCGCGATGGTCTTTCAGGAGCGTGGCGCGCAGGTGGTCGTCCTGACAGAGGATGACCGTGTGCACTTCAAGGACATGGTCGTGGCCAAAATGTTCGACAACTACGTCGAAGTAAAGGAGGGCATTGCCGAGGGCGACCGCATCGTGAATAACCCCAGTGCCGCGTTGCTCGAAGGAGACAAGGTGCGAATCGTCACTCCGGCACCCGGGTATGAGGTCCTAGGTGAAGGAGTGGAGGTCCCGACGGCGCCCAAATCAAAAATATGACGTTCAAGGTCTCTCGGATGACAGGTCAATCTACATGTATCCACACTTCTTCGCAAACGGACAGGCAATGGTGCACATCGTGACGAGAAAGTTCAGCGGAATTGGCTTGTTACTGGTCCTGCTCAACCTAGCGGCATGCGGGTGGTTCCCTGCGATGAATCTGGCACACAGGTATGAACCGTCCCAAAAGGAGGAAGTCGCATGAGAACGACATCTATTAGAACACGTGTCGTCATTTCGGTCATTCTTTTGTGTGGACTCTATCTCGGCTATCGGATGTACGATGCCAAAAGCGACGCCTTCTCGCTGCACGACATGCCTCGCGAAGAGGCCATCCCCACCGTGGCCGTTGTTTCCCCCAAGCCGGTATCCGCAACAAGGGCTATTGTGCTTCCCGGCAGTATCGTCGGTTGGTACGAAGCGCCGATCTACGCGCAGGTCACGGGCTATGTGGAGATGTTGTATAAGGATTACGGAGACCACGTGAAGACAGGCGATGTCCTCGCCGAAATCAATACGCCGGACCTCGATGCCGCCTATCGACAGGCTCAGGCAGATCTAGAATCGGAACGTGCCAAGTACCGGCTCGCTCAGGTAACAGCGAAACGCATCGTCCAAGAGCAGAACATGAAAGCCCAGGCAGCAGTAGTTATGGCTGCAGAGCAAAAGGTCAAGAACATCGAGGCGTTCATGGGATTCAAAAAGATCATTGCCCCATTTGACGCTGTCGTGACCCAGCGTAACATCAACGTCGGCGACTTGGTCAGTAAGGAGGGCAATCTCGCCATCCCCAACGCGAAAAGTAACCTGTTTACGGTGGCTGTCGTCGATAAGTTGCGTCTTTTTGTCAACGTACCGGAGACATTCTGGCCGTTCCTTCATTCGGGGCTGGCGGCTGACGTCACCGTGCCGCAATTGCCTCACCGGCATTTCAACTTCAAGTTTCTGACGGTTGCCGATGGATATGATGTAGGTAGGCACATTGCGACCACTGTGTTCACGATCGACAATGAGGACCGAATACTCTGGCCCGTCTCCCACGGTGAGGTCCACCTTACGACGCCGGTCGCTGGACAAGCCTTCACGATGCCCTCGACTGCGTTGGTGTTCCAGGAGCACGGCACGCAAGTGGCTGTGGTAAGGGACGACAACCGCATCCACTTGAAAACCATTAAAGTCAGTAGACTCATGGACAAAGTTGTCGAGGTTGAAGAGGGACTTTCAGCCGGCGATCGTATTGTGAACAATCCCAGTGTTGCGTTACTTGAAGGAAACCAGGTGCGCATTGCCACAGGCGCTCTGGGCTATGACCTCGTCACCGGAGAAACAAAAGCTTCAAAAGCCACCACACCAGAGGAACCACCAGCGAAACCGCTATGACATCCGAGTCTATAGGTAGATGGAGATGGTCAAAGGCTTACGGCTTGATACTAGAGTGTCCGGTATGGGCGCCCCATTGTAGACTCTTCAGAATGGATGACAAGGCTGTATGCGAGTTCTGTAGGGGAGCATCGGAACAGGGGATAAAGGGATATAGGAAGCAATAACGGTAACCTTTTGGAGAATGCCATGGTACCAAAACGCTTCATACTGATAGTCCTGGCGATCATTGCAGTAACCGGAGCAGTCAGCGTTCCGAATAGCCTTGCCGTGGCTTGGCGGCTGGATGTCAGCGATCCACACGTCGTTGACCGCGGCGGGGTAGCGTGGGACCAGTTGATCCACAGGGTCGCCGACATAAATGATCCCTCCAGTGAGTCATGGCCGCAAAATGAGAATTACGGGAGGTATAGTAACCAGCTCGGAGAGCTACGAGAGGACGGGGCGAGCCAAAGCGAGAGATCCGGTTACGGGATGGAGGACAAGTCCCGCTCAGCGGGTGAAGAACGGCAGGTCGACACCCATCTCCGCGGCAACTACTTCCGAAACGACCAATATGGAGGGGTTCCGACGACGCCGAGTGCGGATCCAATGATCAAGGAATTGAGCCGTGAACCGTCAGTGAGGTAAGGGCCATCGACGGCCTTAGAGCTGGAGGCGTCTTGGAAGGGACGGTATGTACATGAAAACTCTCATCATTGTGGCTCGGGACTCGATGTTAAGTGACTTGGAGGAGCTCTTGCACAAGAATGGGGTCAAGGCATACACGATACTGAGCAACGTTATGGGTAAGGGTGTCACTGGTCGAGTGTACGGGACCTTTCTCAATCCTGACATCAATACCGTCATTTTTGCGGTTCTCCCACCCAACGAGGCTGACAGGGCGGTCAGCGCACTTAAAACGCTTCACGAAGGACGAAAAGAGGCTTCAGATGATGACACACCTATCCCCCTCAAGGTATTTTCGTTTCCTTGTGAAGAGCACGTATAGCGCATTGGTCTAGAGCCTGCCCTCAGCCGTTACCGTCATCGAGGGCATGGGTTCCACCGTCGGAGGACATAAGTCGAGCGGGGTCTGGCACTCGTGTCGAACGAGCTCCTCGTGTGGTACTCCGCGCGACCATATAGGCCTTCACATGAGGATTCATGTCTAACAACAAACCACGCGTGTTGATTCTGGGTGGGGGATTCAGCGGGATGTACGCCGCGTTGGAATTCGAACGTGCGCTGGGGGGAGGTACCGACGTAGACGTCACCTTCGTCAACCGCGACAACTTTTTCCTCTTCACCCCGATGCTGCACGAAGTCGCCGCAAGCGACCTCGATATCACCAATATCGTCAGCCCGATCCGGAAATTGCTGCGACGGGTGACGTTCTTTCATGGCGAGATCGAAGCCATCA
>Ga0209798_10002225_pt1 | contig 11427 bp, 10 predicted proteins | sample DOMMetBare3Fresh_FD_187475 | JGI IMG/M metagenome (GOLD analysis project Ga0209798, IMG submission 187475) | Wetland sediment microbial communities from St. Louis River estuary, USA, under dissolved organic matter induced mercury methylation -... | ecosystem: Environmental > Aquatic >...
ACAGACTTCAGTTTGCTGAGCATTTCGGCGGGGACTTTCTTCTCTTTCGCCCTCTGGCGGATGAATTCCTTCAGCTGCTTCAATTTCACCGCGGGCAGGGGCGCGTCCTCTGCATCGATTTCCACATTATCATCCGTGAAGACCATCAGCGGGTTAATCTCCGGGATTTCCGATTCATCCATTTGCTTCGCAAGATGTTTTCGGAGCGACCGGATTTCGTTGTCGATCTCGACGTCCGGGCGACCCAGGCTCTCCTGCCCGAAGACCCGCATATAGGATTGCAGGAAGCCTCCGCCGCTCATCCGCCAGCGATTCTTCGAGTAGGTGGCCTGCCCGCGCTGGTGGTAGGGCTTGATCACCCAGACACCGGCGGGTCCCACCAGCAAATGCGAGGCTGGCGTGGTGTAGTGATACATCACGAACTCATTTTGCAGGCCCTTCAAGCCTGTATCCAGTTTTTCATCCGGGCGCGGGGACCGGCCGAACTTGTTGCCCATGTACATGCCGATCTGGGTCAGGGTGAATCCGAGAAGCAGGGCAAGCAGGGAGTAGAGGAACAGGTCCGTCCGCTTGACCGAGATGTACATGCCCAATCCCAGTACCGCCAGAGCGACCAGGCTGGTCCAGCTGCCGATCCTTGCATTGCGTTTGATAAGTGTTTCGTTTTTGATGATTTTCATGTGTACTCTTGTCGCCCTGAGCGGAACGAGCGCTTGCAGGGAGTGCAGGCGAAGGGCAAGTATTCTAGATAAACGCGCTTCGACTGCGTTCCTTCCCTTCGGCGATCGCTCCGGTCGTCACTGCGCTCGGCGCGAAGGAATCTCTATTTCTTCAAGCTCTCCTCGATCGCCGATTTCATGGCGTCGAGCACGTTTGCTTCCACAGCGCCCTTGGCGACACGGACAGCACTCTTCATTGCAAGCGCATCCGAGCGACCGTGACCGATGAACACGAGCCCGTTGACGCCCAGGAGCGGCGCAGCGCCCTCTTCCGAGGGGTCGAGCATCTTGCGGATGGAGCCAAGCGCCGGTCGCACCAGCGCCCCTCCCAGCTTGGTCGGTAGATTGCCGCCTTTGATCGTCTCGCGAATCTTCTCGATCAGCAGCTTTGCCACCGCCTCTGTACCTTTCAGAAAGACATTGCCGGTAAAGCCATCTGTGACCGCCACATCGACATGGCCACTGAAGATCTCTTTGCCCTCGACGTTTCCAACAAAATTGATTTTTGCTTTTTCGAGCAGTGGATAGGCCTCCTTGACGAGCTCGCTGCCTTTGCCGGCCTCTTCTCCATTGGAGATCAGACCAATCCTGGGATTCTTGATCTTGCGCACTCGCTCCGCATAAACACTCCCCATGATGCCAAACTGCTGGAGGTTGAGTGGCTCGCAATTCGGGTTGGCGCCGATATCGAGCACCAGACACTTGCCTGTCGCCGTGGGAAACGGTCCGACAAGCGCCGGACGGTCCACACCGCGGATTCTCCCCAGCCTGAACAGGGACGTGACCATCGCCGCGCCAGTGTTTCCGGCGGTGACGAACGCATCCGCTTCGCCCTTTTTGACCAGGTCCAGCCCGACCGCCATCGAGTTTTGCGCCTCGTTGTGACGGGCTTTCATGACGAGATCTTCGCCCTTGTCGTGCATAGTCAGCATTTCGGGTGCATGGACGACCCGGATGGGAAGGCTCGCTCCGCCGGCAGCATTTAGCACCGGCTGGATTTTTGCCGAGTCTCCCACAAGGATGATCTCCACACCATACTCACGTGCCGCCATGACGGCGCCTTCCACATCTGGAGTCGGATAGTTGTCACTCCCCATGGCATCCAGGACAATTCTGGTCATGATGTCTCCTCGATAAGCTCATAACGACGCCGTGCAGTGCCCGATGGGTACGTCGTTACTACGGTTTTGCTAGGGTTTTGCTTGACAAGCAAGGCAAGCAGATTATAATACGCCGTGCTCGAGCGCTGGTGCTGGAACTGGCAGACAGGCATGGTTGAGGGCCATGTGCCGAAAGGCGTGGAGGTTCAAGTCCTCTCCAGCGCACCATGGACAGGAAAAATCCCCGGATATCACGGGGATTTTGTTGTTGATACCCAGACCCTGAAGGTCTTTGCCCGGCAAAGCGATGTGTAACCGGGAAGGAGACCTTTAGGGTCTCTCATCAATGATCAAACTACAACAGGTCACTGCGCCCTCGGCTTTCGCCAGCTCTGAGACATCCACGGGGATGATGCTGTAGCCTCGTTCTTCCAGCCTGAGGCGGGTTTTCGGGAATGCAGTGGGAAAGATGATCGAGTTTCCGATGGGCAGGCAGTTTGCTGCGGCCGGCTCCGATGGATCTGTCTCGATCAGCCTGTAGCCTGCAAAATAATCGCGATTGACCCAGCTCGTGTTGATTAGCAGCGTTTCATCGTCAACGCGCGTAACGGCGCTCTTCAAGTGCAGACAGCCCTCGAGAGGAATACCACTTACCGTGTAGCCATACGGAGAGAGCAGCTCATTCAACTGATCGACGGCAGCCTGGTTGCTCCGTGTGGACAACCCCACGTAGATTCGCTTTCCCAGTACCAGCACATCGCCGCCGTCTACCGTGGCGGGCTCGCGAATCTTGACCAGCGGGAGAAGGGGAGACAGCACCCTCATGATGGACTCGCCCTCGGGTCTGCGGGAGCCGGCGCCGGGGCGGGTAATGACCGCGACTTCGGGCAGGATCAGGGCTGTATCCTCGACAAAGACCGAGTCCGGTAGATCGGGTTCTGCCGGGAGCTCGATCACGCGGCAGCTCAACTGTTCGAGGGCGTGTACATAGTCGCGATGCTGGAGACGGGCAACTTCCAGATCGATCGGGGTACGCTCGATGTGAGTGATCTCGCACTCGTTGAGGCGAGGGCTGACCGCGCGTGTAATAGCAGTGACCATGCTAGCTAAGCGCCCCCGGTGCGATACCGGTCGATCAATGCCTTGGTGCGCGGGTCTTTCGGCTTGCTGAACAGTTGCTCGGGTCTCTCGTCCTCCACGATCTCCCCATCTGCCATGACCACAACCCGGTCTGCGACTTCGCGGGCAAAGCCCATCTCGTGTGTGACGACCAGCATGGTCATCCCATCCTTCGCCACCTTCTTCATCACGTTCAGCACTTCGCCGATCAGCTCCGGGTCGAGCGCGGAGGTGGGCTCGTCGAAGAGCATGACCCTGGGTTCCATGGTCAGTGCTCGCGCAATGGCGACGCGTTGTTTCTGCCCCCCGGAGAGGCGGTTTGGATACTCGTCCTTCTTGAACAGCAAGCCCACGCTATCCAGGTTTTGCTCCGCCAGCTCGATGGCTTTGGTGCGATCCATGCCTTTCACTGTGACGGGACCCTCGATCACATTTTCCAGGACGCTCATGTGAGGGAAGAGATTGAATTCCTGGAAAACCATGCCGGTCTTCAAGCGGATCTCGTGCACAAGCTGACGGTGTTCCTTGCCTCTAACGCCTGCGGCGACCTTGAGCCCGTCCACTTCGATGGTCCCGTACGAGGGCTCTTCCAGGAAGTTGAGGCACCGCAACAGCGTGCTCTTGCCACTGCCGCTCCGGCCGATAATGCAGACCACTTCGCGGGGAGCAACCTCCAGCGATACTTCCTTGAGCACGTGCAAACGCCCAAAGTACTTGTCGAGGTCGGTGACTTTGACGATCGGCGCCATATTAACGATCCCCTCTCGCCAGGCGCGCTTCGATCCTGCTTTGAATATAGGAGAGCACGAGGGTCATCATCCAATAGAAGACTGCCGCAACGAGCAAGGCTTCGAAGTTGTGGAACTGGGCGCGGCCCACCCGGGTCGCACGCCACATGATCTCGTGCACAAAGCCGGTTGCTGCGATCAGCGCGGAGTCCTTGGTCATCGCAATGAAATCATTGCCAATCGGCGGGATGGCGAACCGCAACGCCTGCGGGAGCACAATTCGCTTCATGGTTTGCCACGGCGTCATCCCGAGCGCGATCGCCGCCTCGCGTTGGCCCCGGCCGACGGAAGCCAGCGCAGCGCGGAAGATTTCGCTCATATACCCGCCGTAGTTGAGCCCGAGCGCCAGCACGCCCGCCCAGAGACCAGACAGGATGATCCCCAGTTGGGGCAACGCCAGGAAGAAGAAAAAGATTTGCAGGTAGAGCGGTGTGCCGCGGATGAGCGAAACGTAGAATGTGCTCAGCGCGTAGACCGGTGGGATGGTCGACAGGCGACCAAGGGCTGCGAGCAGGGCAAGCACCATCGCCAGAATGATGGAGAGCGCTGAGACCAAAAGGGTTTCGTTCACGCCCCGGGCGATGAAGCCGATGTTATTAAGAATGAAATCCGTATCCAGCTGGATGGTCTTGATCCCCAGGAAGTGCTGTCCACTGAACAAGTACATCAGCAGAAGAAGCAGGATCCCCCACGAGAGCGCAACATTCGCACGAAAATGACGGATCTTGCGCTGTTGTGCTTCATAGAGCACATTCCCTCTTGCCAGTTGCTCATTGGTGTCGCGGGCGATGGTAGATTCAGCCATAATGCAGCCTGCTCTCTTGTAAGATATGGAAAAGCATGGAAGCGGGGCTCTCCCGCTTCCATGCTCGGTGCAAACGAGTTTTACTTCGTAGCGTTGGTATAGTCCGCACCAAACCACTGTGTGGACAGTTGAGACAGGCGACCGTCCTCGTGCATGGCGGTGAATAGCTTGTCTACTTCGGCACGCAGGGACTCGGCGGACAGGGTCGAGCCTTTGTCGAATGCAGCTGCCAGTTTTTCATAGTAGACCGGGTTACCAACCTTGACAACGGGGTAACCAGCCGCAATATTGGCGTCCACCACTGTTTCCGCAGTCGAGTAGCCCACGAAGTCCTCACGGCCGGCAGCAATCGCCTGCGCGCAGTCCTGATCGGTGGAGAGCGGCACAACCGTGACATTGGGGGCCTTGGCGATCACATCGACGGTGGAACCGAGATCTCCATGGTTGAGCCAGGTTTCGTAGGTTGTGGATGTACCGGCGCAGAGTGCCTGGCCTTCGAGCCCAGCCAGATCTGTGATGCCCGAGTCGGCCCGTACAGCCACGACAGCCGGCGTGTAGTAGTAGGGTACGCTGAAATCCAGTATTTTCTGGCGGTCTTCCGTGATGGTCATGGATCCGACGCTGAGGTCCCACTTGTCAGCCCAGCTGCCGGCAGTGATCATATCCCACTCCGGGGTGGCAAAGCAGGTCTCAACGCCCAGCGCCTCGCCAATGGATTTGGCTACGTCTACATCGAAGCCCTGCATTTCTGCCGTCGTCAGGTTGTCAGCCGGGCATTTCGTATCCGAGGGGCGTTTTCCTTCGGCGTTGAGGAACGATTGAGGTTCATAGTTTGGATCGGTGGAAACGACGATATATCCCCGTTGCTTGATGGCTGCAAGCAAGTCTTTTGGTTCGGCCGTCGCGGCGGCTCCACAGGCTGCGAGGACAAGCGATGCCAGCACGGCGACGATCATCAGGTTGTACAGCTTCTTCATTTGGATCTCCTCCGGTTTTGTGCGAAATGGTTTTGTGTTGCTCGACGTTTTCTGTGAGATTTTGGTGTCGGCACACCTCCTCTCATCTACGCAGGCTGGGTTAAGCATAGACTATTTTGGACAATTATGCAAGAGAATAGGGAAAATTATTATCTCCCTGTCTCTGGGCTCGAAGGCGCGAATCTTCCTCTCATGGAGCACAACACTTTTGAGCGCAAAATGGTTCCCAGGTGGGATGGTAAAATACCTCTGACAATCTTTCAGGAGGCGCCTGCATGGCTGCAATTTTCCCCAGTGAAGAATGGCTCCGCGCTCTGGAACAGAAACTAAACAGCGATCCCCGCTATCATGAGGTCGCGAAGAATTGGGAAGGGGACCTGCTGTTCTTCGTCGAACCGCAGGACAATCTAACGGAGCGCCTCACGTTCTATCTGGACCTCTGGCATGGCACGTGCCGAAATGTGGAATATAAGCCCGCTCCCGACGCGCACGCGGCCTCGACCTTTACCCTGACAGCTTCCTACCGGGATATCACGAGCATTCTGACGGGTAAGCTCAGCCCTATGACTGCCATGATGACCTCCAGGCTTAAAGTCAAGGGCAGTATGGGCTACATGATGCGCAACGTACCGACCGTGCTGGACTTTGTCCGTTGCGCACAGGAAGTCACCACGGAAATCTTATAGCCCTTGTCGAGGCTCTGCCCGGCAAATTAATTCTCAACCGGACGAAGGATGCGTTGCAAAAGAAGCCCTTCGCAGCGACAATTGGATATGCAACCGATTCTTAAGATCGACCTCCAGACTGGCAGGACAGAAGAATATCGCATCCCCGAGCAATGGGAACGAGATTTCCTGGGCGGCGCATCACTCGCCGCTCGAATTTTGTATTCCTCTCTCACCCGCGAGCTGGACCCACTTTCCGCTGAAGCGCCTCTGCTTTTCATGACGGGACCCATGACCGGCACTTCCGGTCCCACCACGGGCCGCTTCGTGGTCTGTGGGAAGGGCCCGGCGACAGGCTTATGGGCTGAATCCAATATTGGCGGATTCTGGGGTCCCGAGCTGCGCGCGGCGGGTTACGACGGTCTGTGGATCACGGGGCGAGCCTCCGCGCCGATCTACTTGTGGCTAAACGGCAGCCAGCTCGAGGTCCGGAGCGCCGCGCATCTATGGGGACAGAATACCTACACCACGCAGGAAAGGGTCAAGGAGGAGGTGGGCGAAAAGTCGGCGCGGGTCTGCACGATCGGGCGGGCTGGCGAAAGTCAGGTCTTGTTCGCCTCGATCATGTGCGATCACGGCCGGATGGCAGGCCGCACGGGGCTGGGCGCGGTGATGGGCGCGAAGAACCTCAAGGCAATTGCTGTCCATGGCACGAACTCGATCGCGGTGTTCGATCTGGCAGCGTATGCCCCCTTGCGCTCCGAGTCCAACCGGATCCTGAAGCAGGACAATGAAGCCAAGGTGTTGCGCGAACTTGGCACGGCCGGGGCAGCCAATTACTCCGAATACATGGGCGCGCTGCCGGTCAAGTATTACACGCACGGTACGTTCGAGAATGTGGATAATGTCTCCGGCGCCAGGATGACCGAGACGATACTGACAGGTCGCAGCGCCTGCCAGGGATGTGTGATCGCCTGCGGGCGGGTGGTGAAGCTTGGCGACCGGGCAAAGCGCAAGGGACCCGAGTACGAAACGATCGCGGGATTTGGACCGAACCTGCTGAACGATAATCTCGAGGCGATTGTGGATCTGGGCGAGCTGTGCGATCGATACGGCATGGACACGATCAGTTGCACAAATACGATCGGCCTGGCGTTCCATTTGTTCGAAAAGGGCGTCATCACCGAACAGGATACGGGCGGAGTTGTCCTGAAGTGGGGCGACGTGGATGCCATCGAGCAGCTGGTCAACCTGATCGGGCGTCGCGAGGGCAGCGGCGATCTGCTGGCGCAGGGCTCGCGTCGCTTTGCGGCCCATTTCGGGGTCGAGGAAGAAGCGGTCCAGGTCAATGGACTGGAAGTGGCATACCACGATCCGCGCGGGGTCTCGGGGATGGCGCTGTCGTATGCCACGAGCCCACGCGGGGCGTGCCACAACCAGTCTGACTATTTCTTTGTAGACTGGGGGCATACGCATGAGGACCTGGGCATTACCTACTTCGATCGCCATGCGCAGGCCGAGAAGGCTGCCAACGTTTCACGTCACCAGGATTGGCGCACGGTCTTTAATTCGATCGTGATGTGCATCTTTGCCAACACGGAGCCGGATCTGCAGGTCAGGCTGATCAATGCAGCCTGCGGGTTGGAGTGGACCGTCGAGGATATGATGAAATGCGGCGAGCGCGGTTGGAATCTGAAGCGCGCGATCAACAACCGGATGGGTCTGACTGCCACGAACGACCGGCTTCCCAAAGCTCTGCTCGAGCCGTTCCCCGATGGGGGCTCGGCTGGATACGTCCCCGACCTCGAAGGAATGCTGTCTGCTTACTATCAGGCTCGCGGCTGGGATGAAGAGACCGGCAAGCCTACACGCGGGAAGCTGCGTGCACTGGGACTGGACGATGTTGCAGACGATCTGTGGGGATAGTCTGATTGCCAGCTGTTGAAGACGATACTGATATCTTCGGGACAAGGATTTGATTTTTGTAAGAAGCCAGCGCCGTATCACGGCTTTTTACCTCACTTGCAGTAGAATCCTGGCATCACAGGAGAGAATACAAATGAAACTCGTTACCGTATCCCAAATGCAGGCAATCGAGAAAGAAGCGGATAACAATGGCTTGACCTACGACCAGATGATGGAGAATGCCGGCCAGGGACTTGCCGATATTATTCTTGATCTGTATGGAAAGGACACTGGCCTGGAAGCGATTGGGCTTGTGGGTCCTGGCAATAATGGCGGCGATACGCTTGTGGCGCTTTCGGCGCTGGCTGCAGAGGGCTGGAAGACGCGCGCGTATCTCGTCAAGCGTAAGAAGGATGATCTGGTGAAACGCTTCCTCGAAGCGGGCGGAGAAGTCTTATCCAAGGAAAATCCTTTCGAGCAGCTGGCACAGGCGATCGAGATGTCCGATGTCTTTCTGGATGGTGTGCTGGGGACGGGCATCAAGCTGCCGCTGAAGAAGGACATGGCTGAGATCCTGTCCGAAGTCAACGATGTACTGGATGGGCTGCAGGAATCGCCGCTCGTTATTGCGGTGGATTGTCCCTCGGGGGTGGACAGCGATTCGGGCGAGGTCGCCGATGAGACCATCCCGGCGGATCTGACCGTGACCATGGCAGCCGTCAAACAGGGGATGCTGAGACTACCGGCGTTCGAGTATATCGGCGATCTGAAGGTGGTGGATATTGGCTTGTCGAACGATCTATCTTCGGTCGGCGATCTGAAAACGGAAGTGGCAGATGAGGAGTCAATTGCTGCGCTATTGCCCGAGCGCCCGCTCGATTCGCATAAGGGTACGTTTGGCACGGCGCTGATCGCGGCAGGCTCGGTCAATTACACGGGAGCTGCGGCTCTCGCGGGCGAGGCAGCTTACCGGGCGGGAGCGGGCCTCGTGACGATGGCAGTGCCTGCGCCCGTGCATGCTGCTCTGGCAGGTCGTTTTCCGGAGGCGACGTGGGTCTTATTACCCCACGAGCTCGGCGTGATCTCAGCCAATGCCTCGGAGGTGTTCGCGAAGAGTCTCGAACACGTCACAGCTGTGCTGGTTGGACCGGGCTTTGGTATGGAAGATACGACCAGGGAATTTATCGAGAACATGCTCAAGGGCAAAGTCTACTCGAAGCGAGTGACTGCACGCATCGGTTTTGTCCACCAGGAGAGCGAGAAGAAGGAGGAGGCCAACTCGCAACTGCCGCCCATGATCTTCGACGCCGATGGTCTGAAATTGCTTGCCAGGGTCGCTGACTGGCACAAGTTGCTGCCTGCGCCGGCGATCCTGACCCCGCATCCGGGTGAGATGTCGGTGCTGACCGGGCTATCCAAAGACGAGATCCAGGAGAGCCGTCAGGAGACTGCTAGCCGGTACGCAAAGGAATGGGGTCACGTGGTTGTCCTGAAGGGCGCCTTCACCGTCGTTGCCGCGCCGGATGGGCGGATAACCGTCATCCCGGTCGCGTCGCCGGCTCTAGCCCGGGCAGGATCGGGCGACGTTCTGGCGGGCTTGATCGTCGGACTGCGCGCCCAGGGACTGGATGCGTATGAGGCGGCAATCGCCGGCGCCTGGATCCACGCCCGCGCCGGGCTCTATGCCGCGGATAACCTTGGCACAACCATCTCCGTGCTTGCTGGCGATATCCTCGATTCAGTCAGCGATGTGTTGAGCGATTTGGAGTAATCTCCAATTAAATAACACAGGGTGCGGCAGCTGCCGCACCCTGTGTTATTTAAGAATTAGCCCTTCAAAAACGCTTCCAACGCATCCTTGCTGATGCGATAGGCATTACCCAGTTTGCGAGCTTTCAGGCTGCCATCGTTGATCGCCGCCACGACATCCTCTTCCGAGACCTTGAGGATTGCGGCTGCCTCAGCAGGAGTCATGACATCGGGGATGCCCGCCGGTTTTGCGCCGCCATCGCCGCTCTTTTGCTGCTGCATTGCGCCAGACGTCGCCTGCTGCATCAGATTGCCGATGCCCATCCCGGCGCCGATCCCAGCCGTGAGACCCGCGCCACCGCTGGGGTTCTGGGCCGCATCGCGCATGGCGTCTGCCGCCTGGAGCTGGGTGTAGGTCGCCATGTCGAGCATGCCCATGTCGCGCAGCTCCTGCGCCGACTTGCTCGAGGGCTTGAGGTTGCCAATATAGAACGTCTTGAGCTGCATTCCAATGGCATCGAAGTCGTCCTGCGCCTTGGCACGGACCGAGGCGCCAATTTCCTCAGTAAGGCCGATGAGATCCACGACGCTGCGGGCAGCGGTTGTCTCGCCGAGCACATCCTGCAGCTTGGAAAGCAGGATCGTCCGGAGACGCTCTTCGATCTCCCCGGTGCGATAGGCGCCCTGCGTGCCCACGATCTGGGTCACAAATTGCTGTGGATCCTTCACCTGGAAGGAGTACGTGCCAAAGCCCTGCAGAAGCGCCACACCCAGCCCCATGCCGGGGTTCCGGACGATGATCGGCTGGGGCGTGCCCCACTTCTCGTTCGCAAATTCCCGCAGCGAGACGAAGTACACCTCCGCTGTGAAGGGTGTGCGATCGTTAAACGCCTTGCCGATCCAGCCAATGATCCCGGGGATGTTGGCGGTTGTGATCGTGTGGCGCCCCGCCCGGAAGACATCCAGAGCCTGGCCATCCCGGAAGAAGACAGCCGCCTGGGATTCGCGCACGATCACCTGCGAGCCAATGCGAAAATCACCGAATCCCTGATCTGGGAAACGATGGACGATCTCATCCTGCATCTCATTGGGATATTCAACGACGTCGAAAATTCTGGCCATGATATTTCTCCTTGGAAAGTTGTCGCAATTTCATTATAGTCTATGCACGGGCGCGCTACAAGCGGAGGATGTCACCCGGTGCCGCATAGTCAGTCCTCTTCCTTCTACGGAATTCCAGGCCGGACGTTTCACGGCTCCGAGACGCTCGACTCTACCTGTGCCTCTGCCTGTTTCAGTTTCATCGGCTTGCCTGTGCCCTTGTCCTTGAGCATCAGGACCTCTGCCATGATGCTGACCGCGATCTCCTCCGGCGTCTCGGCGTTCAGCTCCAACCCCATTGGCGAGTGGACGCGGGCGATCTTGTCTTGCGATACGCCCTTCTCTTTCAATCCCTTGACAGTGGTCAGCCAGCGGCGTCTTGAGCCGATCACGCCAATGTAAGCAGGATTCGCCTCGAGCAGACTCGGCAGTCCCTGCACGTCCACGCTCGCGCCCCGGCTGGTAATGACGAAATAGGTCCGCTTGTTGATCTTGAGCT
>Ga0209798_10002226_pt1 | contig 11425 bp, 9 predicted proteins | sample DOMMetBare3Fresh_FD_187475 | JGI IMG/M metagenome (GOLD analysis project Ga0209798, IMG submission 187475) | Wetland sediment microbial communities from St. Louis River estuary, USA, under dissolved organic matter induced mercury methylation -... | ecosystem: Environmental > Aquatic > Freshwater...
CTCGGCGTCCTCGAGCGTGCACCCGCCGCGGAAGACCGCGAGCCTCGCGAAGATCCGCCGCTCGTCGTCGTCGAGAAGATCGTGGCTCCAGGCGATCGTCGCCCGCAAGGTGGCATGGCGCTCGTCCGCGTCGCGCGTGCCCTTGAGCAGGTCGAGCCGCTGCGCGATGCGCTCCAGCAGCTGCTCCGGCCCTAGGAGCTTGACCCGCGCGGCAGCAAGCTCGATCGCCAGAGGCAGGCCGTCGAGACGCCGGATCAGCTCGTGCACGGCCGGCGAGTCGCCCACATCGGCACGGATCGCCTGCGCCCGCTCGAGGAAAAGCGTCACGGCGTCGCCTTCCTCCATGGGCGGCAGGTCGAACTCCGACTCTCCTGCGATCCGGAGCGGCTCGCGGCTGGTCGCGACGAGCCGGAGGGCCGGAGCGGCGGCAAGCAGGTCGGCGAGCGGGCGAGCCGCTCCGGGAAGCAACTGCTCGAGGTTGTCGAGGACCACGTGGGTCCGCCTGTCGCCGATGCGCGTCGCTATTGCGGCGGCCGTGTCATCGGAGGCCCCGAGGCGCTCGGCGATGAGGGGAACGACGAGCGCAGCGTCACGGACGGGTGCGAGCGGCACGAACACCGTGCCGCCGCCGGCGTCCTCGGCCAGGAAGCGGGCCAGCTCGACCGCGAACCGGGTCTTGCCCGTGCCGCCGGCGCCGACGATCGTGAGCACCCGCGGATCGTGATCGAGCCACAGGGTGGCAGCCTCGAAGAGCTCGCGCGCACGACCGAGGAAGGTGGTGACAGGCGTGGGCAGGTCGACCGCACCGGGCGTCCGCAGCGGTGGGAACTCGCCGGTGCCGAGCTGGAAGAGCTGGGCGGGGGCGTCGAAGTCCTTGAGCCGGTGTCGCCCCAGATCCCGGAGCGGCTCGTCCCCGACGAGCGCCGCCGTGGCAGCCGAGAGGAGCACCTGGCCGCCGTGGGCGAGCGCAGCGATGCGCGCACCACGGTGGACGTCGATCCCGACGTAGCCCTCTGGAGTGGCCATGGGCGTCCCGGTGTGCAGGCCCATGCGCACCGTGACCGGGCCGGGCACAAGCGCCTGCTGCCCCGCGTGCGCCGCCGCCGTCGCACCTGCAGCCGTCGGGAAGCCCACGAAGAACGCGTCACCCTGCGTGTCGACCTCGACGCCGCCTTGGGCGACGAAGACCTCACGCAGGACGCGACGATGCTCGTCCAGCGCTTCCGCATACCCGGCCGGGCCGAGCGCATGCAGGAGCCGGGTCGAGCCCTCGATGTCGGTGAAGAGGAACGTGACGGTGCCGGCCGGCAGGTCGGAGCGCATCGCGCCAACAGTATCTCCGCAACTGTGCGGCGCCGAGCTGCCGGGAGAGCCGTCCCGAGGTCAGACGATGGCGTCGATCGCGGCATACGCCGCCCGCGCAGCCTCGTCCACGGGCAAGCCCCAGAACCGCTCGGGGTCACCGAAGATCTCCACGTCGAGCGAGCCGGAGAACCCGGAGAGCACGAGCGCGTCGACCAGCTCTCTCGTCCGGGAGACCCCCTGGCCGGGAAGCTCGCGGTCGGTGCGCGCCGGATCGGCGGGCCAGTCGGCGACGTGCACGCCGGTGATCCGGTACGCCACGCGTGCGATCGTGTCCCAGACGGCCGGGTCGTCCCAGACGTGGTAGAGGTCGAGCATGAGCCCGACGTCGTCGAGGCCTGCCTCGTGCAGGATCGCCACCGCGTCCTCGATCGAGTTGACGAAGGAGACGGACTCGCGCTGGCTCGGGTGAATCGGCTCGAGGCCCAGGGGCACGTCGAGCTCGCGCGCGACGGCGGCAACGCGCTGAAGCCCGGAGATCAGCTGCCGGCGCGCCTCTGCCTCGCTGCGGTGTCCGAGCGGGCCGCTGAGACAGACGATCGACTCGGGGTCGTACGCGGCGAGCCGTCGCACCGAGCCGAGGAGCGCCTCGACGCGCTCCTCGTGATCGGGCGGCCCCTCCATTCCCGGGATCCCGAGCGGGAAGAACGACGGGATCGCCGGGACGCAGTTCGCGACGGTGAGCCCGTGCTCGGCGAGGAGGGCGCGGTTCGCGTCGTCGTCGTCCGGGAGCTTGAACTCCCACAGGCCGATCGCGTCGAACCCTGCCCCGGCGTACGCGGCGACGTCCTCGCTGAAGGAGGCGCCGACGGTGGAGATCTCGGAGAGGGCGACGCGCACCGTCACGACCGCCCTGGAAGCTTTGCGAGCAGGCGCTGGGGCAACGGCGGCTTGGTCAGCTCCGTGGCGACGAGGTAGCCGGAGCCCGCCCCGAGGCCGGGGCCGGGGTGGGTGCTCGCCCCGATGTGCCAGAGGCGATCGACGGCGGTGCCGTGGCCGGGCGACTCCGCCAGCGGCCGCCACAGCAGGTTCTGGTCGAGAGCGCACGAGCCGCCGTAGATGTCGCCGTCGACGAGGTTCACGTTCAGCGCCTCGATGTCGGCGGGGGAGAGGACGACGCGCGTGAGAGTCGCCTGCTCGAGGTTTGTGATCGACTCGCCGAGCCGTGCCACGATGCGGTCGGCGTACGCCTCCCGCAGCTCCTCCGTCCAGCGCCCCTCGCCGGTCGCAAGCTCGCCGGCGGCATCCCCCTTGACGCGGCCTGCCGGCAGCTCCTGCAGCTGGATCCAGAGAATCGACTTCCCTGCGGGAGCGCGTGAGGGGTCGAGCGCGACAGGCTGGCCGCACACGATCGTCGCCTCGGCGGGCAGGAGGCCGCGCTCCGCCTCGTTGACCGCGCGGGAGACGGCGTCGAGACCGGGCGTGACGTGGACGATCGGGCACCGCGTCAGGCGCTCTGCCTCCGGCCCCCGCCAGCGCGGCAGCTCGTCGAGGGCGAGGTGGATCTGCATCTCGGCGCGGCCGTACCGGAAGCGCGCCGCAGCCTCGCTCACACGGGACGGCACATCTGCGCTCGAGAGCAGCTTCCCGTAGAGCTGCGTCGGCGTCACGCTCGCGACGACAGCGCGGCTCGCGGCGAGGACGTCCCCGTCGGCGAGCCGCACACCGGTTGCCCGGCCGTCTGCGACGAGGATCCGGTCGGCCTCAGACCCCGTGCGCACCTCGCCGCCGGCGTCCGTGACGATCCCCGTGAGCGCGTCGACGAGCCGCACGCCGCCGCCCGCGGGAACGGGCATGCCGCCGAGCTGGAGCGCCGCCGCGATCACCTGCGTCATGAAGCCGGAAGTGGCCTGGTCCGGGCCGAGCCCCGTGTGCAGCACCCACGGCGCCAGCAGCCCGTGGGCCCGGTCGGACGTGAACGTGCCCTGGAGCCAGTCGCGGCAGGTGGAGAGCGTGCCGCCGGCGAACTCGAGCAGGCCGCGGCGCCCCAGCCGCCGGTACGCCTTCCGCCCGAGCGAGAGACCGGCGCCGGACCAGAGCTCGGTGCCGAGCAACCCGAAGGAGAGGTCGGCGTTCGCCATGAACGCGTTGAACTGGCGCTCCCAGGCCGCACCGTCGCCTGCTGCGTGACGGTCGAGCTCGGCGACGTTGCCTTCGAGCGACGTGGTCACGAACGCCGCCGAGCCGTCCGGGAAAGCGGTGCCGGTGGGGAGGTCCGTGTTGAGGTACTCGAGGCCGCGCCGGTCGAGCTCGTCCTTCAGCTCGGCGTATGCGGCGGAGCCGGTGAAGAGGGGATGCCACGAGGCGAGCACCTCGTGGGTGAAGCCGGGCAGCGTCAGGTCGGCCGACGTGCGGATGCAGCCGCCCGCCTGGTCGCTGCGCTCCAGCACGCACACGCTCCAGCCGGCACGTGCCAGTAGTGACGCTCCGACGAGCGAGTTGATGCCCGATCCGACGAAGACCGCGTCGTAGGCCGCCATCGCGCCGACTCTACACAAGCGGCTCCTTCTTGACATGTCACGGGCTCGTGTGCGACCAATAGGGGCATGCTTCTACGAGAGGTCGAGTACGCGCGTCCGGCTACCGTCGAGGAGGCCATCGCCCTCCTCTCCGAGCACGAAGGGGCACGTGCCCTCGCAGGGGGCCAGACGCTCGTCAACGTGATGAAAGCCCGGGCCGCCTCGCCCGACGTGCTCGTCGACCTGGCCGATCTCGACGAGCTGCGCCAGATCTCCTTCTCCGCCGACCAGTCGGTGCTCGAGATCGGGGCGATGGTGACGAGCACGGAGCTCGCCGCATCCTCCGAGGTGGAGGTGGCGCGCCCCATCCTCGCCGAGGTCGTCTCCACGATCGCCGACCTGCAGGTGCGCAACCGCGGCACCGTCGGCGGCAATCTCTGTGTCAACGACCCCACGAACCACCTGCCGCCGCTCTTCGTCGCGCTCGGCGCGACGATGACGATCCGGAGCACGGCCGGCGAGCGCACCGTTGCCGCGGAAGACTTCCTGCTGGGCGTCTACACCACCGCCGTCGAGGAAGGCGAGCTGCTCACGAAGGTGTCGGTGCCGACCCGCAAGCCCGGCACCGGCGACGCCATGGAGGGCATCACGCTGGGAGCGCACGGCACCTACGTCGTCAATGCGGCGGCCACCGTAGGCCCCGACGGCGTCCGGGTGGCGATCGGCTGCGTCGCGGCCACGCCCGTACGGGCGACGGCGATGGAGCAGGCGCTCGCGGGTGGCGACGTGTCCGAGCAGGCCGTACGGACGGCCGCAGCAGGGCTCGGGGCCTCGCTCGAGCCGCCGTCCGACGTGCACGCCTCTGCCGACTATCGCCGCCATCTGGCCGAGGTGTCAGCCGTGCGCGCCGTCCTCAAAGCCGCCGAGAGAGCGAAGGGGTAACTCTTGTCCACCACACCGACCACGAGCCGGACGGTCTCGATCGACGTCAACGGGACGACCTACGAACGGGACCTGCCCGCCTCACGCTTGCTCGTCCACTTCCTGCGGGACGACCTCGACCTCACCGGCACCCACGTCGGCTGCGACACCGGCAGCTGCGGCGCCTGCACCGTGCACCTGGACGGGCTTGCCGTGAAGAGCTGCTCGGTGCTCGCCGTGCAGGCGGACGGCGCCTCGGTACGTACGGTCGAGGGCCTCGCCGGCGACTCCGGCGAGCTGACCGCGCTGCAGCAGTCGTTCAAGGACCATCACGGCCTGCAGTGCGGGTACTGCACGCCCGGGATGCTGATGAGCGCGACGGCCCTGCTCGAACGCAACCCGCATCCGACCGAGCACGAGGTGAAGGTCGCCCTGCAGGGGAACCTCTGCCGCTGCACCGGCTACTGGAACATCGTCGAAGCGGTCGTCGCCGCAGGCAAGGGAGGTGGGTCGTGACCGCCGTTGAGACCGAGGCCGGCACGCTGCAGAAGGGCGCCGCAATGGGGCAGAGCGTCCCGCGCAAGGAGGACAACCGCCTCGTGCAAGGCCAGGGCGTGTTCGTCGACGACGTCAAGCGCCACGGCATGGGCTACCTCCACTTCGTCCGCTCGCCGTACGCCCACGCGAAGATCGGCTCCATCGACGTGTCGTCAGCACTCGAGCTGCCCGGCGTGTACGGCACGCTGACCGGCGACGAGGTCGCCATCCTGACCGACCCGTTCTTCCAGATCGCGGCGCCCCCGGGCGGCCACGTCAAGGACTACGCGCTCGCCGTGGGCAAGGTGCGCTACCTGGGCGAGCCCGTCGTCGCAGTCGTCGCCGAGACCCGGGAGCTCGCCCGCGACGCTGCCGAGCTCGTGTGGGTCGACTACGAGCCGCTGGCCGTGGTCGTCGACGCGCGCCGCGCAGGCGACGACGACGCGCCCGTGCTGCACGAGGAGGCCGGCGGCAACATGTCCTACACGGGCGTGTGGGAATGGGGCGACGTCGACGCGGCGTTCGCCGAGGCGGATCACGTCGTCACGATCAAGGAGCTCCACTTCGACCGCTTCAACTCCACGCCGCTCGAGACCGACGGGGCGCTCGTCGAGTACAACCGCGGCACCGGGCAGTGGACGATCACGACCAACAACCAGTTTCCCGGCTTCGCCGCGATCATGATGGGCCCGGCCATGCGCGTCGGGCTGGACAAGCTCCGCATCGTCACCCAGGACATCGGCGGCGGCTTCGGCAACAAGATCACGTCGCACCCGCAGCTCGTCACCTGCTGCCTGCTGGCGCGCAAGCTGAACCGGCCGATCCAGTGGACCGAGTGGCGCACCGAGTTCCACCAGTCGATGTCGCACGGCAACGAGCGGTGGTTCCACGACACCGAGGTCGCCGTCAAGGCAGACGGCACGCTGCTCGGCTTCCGCTCCAAGGCGATCGACGATGCCGGCGCCTACCTCCGCTACGAGCCGCTCGGCGGGGTGATCTGGGCGCAGGTGGCGCCGGGCATGTACGGCTGGCGCAACCTGCGGCTCGAGTTCACGCAGATGATGACGAACAAGGCGCCCGTGTCCCCGAACCGCGGCTACTCGCGCATGCAGCACCTGTGGTTCACGGAGCGCATCATCGACATCGTCGCGCAGGAGCTCGGCTTCGACCCCGTCGAGATCCGGAAGAAGAACTACGTGCAGCCGGAGCAGATGCCGTACGAGACGCCGAACGGCTGCGTCTACGACTCGGGCGACTATCCCCGCTCGCTCGATCTCGTGCTCGAGCTGATCGGCTACGACCGGATCGAGGAGCGACGCCACGACGCCGCGGCGCGCGGCAAGCTGCTCGGCTTCGGCATCGGCTCGACGCTCGACTCGGGGACGAACAACTTCGGCCAGTCGCAGCTGCTCAACCCGGAGCTGCAGTTCTCCGGCAACAACGAGGTGGCCACGGTCAAGCTCGACATCTTCGGGGAGGTGGTCGTGACGCTCGGCACCACCCCTCAAGGCCAGGGCCACGAGACGACCGCGTCGCAGGTGGTCGCGGACATCCTCGGCTGCTCCGTCGACCAGGTGCACGTGCGGGCGGGCCACGACAGCTACTGGAACTCGAACGCCGGCTTCTCCGGCACGTATGCGAGCCAGTTCGCCGTCACCGGCCTCGGCGCCGCCAAGGGCGCCGCCGACCTGCTGGCGGCCGAGATGAAGCTGCTCGCCTCGATGGTGTTCCAGTGCAGCCCGGACGACATCGAGCTGGCCGAGGGCTTCGCACGGATCAAGGGCAACCCGGAAGCGGCGCTGCCCTTCATGGCGCTCGGCGCGATCGTGAACGCCAACAACGCCGGCTTCCCGGTGGACCCGCCGACGCTGAACTGCCGCTATGTCTACCGGCCGCCCTTCGACGTGCCGGACAAGGAGCGGAAGTTCGGGAAGCTGACGCTGACCTACGCGATGCAGATCCACGGGTGCGTGCTGGAGATCGACCCGGAGACGGGCGTCTACGAGATCGTCGACTACGCCGCCGTGGACGACTGCGGCGTGCGCATCAACCCGCAGATCGTCGAGGGCCAGGTGATGGGAGCGACGGCCCACGCGATCGGGGCGGCGATCTGGGAGACCTTCTCGTACGACGAGGAGGGCAATCTGCTGACGCCCAACTTCTACGACTACCACGTCCCGCACGCGCTCGACATGCCGCCCCTGAAGACGGCTGCGATCGAGTCGCCGTCGCCGTTCACGCCGCTCGGCACGAAGGGGATGGGGGAGGGCGGCGGCGGCGGCATCCACTGCATCTGCGCCGCAATCCAGGACGCGCTGAGAGCAGCCGGCAAGCCGATCGTGAGCGACAGCCACAACCCCTATCACCGCGTCTGGGAGCTCCTGCAGCACCCGGAGCGGTCGCGGGAGAACGTCGAGGTGAGGTCTACATGAACGTCGAGGGAACGAAGGAGTTCGAGGCCTCCCGCGCGGTGGTCTGGAGCGTGATCAACGATCCCGCCCAGATGGCCGGCCTGATGCCGGGCGTGGAGGGCTTCGAGATCAAGGACGACCGGCACTGGCAGGCGAAGGTAAAGGTGCCGCTCGGCCTGGGCGGGCTGAAGATGACGATCGACTTCGAGAAGCTGGAGGAGCGCCCGCTCGAGTTCGCCTCGATGAACGCGAAGGGCAAGGGCGTCGGCGCGATGATGAACATGACGACGTCGTTCACGCTGTCGGGCGAGGGCGATCACACGTCGATGGACTGGACGGCGGACGTGAAGATCGCGGGCCCGGTCGGCTCGATGGGGCAGCGGGTGCTGCAGCCGATCATCAACCAGCAGGTCGGCAACGTGCTGACGGCGCTCGAGCAGAAGGTGGCCGAGGCGAGAGCAGCGACGGCCACGTAGTAGGGGATCATGCGTCGCGCTCGCGTGCTGCCGCGCGTGACATGTCACGAGAGGGGAAACCGTGTACCCTACGGTGACATGTCACAGGGTGCGACGGGGCACCGAAGGATCGAACAAGGAGGCTCGTGGTGGCGGTTCCGTTTCGCATCGGCGTGATGCAGCTCACGATGGAGCCGCTCGACGAGATGCTCGCGTCGGCCCGGGCCATGGACGAGGCCGGGATGGACACGGTCTGGCTGGCCGAGGCGTATCCCTGGTGGCGCAAGCACCAGATGGAGGCGCGAGGGTCGACCGTCGTCTCGGCGCTGATGGCCCGCGAGACGACCAACCTCACGATCGCCTGGGGGATCATCTCGCCCTACACACGCCACCCCGTGCAGGTGGCGATGGACGCCCGCGTCGTCCAGGAGGCGGCCGGCCCGGGCCGCTTCATCGTCGGCTTCGGCACCTCCAAGATCTTCCTCAACAACACGAAGCAGGGCGGCCCGCCGAAGGTGACGAAGCCGCTCGCCCACATGCGCGACTCGGTCGAGATCGTGCGCGGCATCCTCGGCGGCGAGCGCTTCGAGTACGACGGCAAGGTCTTCAGCGCCGACATCCCGGCGCTGTCGCCCGAGGCGCACGCACCCGCCTGGGACGTTCCCGTCTACGTGGCCGGCACCGCGCCGCTGATGCAGCAGCTCGGCGGTGAGGTCGGTGACGGCCTGTTGACACCGTCGATCACGACGCCCGACTACGTCCGCTACACCGCCGGGAACATCCGCGAGGGGGCCGCCAAGTCGGGCCGTCCGGCCGAGGATGTCGATCTCGGCTGCACGATCCTCGCCTCGATCCACGCCACCGACCGCGACGCGGGCCGCGACGGCGCGCGCGAGATCGGCGGCATGTACCTGGCCAACAAGGTGCAGAACATCCAGGGCTCGGCCGACGTGCTGCTCGAGTGCGCGGGCATCGAGCAGGAGGAGATCCGCCCCGTCGCCGAGGCGATGGAGCAGGGCGGCCGCCTTGCGGCCAAGGCGAAGGTCAGCGACGCGCTGCTCGACAAGTGCAAGCCCATCGCGGGCACACCCCGCGACTGCATCGAGGCGATCGAGGAGTACCGCGACGCCGGCTGCACGCACATCATGCTCGAGCTCTGGGGCGAGAACAGGCTCGAGCAGATCCGCCTCTTCGGCGAGAAAGTGCTGCCACACTTCCGCGGCTGATGGCGACGATCACGGTCAGAGGGAGCGGGGCCGTCGCCGCGACGCCGGACGACGTCACCGTGGGCCTGACGCTCGAGGCCTTGCGGCCGACGCCGGCCGAGGCGTTCCACGAGGCCTCGGAGCGGGCCGCGGCTGCTGTGTCGCTGCTCGACGAGCTCGGAGTCCCCGAGGGCTCGCGCCTGACCTCCGCGGTCTCGCTGCTCGAGCACGGCGAGCACGTCGACGGCCAGTGGCAGCACCGCGGCTACCGGGCGTCGACGAGAGTGGCGGTTCGGCTCGCCGACGGCGGGCTCGCGAGCCGGGTGCTCTCGGAGGCGGTGGCGCGCCTGGAGGCACGCGTCGACGGCCCGAGCTGGCGCGTCGCGCCCTACAACCCGGCCCACGGAGAGGCCCGCCGCCTCGCGGCGCTCGACGCGCGCGCCAAGGCGGAGGCCTACGTCGAGGCCCTCGGGGCCAGGCTCGGTGCCATCGCGACCATCGCGGAGCCCGGAGCCCAGACAGAGCCGCCCGCGGCGCTTCAAGCCCTGCGGCTCTCCGCGGCCGGGTCGGAGATGCCCGTCGCAGCGGGAGACCTGCTCGTGTCGGCGGCGGTCGACGTGACGTTCCAGGTGGAACAGGGATGACGGAGATCCGCATCGAGCGCGACCGGCTCGTCGAGGCGGCGAGCCGGATGATCGACGTCCACAGCTTCACGGGCGACGAGGAGGGCATGGCCCGGCTGCTGGTGGAGCTCTTGGAGGCACGGGGCCTCCACGTCCAGTGGCAGCAGGTGGAGGACGGCCGCGCGAACGCGCTCGGCACGTGGAGCGGCGCCGGCGGCGGCAAGAGCCTGATGTTCAACGGACACATGGACACGTCCTACTCGGGCAGGGAGCCCTGGCTGCGTGACGTTCCGGGATTCCAGCCAAAGGCGTTCGTCGAAGGCGACCGGCTCTACGGGCTCGGGATCTCGAACATGAAGGGGGCGCTGGCCTGCTACGTCGAGGCCGTCTCGGCGCTGCAGGAGGCGGGAGTCACGCTGCGCGGCGACGTGCAGATCGCGGCCGTGTGCGGGGAGATCGAGAAGACGCAGTACGGCGACGCGCAGGGCGCGCAGTACCGCGGCTACGCGGCCGGGACGCGCTATCTCGTCTCGCACGGGGGCGTGGCGGACATGTGCCTGCTCGGCGAGCCGACCGAGGGCAAGGTCGTGCTCGGCCATTTCGGGGCGCTCTGGCTGCGGATCCGGGTGCACGGGAACTTCATCCACACGGCGTTCAGCGAGGGCAAGCGCGGCGAGAACGCGATCCTCCGCCTGCACGAGGTGCTGGCGGCCGTGCAGGAGTGGATCCCGACGTGGGAGGACGATCCGGCGAACAGCTATCGCGGCGCCAAGGCGATCGTGAACGTCGGCGCGATCGAGGGCGGCTACGGCTGGCGCGTCTCGCGCACGCCCCACCACGCCGATCTCTTCCTCGACGTGCGGGTGCCCCCGACGAAGGAGATGGGAGTGGCGCGCCGTGAGGTGCTCGAGCTGGTTCGGGGGCTGGCAGCGCGCTTCCCGGACTACGGCGTCGAGGGCGAGGTGTACGTGACCGCTCCCGGCGCGGAGATCGACGAAGGCCACGAGCTCGTCAGGGCGATCGACGCCTCGCACGAGGAGGTCTTCGGTGCGGTGCCCGGCCGCGACGTGACGCGCTGGTTCTCCGACGCATCCGCCCTGACCCGCTACGGCATCCCGACCGTCAACTACGGCACCTCGACGGGCCTGATGGACGTCGAGAAGGGCGAGAACCTCGAGATCGAAGGGCTCGTGAAGACGGCGGAGACGTACGCTCAGGTGGCGATGCGGATCTGCGGCGTCGCGTGACGATCACGACGAGGGAGACGATGGAGACGTGAAGCTGGTGACGTTCGGTGAGGGAGGCGGGCGGGTCGGCGTGCTCGAGGACGACGAGATCGCCGTCCTCGACGTGCCGACGATGCGGGAGTACTTCGAGCGAGGCGGGGCCGGCGAGACCGGAGAGCGCGTCGCGCTCGCGGAGACGCGCCTGCGCGCGCCGATCGTCCCCAAG
>Ga0209798_10002227_pt1 | contig 11423 bp, 7 predicted proteins | sample DOMMetBare3Fresh_FD_187475 | JGI IMG/M metagenome (GOLD analysis project Ga0209798, IMG submission 187475) | Wetland sediment microbial communities from St. Louis River estuary, USA, under dissolved organic matter induced mercury methylation -... | ecosystem: Environmental > Aquatic > Freshwater...
GTTCATCGGGAGGACGACCTCCATCCCTGCCAGCGCCGCCAGGTCGCGGCAGAAGGGCCCCAGCCGGTCGGAGTGGAAAGCCCGGCTGGTCAGCGTGACGCGGTCCATCTGCTCGCGGGCAGCGGCGAGCAGCACCGGATGTCCGTGACCGAAGTTGAGCGCAGAGTAACCGGCCAGGCAGTCGAGGTAGCGGCGCCCATCGACATCGGTGACCCAGGCCCCGTCGGCGGACTCGATGACCACCGGCAGCGGGTGATAGTTATGCGCGGTCACCTGCTCGGCGAGCTGGATCTGCTGCTGGGAAAGTGTCTGCGTCTCGATCATGGCTGCTCCATCTTCATCGTTGCTCTGTGAGGTCTTCGGGTCTTGAGGTCTTTCGGTCTTGAAGGGTCGTGCGGTCTTGAAAGGTCGTGCGGTACGTCGTCTCAGTCGCCTAGTGTCGCGACGAGGATCGCCTTGATGGTGTGCATCCGATTCTCCGCCTGGTCGAACACGATCGACGCGTCTGACTCGAAGACCTCGTCGGTCACCTCGAGCGCGGCCAGCCCGGTCGTCTGGAAGAGCTGCTCACCAAGCACAGTATGCCGGTCGTGGAAGGCAGGCAGGCAGTGCATGAACCGGACGTCGGGGTTGCCCGTGCGCTTCATGAGGTCCGCGTTGACCTGGTAGGGGAGCAGCAGCTCGATCCGCTCTGCCCACTTCTCCTTGGGCTCCCCCATCGAGACCCAGACGTCGGTGTAGACGAAGTCAACACCCGCGACGCCCTCGTCGACGTCCTCCGTGTGGGTGATCCGTGCGCCGGTGGTCTCGGCGACGGCCAATGCTGAGGCGATGACCTCGGCAGGGTTCCAGAGCGCACGGGGGGCAACCATGCGGACGTCCATGCCCATCATGGCGCCGGCGATGAGCAGCGAGTTGCCCACGTTGTTGCGGGCGTCACCGCAGAAGGCGAAAGCGATCTCGTTGTCTGGTTTGGGACACCACTCGCGCATGGTGAGCATGTCGCACAGCGACTGGGTGGGGTGCCACGTGTCGGTCAGGCCGTTCCACACAGGGACCCCGGCGAACTCCCCCAGAGTTTCAACCAGCTCATGGCGCGACCCGCGGTACTCAATGGCGTCGTACATCCGGCCGAGGACCCGCGCGGTGTCCTTCATCGACTCCTTATGGCCGATCTGGCTGCCGGTCGGGTCGAGATAGGTGACATGCGCGCCCTGGTCGAACGCAGCAACCTCGAACGCGCAACGGGTACGGGTCGAGGTCTTCTCGAAGATGAGCGCGATGTTCTTGTTGCTCAGATGCTGTTGCTCGGTCCCGGCGGCCTTGGCCGACTTCAGGGCCGCAGAAAGGGCCAACAGCTCACGCCACTCGCTCGGACCGAAGTCGAGCTCCTTGAGGAAGTTCCGACCACTGAGGTTCCGACCACTGAGGTTGCTCGACATGCTAAGTAGCCTCCCGCTCGATTGGACAGCTCATACAACGCGGGCCGCCGCGGCCCCGGCCCAGCTCGCTCCCGGCCACGGTCACCACCTCGACCCCGTTCTTGCGCAGGTGCGTGTTGCTCGTGACGTTGCGCTCGTAGGCGATGACCAGACCCGGCCTGACCGCGAGGACGTTGCATCCGTCATCCCACTGCTCGCGTTCTGCGGAGTGGACGTCCTGGGTAGGGGTGAGCACGCGGATGGAGTCAAGTCCGAGCGCCGCCGCGATGACCTTGTGCATGTCCTCCGGCGGATGCTGGGTGACCCGAAGCTCCAGCTCGGTGTCGCCCGGCTCGACCGTGAACGACGCCAGCATGCTCAGACCCTCGTACTTGGTGAAGGTCTCGCCGTCCACCATGGTCATCACGGTGTCCAGGTGCATGAACGCCCGGTGCTGCGGGAGCATCACGGCAACGATGCAGCGTGCGGAGCCGGCCGCGAAGAGCCGGAGTGCCAAGCGCTCAACCGCCTGTGGCGTGGTCCGTTCGCTCATCCCGACCAGCACGGCACCGTTTCCGATGACCAGGACGTCGCCGCCCTCCATCGTGGCTTTGCCGCCCGAGGTCCCCTCCGACCACGTGGGAAAACCTGCGTCGGCGAACAGCGGGTGCCATCGGTAGATCGCCTCATAGTGCAGCGACTCGAGCATCCGGGCGTCTTTGCGCATCGCGTTGATGGCCACGCCGTCATAGATCCAGCAGGAGGTGTCGCGGGTGAACAGGTGGTTGGTCAGTGGCCAGAGCAGGAACCTGTCGTCCTGCATCGCGTGGAAGAACAGCGATGGGGGCTCGTCGATCCACTCGAGCACCTCGCGCTTGGTCAGCCCCCCGACGAGGGTCTCGGTGAGCGTCTGGGAGTCGAGGGATGCCAACGCCGCCCGGACAGGGTCGAGCGCGATGGGTCCGTAGACCCTTTCGTCGAAGATGTGGTCCAGGATGTAGTCGCGCGCCTCGGGCAGCTGGACCGTCTCGCGCAGCAGGTCATCGAAATGGATGACGTCAACGCCCAGCTCGCGCAACGTCCCGGTGAACCCGTCGTGCTCCTGCTTCGCGCGCTCGACCCACAGCACTTCATCGAAAAGCAGCTCGTCCTTGTTGGTCGGTGTCAGCCGCTTGAGCTCGAAGTCGGGCCGGTGGACGATCGCACGTCGCAGCCGGCCGACCTCAGAGTCGACGTGAAGACTACCCATCTCAGAGCTCCTTCGGATCGGGCACAAGAGCCAAGGATGCCACCAGGAAACCTATGCTGCGGCCGCGGGTCTGCAACCTCGAACGCTTTCAGGTCATGGGCGGCGGTGAACGAGGAGCGGCAGCACCATGGACGCCTCCGCCTGGCGCAGGTGCGCCGCTGCGACGGTGATCGGCCACTGCGTCGAGGTGGCGTCAACGAGGAGCAGCACCACCTTGCCGGAGACGGCAGACAGCAGACGGTCGTTGACGCGGATCGCGTCCCGCCACAGTGCAGCCTCCTGGGAAGATGAGAGATCGACGGCCGCCTCAGGATCCATCGCGACCGTGAGGTCGGCTCGGTCCAACCGGCCCACCTGAGCAAGATGATCGGCCAGGCCACCAGTCATCACGGGGTAGCCGGCCGCGGGCAGTGCCACAACGACCTCCGGTCGTGCCGGCCATGAGTCACGCCAGTGACCCAGTGCGCCCACTGACGCGTCTTTCAGCTCCTGCGACGGTGCGCGGTCACGGACGAACGTCGACGCCACGAGCTCGCGCCATTCGGGAGCATCGGCGTAGACGATGGCCCGACCGGTCTCGGCCATCAGCCCGGCGGGGATCCGGCCTCTGCTCCCAAATGCTCCACCGGGCCACATCTTGCGGGGCTCCAGGACGGTGACCTCGCCCCTGAGCCGGCGGGTGACCGCCTCGACGGTGGCCGGCTCGGGTCGTGCCGTCATCGGCTCGGGCAGATGCCCCAGACACACCGAACATCGTCCGCACCTCTCGGCGGTGGAGTCGTCCAGGGACTCCTGCAAGAGCTGCATCAAACATCTCTCGCCCCGGGTGTAGGCACGCATGATGTCCGCTTCACGCCGCCGGGTGGCGAGGATCCCGTCGTAATGCTGTTGGTCGAAGGTCCACTCGACCCCGGTCGGGCGCCACCCGCCCTGGACCCGCTCGACCGCCCCATCGACGGCCAGCTGTTTCAGCATCAGCTCGACCCGGCCACGTCGGAGTCCGGTCTCGGCTTCCAGCGCCGGGACGGTCGCGGGCTGTCCGCCGGCATAGGCCGCGAGTCCGGCGAGCAGTCGCTCAACCTGTGTCCGGTCGGGGATCGTCGCCGTCGCGAAGTAGTCCCAGACGCCCGCGTCCGCATCCGAGGGAAGAAGAGCAACGAGAGCGTGGTCGATCCCGCGTCCGGCGCGTCCGACCTGTTGGTAGTACGAGACCGGCGACGGTGGCGATCCGACGTGGATGACGAAACCAAGGTCTGGTTTGTCGTAACCCATGCCCAGAGCGGACGTGGCGATCAGTGCCTTGAGCCGATTGCCGTGCAGCGCGTCCTCGAGTCGCTCGCGCTCGCGGGACTCCAGACCGCCGGTGTATGCCGCGACCTTGAGACTGTTGCCGTGGACGAACTGCACTGCGGCTGCGAGACGTTGGGCATCGGCGACCGTCAAGGTGTAGACGATCCCCGACCCTTGGAGCCGTGGCAGGTGGTCGACGACCCAGGCAAAGCGTTCGATCGGCGAAAGCGCATCCACGACGGTCAGCTGCAGGCTGCTCCGAGCCAGCGGACCTCGCAGCACGAGCGTCGCCTCGCCGAGCTGCGCCGCCACGTCCAGCGTCACCCTCTCGTTGGCGGTCGCCGTGGTCGCCAGCACCGGAGTCTGCGGGTTGAGCGTCTGCAGGACGTCGGCGACGCGTCGGTAGTCGGGGCGGAAGTCGTGCCCCCAGTCGGACACGGCGTGGGCTTCGTCGATGACCAGCAGCCCGAGCCGACCGGCCAGCTCATCGAGCACTCGACGGCCGAATCCAGGGTTGGCCAGCCGCTCCGGAGAGACGAGCAGCACGTCGAGCTCGTCGGCGCGCAGCGCAGCCTCGACCTGGGACCATGCGTCGATGTTGGAGGAGTTCAGGGTCGCCGCCCGGAGCCCGGCCCGACCCGCCGCGGCGACCTGGTCGCGCATCAGCGACAGGAGCGGTGAGACGACAAGGGCGGGTCCGGCGCCTTCGTGACGACGGATCGCGGTCGCGGCCCAGTAGACGGCGGACTTGCCCCAACCGGTGGCCTGGACCACGAGCACCCGGGCTGCCGGCCCGCCCGCTACTGACTCACAGAGTGCCGCAACGGCCAGGCTCTGGTCCTCGCGCAGAACGGCACCGTCGCCGGCGATCGCGGTGATCACGCGGGCGGCGATGCGCGAGCGTTCGGGACTGAGGGCTCCTGGCATGGGAACGACCCTAGGCGCCTCCACGGTCATCGTTCCCCTCCGTCCACAGGGCAGTGCTCCCCCTCGAGCTCAGCCGTCGACGTCATCCAACGGGTTGGGCCGCCGCGGCCTCCTCCATGTCCTCGTCGACGATCGCGCCACTGAACTGGGCGGCATACAGCCTGTAGTAGGCGCCTCCGTCTGCGAGCAGCTGTGCATGCGTTCCATGCTCAACGATGGCGCCCTCGACCATGACGACGATCCGGTCGGCGTCACGAATGGTGGACAACCGGTGGGCGATCACGAAGCTGGTGCGACCCATGCGCAGCGCAGCCATGGCTCGCTGCACCAGGGCCTCAGTCCGGGTGTCCACCGAGCTGGTCGCCTCGTCCAGGATCAGGATCGCTGGATCGGCCAGGAAGGCCCGCGCGATCGTGAGCAGCTGTCGTTGTCCGGCGCTGACGCTCGCGCCATCGTCATCGATCAAGGTGTCATAGCCCTCGGGCAGGGTTCGCACGAAGTGATCCACATACGCCGCTTCGGCGGCGGCACTGATCTGTTCGGGGGACGCATCCTCTGCGCCATACGCGATGTTCTCGAGGATCGAGCCTCCGAACAACCACGTGTCTTGCAGCACCATGCCGAACTGGGCTCGAAGATCCTCGCGGCGGATGTCCCGAACATCTACACCGTCGAGGGTGATCCGTCCGGCGTCCACGTCGTAGAAGCGCAACAGCAGGTTGGCCAGCGTGGTCTTGCCTGCGCCGGTGGGCCCGACGATCGCGATGGTCTGGCCCGGCTCGGCTACCAGGTCCAAGTGCTCGATCAGCGGTCGCGACGGGTCATAGGAGAACGAGACGTCCTCGAAGGCAACACGACCGCTCACCTGTGCCGGAGTGACCGCGGGGAAGGCATCGGCGGACTGCTCGGGCGCATCGAGTATCTCAAAGACGCGCTCAGCGGAGGCCACTCCGCTCTGCAGCAGGTTGGCCATCGACGCCACCTGTGTCAGCGGTTGGGTGAACTGTCGTGAGTACTGGATGAACGCCTGGACATCGCCAAGACTGATGGAGCCCGAAGCCACGCGAAGCCCACCAATCACCGCAATGGCGACGTAGTTGAGGTTGGCGACGAACATCATCGCCGGCTGGATCAGGCCCGAGATGAACTGTGCCTTGAAGCTCGACATGTAGAGCTGCTCGTTGAGCTCGCGGAACGCCGCCACTGACTCGTCCGAGCGACCGAACACCTTGACCAGCTCGTGCCCGGTGTAGGCCTCCTCGACGTGACCGTTGAGCTTGCCTGTGGTCGACCACTGACTCACGAACTGCGGCTTGGAGCGTTTCGCGATGGTCAGTGTGATGAACATGGACACAGGCACCGTCACCAACGCCACCAGGGACAGCACCGGTGAGACATAGACCATCATCGCGATGACGCCGATGACGGTGAGCAGGGACGTCAGCAGCTGGCTCAACGTCTGTTGCATGGACTGGGCAACGTTGTCGATGTCGTTGGTCACGCGGCTGAGCAGCTCACCTCGCGGCTTGGAGTCGAAGTAGGACAACGGCATTCGGCTGAACTTGGCCTCGACCTCGGCCCTCATCTCATAGACAGCGTGCTGCACGATGACCGTTGCCACCCGACCCTGCACCCAGGAGAGGACGGAGGCAGCGACGTAGAGCACGAGGACAGCGAGCAAGACATAGCCGACTGCACCGAAGTCGACGCCCCGCCCGGGCACCACGTCCATGGCCGAGACCATGTCGGCGATGCGGGCCTGGCCGGTGGCCCGAAGCCGAGCGACCGCTTGGGCCTTGGTCACACCGGCCGGCAGACGTTCACCAATCAGACCCGTGAAGATCAGGTCGGTGGCATGACCCATGACCTTGGGGCCGATGACCGACAGCGCCACGCTGACGATCCCGAGCAGCACCGCCGCGGTGACCAGCCGGCGCTCCCCGCGCAGTCGGGCCACGAGCCGGCGCAGGGATCCCCTGAAGTTCATGGCCTTTGCCGCCGGGCCTCCCATCATGTGACCCATCGGACCCCGCGGGGGCGGGGCGGGCCGCGAGCCGGACGTGCTCATGCAGCCTCCTCCTCGCTGAGCTGGGACAGCACGATCTCGCGGTAGGTGTCGCACGACGCCATGAGCGCGGAGTGGGTGCCAGTTCCGACGACCGAGCCCTGGTCCAGCACGACGATCCGATCGGCGTTTCGGATCGTGCTGATCCGTTGCGCGACGATGATCACAGCGCTCTGCGCCGTGATGGTCGAGAGCGCCTCCCTCAAGCGTGCGTCGGTGTCGTAGTCGAGCGCCGAGAACGAGTCGTCGAACAGGTAGATGTCGGGAGCCTTGATCACCGCTCGGGCGATGGCCAGCCGCTGTCGCTGTCCGCCCGACACGTTGGTGCCACCCTGGGCGATCACGGAGTTCAACCCCTCCGGCATCGCTTCGACGAACTCACGCGCCTGAGCGATTTCGAGGGCAGTCCAGAGCTCGTCGTCGGTGGCGTCGGCCTTGCCGTACCGGAGGTTGGTCGCGACCGTCCCCCCGAACAGAAAGGCCCGTTGCGGGACCAGTCCGATCGAGGACCGCAGATCCTTCGGGTCCAGGGAACGGACGTCGTGGTCATCGACCAGGACCACCCCGCCGGTGACGTCCACCAGTCGCGGGATGAGGTTGAGAAGTGTCGACTTCCCACTGCCGGTCGACCCCACGATCGCGGTCGTCTCCCCCGGTCTGGCGATGAGGCTGGCACCGTGAAGAACCGGCTCCTGCGCCCCCGGATAGGTGAATGACGCGTCACGCAGCTCCACCAGTCCGGTGTGCCGGATGCGGACCTGTGGCGCTTCCGGAGCCCGCACGCTCGGAACGGTGTCGAGCACCTCGGTGATGCGTTCGGCGCTGACCTCGGCCCGAGGCACCATCACGAACATGAACGTTGCCATCATCACCGCCATCAGGATCTGCATGAGATAGCTGAGGAATGCTGTCAAGGTGCCAATCTGCATGTCCCCGTTGGCAATTCGATGACCGCCAACCCACATCACGGCGACGCTGGAGACGTTCATGACGAGCATCACCATCGGGAACATCAGAGCCATCAGACGGCCCACGCGGACGGACACGTCCATCAGGTCGGCGCTGGCGCCGTCGAACCGCTGCTGTTCGTGAGTGTCCTTGACGAAAGCCCGGATGACGCGGACACCGCCGATCTGCTCCCGCAGGATCCGGTTGATCAGGTCGATCTTCTCCTGCATCGACCGGAACAGCGGCCGCATCCTAGAGATGATCAGCACGACGCACACCAAAAGGGTCGGGATGATCACCACCAGCAGCGAGGACAGATAGACGTCCTGGCGCAGCGCCATGATGATGCCGCCGAAGCACATGATCGGCGCCGCAATCATCATCGTGAACGTCAGCAGCACAACCATCTGGACCTGCTGGATGTCGTTGGTGGACCTCGTGATCAGCGAAGGAGCGCCAAACCTGCCGACCTCCTGGGCGGCAAAGGAGTCGACGGTGACGAAGACCGCCTCGCGCAGGTCCCGGCCGAGCGCCATAGCGGTGCGGGCACCGAAGTAGACCGCTCCGATCGAGCACACGATCTGGATCGCGGTCACGCCCAGCATCAGCACACCCGTGCGAACGATGTAGCCCGTGTCACCTGTGACAACGCCCTCGTCGATGATCAAGGCGTTCAGACCGGGTAGATACAGACTGGCGATCGTTGCCACGAGCTGGAACAGCACGATCATGGCGATCGGCCGTTGGTACGGGCGCAGATAGGTGCGCAGGAGCGAGACGAACACGGGATTCAGCCGGCTGCCGAGCGACGCTCAGCACGGCGTGCAGCATCTGCCTCGTCCAGGGCAGTCGCCTCCTCCAGGGTCGGGGCGGAACCACCAAGCCGGGCCGGCAGGTACTTCAGCTCATCCTGCGGAAGAGCTGGGTAGGCCTCCTGCGCCGCATGCAGCAGCTCGGTCATCCGGGCGCGAAGCTGCGCATTGATGTCGTCAGCGTTGTCCTGGCGTCCAGGCAGGATGGGTTCGCCGACACTGAGCGTGATCGGCACGTTCGTGCGACCCAGACGCTTGGGGTAGCCCTTGGTCCACACCCTTTGTGATCCCCAGATGATCATTGGCACGATCGGCACCCCCGCTGCCTGGGCCATCCGGACAGCGCCGCTCTTGAACCCCTTGAGCTCGAACGAGCGCGAGATCGTCGCTTCGGGAAACACCCCCACGATCTCGCCCGCTTTGAGTGCAGTGACCGCGGCACGGAACGAGGCAGCCCCCGCCGTTCGATCCACCGGGATATGGTGCATCCCGCGCATCAGGGGGCCGCTGATCTTGTGACGGAACACGTCGTCCTTGGCCATGAAGCGCACAAAACGCTTGCTGGGGGTCGCCGCCAGTCCGGCGTACGCGAAGTCGAAGTAGCTCAGATGGTTGATCATCAGAACGGCGCCACCGGACCTCGGGATGTTGTGCGCACCGGTGATGGTGAACTTCAGACCCTGTGCTGCGAACAACGCTCTCGCGACACCGATGACAGGGGTGTAGACCGGCTCCATGGCTCCACCGTAAGGGGTCATGCAAGCCACGTCACCGGCAGTGACCGCGTCCCCGACCGCGTGGCCTCAGTCCTCATCGGGTTCACGCCGATGTCCGGTGTTTGCTGCAATCACGGTGCTACCGTGCAAAGCCGACGCCCCTTCAAGCGAGCGTCGGCCGGTGTTCGTCATACGGGAACCGGATCTGGGGCACGGGGAACTTCGAGATGGGGCAGTCGATGGTGGAGCCGGTCAGCACCTCGCTCGTCCAGCTGAGCGAGTTCGGGCCGTTCGACGAGCTCTCGGATCTCGCGCACGGACAATACATGGACGGGTTCTCCGATGACGCCGTGAACACCTGCTGCGCAGGGATGCTCCTGACTACGGGCGCGGGTGACAGAACCACCACCCAGTTCCTGCGTTACATCCAGGCGATCGCTCTGCAGGAGCTGGGCCGGCACCACGAGGCAGTGACCGTGGCCCTGGACCTTCTCGGCGACGTGGAGGACGACCCAGACCCGATGTGGCGAGCCAAGGCTCTGGCCATCCTTGCTGAGTCCTCAACCCAGGTGGGCGAGGTCAGCCGGGCCATGGATGCGCTGGCCGAAGGAGCGTGGCTCGTCGCGCACACGGAGCCTGGCCGCTATAGCCATCTTTCCGCGAGCATGGCGGTCGCGCTGGCGCTGAGGGCCGTCTACCTGTTCGAGCAGGCGGACGAGCTGCTGGCCGGGATCAGGCCTTATGCCGACGCCGAGATCGACCTCCTGGTGGCGCAGGAGCGTGCGCTTCTGAGCGCCTACTGGGGGACGACGCTCCTCGTCGTCGGACACGTCAAGGAGGCGGGTCCGCACTTCGTCACCTCAGCCGAAAAGGCTTTGAGGATGGGCAGGATCGCGGCGCGGGTGAACAACTGCGAGATGGCGGCACGCGCGGAGATCATCGAGGCATACGCGTTCAGTCGGCTGGGGTACGCCAACCTCGCAGCAGCCCGGGTCAACGCCATCACCCATCCCTTCCGTCTCCGCGACGAGCTGGTCGAGACCAACCTTGCCCGGCTGGTCCTGGGCCTTGCGGCGACGGAGTCGTGCGCCTTCGGCGAGGCCCGCCTGCAGCTGCTCGCCGCATTGACGAGCTCCGAACGGGCGAGCCGCGACCTCTGGGCCGCGGTTGCTATGGAGGCGCTGGCCGATGTGGACATCGCCGAGCATGGGCCGCACCCGGCGGTCGGCCTGTGGAAGCGTCTGGCCCGAGATGCCCTCGGGCGGGTGTGGTTCGAGCGAGACGGTCGATTCACCTCGTTGCAGTCGCGCAACCAGGTGCGCGCGCTGACCGCGGAGACCAGCCGAATGGGCGAAGCCGCCCTGCTGGACCCCCTCACGGGTCTGGGAAACCGACACATGATGACCAACGCCGTCGAGCTGGCGGGCGAAGACCTATCCGTCGTGTTTGTCGACGTCGACGAGTTCAAGCAGGTCAACGACCGCTACTCGCACGCGGTTGGCGACGAGGTGCTGCGCCGGATCGCCGTCATCCTGCGCACCCACTGCCGGGCCGACGACGTGCCGGTGCGCTACGGCGGGGACGAGTTCGTCATCCTCGTGTTCGGCGGAGGTGCGGCGGCCGAGGGTGTCGCAGCACGGTTGCACGACGCCGTGCGCAACGCCCCGTGGTGGCAGGTCGCCCGCGGCCTCAAGGTCACGGTCTCGGTCGGGGTGGGCCACCCGGTCCCGGCCCACGGAGCTATTGCCGCGGCCGACGCCGCGCTGCACGCGGCGAAGAGTGCGGGTCGCGACCGCGTCGTGACTGTCTAGGCCGGGGACGCCCCACTAGGCTTCGCGAGTGCTCGAACACGTCCAGGCGATCCGGTACGTCACGCCGCTGCGCGAAGGCGGCTCGTTGCCAGGCATCGTTGAAGCCGACGACGATGGCACGTACGTCGTGAAGTTCCGCGGCGCCGGCCAAGGACTCAAGGTACTGGTCGCTGAGGTGATCGTC
>Ga0209798_10002228_pt1 | contig 11423 bp, 10 predicted proteins | sample DOMMetBare3Fresh_FD_187475 | JGI IMG/M metagenome (GOLD analysis project Ga0209798, IMG submission 187475) | Wetland sediment microbial communities from St. Louis River estuary, USA, under dissolved organic matter induced mercury methylation -... | ecosystem: Environmental > Aquatic >...
AAGTGAATAAGCCGGTCTTGATCCTCGCGGCGCGACAAATGGAATCCAGCACTACCGCGGTCGAGCCCTTACCGTTTGTACCGGCGATCTGTACTGCGGGGAAGTACGACTGCGGATTCTCCAAAGCTGCAAGCAGCAGTTCGGTGGTTTTCAGGCCCAGCTTCATGGCCAGCGTTTCGTGCCCCAGACTTAAGAGGTAACGAAACGCTTCTTCGAATTGCATTGCGCTTCTATATTTTGTTCAGTGAGCCTGGGAAAAACGAGCAAGTACGGAGCACTTGGAAGTTTATTTTCACGATGCTGCTCGCTTTGTTCGTTCCATCTCAAGCTCGCTGCGGATCTCCGGATTCATCATGAAGTTCAAGGTCTTGATGATGAAATCTCGCAGTTCGCGGCGATCCACGATCGCGTCGAGCATACCATGTTCGAGCAGGAACTCTGATCGCTGGAAGTCCTTCGGAAGTTTTTGGCGAATTGTTTGTTCAATCACTCGCGGCCCGGCGAACCCGATGAGGGCTTTCGGCTCGGCGATAATGATGTCCCCCAGCATTGCGAAGCTGGCCGTCACACCTCCGGTGGTGGGATCGGTAAGTATCGAAATAAACGGCAGACGCTTCTCTTCCAACTGGGCCAGCGCGGCGGCGATCTTGGCCATCTGCATCAGCGATAACGTGCCTTCCTGCATGCGCGCGCCCCCCGAGGCCGCAAAAATAACAACGCCTGCATGCTCTGCAATCGCATGCTCGATCAAGCGCGTGACCTTTTCGCCCACGGCTGAACCCATTGACCCGCCGATGAACGACATGTCCATGGCGCCCGCAAAAATAGGATGTTCACCAACCTTGCCGCGGGCGTTGATGATAGCCTCCGGCAGCCCTGACGTCTCCTTAGCCTGTTCCAAACGGCTGGGGTAAGGCTTGGTGTCAACAAATTCCAGCGGGTCGATGGAAATGACTTCGGCATCAAGCTCGACGAACTTTCCTTCGTCAAAAAGCATGGCAAGCCGCTCGCGCGCGCCGATGCGAAAGTGATAGCCGCAGTGGCGGCATACCTGTAGGGCTTCTTCCAGTTCGCGCTGGAAAAGGTGCTCTTCGCAGCCGTCGCACTTGACGAAAACGTTCTCCGTCTTTACGACGCGGTCTTCGAGCGGAACTGATTCAATCCGCTTGTTTTTCTTGCTAAACCAGGGCATTTGCGTGTCTCAATAACGATCGGCAGGCGCTAACGATAGCATAGAAGTGAGTGAGTATGAAGCAGAGTGTCACCTCACGTGCTGGTGCCACTTGAAAGCGGTATTAAGCTTCCCGCTACAAACCTTCATGCTACACCCAAAACCATTGGCCCAGGAGGTGAGCATGATCTAAACGGGCTCAGCTTTTCTTAACTTTGCTGGTTTCCATCTCCATAGGCGTGTACAAAGAAGGATGGCCACCGCAGCTAACCCTATGACTCCGTGTCCATTCAGATTATCCACAAGGAGCAAAGCTAGAAATATGCCCAGGACTACTCCTGCACTGACAAGGGCAAAAACAGAGGATAACGCGCTATGTCGAGATTTCAAGCCAATAATCAACACGATGGCGCCGGAGAAGAGCATCAGGTCGGCATGGGCTATGTGTGAAGTTCCAATACCATCCATGTGCGGTTTATATCATCAGATCAGACCGGCTACAAGACAAGATAGTGGAGGAAATGTGTGGCGGGTGGGGCTATTCGTGGGTGATGTCAACTCAGGCAATTGTTTCCGGCGACGGGTACGCGGAGTTCACGGGCGTTGTAGTATGGGATGTATGGGCTAAGACAGGACGACCCAGACAGGGGCTTTGACAAGAAGTTTGACCGGAATGGTCCCAGAGACGTTTTGCGCAAAGAGCTTTGCAAATGAGCATTGTAGATGAAAGTGAGGAAGGATATGAGAAACGCCGTGACTTGGTCGCTTGTTATAGCTCTGATACTGATAGCAGTTGGCATCGCTTCCACTGGGTACTACCGGTTCTGGGCGGAGCACGTTACATACGAGAAGCGGGATGGAACAACAGGCTTACAATTCGTGGCTAGTTGTCAATACAGTGAATCCAGCTTCCGGTCCTATGTGACAGTCAGGAGTCCGGCTGGGCGCTTAATCAGCAAAAATGAAATTCCTTTTAGCGCTGATGAACTTTCAGATTGTACTCGAGAGCCTTATTACGTGGTTGCGAATCTTTTTCCCGATGCCGCATTCAGTAAATTGTCCGTACAGTTTGGGGATAAGAGGAGATCGGTCGTCGAAGTACCGCTTTTGCTGAAAGGAATTGATTTACCTAATCATCAGAGTTTGAGCAGATGAAAAAAGAAGTAGCAGTGTTTGCCTTCATCTTCGTCGGCATCACCTGGATTATTGAGGAACTCCACTTGCCCCACGCGGATGAGGTCTGGCTGATTTCAGGCATCGTCGCGGCAGCAGTCATCTATTGGATTAGACCAGCTCAAGATGAGGGTTTCCTGAAGTTCATGGGCCCACTTGTCCTCTTAGTGTTGGGTGGCTATCTCATCGTAGCCAAAGCACCGAAATTACTGTCAGGGGTAATTAACTATCGATTGATGGGGCTTCTTTGTCTTGCATTTTACGTGTGTTGCTTCTGGATTATTATTGCAAAGAGAGAAAAGTTGAAGAACATGAGGCAATGGCGAAAGATAATATCCTGCTTAGGTCTAATATTGGGATTCATGACTCCCACCGACGCCCAGGGATGGCGGGGCATTCGACCGCTACATTCCACGCGTGAGGAAGTCGAACGCATAATCGGCCCACCAATCAACGCCGGTGGAATTACCTACGATCTAAAGGGCGCTCGCGTCAATGTGGTCTACTCAAAGTCCATCTGCACAAAGGGTTGGCCGTATGACTGGAATGTGCCGATCTCGACCGTTATCGGTATTACGGTTTTTCCACAGCCAAGGCCAATGCTTAACAACCTCAAGATCGATTTGAGAGAATTCAAGAAATACGTTGATCGGTCTGACTTTGTACACTTCAATAGTGATGTAGAGGGTATCAGTCTCTCGACGGACCCTGATGAAAAGGAAGTTAGATCGATTGAGTATTTCCCACCCTCAAGCGAAGCTCACATGCGGTGTCCTGAAGCCGCTGATAGGCAACGTAGAATAGAAAGCGGGGAAAGCGCTTATCGTGCGCCTGACGTTTCTTACTCCGGTACATCGTTAAGCGATCAACACAATCGTCTGAAGTTCTTTGCACAGGTCTTGGCTAAACGCCCAGCCGAGTCGCAAGTATTTATTATTGGGTACGGTGGTAAACGAGCCGCAAAAAACGAGGGCCAAACGCGAGCGGATTTAGCAAGAGGATATCTGACAAGAAAATGTGGGATATTGGAACGGCGAATCATCACCATTGATGGAGGGTATAGAGACCCGGCGGGCGTTGAACTCTACATAGTAGATCGAGGCGAAGCAAAACCGCTCGCATCGCCAAATATCTATCCCGGAAACGTTCAAATTGTCAGCCAACGCCATTAGTCATTCGCCGCCGCGATCATCTCGGATTGTTTCAAAACAGACGGTCACCCTGTGCGATCATGCGATGTACCCTCAGCGTGCCGAGGGTAATATCTATGCCTGCGAGAATCATAAGTATGCCGGTACCAGACTAGGTGGACGAGCGGAGCTGGCGGAGGTTCAGAATTCTATGCCTCGTTGGGCGCGAATGCCGGCAGTGAAGGGATGTTTGACTTCCACCATCTCCGTGACCAGGTCGGCGGCGGCGATGAGTTCAGCGGGAGCATCGCGGCCGGTGAGCACGATATGCAGGGCTGGTTGTGATGCGCGCGCTGCTTGTAGCTCCTTGACGACCTCAGTCACCGCCAGCAGGTTGTAACTCAACACGTAAACAAGTTCGTCAAATACAAGCAGGTCATAATCGCCGCTGCGCAGCTTCTCAAGACAAAGCTCCCAGGTTCGACCAGCGGTTTGGCGATCCTGTTCCGGGTTCTTCGTGTCCCAGGTAAAGCCATCACCCATTGTGTGGACCTCGATGCCCAACTTCTCGGCGGCCACGTGTTCCCCATAGCGATCATTGCGTGACTTCATGAATTGAATCATGCAGCAGCGCAGACCCTGGCCGGACGCTCGCATCATCAAGCCAAGGGCGCAGGTAGTCTTACCCTTGCCGTTGCCGGTATTGACCATCAACAGACCACGAGTATTCTCCTGGTAGTCCTGGCGGCGCCACTTGTATTGCTTTTCTTTGGCCATAGGAAAGGGAGATAGGGGTTGGAGTCCTGGGTTTTTGTCTTTTGTCTTTGGTCTTTGGTCTTTGGTCTTTGGTCTTTGGTCTTTGAGAGTTACGGCCGAGGACGAATCCAAATTGTTTCGTTAAAAGATGGAACGATAAATACAATCACCAAAGACCAAAGACCAAAGACCAAAGACCAAAGACCAAAGACCAAAAACCAAAGCCCCTTACTTCAACGAATCTTCCGTAATATCCTGCGCGCCGTTGGCGCGGTCTACTGCGTCGCGCAGCAGGTCAACGATGCGCTGCTCGGCGTCTTCCCAGGGGCCGGTAAGCGTGCAGCCCGCTGCGTTGCGATGCCCCCCGCCGCCAAACATCTCTGCCACCCGGGCTACGTTTACGTCGCCCTTCGACCGCAAACTGGTGCGGTAAACTTCCGGCGCGCACTCTTTCAAGAGCGCCACTGCCTCCACTTCGGCCACGGTCAGCGGATAGTTAACAAATCCGTCAGTGTCTTCTTCAGAAGCTGCAGACCGCTTCTGCATATCCAGTGTCTGGCGCATGCACGCGACTTTTCCCGAAGTGTCGCGCCGGGCTGTGGAAAGGACGTCACCCAACAGTTGAATCCGGCTCCAGGGATAGCTGGCAAACACCGACTCCGCCGTCTTGGCGGGCTTCACCCCGGTGCGCACCAGCTCCGAGGCCACCTTGAAGGTTCGCTCCGTGGTGTTTGAATAATGAAACGATCCGGTATCGGTGATCAGCGCCGTGTAGACGCACTCGGCAATTTCTTTGGTGATCCGCACACCCGTGGCCTTACACAGGTTGTAAACCATTTCCCCAACCGCTGAGGCGGTCGAGTCAATCCAGTTGATGCTGCCAAACAGCGCCGTGGTGGAATGATGATCGATATTGACCACGTACTGTTTTTCCAGATCGATCAGCCCGGGGCGAGTAATGTCCGAACATTCAATGACGAAGATCGCATCGTAATGGCGATCGACGGCGGGAGTGACACGCACTTTGTTCGCAGCCGGCAGTTGCTGGTAGGCATGCGGCACCGGGTCGCGCATGATGACTTCGACATCCTTGTCCAATGCCAGCAACAACCAATACAGGCCCAGACTGGATCCCAAACTATCGCCGTCGGGGCGAATGTGGGAGGTGATGGCGAAGCTGCGCTTCGATTCGATTAATTCCACAACTTGACTAAGCATTTAAAGCAAGGGTAAAGGATGAAGGATGAAGGATGAAAAGCGACTCGCGCCTGCACACCTTTATCCTTTATCCTTCATCCTTCATCCTTTCTGTCTTTCCATTCCTCTTCAATCTTTGCCAGCAACTGGTCCACACGCTCACCCTCTTCTTCGACGCGGTCGCGTACAAAGTGGATTTCGGGAGTGCGGTGCAGGTTGAGGGAGAGACCCAATTGTTTCCGAATGTAGGGAGTAGCATGGCCCAGCGCGGCGAGTGCTGCCTTATATTCCTCTTCTGTTCCGGCGATGGTGAAAAAGACCCGCAGACTCTTCAGATTGTCAGCCAGCCGCACATCCGTGACCGTTACTGGTGTCAAGCGTGGATCTTCCAGCTCATAACCAACAATCTGGATAATCTCCTCACGCAGGAGGTCCGCAACTCTTTCCGTCCGCCGCATCCAAACTAAGGATGAAGGATTAGGAGCTGATGGGGAGACAGGGAGACACGCTGACGCGGGGACTCCTCAGCTCCGCGTCTCCGTGTTCACCGTGTCTCCCTGTCATGGCTCATCCCTCATCCTTCATCCTTTCTACAGTTCCGTGGCCGCGACCTTTTCGACGATGTACGCTTCAATTTGATCGCCCACCTTCATGTCGTTGTAGTTCTCGAGACCGATACCGCACTCATAGCCATCGCGAACTTCGGAAACGTCTTCCTTAAACCGTCGCAAAGAAGCAATGTTGCCTTCCCAGGTGACTACCCCGTCACGAATCAGGCGCGCACGCGCGGTACGCCTGATGAGGCCGTTGACAACCATGCAGCCGGCCACGGCTCCGACCCGGGGCACGCGAAAGACTTCGCGCACGTCGGCTTTGCCGAGAATCTTTTCCTTCTCAATCTTATCGAGCATGCCGATCATGGCGGCCCGAATCTCTTCCTCAACCTTGTAGATAATTGAGTGCAGGCGAATGTCAACACTTTCCTGCTTGGCCAGATCTCCGGCGCGTGATTCAGGGCGCACATTAAAGCCGATGATCACAACCGCGGTGGACGCGGTGCCGGCCTGGGTGGCCGAAGCCAGCAAGACATCGGATTCGGTAATTGCCCCCACTCCGGAACGAATCACCTTAACTTTCACCGCATCAGTGGAAAGTTTTTGCAGTGTCGATTTCAAAACCTCGACCGACCCCTGCACGTCGGCCTTGATGACCACCAGCAGCTCCTTGACTTCGCTTTCGCCCAGGGCCTCGATACCTCGTTTCGTGGTTTGCAGCAGCGTGCTCTGCCGGTTGATTACCTGCCGGTGATGAGAAATTTGCTGGGCGCGGACGATGTCGGCGACCACCTGGAAAGTATCACCGGCAAGTGGAACCCCCTGCAGTCCGAGGATTTCGACGGGCGTGGCCGGCAACGCGGCTGTTACCGGAGCCCCGCGGTCATCAAACATTGCTCGCACTTTGCCGAAGATCTGGCCAACGATAAAAGGATCGCCAACGCGCAAGGTGCCCTGCTGGACCAGCGCAGTGGCTACCGGACCACGGCCCCGATCGAGTTTTGCTTCGAGCACCACCCCTGAAGCCAGGCGTGTAGGACTGGCTTTGAGATCAAGGATGTCGGAAGTCAGCAGGATCGTCTCCAGCAGCGTCTCGAGGTTCTCGCGCTTCTTGGCTGATACCTGCACCATTTCCGTTTCACCGCCCCAATCGACCGGGTTTAACCCGTGGCGGGCCAGTTCCTGCTTTACGCGTTCCGGATTGGCGTCAGGTTTATCAATCTTATTGATGGCCACCACGATGGGAACGTTAGCAGCGCGCGAGTGTTCGATTGCTTCGATTGTTTGCGGCATGACCCCGTCGTCGGCGGCGACTACCAGCACGACTACGTCTGTCGCTTTTGCCCCGCGGGCGCGCATCAGGGTGAAGGCTTCGTGGCCCGGCGTGTCCAGAAAAACGACGCGCCGAGTCTCGCCGGCATTATCCGGACTGGGGACCTGGACACTGTAAGCTCCGATGTGCTGTGTAATGCCGCCCGCTTCGCCGCCGGCGACATCGGTGGCGCGGATCGCATCGAGTAAAGACGTCTTGCCGTGATCGACGTGGCCCATGACTGTTACCACAGGGGCTCGCGGCAGTTCCACGTCGTCAGCGTCGGAAGCTACCAGTTCCTCGAACTCCTCTTCGGCAACCATTTCTTCGAAGTTAACGAAAGTCAATTCATAGCCGAAGCGTTTGGCCAGATCGATGGCGACGTCGTCATTGAGGGGCTGATTGATGGTCGCAAAGACGCCGCGCTGCAGGAGCAGGGTCACGATGTCCTTGGGTTTGATACCAAGCTTTTCGGCGAACTCTTTCACGGTCGATCCTTCGATGACCCGAACTGGTTTCAATTCGCCCGCGACGCCGGGGCTTTCGAGCCGGCCGGCTATGCGATCTTCCAGGGAAAGCGCCTTCGGCGGTGGAATGAAATCGCCTTTGTCAAAACGGCCGCCCTTCTCATTGCCCTTGCGACCGCCACGTGGCACTGCGCGACGCGAACGGCGCCGGCCACTGTCTGGTGGTGGAATGTAGGTCGTCTGCGGTGTCGCAGTCTCTCCCGGGGTGCCGCGATATTCAGTTCGACCCTGCGCGGTCCGTTCGCGACGCCGTTCATCGCGTTCGCGCGGAGTTGGAGTAGCCGCGGGTGTCGGGGGTGGCGGCGGCACTCGCTCACCGGGGCGTATGCCAGCATCAAGTGCGGCAGCTGTCGGGCGCATCACGCGTACCTGGCGCGATGGCACGAACGGCGCGGGCGCTGCTTCCGCCTGGCGAGCAGTCGCGGTGGCCGCTGGTTCCTGGACGTGATTTGTCTCCGTAGGGGTGTGTACGAGCGGCTCTGGCTCTTCAGCGATCTCACTCGGCGGTGCGACCGGCTGTTCGGCTCTGACCGCCGGTGTCAACTTCTTGATACGGGCGGCCGGCGCGGCGGGCCTGGCTGCGGGAGCGGGTGGTTCGATTTCCGGCGGAGCAATTTCTTCGTGGCTTACCGGCTGGGCTTCGGCCGCCTGCGGTTCGACGGGCTCTGCCACTGCAGCAGGAGCCTCTTCCTCAGCGACGGGCAGGGCAGCTCGCTTAACCACCTTGATGGTGCGCTTGGCGACGGCTTCCTTCTTCGGGAAGTACTTAATGCGGATTTTCTCCGCCAGTTCCTTGGAAACAGAGTTGGAAGGCACACTGACATCCACGCCCTCACGACGAATTTCTTCAATCAGTCGTTTGGTGTCGAGCTTGAGTTCCTTAGCGAGGTCGTAAATGCGAACTTTGGAAGCGGTCATGCACTCCTTCTGGGACGCTTTCCGGCGTCCTGACTCTTGCGAAAAGTGGTTAAGAACAATCTCGCTCTCAACCACTTTTTCGAGTGCAATCAGAAGTGCATCCCGATAGAAGGGGTTGAGCGCGAGCAGCGATACGTGCTGAGCGATCCAGCACGTCCGCCCAAACTAATTTGCCGCGTCAGGGGAAGCATCTTGCTTCTCGTCTTGGACATCGCCCCCGTCCCGTGCGGCATCTGCAACACTCTCGGGAGCTGGTTCTGCTTCAGCACTCGCGGCTCCTGAAGCACTTGCGTCGGCGCTGCTGTCGGTCGGTTCTGCGCCGAGTTCAGCCAGATTTTCGGCAACAGCGGCCTCGGTTGAGCTGATATCGGGAGACAGCGTGATTGTATCGGGCCGCAGATCTCTGCCCGCACCCTCCAGCACCAGCTCGTCCTCACCCATGGGCTCAATCTCCGTCAACGTGACCGGCTCGGCTGCGTGTTGGGCGAGCACTTCGTGGTCGTTTGCGAAAGGGACACCGTTTTCGACTGCTTCGTCATATCCGGCCGCCGTCATTTCATTCGAAGGCTGCACCTCACCTGCGTCGGCGGTTTCATCTGCTTCGACCGAGACGGCATGGATGTGTTCAGTCTCAGCTGTCAAAACTTCCGAGCCTTGCTCGACGGCTGTTTCCTCTTCAGCCTGCTGGCTCTTTTCACGAATGGCGATCACAGCCTTTGCCTGCGCCAGAATTACCTCGGCCTCATCCAGGCTCAGATCCAGAATCTCAACCAGATCATCCACTGAGGTATTCGCGAGGGTATCGATGTCATTGATATTGTGTTCTGCCAAAGCATCGGCCTGCTGTGCGGTGACCCCTTCAATGGCGGAAAGCGGCACGGCCTCGCCCGAGGCGATCAGAGCGCCCATCTGCTCCGTGACTTCGCGCTTGATCTCTTCTTCGCTGCGAATATCAATATTCCAGCCCACCAGCTTGGTGGCCAGTCGCACGTTCTGACCACGCTTGCCAATGGCCAGCGAAAGCTGGTCCTCATTGACGATTACTTCCATCTGGCGGTTCTCGATATCGGTAATACGAACCTGATTGACCTTGGCAGGCGAAAGCGCGTTGGCGGCAAATACCGAAGGCTCGTCCGACCATTCGATGATGTCTATCTTTTCCCCACGCAGTTCGCGAATAATGGCCTGCACACGCGAACCTTTCATACCCACGCAGGCGCCGACCGGATCCACGTCACGCTCGTTTGAAGTGACGGCGATCTTGGCGCGCTCTCCCGGCTCGCGAACACAGGACTTGATGACGACTGTGCCGTCATAAATCTCCGGGACTTCCATCTCAAACAGGCGCAACAGCAATTCGGGCGAGGTCCGGGAGACTTCGATTTGTGGCCCCTTGGATTCTTTGGAAACATTGTGGATGACGACGCGAATGCGCTCGCCCTGGTTCCATTGTTCGCCGCGCGACTGCTGAGAGCGCGGCAGGATGGCTTCAAGGTTGCCGAGATCGACGATGATGTTGCCGCGTTCAAAACGCTTCACATAGCCATTGACAAGGTCGCCCGTCTTATCGATGTATTGCTCGTAGACATTGTTGCGGACGGCATCCCGTACCTTTTGAAACAGGATCTGTTTCGCGGTTTGCGCGGCAATGCGTCCCAGTTCTTCCATTGGCAGGGGCAGCAGCAAGGCGTCCCCAAGCTCGACTTCGTCGCCGGCCAGCTCTCTTGCTTCTTCGATTGAAAGCTCGGTGGCCTCGTTAGTTACTTCTTCGACGACCACTTTGGAGGACGAAAGCTCGATGCCGGTTTCAGGGTTCCAGTCAACCTGGATGTCCTCGCCGGATTTGAACTGTTTTTTGGCAGCGGCGCGCACGGCCTCTTTCATCGCTTCAATGACGAGGTCGCGCTCAATGCCCTGTTCCTGGCAAAGGGCTTCAATGTTCTGTGCAATGGATGAACTCATTAGATTTCCGTTCGTTGGCTCGACGCTGCAATGCTGCGCGTCGTCATGAGCCTATTCAGTTGTAAAGCAGGCTGTTAACCTGCGTGTATCCGTCCCGGCAGGCCAGGTACGGAAGAGAAGTCCAGGTTGTCAAACAAGGCCAGCTCACTGGCTGACCTTCTTATCGCGCAACTCAGCGTCGTAGTCATATTCCAAATTGGCCTTCACTACTGCTTCCAATGGAATACTCACGTGTCCGCTGGTCCGGTCTTCAAACAGTAGATGTGGGCCGTCAACTCCCAGCAACCGCCCACGAAAATTTCGCTGTCCATTGACCGGGCCGTTGGTACGCAGCCTGGCCATGTTTCCCGCAAAGCGTTCGAAATCGGCTCGCTTGTACAGTCCTCGCTCCAGCCCCGGAGATGAAACTTCCAGGGTGTAGGCCGAATGGATGAAATCCTCGACGTCGAGAACCGTACCCAGATGCAGGCTGACCGCGGCGCAATCTGCGTGGGTCACACCGCCTGGCTTATCAATGAAAACGCGAACAATCGGCTTGTTTTCTGGTCCGGCCACTTCGCAGTGAACCAGTTCCAGTCCGTTGTCCCCGGCCGCTTGCTCGGCGATTGCCCGGACTCGCTCTTGAATCGGCTTGGAAGCCATAGCCCACCTCGGTTGCTTCAAAGCGGCACGTGGCGTGGGAGCAAATCCCGCAAATAACTGTCGTCCAAAAGAAAAAGTGGG
>Ga0209798_10002229_pt1 | contig 11422 bp, 8 predicted proteins | sample DOMMetBare3Fresh_FD_187475 | JGI IMG/M metagenome (GOLD analysis project Ga0209798, IMG submission 187475) | Wetland sediment microbial communities from St. Louis River estuary, USA, under dissolved organic matter induced mercury methylation -... | ecosystem: Environmental > Aquatic > Freshwater...
GTGCACGGCCGCGGGCTGTGCCAGTGTCAATACCTACCGCGTGCCACCGGTCGAGGTGGGCTCGCCGCCTCCGGTCATCGCGACCGCGCCCGCCGCGACGCCTGCGCAGAACAACGGCGCGATCTACCAGGCCGCGGCCTACCGACCGCTGTTCGAGGACCACCGCGCGCGCCTGCCCGGTGACACCCTGACGGTGACCATCGTCGAGAAGGTCAGTGCAAGCCAGAAGTCCACCTCGTCAGTCGACAAGAGCGGCACCTTGAGCGGCGGCGTCACCGCGCTGCCGATGATCAACCCCAAGGCACTGGCGCGCGCCGGCGTCGATGGCACCTCCGCCAATACGTTCGGCGGCAAGGGTGCCACCGAAAGCAGCAACGACTTCAGCGGCACGATCACCGTGCTGGTGACGGGCCTGCTGCCCAACGGACACCTGCTGATCCAGGGCGAGAAGCAGATCGGCGTGAACGCGAATGTCGACGTGCTGCGCTTCTCGGGCCAGGTCGATCCGCGCGCCATCCAGCCCGGCAACAGCGTGCCGTCGACCCAGATCGCCAACGTGCGGGTCGAACACCGCAGCCGTGGCCAGCAGGGCGACGCGCAAGTGATGGGCCTGTTGTCGCGCTTCTTCCTGAGCGTGATGCCCATATGAGCGATTACCTCGTCGAGCGCCTGTTGCGCGCCGCGATCTGGCTCACTGCGCTGGCGGCGAGCGCCGCGCTGTGGTGGCCGGCGCACGCTCAGGCATCCTCGCGCATCAAGGAAGTGGCCTCGGTGCAGGGCGTGCGCAGCAATGCGCTCGTCGGCTACGGCCTCGTGGTCGGCCTCGACGGCACCGGCGACCAGAGCCAGGGCGCGCCGTTCACCGCCCAGAGCCTGGCCGCGATGCTGCAGCAGATGGGCGTTGCGGTGCCGCCGGGCGTGCAGTTGCAGGCCAAGAACGTCGCTGCGGTGATGGTCACTGCGGCACTGCCGCCGTTCGCGCAACCAGGGCAGGCGATCGACGTCAACGTCTCGTCGATGGGCAATGCCAAGAGCCTGCGCGGCGGCATGCTGATCGCCACGCCCCTGAAGGGCGCCGACGGCCAGATCTATGCCATGGCGCAGGGCAGCCTGGTGGTCGGCGGCGCGGGTGCCTCGGCGGCGGGATCCAAGGTCACGATCAACCATCTGTCTGCCGGCCGCGTGCCGGGCGGCGCGACGGTCGAACGCAGCGTGCCCACGCCGTTGGCACAAGGTGAGTTCATCCAGCTCGACGTGACGAGTGCCGACTTCGCCACGGCACGTGAGGTGGCCCGTGCCATCAACGCATCCAAGGGCGAGGGCACCGCGTTTGCGCTCGACGGCCGGGTGGTTCGCGTGCGCGCGCCGCAGGACATGAACGCCCGCGTGGCGTTCCTTGCCGATGTGGAGAACCTGTCGCTCGACCTGGCCCGGCCGGCGGCGCGCATCGTCCTCAATGCGCGTACCGGCTCGGTCGTGATGAACGACGCGGTCACGCTCGCACCGTGCGCAGTCGCGCATGGCAGCCTGTCGGTGACCATCAGCGCGACCCCGGTGATCAGCCAGCCCAATGCGCTGGCCCAGGGCCAGACCGTGCAGGCCAGCAAGGCTGACATCGCGATCACGCAACAGGGCGGCGCGCTGGTCCAGATGCCCGCGGGCGCCAAGCTGGCCGACGTGGTCAAGGCGCTCAACGCGCTGGGCGCCACGCCGCAGGACCTGCTGGCGATCCTGCAGGCGATGAAGAGCGCCGGCGCGCTGCAAGCCGAGATTGAAGTGATCTGACGGCCATGAAAGTCGATCAACTTGCCAGCCTGCGCGGTATCGCCGCCAAGGACCCCAAGGCTGCGATCAGGGAAGCCGCCAAGCAGTTCGAATCGCTGTTCATGCAGGAGCTGATGAAGTCGATGCGCCAGGCGACGATGAGCTCGGGCCTGCTCGACAACGAGGGCACCAAGCTCGGCACCGAGATGATGGACACCGAGTTCGCCGGCAAGATGAGCGGGATGAAGGGCGGGCTCGCCGACGCGATCGCACGCCAGCTCGAGCGCCAGATGGGTCTCGCCACCGAGGCAGCGAAGGCCAGGCCCGAAGTCAATCGCGTTTCGCAGGGCACGCCGCTGCGCGCACCCACCAGCGCCGGCGAGTTCGTTGCCCGCCACACCGGGGCGGCGAACCAGGCCGAAGCCGCGACGGGCATTCCTGCGACCTTCATGGTGGCGCAGGCGGCGCACGAGACGGGCTGGGGCAGGAAGGAAATCCGGATGGCCGACGGGTCGAACAGCTTCAACCTGTTCGGCATCAAGGCCTCGGCCGACTGGAAGGGGCCAGTGGCACGCATCACGACGACCGAGGTGGTGGACGGCCAGGCGCGCAAGACGGTGCAGGCCTTTCGCGCCTATTCCAGCTACGAGGAATCGTTCGCCGATTACGCCCGCCTGATGAAGTCCAGCCCGCGCTACCGCGAGGTGGTGGCGAGTGCAGGTGACGCGCGACGCTTCGCGCAGGGCCTGCAAAGCGCCGGTTATGCGACCGACCCGGCCTATGCCGCCAAGCTCGGACGCGTCATCAACACCACCCTCAGACTGCAGAGGACGACATGAGCTCGGGCTCCCTTCTGTCCATCGGTACGCGGGCGCTGTTCGCCAACTACGCTGCGTTGCAGACGACCGGCCACAACATCGCCAATGCCAACGTCGAGGGGTACTCGCGCCAGCGTGTCGAGCTGGAGACTGCGGCGGGCCAGTACTCGGGCGCGGGGTTCTTCGGCAAGGGCGTGGACGTGGCGTCGGTCACGCGCGCGCACAACGAGTTCCTGACGCGCGAGGCGGCCGGCACGGCCAGCATCGCGGCGGCCGATGCCGCGCGACTCGAGCAGCTTTCGCGTCTGGAGGCCGCCTTTCCACCCGGCGAGGCGGGTCTGGGCCACGCGATGACCGAGTTCCTCAACTCGATGGTCGATCTGGCCAGCCATCCGGCCGATCTGGCCACACGTCAGGTCGTGTTGTCGCGCGCACAGGACATGAGCCTGCGCTATGCCACCGCGGGTGCACAACTCGACGAGCTGCAACGCGGCGTGACACAGGACTTGAAGGTTGCAGTGACCGAGGTCAACAGCCTGGCCGCGCGCATCGCGCAGGTCAACGAGCAGATCGCGCGCGCCACCGGTACCAGCCAGCCTCCGAACGACTTGCTCGACCAACGTGATCAGCTGATTGCCGAATTGAGCCGGCACCTGCAGGTGACGACCATCGCATCGGGCGACGGCACGCTGGGGGTGTTCATGGCCAGCGGCCAGAAGCTCGTCCTCGGGTCGGAGGCGACGACCTTGTCGCTGGTGCCCGACGAGTTCGATCCGATGAAGCAGTCGCTCGCGATCACCGAGGGTGGCCAGTCGCGCGTGCTGCCGTCATCGCTGATCGCCGGCGGCGACATCGCCGGGCTGCTGCGCTTCCAGAACGAAGACCTCGTGCGCGCGCGCAACGCGGTCGGTCGCCTGGCCGCCGCGGTGGCCTCGCGCGTCAACGAGCAACAGGCGCTCGGCCTCGATCTGCGCACGCCTGCCGGCGCAGGTGCGCCACTGCTCTCCTTCGGGGCGCCGCAAGCGCTTGCCGCGGCCAGCAACACCCGCAACGGCGCCGGCCAGTTCGTCGGCAATGTGCAGCTTGCGATCGCCGACGCGGCGCAGCTGCAGGCCAGCGACTACAGGCTGCAAGCCGATCCGGGCAATGCCGGCCAGTACCTCCTGACGCGCACCAGCGACGGCCTGGTGCGCAGCATCGCCACTGGCGCCACGGTCGACGGCCTGACGATCACCGTCAGCAACGCGGCCGCGGGCGACCGCTTCCTTCTGCAACCGGTGGCGCGAGCGGCGGTCGCGTTCGCGCGCGTGCTCGATGATCCCCGTGGCCTGGCTGCGGCGTCGCCGCTGCAGGCTGCTACCGGCGTGTCCAACGGCGGCACGGCCAGCATCGCATCGCTGGCGGTGGTGAGCGCAGCGGTCGATCCGAACCAGAGCGCCAACCTCACGTTCACGTCAGCCACCGGCGACTACGCCTGGGAGTTGCGCGACCGCGTCAGCAACGCGCTCCTGTCCAGCGGTACCAGTAACTGGCAGCCCGGCCAGCCGATCGCACTCAACGGGTTCGAGCTGCAACTGGCCGGCGTGCCTGCCAGCGGCGACACCTTCTCGGTGGTCAAGACGGCGTACCCGGCGTCGAGCAACGGCAACGCGCTGGCGCTGGCGGCGTTGCGCGACGCCACGTTCGTCGGCGGCGACACCGTCACCAACGCGTATGCCAGCGTGATGGCCGAGGTGGGCGTGACGGTGCAGGGCGCGCGCACTTCAGCCGACATCTCGCGGGCCATGGCCAGCGCGGCGCAGGAGCAGGCTGCGGCCGAAAGTGGCGTCAACCTCGACGAGGAGGCGGCGCGCCTGATCCAGTTCCAGCAGAGCTACCAGGCCGCGGCCAAGATCCTGCAGGTCGCGCAGTCGGTGTTCGACACGCTGCTCAATGCGACGGGTCGCTGAAGGAGCTTTCGATCATCATGCGCATCACCACCCGACAGACCTTCGACAGTGGCCTCGAGCGGCTGCAACAGCGCCAGCGCGAGCTGACCGAGATGCAGGAACAGCTCACCAGCGGCAAGCGTGTCAACAAGGCGAGCGACGATCCGGCAGCGGCCGCGCGCGCCGAGCGCGCGCTCGCCGCGGCGTCGCGCCAGGACGCGAACCAGCGCGCGCTCGATGCGAGTCGCAACACACTGAACCTGACCGAAGGTGCGCTCGGCGAGGCGGGCGAACTGTTGCAGCAGGCGCGCGAGGCATTGATCGCCGCGGGCAACGGCGCCTACGGCGACAACGAGCGCGCCGCCATCGCCGAGCGGCTGGCCGCCCTGCGCTCGCAGCTGCTGGCCACGGCCAACCTCAGCGACGGTGCGGGCGGCTACCTGTTCGCGGGACAAGGCTCGGCGCAGCCTCCGTTCGTCGATGGCACGACCGGTGTTGCGTTCCGCGGTGCGGCCGGCGAAAACCGTGCCGCCCTCGACGACGAGTTGCCGCAATCGACCGACGGCAGTGCAGCCTGGCTGCGCGCTGCCAGCGGCAACGGACTGTTCGAGACTCGCGTGCTGACCGCCAACGCCGGCGCAGCGCAAGCGTGGATCGATCCAGGCCGGGTGACCGATCCGCAAGCCTTCTTTGCCGCCACCTCGCCGCCCGCGGTGGCGGATCCGGCCAACCTCGACTACCGCATCACCTTCGCAGGCTCCGGTGCGGCAACCACGTTCACGGTGCAGAAGGACGGCGCTGCCACGGCCTTGACCGGCGTGCCCTATGTCAGCGGCCAGGCGATCGAGATCGACGGGATGGCCGTCACCGTCACGGGGTCGCCGCAGCCCGGCGAGGCGTTCGAACTGCGACTGGCTTCACCCACGCAATCGGTGTTTGCAACGCTCGATCGCGCGATCGCCGAGCTGAAGACGCCGCTGCGCAGCCAGGCTGCGACCGCGCAGACGGTGCAGCAGGCGCTGGCGGGCATCGACAATTCGACGGGTGCCCTGCAGTCGTTGCGCTCGCGCGTGGGCGAGACGCTCAATCGCGCCGACCTGGCGGAAGGCCGCATCGGTGCCGCCAAGCTGGCTGCCGAAGCGGAAAAGTCCAAAGCCGAGGATTTGGACATGGTGCAAGCCATATCGTCGTTCCAGAATCAGCAGTCCGGTTACGAAGCCGCTCTCAAGGCGTACGCGTCGGTGCAGCGACTCTCGCTGTTCCAGTACGTCAACAACTGACTCGCCGCCCCAGATGCAAGACCATCCGATCCTGGCCCAAGTGGTGTTCGGCTACTCACCGATGATCGACCGCGAGCGCGCGGTGACGGCCACGCGGCTGACGGTGTTTCCGGCCAAGCACGACTCCGCGCCCGACCCCGGTGCGCTGCTGGTCGCGCTGTCCGACGTCTGGCCCGAGGGCGCAGGCAAGGTGTCGCTGAACGTGGTCAGCGAGAACTTGCTGCACGACCTTATGCTGGCCAAGCCGAATTCCAACCTGATGATCGAGGTCCCGGCCTTCATGGCGGCGGATCTGGCGCACTCCGAGGCGATCGCCAGCCTCTATGCGCGCGGCAACACGCTGATGCTCAAGGGCCGCCCTCGCACCGAGCTGCCGCGTGAGCTGCTGCCCTGTTTCAAGCACTCGATCATCGATCTCGATGACGAACGTCGCAGTGACGCGCCACCGCCTCCGGGTGTGACGCGCCAGATCACGCACGTCCAGGCTGGTGTGCGCACGCTGGCCGAGCTCGAATCGAGTTTCCAGCGTGGCGCCGTGGCGGTGCTCGGCTGGCCGATCGACGATGTGCTCAAGCCCACCGGTCGGCAGCGCCAGCCGGACCTGACGGCGATCGTCGAGTTGATGCGCCGCATCGACAAGGAAGATCCGATCGACCGCCTCGAGGACGTGCTCAAGCTCGACCCGACGCTGGCCTTCAAGCTGCTGCGCTACATCAACTCGGCGGCCTTCGGCCTGCGTGTCGAGGTGGCCTCGTTCCGCCATGCGCTGATGCTGCTGGGCTATACGCGCCTGAAGCGCTGGCTCGCGCTGCTGCTGGCCTCGGCGAGCAAGGAGCGCGACATGAAGCCGGTCATGTTCGCCGCCCTGCGGCGCGGACTGCTGATGGAGGAACTGGCGCGTGCCAGTGCAGGCAGCGGCGACGAGCAGATGCGCAACGAGGCCTTCATCTGCGGTGTCTTCAGTCTGCTCGACCGCATGATGGACCAGCCGTTCGCGGAACTGCTCAAGTCGGTGCCGGTGCCGGACGGCGTGCGCCAGGCCCTGGTCGACGCGACCGGCCCTTACCAGCCTTTCCTCGAGTTGGTGCGTGCGGTCGAGAACGAGTCGATCTTCGACATCCGGGAGGCGGCCGAGACGCTGCTGCTGGGTGAGGCCGAGATCAACCGCGCCACGCTGCGCGCACTGGCGTCGGCGGCCCAGATCCAGTAGGGCGATGTTCGTGCTGTTTGCCACATCGGCGCAGGCGACGGACGTGCCTTCGGCGCACCTGTCGTCGTGACGGTGCGGCGCGCGTTACATTGCGCCTCCAGGCCCCGATTTGGCGATGAACGTTGCAGCTGCCCCCCTTCTGAGCCCGGCCGGCAATGACACCGCCGGCGCGGTGGGTGGCGGTGTGCTCGATCGCCACGCGCTGGACAAGCTGCGTGAACTCGACCCGGCCGGCAAAGGCGGCCTCGTGCAACGCGTGCTCGCGACCTACACGAGTTCGTTGGCGCGACTGCTGGAGCAGTTCGGTGGCGCGCGCGCGCGCGAGGATATGCGCGAACTGCGTCATGTCGCCCATACGTTGAAATCGTCTTCGGCCAGCGTCGGAGCGCTCGAATTGTCCGCCCTGTGCGCCGACGTCGAGCGCCGATTGCGCGACAGCCAGAGCGACGGACTCGAGCCTCAGCTCGACGCGATGGCACGCGAGGGCGCGCGAGTGCTCGCAGCCGTGCGCGCGACATTGCCGGTCTGATCGTGGACAGCACCTCGTCCTTCACCAGCCTGCGCGCAGACGACCAGCCGCGTGTGCTGCTGATCGACGACGACGAGGTCAACCTGATGCTCACGGCGATCGCGCTGCGCGAGCGCGGTTTCGAGGTGTTCGAAGCGACCAGCGGGGCGATTGCACTCGAGCAGGTCGAGCAGGTGGCGCCCGACATGGTGGTGCTCGATGCGCTGATGCCCGGCATGGACGGGTTTGCGACCTGCAGCGCACTGCGCGCCATGCCCGGCTTTGCGCAGTTGCCGGTGCTGATGCTGACCGGCCTGGACGACGATGCGTCGATCGAACGCGCCTACCGCGCCGGTGCCACGGACTTCTTCGTCAAGAGCACGCAATGGAGCCTGCTCGCGGGGCGCCTGCGCTACATGCTGCGCGCCTCGCGCACCCGCGTCGAGCTCGAGCGCAGCAAGTTCAAGCTCGCGCGCGCGCAGGACCTGGCGCGCATGGGCAGCTTCGACTGGAAGCGCGGCGACAACATGGGTCAACTCTGGTTGTCGCCGGAGGCGCTGCGCGTGCTCGGTCGCAACCCCGGCGACCATGTCGACGTGCGCGGCCTGATTCGCATGGTGGGCGCCTCGCAGCGGCGCGGTCTGATGAGCATGCTCACCGAGGTGGTGGCGCACAACGCGGTGCTGGCCACCGATGTCTCGGTGGCCCTTTTCGACGGCCGACAGCGCATCATCCACGTCGAGGCCGAAGCCGAGTTCGAGCATGGCCAGGGCGTTGGCTATACGGGAGTGTTCCAGGACGTCACCGATCGCCGCGTGGCCGAGGACCGCATCCGCCACCTCGCCAACTTCGACGCCTTGACCGGGCTGCCCAACCGGCGCCAGTTGATCTGGCGTACCGAGCGTGCGTTGGAGCATGCCCGGCGCCTGAATCACAACGCGGCGCTGTTGCTGATCGACCTGGACCGTTTCAAGAACGTCAATGACACGCTGGGCCATGCGGCCGGCGACGAGTTGCTGATGGAAGTCTCGCGTCGCCTGCGCAGTTGCGTGCGCCACAGCGAGCAGGTGCTGGAAGGCGCGCTCGAGGCGGCCGGTTCGCGTTCACACCGCACGCTCGAGGCGGTGGGGCGCCTGGGCGGCGACGAGTTCGTGGCATTGCTGCCCGAGGTCGGCGACGAAGCCGATGCCCAGCGCGTGGCCAACCGCATCCTCGACGCCCTGCGCACTCCGATTTCCGTAGCCGGTCAGGAGTGTTTCGTCACCGCCAGCGTGGGCATCGCCATGTTCCCGCGCGACGGCCTGAGCCTGGCCGACCTGATGCGCAACTCCGACGTGGCGATGTACGCCGCCAAGTCGGCCGGACGCAATGCGGCAGCCGCCTACAGCCCGCACCTGGGCGGACGCGGACGCGAAAAGATCGAGCTCGAGAGCCACCTGCACAAGGCCATCGAGCGCAACGAGCTGGTGCTGCACTACCAGCCCAAGATCGATGTGCGCGCGGCCAAGATGGTCGGCGTGGAGGCGTTGATGCGGTGGCAGCGCGGAAACGTCCTGGTGCCACCCGGCGACTTCATTCCATTGGCCGAGGAGACGGGCCTGATCGTTCCGCTGTCCGAGTGGGCGGTCAAGGAGGCGGCGCGCCAGGCCCGCATCTTTCAACAGAACTTCGGCTTTGCCGATTCGATCGCCGTCAATCTGCCGTCGCGCCTGTTCGAACGCAGCGACCTGGTGGAGAACATCCACCAGTCGGTGAGCGCCTACGGCGTGCCGCACAAGGCGATCCAGCTCGAGATCACCGAGAACAACCTGATGAAGGACCTGCACAACGTGTCGTTGTCCTTGCATCGCTTGAACGAGATCGGGGTCGAGATCTCGATCGACGACTTCGGTACCGGCTACTCGTCGCTCGCCTACCTGACCACGCTGCCGATCTCGGAGCTCAAGATCGACCGAAGTTTCGTGCGCGACCTGGGCATCACCCCGCAGAGCTCGGCGGTGGTCAGCGCGATCATCGCACTGGCGCGCTCGCTCGGCCTGCGCGTGATCGCCGAAGGGGTCGAGAACCTGCGCCAGATGGAAGTGCTGCACCGACTGGGATGCGGCGTGATGCAGGGCTTCCTGTTTTCCAAGCCCTTGCCACCGGACGACCTCGAGCAGTGGTTGCAGCAGACCGTGCTGCCGCGCAAGGCGCCTTGGATCGGCACGGTTTCCGATGCCGACACCACGCCACCGCGCGTGCTTGGCCGCGCATGAGCGCGGGGATGGATCAACGCGGCACCGTTTTACACCCTCCCGCGGGAACGCCCGCCGCCCCCGATGCAGCAGCGGCTGCCAGCCGCCCGCCGGCGCAGATCGCCAAGGCGACGCTGCTGCGGCTGGCACAGTCGCGGCTCGAGCCGACCCCGGAGAACTACGCCCGCGCCTGGATCGAAGCCGGCGGCCATGAACGTGCCGTCGATGCCGACGGACAGGCCTGGGCCAACTTGCTCGATCAGGTGGTGCACGGCCTCGAGCGCAGCAACAAGCACTGGACGCTGGCGCGCAAGAAGGACAGCCTGCAACGCGTGATCGACGGCAGCCGCAGCCATCCGCAGCGTCTGCGTGAGCGCCTGTCGCAGCTGATCACCAGTTGGGACCATGAAGGCTCGGACCCGGTGGTCGATCAAGGCGATGCAGGCAATGCACCGCCCGCGGCGCATTGCTCGAGTGAGTGGCCCGCGCTGGCCACCGAGTTGAACTTGACCGTGCGTGCCGCCCTGCCCGACGGCGATGCGCAGGCCGGCAACCTGTCGCGCACACTGGCCGAGCAGGGTGAGCGTTGGCAGCGCGAAGGCGCCCATGCAGGGCTGGCCCAGGAGGTGCAGGCGGCCTGCGCCGAGGCACGCCGGGTGTTTGCGTCACGGGATCATCTGGTCGATGAACTGGGCAAGCTGGTGCAGTCGCTGGCTTCGGGTCTGACCGAGTTGGCGGAGGACGAAAGCTGGGCCCGCGGTCAGGCCGACGCCGTACGCACGCGCCTGGAAGGCGAGGCGCTGACGGTGCGCGGGGTGCGTTCGGCGGTCGACCTGCTGACACAGACCAGGATTCAGCAGCAGCGACTGCGTGTCGAACGCGACCGCGCGCGTTCTGCGCTGAAGGCGCTGGTGGACAGCCTGTTGTCCGAGCTCAGCAGCCTGGGCGGCCAGACCGACCGCTTCAGCGAGGCACTGGTGCGCTCGACCGAGCAACTCGAGCAGGCCGACTCGCGCGAACAGATGAGCGCGGCGCTGCACGAGATGTTGATCGCCAGTCGCCATGTGCAGGCCGAAGTGGCCGGCGCCAGCGCGCGCATTGCGGCCAACCGGTCGCAGGCCGATGTGCTGACCGCGCGCGTGCAGGAACTCGAAGGCGAGTTGCGCCGCGTGTCCGATGAGGCATCCACCGACGCGCTCACGCAAGTGGCCAACCGGCGTGGCCTGATGCACGCCTTTGCGGTCGAGGCCGAGCGCCACGGGCGCGACGGAAAACCGTTGGCCGTGGGTCTGATCGACATCGACAATTTCAAGAAGCTCAACGACTCGCTCGGCCACGCCGCGGGTGACGAAGCGCTCAAGGCGCTCGCAGCACTGGTGCGCGACGCCTTGCGCCCGGTCGACCATGTGGCGCGCTTCGGCGGCGAGGAATTCGTGGTCCTGATGCCTGCCACCGCGCTCGACGAGGGCCGCGAGGTGCTCACGCGTGTGCAGCGCGGCATGAGCATGGGACTGTTCATGCACAAGGGGCGCGAGGTCTTCGTCACCTTCTCGGCCGGTGTCACGGCCTGGCGTGCCGGCGAGCCGCTCGACACCGCGCTCGAGCGTGCCGACGTCGCGCTGTACGAAGCCAAGTGCACCGGCAAGAACCGCACCTGCAGTAACTGATCACCCCCCCGCA
>Ga0209798_10002230_pt1 | contig 11420 bp, 9 predicted proteins | sample DOMMetBare3Fresh_FD_187475 | JGI IMG/M metagenome (GOLD analysis project Ga0209798, IMG submission 187475) | Wetland sediment microbial communities from St. Louis River estuary, USA, under dissolved organic matter induced mercury methylation -... | ecosystem: Environmental > Aquatic > Freshwater...
CACGAGACTGCGGAGTTTGGATCGGCCGAGGATTGCGGCTCCTCACCATGAGGCCGAGAGAGACCGCGAGTGTATCGAGATGACCGGAATCCGGTCTAATGTCTCTTCCGGGTCAAAACCGGTGAGGCTCAGAATGAGTACATCTCTTTCGGTCTACCCCAGAATGCGGCGCTCCGTGAGCTGACAAAAAGTCTGCGGCCTCCGGAGGGGAGCCCCGGAGGCCGCTGGTGACGCCGTTCGGTTCGCGCGCTGCGAACGGCGGGGAGCTCGGTCAGGCGTCAGGCCTGCGCCCGCGTGCCTTCCTGTGATTTCGCTTAGAACGGCAGCAGCACGTCGAGCACCTGCTGGCCGTAGCGCGGCTGCTGCACGTCGCTGATCTGGCCGCGGCCGCCATAGGCGATGCGCGCCTCCGCGATCTTGGTCGAGTCGATGGTGTTGTCGCTTTCGATGTCCTCCGGCCGCACGATGCCGGCGACCACCAGCTCGCGGATCTCGTAGTTGACCCGCACCTCCTGCTTGCCTTCGATCACCAGGTTACCGTTCGGCAGCACTTGCGTGACCACGCCGGCGACGTTGGTGGACAGCTCTTCCTTGCGGTCGATCGTGCCTTTGCCCTCGCTCGAGGCGGTCGAATCCGCGCTCAGGATCTTTCCGGGCAGCACCGCGGTCGCGGGGCTCTTGAGCAGCTTGCTGCCGAGGAAATCGGTGACGCCGGAATCCTCGCTGTTCTTGCGGCTCCTCTGCGTCTCGTTCTCGAGCGTGGCCTTGTCGGTGAACTTGACCTTGACGGTGAGAATGTCGCCGACCTGATGCGCGCGCTGGTCCTTGAAGAAGGCGCGCGAGCCGTTGCGCCAGAGCGAGTTGGGATTGTAGCTCGCCGGCTGCGGCGCCGGCATCGGCATCTGCACCGGCTTGTAGCCGGCGTGCGTGGTCGGATTGCTGATCTGCGAGAGCGGCGGCTGCTCGCCGACGCCGCGCAGCCGATCGAGCGACGAGCAGCCGGCGGCAAGCGCGGCAAGCGCGACCGCACCCACGACGCGCGACAGGAACGCCTTGATGTGGCTTCTGGGCGCCCGACTGGCGCTCCGTCCGTCCCCGCGAAAGTGGGAACCCGCTCGCGGAGAGTCCTCATGCTGTCGCTCTGGGTCCCCGCTTTCGCGGGGACGAGCGGAGGAGATGCAGCGGCTCGGCCCGATAGGAAGACGCAGTAGGCTTCGCTGCTCTTCAGACGACCTGGTTTGCTCTGTCATGACTCTCACTTGGCGCTTCAGCGCGTGTTGGAGGGCAGATTGGCGAGCCGCGGATTGGTGCCGACGCTGACCCGGCCGGGGCCGACGACGGTTGCCTGCAGCGTCTTCTTGGATTGCACGTTGAGCACGTTGATGAGGTCGCCCTGCGCGCCCGGCTCGAGCGCCTGGCCGCGAATGCTCACCACGATGCCTGGCACTTCGTAGCTGATGGTCACGGCCTCGTTGCGCGCCACCAGCTCCGGCTTGGCGAGATCGCTTTGGCGGATGAGCTGGCCCGCGCGCAGCGATCGTTTCGCCGCCAGGCCAAGCGCCTGCTCGACCTCGCGCACCGGGTTGGATGCGGCCTCGCTCTTCGGGCGGCGCGCCGGCACGAGATCGCCTGCGCGGATCACTTCGCCTTGCGCCAGGTTGCGGACCGGCACCAGCGCCTCGAAGGTTTCGCCGATCGCTCCCGTGAAGCGCAGCGGCAGCTTGCGAGCGACCATGCTGCCCGGCAGCTCGAACGATATGTCAAAGCGGCTGCTGCGTGGATCGTAGCCGAGCCGGGCAATCCGAAGCTCGGCGGTGATGGCCGCCTCGACCTGCAACGGTCGAATGTCGTTGTCGAACGTGACCGTGAGGTTGGCGGCGTCGGGAAGGCCGGACTGGCCGGCGAGCGCGCGCAGGACGCGGGCCTCGATGTCCTTCGCGGTAATCTGCCGGCTTGCCCGCGTGACCACGATCTCGGCGAGGCCACGGGTATCGAGCCCGAGCACCCGGTGCGGCAGCACGGCGTCGATCACGCGGCTCGCCGGCACCGTTCCGGTCTGGCCGATATCGGGCGCGCGGAAGATCGCCACCTCGGCGGCGTCGCCCGCGTTGTCGACGAGATCGCCGATGCGGACGATGTCGCCCATCACGGTGGCTTCGGCCTTGAGCGTCGGCCGCGAGTTGATGTTGGCGAGCGCCTCCGGCGCGGGCGTCGTGACGGCCACGATCTTGATCGGCTCGCCGCCGAACCGGTCGGCAAACTGCGGGCTGGCTGGCCGCGGCGCGAGCTCGGCGGCCCTGCTTGTGGGGACAAGCGTGAGCGTGATCAGGGCGGTGAGCGTGACGAGTCCGATCATCTGGCGGATCATGGCGCTGCTCCTCATCGGATCATGTTGGAGGTCGCCGACAGCATCTGGTCGGTCGCGGTGATGACCTTGGCGTTCATCTCGTAGGCGCGCTGCGCGGCGATCAGGTCGGAGATCTCCGTCACGGCTTCGACGTTGGCCTGCTCCAGGTTGGCTTGCAGCAGGTCGCCATAGCTGTCGGTGTTGGGCGTGCCGTCCTGCGGCGTGCCGGAAGCCGGCGTCTCGGTGAACAGGTTGTCGCCGATCGACAGCAGCCCGGCCTTGTTGACAAAGCGAGTGAGCGTGAGCTGGCCGAGCACGGTCGGCGTCGTCGAACCGGAAACGGTTGCCGACACCTGGCCCTGGGCGTTGATGGTGACCGCCGTCGCGTTGGTCGGGATGGTGATGCCGGGCTGCACCAGATTGCCCTTGGGCGTGACGATACGGCCCTGCGCGTCCATCTCGAAGGAGCCGTCGCGGGTGTAGGCAAAGCTGCCGTCCGGCATCTGGATTTTGAAGAAGCCGTCGCCGCGGATGGCGACGTCGAGGTCCTTGCCCGTCGGCATGACGGTGCCTTGGGTCATGACCCGCGGCGTGCCGGCGGTGCGCACGCCGCCGCCCAGATCGATACCGACCGGCAGGATGTTGCCCTGCGTCGAGGTTTGCGTGCCGATGCGGCTGACGTGCTCGTAGATCAGGTCCTGGAATTCGGCGCGCTGGCGCTTGTAGCCGGTCGTGCGCATGTTGGCGATGTTGTTGGAGATCACCTGGACGTTGAGTTCCTGGGCGATCATTCCGGTGGCTGCGGTGTGGAGCGCGCGCATGATTTTTTGCCTCTGGGGCCTAGGCCGGGATTTCGGCAAGCTTCTCGACGGCGCTGCGCCGCAGGTCGCTGAACTGCTGCAGCATGGTGGCGATCTGCGTATAGGTTCGCGTGACCTCGACCATGCGCGCCATCTCGATCACCGAGTGCACGTTCGATTGCTCGATCGATCCTTGCGTCACCTTCGATGTGCTTGATCCATCCTGCGGCGCCACGCCTGCCGGCGCGGCAAACAGGCTCGATCCGTCCTTTTGCAGCTGCTGGACATTGTCGAAGCGCACCAGGCGCAGCTTGCCGCGCGCCGAATCGTTTTTTGAATTGCTGCCTTCGCGGGCTGTGATGGTGCCATCCGGGTTGATCGAGATGCCGTTGTCGGTCGACTGAAACTGGATCGGGCCGCCGTCGCCGACCACCCGGTCGCCGGTGCTGGTGACGAGCTCGCCCTGGGCGTTGATCTGGAAGGCACCGTTGCGGGTGTAGCGCTCGCCGCGCGCGGTCTGTACCACGAAGAAAGCGTTGCCATCGATGGCGACGTCGAGCGGATTGCCGGTCGGGCGGGTCGGACCTGCGCTGAAATTGCGCCAGGTGGCGCGGTCCTGCACGTAGCTCACGCGCCGGTCGGCGCCCTGGAAGCCGGCGCCCTGGGCGGCCGGCATGATGAATTCCTCGAAGACAGAGCCATCGGCCTTGTAGCCGGTGGTGTTCATGTTGGCGACGTTGTTGGCGACGACGTCGAGCTCGCGCTGGAGCGCGATCTGCCGCGATAGTCCGATCAGGAGAGTATTCTCCATCGGCAAGTCTCCCCATGCCCGGGCAGGTCCGAGCGCTGCGGCGCGGGCGCCCCGCTCCCGTGGGGCACCGTCGTCCGCGTGGTCCGGGCTCTCCCAAGCGCCGGCTCACCGATTGCTCTGCAGGGCGCGTGCCAACATGGAAAGTCGTGTGAGGACAGATAGTTAGGAATATCCATCCGGTCGGTCGGTCGGCAAATTCAGTGCTTTGAAACCATCGACCCGGCAAAACTTTCCTGGTTCCCCTCGCTTTGAAAGATTTCGTTAACCATCGGAACCCTAGGGTACCGGCAAGGGGTAGGTGCCGATGCGGAGATGAGGCTTCACCGCCGGCGCAATCGCAGGGACGAGGCATCGACTATGGCAGCCAAGGCGAAAAACGCGGACGCAGACGAAGAAGAAGGCGAAGCAGCCGGCGACACGGAATCCACCGATGGAGCAAAACCGAAAGGTCGATTTTCGCTCAAGCTGATCCTGATCATTGTGGGGGCCGTGGCCGTGCTCGGGGGCGGCGGCACTGGCGCCTACCTGATGTTCGGCGGCCACAAGGAAGAGAAGGCCGCGGTCGCGGTCGTGAAGCCGCCCGCCTTTTTCGACGTGCCCGAAGTGCTGGTCAATCTTGTCTCGCCCTCGGGCGATCGCACGCAATATCTCAAGGTCAAGATCGTGCTGGAGCTGCCCGACAGTTCCATGCAGCCACAAGTCCAAACCACGATGCCGCGCGTGATGGATGCGTTCCAGACCTATCTGCGCGAGCTGCGGCCGAGCGATCTCGAGGGGTCCGCGGGGCTCTACCGTCTCAAGGAGGAGCTGACGCGGCGGGTCAACCTGGCGATCGCGCCAAGTCGCATCAACGCCGTGCTGTTCAAAGAAATCGTCGTGCAGTAGCCGCAGCGTCCTCACAGGCTCATACCAGAACGGCCACCTTCGATGGCGAACGGCAAGGACCAAGTCGACCAGAATGCCTTGGCTGCCGAATGGGGGCTCAGCCTTGATGCCGGTGGCGCCAAGACCGAGGCTGCCGAGGGTGCGGGCGAGGGGCAGGAGGCCGCCGCCCAGCAATGGGCGGCCGCTGTGGACGAGGGGCCGGGCTTCGGCGCCGGCAGCAAGAGCGGCGCCGAGCGCGTCTTGTCCCAAGACGAGATTGACGGCCTGCTCGGCTTCAGCGTCGCCGACGTCGCGCCCAACGACAATTCCGGCATCCGCTCGATCATCGACTCGGCGATGGTCTCCTACGAGCGCCTGCCGATGCTGGAGATCGTCTTCGACCGGCTGGTCCGGTTGATGACGACATCGCTGCGCAATTTCACCTCCGACAACGTCGAAGTCTCGCTCGATCGCATCACCTCGGTGCGCTTCGGCGACTATCTCAACTCGATTCCGCTGCCGGCCATTCTGGCGGTGTTCAAGGCGGAGGAGTGGGACAATTTCGGCATTGTCACCGTCAACTCGAGCCTGATCTATTCGATCATCGACGTGCTGCTTGGCGGCCGTCGCGGACAGACCACGATCCGGGTCGAGGGCCGGCCTTACACCACGATCGAGTCCAACCTCGTCAAGCGCATGATCGAAGTCGTGCTGGCGGACGCGGAGCTTGCCTTCAAGCCGCTGTCGCCGGTCCGGTTCAACATCGATCGTCTTGAAACCAATCCGCGCTTCGCCGCCATTTCGCGGCCGGCGAATGCCGCCATCCTGGTGCGTCTGCGCATCGACATGGAGGATCGCGGCGGCAACGTCGAGCTGCTGCTTCCCTACGCGACCATCGAGCCCATCCGCGACGTGCTGTTGCAGATGTTCATGGGCGAGAAATTCGGCCGCGACCCGATCTGGGAAGGGCATCTCGCGACCGAGATCGGCCAGGCCGAGATCGCGGTCGACGCCGTGCTCTACGAGGCCAAATTGCCGCTGCGGCAGCTGATGCGGCTCGATGTTGGCGACACGCTTCCGCTCGAGATTCGGCCGGACGCGCTGGTCACCGTGCGCTGCGGCGATGTCACCCTGACGGAAGGCCGCATGGGTCGCGTGGGTGACCGGGTTGCGGTGCGCGTTGCCAAGCCGCTGCGCAAGCCCAGGACCACGCTCGCCATGTTTGAAGGGACGGATGGATCGAGCAAGCCAATGGAGGGGTCGTGAGCTACGGATTTGGACTCATCATCGAGGGGCTGGTCGCGATCCTGCTGCTGGTCACGATCGGCTATTGCGTGATCCTCAACAACCGGCTCAAGCGGCTCAAAGCCGACGAGCGAGCGCTGAAGGCGACCATTGCGGAGCTGATCACCGCGACCGAGATTGCCGAACGGGCCGTGGCCGGGCTCAAGACCACCGCTCGCGAATGCGAGAGCACGCTCGGGGAGCGCCTGGCGGCGGCGGAGCACTGCTGCGCCGAGCTCAACCGCCAGGTGAAGGCAGGTGATGTCGTCATTGATCGGCTTGCGCGCGTGGTCGTCGCGTCGCGCAAGCTCGACGAGGTGCAGTCGGCCGCTGCTGCGGCGCCGGTCGCGCCCGTGCCGGCGGCACAAAAGCCCGCCTCCGCTGCCGTGGCGCCCGATCCGAAGGCGATGGCCGCGGCCGCCCGTTCGCTGGCAGACCGCCTGCGTGAGCGCATGGGCGCGCTAGCTGCATGATCCGCCGGCTGCGCGACATCAGGCTGATTCCGATCGTGCTGATCGCGATCATAGCCTTGTTCGCGCTCAAGGCATTCGGTCTGATCTTCGACGGCGGCTACACCCTCAATGAATCGATGTTTCGCAACGCCGGCGACGTGACCGGCTCGGTCGGGGCGCAAAACCGTGCTGAAGCGCCGTCGACGGCACGGCCCAAAGCGCCTCCGCAGCAGCGCCCCCAGCAGTCCTGGGCCCAGCAGATGTTCAACTACCCCGACGTCACCGGCTCGGCTGCGCCCAGCAAATCTACGCCGCCCGAACCGGCTGCCAAGAGCAGCCGGCCGGCGTCCAAGGCGGCAGATCCGCCTGCGGCCACGGCGCAACCCGAGCGGCCGGTGTCGCCCGCCGAGCGCGCCATTCTCGAGCGTCTGTCGGAGCGCCGCAGCGAGCTTGAGGCGCGCGCGCGCGATCTCGACATGCGCGAGAGCCTCTTGAAGGCCGCCGAGAAGCAGCTCGAAGCCCGTATCGGCGAGCTCAGGGAGCTTGAGTCCCGCGTCAACACTGCCGTGCAGAACAAGGCGGACGGCGAGGCCTCACGCCTCAAGAACCTGGTCACCATGTACGACAACATGAAGGCGAAGGACGCCGCCAAGATCTTCGACCGCCTCGACATGCGGGTCCTGATCGAGGTCGCGAGCCAGATCAACCCGCGTCGCATGTCCGACATCATGGCGCAGATGACGCCCGAGGCGGCCGAGCGGCTGACCATCGAGCTTGCGCTGCGCGCCAAGGAGAAGGCCCCGGGGACCGAGCTGCCCAAGATCGAAAGCCGGCCGGCGACCAATTGAGCCTGCCGGCGGCCGCTCTTGCCGCGTTTCGGCACTTGAATTCGCGCTGTGCGGCCCACGGTTAAGGCTGCATTAAATGCCCCTATCCTAGACTCCGCTACCACGTGAGCCGGTGCAGCCTGTGCGCCCGGCCGGTCAGCATGAGTGTGAGTCTGCGTGTTCAACGAGTTGTCCAGGTTTCTGCGTCTCGGCCGGCACGTCGTGTTCCGTGTTCTGCTGCTCGCGGTCATCGCGATGGCGGTCGTCGCGCCGCCGCGCCCGGCGGCGGGCCAAGGGGCCCAGGCGGTCCAGGCCGTCAAGGGCGAGATCAGCGTCGCCGTCGAGAACGGCTTCGCCCGCTTTGTGCTGCTGTTCCCCGAGGAGGTGGAGACGAAGGCCCGCGTCGCCAACAACATCCTCACCATCAGCTTTGAGAAGCCGGTCGACATCGCGGTCGACCGCATCAGCGCCAACTCTGGAGGCTATGTGTCTGCGGCGCGCCGCGACCCGGACAAGAAGGCCATCCGGTTCGCGCTGGCGCGCAAGGTGACGATGAACTCGATCGCGGCGGCCGAGCGGGTGTTCGTCGACCTCATGCCCGAGGGCTGGACCGGCATGCCGCCTGGCTTGCCGCGCGACGTGATCGAGGATCTTGCCCGCCGGGCGCGTGAAGCCGAGAAGAAAAGCCGGCAGCAGCGCGCGCTTGCGCGCCAGACCCCGAGCGCGCCGGTGCGGGTGCGCGTGGCCATGCAGCCGACCTTTACCCGTTACATCTTCGAGTTTCAGGAGCTGACCGCCATCACCGCCGACAACGCCAAGGACAAGCTGACGCTGACCTTCGACGGGGCGTTCAAGTTCGATCTGGCGGATGCTGTCGCGGCGCTGCCGCCGATGATCAGCTCGATTGACAGCGAGCTCGACCGCGAAACCGCGATCGTGCGGTTTGGTTTTGTCAGCAAGGTCGATGTGCGCACCTTTCGCGAGGACAACAGCTACGTTCTCGATGTGAGCGCGGCCGACGCCAAGCCGGAGGCGCGCGACGGGACGGGGCGCCCTGACGAGTTGTCGGCGCTTGCGGCCGAATTGGCGATCCGGGCAAGCCGGCCGACGGATGACGCCGAGCCGCCGCAAACCCTGCCCGCAACCCAGGCGCCCGACAACCGGCGCCCGGTGCCGGGTACGCCGCAGCCGTCCCGGCCGGCCTCCGCTCCACCTGCGGCTTCGCCGCCCGCCACGTCGCCGCCCGCCGCGCCCCCTCCTTCAAGGTCCGGTGAGCGCCCCGTCGCTCCCGAGGCGCAACAGCCGGTCCGCACGCCCGCGTCGCCGAGCGTGGCGGCGGCAGGAGAGGCCGAGGTCGAGCGGCCGGCCCCGCCCGCTCCGGTCGCGCGTCCTGCCCCAACGCCCATTCCGAACGAAGCGACCCCGGCAAGGACGCGGGCCGCGCCGGTCGCCCAGGAGCCGGTCGGTGGAACCGTCGCCCGCATCAAACGCAGCGGCGACAATGTGACGTTCGAATTTCCCTTCTCGGGAGCCACTCCTGCCGCCGTCTTTCGGCGCGGCGACACGCTCTGGCTTGTGTTCGGCAGCGATGATGTCATCTCGACAGCCGCGATCGAGGGCGAAGTCGGCCGCAGCATCAAGGGCGTGATCAGGACGCGCGCGCGCGACGCAGAGCTCGTGCGCATCAAGCTCGAACGGCCCATGCTGGTGAGCGCCCACACCGAGGGCCCCGCCTGGAATATCACGCTCGGTCCGGAGGTGGTCGAGCCGACGCGGCCGCTTGGGCTGAACCGCAGCATCGTGGGTGCGTCACGCTCGAGCGTCAGTGTGCTCCTGGAGGATCCGCGTGATCTGTACCGCATCGAGGATCCGGATGCCGGCGATACGCTGTTCATTGCCACCGCGCTCGGGCCGGCACGCGGCTTCCTGAAGGCGCAGGATTTCGTCGAATTCCGCGTCCTGTCCTCGACCCACGGGGTGGTCATCCAACCCTTGGCGGATGATCTCAACGCCGAGCTTGGCTCCGACAAGATCATTGTCTCGCGGCCGACCGGGCTCACGCTGTCGGCTTCGGGACAGGGCAACACTACGCGCGGCGGTCCGACGTTCCAGCGTCAGGTGCTGGACACCCAGACCTGGGGATTTGATCGGCAGGCCGCATTCGCCGATCGGAATTCGCAGCTGCTGCATGCCGCCGCCGATGCCCCGGAGGCGAAGCGGCTCTTGGCGCGCACCGACCTCGCTCGCTTCTATCTTGCCCGCGACATGATCCATGAGGCGAAAGCGGTTCTCGACGTCGCGCTCGCGGATCAGCCGCCAACGGCGGAGAATCCGTCGGCGGTGGTGCTGCGCGCCGTCTGCAACATCATGATCGGACGCGCCGACATGGGTCTCAAGGACCTGGCCAATCCGTTCGTCGGCAACCAGCACGACGCGCCGCTGTGGCGGGCCTTGGCCTATGCCAAGCTCGGCAAATGGGCGGAAGCGCGCGAAGGCTTCCGCAGCGTGGAAATGACGATCGGGACGCTCCCGCTCGAGCTGCAGCGCAACGTCATGAAGGACATGATCCGCGCCTCGGTTGAGGTCGGCGACATCACCGGCGCCACGGCCCAGCTCAATGAATTCGAGGCGATCGGCATCCCGCGCGAGATCGAGGCGGCGATGGCGCTCTTGACGGGCCGCATCAATGAAGGGCTCGGTCGCGTGGAGGATGCGCGCCGTTCCTACCAGGCTGCGGCAGAATCGCAGGACCGCGGCGCCGCGGCGCAGGCGCGGCTGCGTGAAATCGTGCTGCGTCAGTCGATCAACGACGTCCAGCGCGGCGACGCCATCACCGAGCTCGAAACGCTGGCGGCAACCTGGCGCGGCGACGCGACGGAGATCGAAGCGCTGCAGATGCTCGGCCGCGCGTACACGGAGGAGGGCCGGTACCGCGACGCGTTTCAGATCATGCGCACCGCCATATCGGTGCATCCGGCCTCCGAGATGACGCGCCGCATCCAGGAAGAGGCGGCCACCACCTTCGACAGCCTGTTCCTGGCCGGGAAGGGTGATACGCTGCCGACGATCGATGCGCTGGCGATGTTCTACGATTTTCGCGATCTCACGCCGATCGGCCGGCGTGGGGATGAGATGATCAGGCGGCTCGCCGACCGGCTGGTATCGGTTGATCTGCTGCAACAGGCGACCGATCTCCTCAAGCACCAGGTTGACAACCGGCTGCAGGGTGCCGCGCGCGCGCAGGTGGCAGCCCGCCTCGCGGCGATCTATCTCATGGATCGCAAGCCCGACCGGGCGCTGGCGGCGCTGCGCGCGTCGCGATCGTCCGAGCTCAGTAACGAGCTGCGCAATCAGCGTCTGATGCTGGAGGCGCGTGCCTTGTCGGAGAGCGGCCGACACGATGTCGCCATTGAAGTGGTGGCCAACATTCCAGGTCCCGAGGCGATCCGCCTGCGCGCCGACATCCACTGGGCGGCCAAGCGCTGGGCCCTGGCGGCCGAGCAGATCGAGCTCTTCCATGGCGAGCGTTGGCGCGAGTTTGAGCCGCTCGACGACAAGGAGCGTCTCGACATCCTGCGCGCGGCTGTCGGCTATTCGCTCGGCGATGACGCGATTGGCCTGACGCGGTTTCGCGAGAAATACGCGGCCAAGATGGGTGATGGACCCGACCGGCGCGCGTTCGATGTGGTGACGGCGCCCGCCGGCGCCTCCGAAAGCGAGTTCGGCGATGTTGCGCGCGCGGTCCGCGCGGCCGATACGCTGGAAAACTTCCTGCGCGATCTGCGCGCACGCTATCCCGACCTCGGCACGCTGCCGGCATCGCGTCAGCGCGCGCCGGCCAACGACCGGACCGCGCAGGCGCGCTAAAGCCGATTCCGATCAAATTGATGCACTCGCAGTCCCTCTCGGCCCTCATGGTGAGGAGCCGCAATTCTCATCTACCCGAATTCAGCGGCCTCGTGCGCGGCGTCTCGAACACGCAAGTCGGGCTTGCCCGACTTGCGCACATTAACTGCTGATCTCGGGTAAACCCGA
>Ga0209798_10002232_pt1 | contig 11409 bp, 22 predicted proteins | sample DOMMetBare3Fresh_FD_187475 | JGI IMG/M metagenome (GOLD analysis project Ga0209798, IMG submission 187475) | Wetland sediment microbial communities from St. Louis River estuary, USA, under dissolved organic matter induced mercury methylation -... | ecosystem: Environmental > Aquatic >...
GGTCGAGCATTGGTGCTCGAGATCGTCGTGCGATCGATGTTCGGTGAGGGCCTCGCCGCCCGATCGACCGAGATCGGAGAGCTGTTCGAGCGACCGCAGGCCTATCTGGAATCACCCGCGATCCGCCAGTTCCCGCACCCGTTCCCGGCAACGGCACGATCCAGGGTGCTGGCTGATCGCCGGGCCCTCGATGCGATCATCGACAGCCAGATCTCGACACTGCGTGCTCAGCGATCGACGGACCCGCTCGACGTGCTGGCCGCGCTCGTGGCCGACGGCACGCTCAGCGACGGCGAGATCCGCGACCAAGTCGTCAGCCTCATCGGCGCGGGCTACGACACGACATCGGCGTCGCTGTCGTGGATGTTCTGGCGCATCTCGCACAAACCGGGACTGTGGCTGCGCCTCCGCAACGAGGCAGACGACGTGTTCGGACCCCTCGGGCGTGTCCCAGTCGCCGATGCGCACACTCTCGCCCGGCTCGACCTCGCCAACCGGGTGATGCGCGAGACGACCCGCGCCAGGTAGTCCTGGGTCGGGCGGCCGGGCCGGATGCCGGGAATGAATCCGCCGTTCTTCCGGAGCTGCTCCGCGGTCTCGTCCGGCTTGAACGTGAACGCCGTGTAGAAGTAGGTGAAGCCGATCGTGAGGAGGAAATACATGAGCGCGTACTGGGGCGTCGTCGAGGAGAGGAAGTTGGCGATCCCCGTCGCGACGTTCGCCACCCCTTCCACCGTCGAGTACGAGAAGTACAGGGCGAGCTGGGCCGGGAACTGGAGGATCGAGATGGCGAAGATGATCGGGATCACGCCGGCCAGGTTGACCCGGAGCGGGAGGAACGTCTGGCCGCCCTGGTACATCCGACGTCCGCGCACGCGGCTGGCGTACTGGATGGGGATCCGCCGCTGGCCTTCCTGGATGTAGATGATCACCCCGACGGCCACGATCGCCATGACCGCGAAGAGGACGATGTCGCGCAGGGACTGGCCGCCCGTGAGGAGCGAGGCCGCCGCCGACGGGGCCCGGCTCACGATGCCGGCGAAGATGATGAAGCTGATGCCGTTGCCGATCCCCTTCTCGGTGATCAGCTCGCCGAGCCACATCAGGATGACGGCGCCGGCGACCATCGTGACCATCTGGACCCACGACATCGCGTTGCCGAGGCCGAAGCCGCCGACGATGATCCCGTCCGCGTTCAGCGCGGAGAGGATGCCGAAGGCCTGGAGGAACGCCATCGGGACCGTCAGGTAGCGCGTGTACTGGTTCAGCCGCTGGCGTCCGTACTCACCCTCGCGACTCAGCGCCTGGAGCGAGGGGATGACCCCCTGCATCAGCTGCATGATGATCGAGGCGTTGATGTACGGGTTCATCGTCAGCCCGACGATGGACAGCGACGAGAGGCCGCCACCCGCGAAGAGGTCGAGGATGCCGAAGGCGGTGTTCTGCTCGAAGAATGCTGCGAGCTGCTCGCGATCAACGCCGGGCAGGGGCACCTGGGCGAGGAGCCGGTAGACGAGCAGGATCCCGAGGACGAACAGGATCCGGCGCCGGATGTCGGGCGCGCGGAATGCGTTCAGCAGCGATTCGAACACGGTCAGGCGTCCGTGGTCGGGTCGGCGGCGTCCTCGACGGTCTCAGCCGTCGGCTCGTCTTCGGGGACCGACTCGGCCGCTGCGGGGGCCTCCCCCTCGGTCGCCGCCGTCGACGGGGCAGCATGCACGCCGGGCTCGAGCTCGAGCCCGATGGCGGACAGGCGTCCGGTCGGGATCTCGAGGAGCGAGACGCTCCCGCCCGCGGCCTCGATCTTCGCCCGGGCCGTCGAGCTGACGGCGTCCGTGACGATGAAGAGGGCCGTCGACAGGTCCCCGTTCCCGAGCACCTTCATCGGCTTGTTGAGCGACCGCACGAGGCCGGCGGCCCGGAGGATCTCCTGGTTGACGGTGATCGGGGCCGGCTTGGCGGCCTTGGTCTTCCTGGCCCCGGGGAGCTCGCCGCTCTCGAGCACGCCCATCTCGACCAGGCGCTCGATCGCGCCGACGTTGACGATCTCGTACTCGATCTTGAACGGGTTCTTGAACCCGCGAAGCTTCGGGATCCGCTGATGGAGCGGCGTCTGGCCGCCCTCGAACCAGGCCGGGATCGAGCCGCCCGCTCGGGCCTTCTGGCCCTTCGTCCCGCGTCCCGCGGTCTTTCCCTGGCCCGCCGCGATGCCGCGGCCGACCCGGGTCTTCTTCTTGTGGGACCCCGGCGCGGGCCGGAGATCGTGGAGCTTCATGCCTTCTCCTCGACGGCGGCGCCCTTGACTTTCGCCTTGGCGGTGACGCGCTCTACACCGGCCGCGGGAATCTCCTCGACCGTGACGAGGAACCGGACCTGGCGGACCATCCCGCGCGTCGCGTCGTTGTCGACGACCTCGACCGTGCTGCCGATGCCGTTCAGCCCGAGGGCCTTGATCGTGGCCCGGTTGCGGGCGATGTGGCTGATCGTGCTCTTGACCTGGGTGACCTTGAGCTTACCGGGCACCGCTGGCCTCCCCCGCCGCCGGCTGGCCCGCGATCCGGCTCCGAAGCGTGACGCCACGGCGCGCGGACAGCTCCTCGGCCGAGTGCAGCTCACGGAGCGCCTCGAGGGTCGCCCGCGTGACGTTGACCGGGTTCGTCGATCCGTGCACCTTCGTGAGGATGTCGCGGATTCCGGCGGACTCCACCACGGCGCGCACGGACCCGCCGGCGATGACGCCGGTGCCCTGCGAGGCCGGCTTCAGGAGGACGCTGCTCGCCGCGAACTCCTTCTTGACCTCGTGCGGAATGGTGGTGCCGACCATCGGGATCCGGATGAGGTGCTTCTTCGCGTCCTCGACGCCCTTCCGGATGGCTTCCGGGACCTCGCCCGCCTTCCCGAGCCCGACGCCGACGTGGCCCGCGCCGTCGCCGACGACGATGACCGCGCTGAAGCTGAAGCGGCGGCCGCCCTTGACGACCTTTGCGACGCGGTTGATCTGGACGACGCGCTCCTCGAGCGCGAGCTTGTTCGGGTCGATACGTGCCACGTCAGCTCCTTAGAAGTCGAGTCCGGCCTCGCGGGCCGCATCCGCGAGCGATTTGACACGCCCGTGATACCGGAACCCGGCTCGATCGAAGACGACGCGCTCCACTCCCGCGGACTTCGCCCGCGAGGCGAGGAGCCGCCCGACCGCCGCCGCCTCCTGCGTCTTGGTGCCGGATCCGGAGCGAAGCTCCTTCTCGAGCGAGGACGCGGCGGCAAGCGTCACCCCGGACGCATCGTCGATGACCTGGGCATAGATGTGATTGAGACTGCGGAAGACCGCGAGTCGCGGCCGCGCGGCATCCCCCTCCAGGCGGAGGCGGATCCGTTCGTGGCGCTTGCGTCGCGCGGCGCCGCGGCTGGCGACCTGCGTCATCTTGGTGAATCCTTCGTCTCTTGGGGCGCCTCGCTGACAAGCCATGCCGGCGTTCGCGTCTGCGCGCCCTCACTCACGCACGTTCGAGTGCGCTCGCATCGGGTGCTCGCCGCCGCCTTGTCCTGGCTTGCCATCTCGGCGCGACCCAGCACTACTTCTTGCCGCCGATCTTGCCGGCCTTGCCGGCCTTGCGGCGGATCACCTCGCCGGCGTAGCGGACGCCCTTGCCCTTGTAGGGCTCCGGCTTCCGCGAGGCGCGCACCTTGGCCGCCACCTGTCCGACGAGCTCCTTGTCGATGCCGAGCACGGCGAGCTTGATCGGGCTCTCCACCTCGAAGCTGATGCCATCGGGCGGCTCGATCTCGACGGGATGGCTGTAGCCCAGGCTGAGCTGCAGCTTCTTCCCGACGAGCGCCGCGCGGTAGCCGACGCCGGTGATCTCGAGGCCCTTGCGGTACCCCGTGGTGACCCCGACGACCATGTTGTTGACGAGGGTGCGGGTCAGCCCGTGGAGCTGCTTGTGCATCTTCTGTTCCGACGGCCGGGAGACGACGATCGTCGCCTCCTCGTGGCCGACGAGCATGTCCGGATGCAGGTCGCGGCTCAGCGTGCCCCTGGGGCCGGTCACCGTGACCCGCGAGCCGTCGATCTTGACGTCGACACCCGCGGGAACGGCGATGGGCAGGCGGCCGATTCGGGACATGATCGGCCTACCAGACGTACGCCAGGACTTCGCCGCCGAGCTGGGCCTTGCGAGCCTGCGCGCCGGTCATGATCCCCTGGCTTGTGCTGACGATGACGATGCCGAGTCCCCCGAGGACTCGCGGGATGTCGGTCTTGCGGGCGTAGACGCGCAGCCCGGGCTTGCTGATCCGCTTCAGGCCCGACACGACCGGCACCTTGCCGTCGACGTAGCGGAGCTGGAGGCGGATGGCGTGCCCGGGACCCGCCTGCTCCTCGGTCCAATCGGCGATGAAGCCTTCGGACTTGAGGATCTGGGCGATCTCACGCTTCGTCCGGGATGCCGGCACGACCACCTCGAGGTGGCGCGCCCGCGACGCGTTGCGGACGCGGGTGAGCATGTCCGCGATTGGGTCGGAGATGTTCATCGGTTCCTACCAGCTCGACTTCGTGACGCCCGGGAGCTCGCCCTGGAGCGCGCGCTCACGGAAGCAGATCCGGCACAGCGCAAAGCGGCGCATGAACCCTCGCGGCCGGCCGCAGACAAAGCAGCGGTGGTAGCCGCGGACCGGGAACTTCGGCGTCCGCTTCGCCTTTGCGATCATCGATTTCTTGGCCATTGGTCTCCCTCCCCGCGCCTACGAGGCGAAGGGCATGCCGAGCAGCTCAAGCAGTCGCTTGGACTCCTCGTCGGTCTTCGCCGTCGTCACGATGCTGATCTCCAGCCCGCGGAGACGGTCCACCTTGTCGTAGTCGATCTCCGGGAACGCAATCTGCTCCCGGAGCCCGATCGAGTAGTTGCCACGCCCGTCGAACGACTTGCTCGGAACGCCCCGGAAGTCGCGGATGCGAGGCAGCGCCAGGAGCGTGAACCGCTCGAGGAAGTCCCACATCCGCTGCCCGCGCAGCGTCACCTTGATTCCGATCGGGTTCCCCGTCCGCACGCGGAACTGGGCGATCGAACGCTTGGCCCGGGTCACGATCGGCTTCTGGCCGGTGATGGACGCGAGGTCCTTCACGGCGGCGTCGATCGCCTTGGCATTGGTCAGCGCCTCGCCCAGGCCGACGTTGACGACGACCTTCTCGAGCCGCGGCACCTGCATCGGGTTGGTGTAACTGAACTGCTTCTGGAGCGCCGGCACGGCTTCAGCCTGATACCGGTCCCGGAGGTTGCTCGCGATCACGCGGTCACCTCCAGTGCCTGGCCGCAGTGCCCGCAGACGCGGATCCGGTGGCCGTCTTCGAGCGTCGTGTGGCCGATCCGGGTGGGCAGGCTGCACTTCGGGCAGACGAGCATCACCTTCGACACGTCGAGCGGCATCGCGAGATCGAGGATCCCGCCCTGCTGCACCTTCGGCATCCGGTCGGTCCGGCCGCTCGTCTGGCGCGGCTTCGTGTGCCGCTTCGCGATGTTCAGGCCCTCGACGACGACCGAGACGCCGCTCGTGTTCGTGCCGCGACGGTACGGAACGCGGAGCGCGCCGCGACTCGCCGTCCGGCGGATGACCTTCTCGACCTTGCCGCGCTTGCCGGTGTCCTTCCCCGCGATGACGACGACGGTGTCGCCCTTGCGGATCTCCGGGACGCGGGTGGGATGGCCGTGTTCGTAGACCCGGGCTGCCATCACAGCACCTCCGGGGCGAGGGAGACGATCTTCATGTAGTTCCGGTCTCGAAGCTCACGGGCCACCGGACCGAAGATCCGGGTGCCGCGCGGATTGCCCTGGTTGTTGATGAGGACGGCCGCGTTCTCGTCGAAGCGGATGTAGCTCCCGTCCGGCCGGCCGTACTCCTTGGCGGTCCGGACGATGACGGCGCGGACCACGTCGCCCTTCTTCACGGCGGCGTTGGGGATGGCCTGCTTCACGCTGGCGATGATCACGTCACCCACACCGGCGGTTGTCTTGAGCGAGCGGCCCATGACCCGGATGCACTGGATCGTGCGGGCGCCGGTGTTGTCGGCAACCTTGAGGCGGGACTGCGGCTGGATCACGCGCCCTCCCCGGCCTTGTCGGCCTCGGCCACGGGCGTGCCGTCGGCGGCGTCATGGCGGGCACGGCCCGGGTGCGCGGCGGAGTGGATCGCCTCCGTCGTCTCGGCCTCCTCGGACACGAGGTCCGCGGGCGAGCCGTGATCGCCGGCCCGCGCCAGGACGCTGACGAGCCGCCAGCGCTTCGTCGCGGAGAGGGGCCGCGACTCCTCGATCAGGACGGTGTCGCCGACGTGCGCGTCGTTGAGCTCGTCATGGGCCTTGAACTTCGTGGTCAGCCGGATGACGCGCTTGTAGAGCGGGTGGCGGGCCAGGCGCTCGACGGACACGACGATCGTCTTGTCCATCTTGTCGCTGACGACACGACCGGTCTTGGTCTTCCGCTGGCCCCGCGTGGGGCTGGTGGCTGCAGTCATGGATCGATCCCTCACGCCGACTTCCGGCCGGCCGGCGCCGGCTGCGCGGTGAGCCGCTCGCGCTGGACCGTGAGGATCCGGGCGATCCGTCGGCGGGTCTGCGGAATCGTGCTCGTGTCATTCAGCTGCCGGGTGGACAGCGCGAACCGGGCGCTCCAGAGGTCCTGCTTCGCCTCGCGAAGGGCCTGCTCGAGCTCCGAGTCCGACATCTCCCGGACCTTACCGATGTCCGTCATCGGTTCCCTCCATCAGGGCAGACTCCCGGACGACGATGCGCGTCGCCACGGGCAGCTTGTGGGCGGCGAGCCGCATGGCCTCGGCGGCCTCTTCGCGGCCGACGCCGGCCATCTCGAACAGGATCCGGCCGGGCTTGACGACCGCGACCCAGTGGTCCGGCGCGCCCTTGCCCGAGCCCATCCGGGTCTCGGCCGGCTTCTTCGTGACGGGTTTGTCCGGGAAGACGCGGATCCAGATCTTGCCGCCACGCTTGACCGACCGGGTCATCGCGCGCCGGGCAGCCTCGATCTGGCGGCTGGTGATCCAGGCGGGCTCCGTCGTGGCCAGACCGAACTCGCCGAAGGCGACGTAGTGGCCGCCCTTGGCCACGCCGGACATTCGGCCGCGCATCACCTTGCGGTGCTTGACGCGTCGCGGGAGGAGCATCGTCAGACCCCCTGCCCGACGGCGACCGGGGGCGGCGCGACGGGTCGCTCGGGCGCGAAGTCGCCGCGGTAGATCCAGACCTTCACGCCGATCCGGCCGTACGTGGTCGGCGTGTGGATCTGGCCGTAGCTGATGTCCGCGCGAAGGGTCCCGAGGGGGATCCGCCCCTCCTTGTCCCACTCGCGACGACCCATCTCGGCGCCACCGAGGCGGCCCGCGACCATGATCTTGACGCCCTTCGCGCCGGCCTTCATCGAGCGCTGGATCGCCTGCTTCATCGCCTTCTTGAAGGCGATCCGGCGGGTCAGCTGCTGGCTGATGTTGACCGCGACGAGGTAGGCATCGAGCTCCGGCTGGCGGATCTCCTTGATCTCCAGCTTCACCTTGCGCTTGGTCAGCGCGCCGATCTGCTGGCGGAGGATCTCCACGTTCTGGCCGCCCTTGCCGATCACGATGCCGGGCTTCGCCGTGTGCACTGTGACGGTGACCTGGCCGAAGTTCCGCTCGATCTCGAGGCCGCTGACGCTCGCGTTGGCGAGCCGCTTGCTCACCAGCGCGCGGATGGTGATGTCCTCCTTGAGGAGGCTCGTGTATTCCTTGTCCTGGTACCACTTCGCGGTCCAGGTGCGCGTCACCCCGAGGCGGAAGCCGTACGGGTGGACCTTGTGTCCCATCGATCAGGCCTCCCGGTTTCCGACGGTCACGGTGATATGGGTCTGCGGCTTGTGGATCGGGAAGGCCCGACCCTGGGCGCGCGGTCGCCAACGCTTGATCGTGGGTCCCTCGTCCGCTCGCGCGTCGAGGACGACCAGCTCGTCGGCCGGCAGGTTCAGGTTGTTCTCGGCGTTCGCCATCGCGCTCTTCAGCACGCGGGCGACATCCTTGGCGGCGTGCTGCGGCATGAACCGGAGCGCAGCAGCAGCCTCCTCAACGGGACGGCCCTTGATGGCCTGGACGACCAGGCGGGCTTTCCGGGTGGAGCCGCGGAGATACTTGGCGGTGGCGGAAACACGCACGGTGGGCCGCTCCTACTTCGGGCTCGTGGCCCGGTCGGTGTGCTTGCCATGCCCGCGATACGTGCGGGTGGGGGCAAACTCACCGAGCCGGTGGCCGACCATGTTCTCGGTCACGTAGACCGGCACATGCTTGCGGCCGTTATAGACGGCGACGGTATGACCGATGAAGGTCGGGAAGATGACCGACGCGCGTGACCAGGTCTTTACGACCCGCTTCTCGCTGCGCTTGTTCATCTCCTCGATCCGGCCGAGAAGGCGGGCCTCGATGAACGGGCCCTTCTTGATGGAACGGGACATCCTTTGCCTGCCTCCCCGCTACTTCCGGTGCCGCGAGCGAACGATGAGCCGCGAGGTGGTCTTGCCACGCCGCGTCCGGTAGCCCATCGCCGGCTTGCCCCACGGGGTCTTGGGCGGCATCCCTGTCGGGGACTTGCCCTCACCGCCGCCGTGGGGATGGTCGCGCGGGTTCATGACGACGCCTCGGACCTCCGGTCGCTGACCCATGTGGCGGGCGCGGCCGGCCTTCCCGAGGTTCTGGTTCTCGTGATCGATGTTGCCGACCTGGCCGACCGTCGCCATGCACTTGATGCTCACCCGGCGCACCTCGCCGGAGGGGAGCCGCACCTGCGCGAGCTCGCCCTCCTTGGCAAGCAGCTGGGCGGCGGTGCCGGCGGATCGGACGATCTGGCCGCCGCGGCCGGCGATCAGCTCGATGTTGTGGATCGTGGTGCCGAGCGGGATGTTCGAGATCGGCAGGGCGTTGCCGACGCGCGCCTCGGCCTCCGGACCGGAGATGACGACATCGCCGACCTTCAGGCCCTGCGGGAGCAGCATGTAGCGCTTCTCGCCGTCGCGGTAGTGGAGCAGCCCGATGCGCGCCGAACGGTTCGGGTCGTACTCGACCGTGGCCACCCGCGCCGGTACGCCGAACTTGTCCCGCTTGAAGTCGATCCGGCGGTAGTGGGTCTTCTCCCCGCCGCCACGGTGGCGGACGGTGAGCCGGCCGGCGTTGTTCCGGCCCGAGCCGCGGACCTGGGGCTCCAGCAGCGGCTTGTGCGGCTGGTCGGTCGTGATCTCCTCGAAGGTCGAGCGGGTCATGGACCGCCGGCCGGGCGAGGTTGCCTTGTAGCTTCGCAAGGGCATGACTAGACCCCCTCGAAGAACTGGATCTTCTGGCCGGGGGCCAGGGTGACGATCGCCTTCCGCCAGCCGGAAACGCGGCCGGTGATGCGCCCTCGGCGCGTCCCGGTCGACTTCGTCTGGGGCTGCTTGGTCAGGACGTTCACGGCGACCACGGTCACCTTGTCGGCCTTGTAGAGCTCCTCGATCGCCGCCTTGATCTGGATCTTGTTGGCGTCGCGATGCACGGCGAAGGTGTACTTGCCGCGGCTCGCCTCGTCGATCGATTTCTCGCTGATGACGGGGCGGAGGATGATCTCGGGAGCGGTCAGCGCGCTCACAGGTACACCTCCTCCATCCGGGCGAGGGCGGGCTGCTCGATGACGATGGTGTCGGCGTTGACGAGGTCGACCACGTTGAGCGAGTCGGCCAGGATGACGTCGACCGTCGGCAGGTTGCGCGCCGAGAGCTTCAGCAGCTCGTCGGAGCCCGGGGCGACGATGAGCACGCGGCCGGTCGCGTGAAGCGCGGCCAGGATGCCAACGAAGTCCTGCGTCTTGATCCGCTCGAGCGCGAACGAGTCCACGACACGAATCGCCTCGTCGCCGAGCTTTGCGGTCAGGGCGCCGCGGAGCGCCAGGCGCCGCATCTTCTTCGGCAGCCGCTGCTCGTACGAGCGCGGGTGGGGGCCGAACACGACGCCGCCACCACGGTAGTGCGGGGCGGTCTTCGTGCCCTGCCGGGCGCGGCCGGTGCCCTTCTGGCGGTACGGCTTCTTGCCGCCGCCGCGGACCTCTCCGCGCGTCTTCGTGTCGTGCGTCCCGATCCGCCGTCCGGCGAGCTGGGCGGTGACGACCTGGTGCATGACGGCGACGTTCACCGGGGCCGCGAACAGCTCGTCGTTGAGCTCGACGCTGCCGAGGGAGGCGCCGGACCGATCGTAGAGGGTTGTCTGTGGCATCGGTCAGGCCTTCTTCACGAGGATGAGGCTGCCCCGGGAGCCCGGCAGGCTGCCCTTGAGGAGGAGCAGGTTCCGGTCGGCGTCGGCGCGAACGACCTTGACCTTCTTGGTCGTGACCTGCTCGTCGCCCATGTGGCCCGCCATCCTGACGCCCTTGTAGACCCGGCCGGGCGTCGTGCCCGGACCGATCGAGCCGGGCTCGCGGTGGTGGTCAGAGCCGTGGGTCTTGGGGCCACGGGCGAAGTGGTGACGCTTGATGTGGCCGGCGAAGCCCTTGCCCTTCGAGACCCCGGTCACGTCGACGAGATCGCCGGGGGCGAACATCTCGGCGACCGCGATCGTCTGACCGACCTCGTAGCCTGCGAGGTCGTCCATGCGGAACTCGCGGATGGTGCCGACCGAGGGCAGGCCCTTGAGCTGCCCCGCGCGCGGCTTCGTGAGCCGCTTCTTCACGTCCGTGCCCAGCTGGACCGCCGTGTACCCGTCCACCTCCGCCGTGCGCAGGCGGGTGACCGTGTTCGGGGCGACCTCCAGCACGGAGACGGCCACCATCGTGCCGTCCTCCTGGAACACCTGGGTCATCCCCACTTTTCGACCGATCATTCCAATGCTCATGCCAGCACGTCCTTGAGCCCAGGCAGGCCCGCGCCCAGCGCAAGACGGCGCCGAGCACCGGAGCGAGCGCACTTTGGCGTGCGTGAGCGAGGGAGCGCAGGCGACAACGCGGCGATGGGTCGGGAATGCATGGGCTCGGTCACATCTTGATTTCGATGTCGACGCCCGCGGGGAGCGAGAGCCGCATCAGGGCGTCGACGGTCTTCGACGAGGGGTCCAGGATGTCGACGAGCCGCTTGTGGGTGCGGATCTCGAACTGCTCCCGGCTGTCCTTGTCGATGAACGGCGAGCGGATGACGGTGAACTTCTCGATGCGTGTGGGCAGCGGCACCGGACCGACGATGTCGGCGCCGGTGCGCTGGGCCGTCTCGACGATCTGCGCCGCCGACTGATCGAGCAGTCGATGGTCGTACGCCTTCAGGCGGATGCGGATGCGCTGCTTGGCCATTCGAGGCTACTCGGTGATGCTCGTGATCGCGCCGGCACCGACGGTCCGGCCACCCTCACGGATGGCGAACCGCTGGCCGG
>Ga0209798_10002233_pt1 | contig 11404 bp, 10 predicted proteins | sample DOMMetBare3Fresh_FD_187475 | JGI IMG/M metagenome (GOLD analysis project Ga0209798, IMG submission 187475) | Wetland sediment microbial communities from St. Louis River estuary, USA, under dissolved organic matter induced mercury methylation -... | ecosystem: Environmental > Aquatic >...
TGGTGGCGAATTGCGCGATCACCGCCTGGTCGCTTGCGATCTGCACCTCGATCTGGTCGCCGGCCTTGTTCTCGTAACGGCGCAGCACACTCGAGGCGCCGAAGCCCGCGCTCCCCATCGCGGTGATCTCGACCTCGTCCGCGGTCCAACCGGGAAGCGCCGCCGGCAGCATCTTGGCGTAGGCTTCGGCGTGCTTCTGCCCGATCAGCTGGGAGGCGAGGCCGAGCGCATCCTTTGCCTTCGCGAGCTCGCCGTCCGCATAGGCCTTGCGACCTGCCTCGATGGCGTCGGTCACGTCGTCGGAAAGCGCCACGCCGGCCATCAAGGCCGAGAATGCCACCGCCAAAAATGTCGATCGCATCGTCGCCACTCCTTGGGAGTGCTAGTGCCGCCGATTTGAAGTTCCTATAACAGTCGCGGCAAACTCGGTTAGGAACTTCAAATCGAAAAGCGGCACCAGAATCATGGAGTTGCTAGTGCCCCTTTGCTTCCGAAGTTCGTGTCAGTGGTTGCTGCGATGTATTACGAACTTCGGAAGCGGGGCACTAGCCTCCCAAGGGATGCTACTTCGCCCGCGCCCCGGACGCGAGTGCGATTGAGGCCATCAAGGGTGGGACTTACCGCTCACCAGGTCACACCCGCCTTGGCCAGGACGGTGCGTCCGGGCAGCGGATAGGCGCTGTAGGTCCCGACGTTCGGCAGGCCGCTGATGAAATCGATACTACTCACGGCATAGTCGAAATACCGCACGTTGAAAACATTCTGCACTGCCAGCGACCAGAAGAATTTCTCATACTCGCCGCTGATGCGCAGATCGACGAGCGTGTGCCCGGGGATCGTCAATTGCAGGTTCGCTGCATCGTTGTCCATGCGCTTTGAGCTGAAGAAACGAGCAACGCCGTCGAACACGAGATACCTCTTGTAGATATCCCAGGAGACCGCGGCGCTGCCGGTCCAGCGCGAGACCAGCGGCACGTCGTTGCCCGCGAACGGCCCCTCGCGGAACACCGAGCGCGTATAGGCGAGCCCACCCTTGAGCCGCAGCGTCTCGCTCACCTGCCAGGTTGCGATGGTCTCGCTGCCGTAGCGGCGGGTAGGCTCAAGATTGAGGTTGGTGAAGGTCGCCGGGCTGAAGAACAACTCATTGTTCAGCCGCATGTCATAGATGCTCGACTGCAGGCTAATCGAGCCGTAGCGTACCCGCAGGCCGCCTTCGATGTCATGCGAAGTCTGGGTCTTGAGATCGAAGTTGGTGACGAACCCAACGCCCACGCGCTCGTCGACCGTCGGCAGCCGAAAGCTGCGCGCCGCCCGCCCGAACGCTGAAAACACCTCGTTGAAACGATGCTCGAGACCGACATGCAGCGCGTGCTGCATCTCGCTCTTGTTGAGCGGCAACCCCTGGGGGGGCAGGAAACTGCCGGGTGCCGTTGGATCGAACCGGTCACGTGCCGTGGTGCGGTTCTCCTGCAGGCGAGCGCCGAAGGCAAGATCGGTTGTCGGCCGCAACGCGATCGTTTCCTGGAAGTAGCCGGCGAGCGTGCGCTGCGTCAGATCGTAGCGATGGTTCGGCGGATCGCTCAGGTGGACGCTGCGGTCCGAGCCATAGGTGGTGTCGTAGACGTCGATGCCGGCGAGGAGCTTGCCCGACAGCCCGCCGAGATCATGCTGACTGGACAGCCGCGGCGTCAGTGAGAATGTCGTCAGCGTCGCCTTGAAGCCGCGGTCGAAGTCGGAGCAGCCATTGCAGAAGAAGGCGGCCTGCTGGTTCTTCTGCCGCACGCCGCCGTCGACGATCAACTCGGTGCCCGGCACCAGCACGCGGGTGACGCCGAGCGTCGCGCTGAATCCTTGCTTGTGGGCATTGTCGAAGGGCGTGGCGGCACCGCGCGGATCGGTTGCGAGCTCGCTCGACGTCGGCGTCACCCGCCGCCCGCCCGGCAGCCCCAGGTGCTGCTCGTCGCCCGAGAGATTGAAGTAGGCGCTGGTTCCTCGCCCGTCGGCCCAGCGAAAATCGCCGACTGCATTTTTCTGCTGCAGGTGGTTGTTGGCCCGGTAGCCCTCCGAGCTGATCGCATTGCCGTTGATCGCGGTGGCGAAGGAGCCGTTCGATCCGCTCAACGCGACATTGCCTTCCTGATACCCGAAAGAGCCGAGGCTACCCTGCAGACGCCCCGACGGCGGCTGGTTCACGCCGGTCTTGGTGACGATGTTGATGACGCCGCCGACTGCACCGTCGCCGTAGAGCACCGCGCCGCTGTTGCCGCGGGTGATCTCGATGCGCTCGATGCTGTTGAGCGGAATGGTGCTGAAGTCGACGCCGGCGAGATCGATATCGTTGAGCCTGCGGCCATTGATGAGCACGAGCGTGTTGGAGGTGCCGGTGGCACCGAAGCCGCGCATGTCGACCGTGGTCTGGGCCCCGTTCACGCTGCCGAACAGGCTGTTGACCTGGATGCCGGGCTCACGGGCGAGCACATCCTGCACGGTCTGGCCGGGCGAGCGCTCGAGGTCGGCGCGGGTGATGACGGTAGTCGAAGCGCCGGTCACGATCGTGCCGGCGACAACACCCGAGCTTGTCCCCTCCTCGTTAGCCGGGGCGGGCTCGGCCGCCGTGCTGGTGCCGCTCGACGGCGTGCCACTGCGCGCACGCCCCCGGCCCGGTCCGGGCACAAGTCGCGTCCCGGTCACGGTGATGCCGGGAAGCGAAACCGCCTCGTCGTCTTGTGCGGATGCCGTGTCGAGCTTGAGAGTTGTCGCGCTGCCTGCGGCAATCATCGCCAGCAGAGCCGCCCATCGTCGTGGTCCCATCGCCATGCGTCCTTCGTCTGCGGCGCCCCGCAGGGCACCCCGGTTAGCGAAACCGAACGAAGGAAAAAGGCTCAGCCGGCCACGAGCAGCGGCCGCCGCAGAGAGCGGTCGTAGCTGTCGTGTCTGTCTGGCTCAGAGACCATGGGCCTTCGCATCGGTTATGGCGTCACCGCTGCGAACAGCCGCTCCGTGTGGTCCTTCCGCCCACCGGTTGGGTGACAGCGCTGGCAGGTCTCCTGGCTCACGGGTCAGTGCCTGACGTCCAGCCTTCCCAGTTTCCCAGTGGCTGACGCGGACGACAGGCTCGCCGCTTACAGTTGCGGGGGCAGCCACGGCTGCGGCCACTGGATCATTTCAGTGGACCGTTTCCGTGTTCCCTCTTGCCTCCCCGGCTCGCACCGGGGAACCAGCACGGCGGCAAGCATTCTCTTCCGCTTCGTGCCAGTCAAGGGAGCGCAGCACAGATCGCCGCCCCGTGGCGCCGCGGCAACAGCGCATCACACGTTCAGTAGACGTCAATTATGCGGCTGACCGAAATGCCGCAGGTCCGGCGGCGCCTGGCCAGGACGGCTCGGCCCGAGCTTGCCGTCCAGCTCGAGGTGGTAGGTCTGGCCCTCGATGAAGATATAGTCGTTGTTCTCAGCACAGCTGTGCTCGATCCACGTCGGGTTGCGCGCGCGATTGTAGCCGCGGGTCACCGTCCAGGGCCGGGTCAGCGCGTTGTCGAAGGTCGTGATCTCGTCGCGCAGGATGTTCGGGTTCGTCTTGTCGAGAAAGATCCGCTCCTTGACGACGGTCTGATTATCCTTGTGCAGGGGAATACCGCTGGGATCGAAGATGCGCGGACCTTTGAGATTGCGCGTCTCCACCTCGAGCACGTCGTAACGGCCATCGCCATCCTCGTCGACCCACTTGCCGATGGAATAGCCGGCGAAGGATGGCTCGACATCCTTGGGCCAGTCGCGGCCATCGGTGTAGATGCGGCGGAACTCACTGTTGAAGGTGATGTGGATGTAGGTGATGTCCGGCAGGATGATCACCTCCATCGGCTCGTAGGCCATCATCATGCGTGGCATGCCGCCCGGCATGCAGCGCACCTGGGTATTATAATACTGGCCACCGGCGCGCCCTTCGGCGATATTGGCTTCCCAGATCGCCTGATATTCCGGCGTCAGCGGCGGTTGCTGCCCACGCACCGGCGGCTTGGTCGGATCGTATTGTCCACCGGCGCCGATCCGCACCCATTGGCCTTTCCAGTCGGGAAGTTTCGCGCTGTCCTGCGACCAAGCGTCCTGGGGCCAAACGCCCGCGCCAGCCGCACACAGCGCCACCCCCAGCGCGATCGACGCGATTGCGGCGCGGTCAAGCATGGCTTCCTCCCGATGATTGCTTCTGCCACCGCGAGCGCGACCAGATCGTGACGAGGCACGGTGGCAAAACCTTGGAATGGAAAAATACACTCCTTACCGGCTGGCGTGGAAGGGGGCGTCACGCCTTAGACAATCAATCCAGCTTCAACCGTCGCGCGATGGCTTCTTCGCCCGGGACGTAGACCTGCTCCACCGGCGTTATGAGGTCGCCAATTCCGAGCCGCGACAGCGCCGCCCGCTGCTCGGAGACAAACTCCGTCATGTCGATGATCTCGAGCAATTCACGCTTGCCGAACTCGGCCAGCACCGAGCCCCGCAGCCCGAGCTGAATCGCTCGTCGCGCAACCGCGTTGCCATGCGGATCGTGATCCGGGTCCCACTGCAGGCGCACCTCCGAGCTCGCGAGCGCCGCCTTCCATGCGTGCGGGGTATCGTAATCCGACTGGTCCAGGCTGGACGCCACCACCTGCCCTAAAATGCGATCGAAGAATGAACGGCGAAGTCGCACATCATCCAAAGAAAGTTCGGCTTGATCCAGCTCATGCGAGTGTAGGAAAAGCCGCCGCCGAATGCGCGGTGCCTGACGGCATATTCGCCGATCGATGGCCGATAGGCTTGGTAGACCACGATGGTCTCCGCATCATGGTGAGCGAGGATATGCCGACCTTTGGGGGGCCAGCCGGCGGCCTGCTCGACGTAGCGCGCGGTCGGCAGATTCATGGCTTAATCGTACCTCGCCCGTCCTTACTCGTCGGACGATCCAGGCGGCGTCGTCTCCGCCATGAGCCAGGCAAAGTAGCTCTTGTCGACGCTCTCGATCGGCATCACCAGGATCGCGGGAGTCTCATAAGAATGCATCGCCTTGACGGCCGCCGATACCTGCTCGCTGAGGAGCGCGCGGGTCTTGATGATCATGACGACCTCCTCGCCCCGCTCCAGCGCGCCGTTCCAGCGATAATGGGAGATCATGCCGGGCAGTATGTTAACGCAAGCGCATAGCCGCCGTTCGACCAGCGCACGGCCGGCCTCCTCCGCCTCGACAAGCGAGGGATAGGTCGTATAGACGAACACCGCGCGTTCCGTGTTCATGGCCCGCCTCCTTATGCTTAATGCGCCATCACGCCCACTACCCCAAAAAACGGCGCGTCGCGACGTCCCGGAAGCTTACACCGAAAGTGCGGTCCGATGAGTTCGACGAGCCCGAGCTACGAGCACATCGCCTTCGTGGCAAGCCCCATCGCCGAGGCCAAGGCGGCGTGCGACAGCCTGAGCCAGCGCTATGGCAACGCGGCGCCCGAGACTGCCGACGTGATCGTGGCGCTCGGCGGCGACGGCTTCATGCTGCAGACGCTGCACCGGTTCATGAGCGCCGGCAAGCCGATCTATGGCATGCACCGCGGCACCGTCGGCTTCCTGATGAACGAATACAGCCCCGAGCATCTGCGCCGGCGGCTCGCAGCCGCGCGCAAGACCGAGATCCATCCGCTGCTGATGGAGGCACACGATAGCCAGGGCGGCGTTCACCGCTCCCACGCCTTCAACGAGGTCTCGCTGTTCCGCCAGAGCTCGCAGGCGGCGCATCTGCGCATCCTGGTCGACGGCAAGGAGCGCTTGGCCGAGCTGGTCGCGGACGGTGTGCTGGTGGCGACGCCGGCCGGCTCGACCGCCTACAACTTCTCCGCCCAGGGCCCGATCATCCCGATCAGCGCCTCGCTGCTCGCACTCACCCCGATCAGCCCGTTCCGGCCGCGGCGCTGGCATGGTGCGCTGCTGCCTGACAGCGCGCGCGTCGAGATTGAAGTGCTCGCGTCCGAGCGCCGTCCGGTCGCCGCCGTCGCCGACCACCACGAGGTGCGCGCGGTGCACACGGTCGAGATCCACATGGACCACGGCATCGCGATGAACCTGTTGTTCGATCCGGGCCACAGCCTGGAAGAGCGCATCCTGCGCGAGCAGTTCGGGTATTGAGACCAATGAAAACGGCGCCCGGCTTGCACCGGGCGCCGCAAATAATGCCGTGGAGCGGTGTGCGGCCGCGTCAGCGGCTCGATACCTCCACGCCGAGCGCAGCTCCGATCTCGGCCTGCTTGGCGGTGGTGCCATGGCCGCCGGCGATCAACGAGTCCTTGATGCCGTACTTCTTGAACGCCTCGCCGACCGCGAGCGTACCCTCGGTGCGCGCCACCGGGCCGCGCGGCGAGATCAGGTCGGTCACGAACACGACGTTCTCCTTCACCACGTGCCCGAGCAGATAGCCCTCGGCGTGCGGGTTCTTGATGTTGTAGATGCGGATCTCACCGCCCGCATCGTCCTTGAGCGTCATCTGGTCCTTGATCCCGGTGACGCGCACGGGCTTGCGCGCCGTCTGCTGCGCGTCATTGGCCACCGTGCGCGGATTGCGCAGCGCGCGGCTGAAGTAGGCCTGGGTCGGATCCGCCACCAGGATGGTCGCGCCCTCGGCCACATAGGCCCGCAGGCCGCCGGAATGATCCATGTGGTGGTGGGTCTGGACCAGATACTTGATTGGCTTGCCCGGATACTTAGCCTTGGCCAGATCAATCACCGTGCGCGACAGCGCCTCGCCATAGGGCGCGTCGAACACCACGAGGTGATCCTTCATCGCCACGATCAGGTTATTGCCGCTGGCGCCTTGGGCGTGCTGCACGTTCGGCGCAAGCTCGACCAGCTTGACGCTGACGCCCGCCGGCAAGTACGGCTGCTCGGTGTCCATGTAGCGCGACATGAACAGCCGCCGGATGATCCACTGATACGGCACGTTGCTGGTCGCCGGCCCCTTGAGCGCGGAGCGCACCGCATCGGGAACCGCAAACGCGTCGCCTGCGATCGTCGGATTGGCCGTGACCTGCGTATAGGTCACCTTGCCGACCTCGATGCCGCCGATCCGGTAGGACAGCGCATGCGCAACCTGGACGCCGCCCACCGCCTTCCAGTCGTTGAGCACGGCGTCGTAAGGCTGATCGCCCTGGACGCTGTCGTCGTCCATCGTACGGATCGCCGCCGGCAGCTTGGTCCTGGCGTCGAACAGGATGATGTAGCTCACGCTGCCGTCGGTAAAGCTGACCGCCCGGTAGGATTGCCGCCCGATGCGCTGGTTGCCGATCGGACGCACGTCCTTCGGATTCTCCATCGCCTTCAGCAGGAGCGTCGGCGACGCGCGGTTGAGCTCGCGCACAGCCGCCGCCATACGCATGCTCGCCATCGCGGTGTTGGCGCCCTTGTCGTCGGTGACGAAGCCGCCGTTCGGCAGCACCGTCTCGGTGTATTTGATCATCAGCGCGGGGTCGGGATACTTGTGATCGCGATCCCATTGCGTGCGCGCACGGCCGCCCGCAAGGTCACGAGTCATCGTGAACTTCACGTCCTCGACGTGCTTGGGATCCTTGCCGGCAACCTTCGACTGGCCGGGCTCCCAGTACTTCGCCTCTCCCGTGATGGCGACGGCCTTGAGGCCGCGCAACGCATCGGCGCCACCGAGCGCCTGGACGGCGTCGCTCACAAGCTTGTGGACGGGCGCCGGTTGCTGGGTCGGCTGGGCGGATGCCGGCTGCCACTGGCATAGCGCCAGCAGCAAGGCGGCCGAGATCGATAGAGCGTATTTCATGCGGTTACCTCCCGTTTCGCGTTGAAATGACGGACCTGTGCTTGCAGCCCTCCGGGCACCCCAGGTCCTTGCACGCACATTAGCACCAATAATTCCGCCGCGCATCGGCCCGCAGCCTCATTTTGAGACTGCGGGGCTGTGCATCGCGCTGGACGCCTAATTCAGCTTCAACAGCCGCGCGGCGTTGCCGCCCATCACCTTCTCCCGCTGTACGGGCGTCATGCCGATCTGGTCCATCATTTTCAGGCCCTGCAGCTTGAGCGGGATCATCGGCGGAGAATCGGTGCCGAACAGGAACTGGTCCTCGCCGATGGTCTTCAGGCACATCTCGGCCGCGAGCGGGGTGTAGGAGGCGGAATCGAAATACATCATTTTGAGGTAGTGGCTCGGCGCGTGCTTGATCAGCATCGGCTCGTAGGTGCCGAGGAAGAACGAAAAGTCGAGCAGGTTGTAGGCGTAGTCCATGCGCCCGATCACCTCGCAGATGCCGCCGCCGAGGTGGCTGCCGACGAGCTTCAATTTCGGGAACTGCTCGAAGATGCCGCGCACGATCAGCCGCGCCAGCGACAGGCAGTTGTCGGCTGGGCGGCCGATGCTCGACGCAAGGCGATAGTCGGCCATGGCGGGCGTCGTGCAATCGCCCGGATGCACGAATACCGGAATGTCGAGATCGGTGACGAGCTTGAAGAACGGCCGCGCCGCGTCCTCGTCCGGATAGTGCCCTTGGTGGCTGGAATTGATGATCACCGCGCGCGCGTCGTCCTGCTTGACCGAGCGCTCGAGCTCCTTGAGGCACTCGTCGCCGCCGCCCGGCACGCAGGTCGCCATCAACACGAACTTGTCGGGGTTCTGGTCGCGGCACTTGGCGAGATAGCGGTTCGAGCTCTCGAGCGCGGCGGCGGTCTCCTTGGCGGTCTTGCAGAAGCGCAGATAATGCACCGCGTTGCTGATCACGGTCTTGTCGAGGCCGGCGAGCGCGTGCGCGGCGAGCACGTTCTCCGGCGTCATCGGGCACTTGCCCTTCCAGTAGGGGTTGAGCTGGTCCTTGATGTCATGGATGTGCACGTGCCAGTCGATCAGCAAAGTCAGTCTCCATCTGTCAGCGGGTTCGGTCGGGACGCTTATAGCTTATTGGATACTCAGGATCTTCTTCAGCGTCACCAGCGCCTCGGCCGGGGTCGCGATGGTGCGGTTGACGATCTCCGTGAGCGCCTCGCCGCGCGCCGGCGTCACGTCGAGGCCGCGCTTGTCCGCATCGGCCCGGAACTCCGGATCGGCCGCCATCGCGTCGAAGGCGCGGCGCAGGAGCGCGACCCGCTCGGGCGGCACGTTCGGCGGCGCCACCACGCTCCAGCCGATGCCGGCATCCGAGTTCTGGAACTCGAAGATGCGCCGGCCCTCCTCGGTCTTCGCCAGCGTGCCGATCAGCGGCACGTCGGTGAGCTCGGGATGCGACGTGATGCCGGCCTGGAACGGGATCACGATGAACTTGTCGCGCAGCCACTGCGCGCGCTGGGTCTTCATCAGCGTCCATGACGCCATGCGGCCGTCGACCTCGCCGCGCTCGACCGCGAGGTCGACGTCGGGCCCGCCGCGATAGCCGCTGACGATCTTGAACTTGGTATCGGCGAGCGCGTTGAGCAGCGTCGGCGTGATGAAGGTCTCGCTGGTCGGACCCCAGGACCCGGCCACGACCGGAATGCGGCGCAGATCCTCCGCGGTCTTCACGCCGGTGCGGGCCGCGATGAACATTACGCCCGGATAGGTCGCGAGCGTGCCGATCCAGTTGAAGCGGCGCGCGTCGTACTTGGCGGTCTCCGGCCGCAACCGCTGATTGATCGCGACGTCGCGCGGGAGAATGGCGATCTCGCTGCCATCCTGCGCGGCCTTCTCGGCGAAGTGCAAAATGCCGACGAGGCCGCCGGCGCCCGGATGATACTGCACCGTCATCGCCGGCTGGCCGGGGAGATGCTTCGACAAATACGTGGCGGCGAGCCGGGCATAGAGGTCATAGGAGCCGCCCGGCTCGAACGTGATCATGAGCTTGATGGTCTTGTTGCGGAAGACATCGGCATCGCCCTGCGCCCAAGACACACTGCAAGCCTCGTGCCCGAGCGCGGCGCACAGCACGACCAGCGCCATGAGACGGACCGCCGCGAGCATGATTGTTTCCCCCCACGCGGCGCGGTTGTGCCGCGCCGATGCTATCGCACACACCCAATCTTGGATGAGCGGCTGCGGGAGTTCAAGCGCCGGCCAGCGCTCGCACCCGCTGCCGAAAATCTGAACAAATCATCGAGAGTCAACGCCGCTTGGGTTGGCGCCGAAATCTAAATAGAGCAATCTCCGTCATCGAACCGCCAAACCGGGGGCCACCGGATGAAATCGATACTGGTTCCGATGGAAAGCATCGACGGCATGACGTCGGCGCTGGAGACCGCGTTGCTGCTGGCGCGGCTGCGCGGAAGCTACATCGAGGGCTTTCCGCTGCGATTCGCCATCAGCGAGTTCATCGCCATCGATCCGGCTGGCAGCATACCGCTGGAAACCTACCGGCAGGACAGCCTGGAGGAAGCCGCGCAGGCGCGGCGGGTGTTCGAGGCTTTCATGCAGGAGCGCAATGTGCCGCGCGCAAGCGGGCCTGGCCTCTCCTTCGGCTGGCTCGACAACGCCCCGGCGGGTGAGAGCTTTGTCGGCAGCTATGGCCGGGTGTTTGATGTGACGGTTCTGTTGAGACCCAATCCCAACACGGTCGGGCTGCACAACCGCGCCATCGAGTCGAGCCTGTTCGAGAGCGGCCGTCCGGTCCTGCTGGCGCCGCCCAGGCCGCCGGCGCAGATCGCCACCACCGTCATGGTCCATTGGAACGCGAGCCCCGAGCAGGCGCGCACCACCGCTTTCGCCATGCCGCTTCTGCAGCAGGCGCGGCGAGTCATCGTGCTGAGCGTCGTCGGCGGACAGGGCGTGGTCGGCCCCTCCGCCGAGCAGGTGGTCGCGCAGCTGAAGCGCAACGGCATTGCGGCCGAGCTGATGAGCGTCGGCCTCGACGGCCGCAACACCGGCGAGGCGGTGCTGGCCGCCGCCAGGGCGCAAAGCTGCGACCTGCTGGTCAAAGGCGCCTATACGCAGAGCCGGCTGCGGCAGATGATCTTCGGCGGCACCACCAGCCACATCCTGGCGAACGCCGAGCTGCCGGTGCTGATGGCACATTGAGCCGGTGTGGCGGCCTCGCTTGTAGGGTTGGCCATAAGGGCGTTTACGCCCGTCTTTGACGGGCTGTGTGCGGGAGCACCGCCTCACCATTCGAAAAACCCATCGGGCGCGGTGCCCACCTGGAATTGGGCTCCTCGCGCAGATTCGGCTGATGGCCATGGCGCACGAGAGATTGTAACGCGAGAAAGGGCAGCGCACCCTTTGCTCACCCCACACTCATGATGAGTAAATGTGGTCCGCAGTACCCTTGGTAGCCGCCGTCAAGGTGAACATTCCGGGTCGGAAGCCTTGGGCCCAGGCTGTGTGAAAAGTCCCATTGATGTTATGATTCTGCGCGTGAATCGGCGACCGGGAGCGATGGATGTCAGGCTTCGTGGAGGGGATCGAT
>Ga0209798_10002234_pt1 | contig 11404 bp, 4 predicted proteins | sample DOMMetBare3Fresh_FD_187475 | JGI IMG/M metagenome (GOLD analysis project Ga0209798, IMG submission 187475) | Wetland sediment microbial communities from St. Louis River estuary, USA, under dissolved organic matter induced mercury methylation -... | ecosystem: Environmental > Aquatic > Freshwater...
GACGAGCTCTTGTGCTTCGCTCTGAACCTGCGCGAGATGCTCGGGCCCTTTGAAGGACTCGGCGTAGATCTTGTAGACGTCTTCAGTACCGGAGGGGCGTGCGGCAAACCAGGCGCTCTCCGTCGTCACTTTGAGCCCGCCGATTGCTGCGCCGTTGCCCGGCGCGGCCGTCAGACGCGCCGTAATCGGTTCTCCTGCAAGGGAATCAGCCGTGACGTCTGATGGCGAGAGCGCGGCAAGTCTGGACTTCTGCTCACGTGTCGCTGGTGCGTCCATGCGTGCATAGGCCGGGTCGCCATAGCGCCCGGTGAGCTCGTCATAGTGCTGGGAGGGGGACTTGCCTGTGGTGGCCAGGATCTCCGATGCCAGCAGCGCGAGGATGATGCCGTCCTTGTCCGTGGTCCACACCGAACCGTCAAAGCGCAGGAACGACGCCCCTGCGGACTCCTCACCGCCGAAGGCGATCGATCCGTCGAGCAAGCCCGGCACGAACCACTTGAAGCCCACCGGCACCTCGGTCAGCGGTCTACCCGCCGCGGCGGCCACCCTGTCGATCATCGACGAGGAGACGAGGGTCTTGCCGATCGCGGATGCGTCCGGCCACCCTGGACGACCCCCGCCAAAGAGGTACTGGATCGCCACTGCGAGGTAGTGGTTCGGGTTCATCAGTCCCGCGTCCGGGGTGACGATGCCGTGGCGATCGGAGTCGGCGTCGTTGCCGGTGGCGATGTCGTACTCGGTGCGGCGCGAGATCAGGGAGGCCATGGCGAACGGCGACGAGCAGTCCATCCTGATCTTGCCGTCCCAGTCCAGCGTCATGAAGCGCCACGTCGGGTCGACCAGTGGGTTGACGACCGTGAGGTCCAGCGCGTGCCGGTCGGCGATCTCCGCCCAGTAGCCGACGCTGGCTCCGCCTAGGGGATCCGCGCCGATGCGAACGCCAGCCTCTCGGATACGAGCAACGTCAACGATGTTGGGTAGATCGTCGACGTAGATGCCCAGAAAGTCGTATGCCGCTGCAGCGGCGCGAGCGCGTGTGAACGGGATGCGCCGCACCCCGCCCAACCCGGACTCGATGTACGCGTTGGCGGCGTCCGCGATCACCTTCGTGGCATCGGTGTCCGCCGGCCCGCCGTTGGGTGGGTTGTACTTGAACCCGCCATCGCTCGGCGGGTTGTGCGATGGCGTGACCACGATGCCGTCCGCCAATCCGGGGCCGCTCAGAAACTTACCTCTGTTGGCGCGAAGGATCGCATGCGACACCGCCGGCGTGGGGGTGTAGCCATCCCGATCGTCGACGAGCACGGTCACGTCATTGGCTACGAGGACCTCGAGCGCGGAAACCCAGGCGGGCTCGGACAGCCCATGCGTGTCACGCCCCAAGAACAGCGGGCCGTTGTAACCCTGCGCCCCGCGGTAGTCACAGATCGCCTGGGTGGTCGCCAGGATGTGCGCTTCGTTGAACGCGTTCCGCAGACTGCTGCCTCGGTGTCCGGAGGTGCCGAAGGACACGCGCTGGTCGGGATCCGAGGGGTCCGGAGGGCTGGTGAAGTACGCCGTCACGAGGTGGGCGACGTCGACGAGGTCCGATGGTGACGCCAGCTGTCCCGCGCGAGGGTCGTTCATGCCATTCCCTTTTCCGGTGGCGTGGCTGCTCTCGGGGTGGCGTGTTTGGCTGCCGGCGCTGGGGTGGCTGGCTCTGGGATGACCTGTTTGGCGACCGGCTCGATGGCGACCGGTTCAGCGGAGGAGATGGAAGCCCCGGTGGTTCCGGTGGTCCCTGTGGTTTCAACATGCGCTGGTTCGAGCCATACCGCGCCCAACGGCGGCAGGGTGAGCAGCGCGGAATACGGCTGACCGTGCCACGGCATCGCCTCGGCCTGGACCGACCCGAGGTTGCCGACCCCTGAACCGCCATAGCCCTCGGCGTCGGTGTTCAGGATCTCGTTCCACCGCCCGGGATACGGGAGGCCGAGACGATAGGCGTAGTGCGGTCCACCGCTGAAGTTGACGATGCTCGCCATCGCGGGCCGAACGCCGTCAGCGCCTGCCGACCCAAACCGTAGGAACGAGAACGTATTGCCGGCCGCGTCATTCGCGTCGATCCACTGGAAGCCCTGGGCATCGTGGTCGAGTTCCCACATCGCAGGATGCGATCGGTACACCCTGTTGAGGTCCTTCACCAGACCGTGGACTCCATAGTGAGCTGGCTGGTCCAGCAGCCACCAGTCCAGGCTGCGGCCGTCGGCCCACTCCGACTCCTGGGCGAACTCGGCACCCATGAACACCAGCTGCTTGCCGGGATGGGACCACATGTAGGCCAGATAGGCACGCACGTTGGCCAGCTGTTGCCATCGGTCACCGGGCATCTTGCGCAGCAGAGAGCCCTTGCCGTGAACCACCTCGTCATGGCTGACAGGGAGCACGAAGTTCTCACTCCAGGCGTACATCATCGAGAAGGTGACCTGGTGATGGTGGAACTGACGATGCACCGGCTCGTGGGCCATGTAGCCCAGCGAGTCGTGCATCCAACCCATGTTCCACTTGAGCCCAAAGCCCAAGCCGCCCAAGTGAGTTGGGCGGGTGACGCCCGGCCACGAGGTCGACTCCTCAGCGATGGTGATAGCTCCTGGGACGCGTTTGTAGACCGTCGCGTTCGTCTCCTGCAACAACTGCACTGCCTCGAGGTTCTCGCGACCGCCGTAGATGTTGGGAACCCACTCACCATGCTCGCGGGAGTAGTCGAGGTAGAGCATCGAGGCGACGGCATCAACCCTCAAGCCGTCGATGTGGAACTCCTCGAGCCAGTAGACGGCATTGGCCACCAGGAAGTTGCGCACCTGCGGACGTCCGAAGTCGAAGACGAGCGTGCCCCAGTCCGGGTGGTTGCCGCGACGGGTGTCGGGGTGCTCGTACAACGCCTGGCCGTCAAACCGGGCGAGGGCGAAAGCGTCCTTGGGGAAGTGCGCTGGCACCCAGTCGAGCAGGACACCGATCCCGTTGCGGTGCATGGTGTCCACGAAGTACCGGAAGTCGTCAGGCGAGCCGAAGCGAGAGGTCGGTGCGTAGTAGCTGGTGACCTGGTAGCCCCAGGAAGGACCGTAGGGGTGCTCCATCACTGGCATCAGCTCGATGTGGGTGAACCCGAGGTCCTTGACGTAGTTCACGAGGTGCTCGGCCAGGTCGCGGTAGCTCTCGCCCTGCCGCCATGACCCCAGGTGAACCTCATAGACGCTCATGGGCCCGGTGTGCGGGTTCGTTGCTGAGCGTGCCTTCATCCAGTCGCCGTCGTGCCACTCGTATGCCGAGGACGTCACCATCGAAGCCGTCGCCGGAGGCCTCTCGGTGGCGCGGGCCATCGGATCCGCTTTGGTCCGTCGTGAACCGTCCGAGCCGAGAACCTCGTACTTGTAACGGTTGCCCTCGGTCACGTCCGGGATGAACAGCTCCCAGACGCCGGTGGACCCCAGCGAGCGCATGGGGTGGATGGAGCCATCCCACCGGTTGAAGTCACCGACGACCCGGACCCCACGAGCGTTCGGCGCCCAGACCGCGAACGAGGTGCCGCGAACAGGGCCCATAGGGCCGTCATAGTCGCGCAGATGTGCGCCAAGGACGTTCCAGAGCTCTTCGTGACGACCCTCGCCGATGAGGTGCAGGTCGACCTCTCCCAACGTCGGCAGGAAGCGGTAGGGGTCGTCATGAACGTGAATGATCCCGTCGTCGTAGGCAACCCGGATCCGGTAGTCGGGGACCTCTGGGGTGGGCAGGACGCCGACCCAGATTCCCTCGAACTCATGGTGGAGCTGGATACGCGTGCCATCGGCACTCTCGACAACAACGGTGTCCGCCAAGGGTTTGAGTGTGCGCACCGTCACACCGCCCTTGTGGGGGTGAGGCCCCAGAACGGCGTGCGGGTTGTGGTGCGTTCCGGCGATCACCCTCTCGAGCTCGCTACGGCTGACGGGCTTCGCCGATGGTGCGGTGGATGGGGCCTGGGAATCGCGTGCGCTGGTCACAGTTGCAGATCGCTCCTTCGTCCGGCGAACAGTCGGTCTATTGCGGTGGTGGGGATGGTGAGCCACGTCGGGCGGTTCCTGGCCTCGTAGACCACCTCGTACAGAGCCTTGTCCAGCTCGAGCGCATCGAGCAGCACGGCATCCTCGCGGGGGTCGCGTCCTGATTCCTTGGCGTAGCCCTCCAAGAAGGCGATCCGCGCTCGATCTGCCCACTCCCTTGCGGAGCGGCCAGGGTGCATCTGCTCCCAGGAGCCTGCGGCATAGTCGAACGAGCGCAGCATCCCTGCCACATCGCGCAGGGCCAGGTCCGGATGCGTGCGCTCAGGCAAGGGACGCAGAGGCTCGCCCTCGAAGTCGACCAAGACCCATCCGCGGTGAGGCACCTCGAGCACCTGTCCGAGATGGTAGTCGCCGTGGATCCGTTGCAGTGCAGGCCATTTGGCAGACGATACCCGCTCGATGGAGGTGTGCACCATCGAGTCGTAGGCGGCGAGGGCGGGAACCTCGGACACCGCGGAGGCGTGTCGCGCGCGCATGCTCCGCGACAAGGCGGCGACGTCTTCGTCAGTCGCGGTCACCGTGGTCATGGCATGCGCCAAGGTCGCGTGAACCTCCGCAGTCGTCTGGCCCAGGCTGCGCGCCTGCTCACTGAAGTCCTCATCGGCGGCCACCGAAGCGAGAGCCACCCGCCAGGCGTCCACGGCATCGGGGAAGAACTCCTGGGCGCACGCAAGGTGACCTCGGGCCATGCCGTCCGGAGCGCTGGCGTCCGGCCACTCCCCGACGACGTAGCCGACCGAACTGGGCACGTGCGTCGACCCTGCAGCGGCAAGGGCTGCCTGCACCACCACGTCGGGGTTGTCACCATGGTGCAGCACGCGAAACAGCTTGCAGATCAAGGGGTTTGCCGGAGCACCCAGAGCATCAACCGGTTCGAGGATGATCGACGTGTTCGACTGCTCGCCCTTCAGGACGTGAGAGGCGATGACCTGGCCCGGGATGGTCGTCGAGACCCGATGGCCGCGGGCGACGCCTAGGAACCGCACCGCGCCCGACGAAGAGTCGTCCGCCACTGCGCCCTCGGCTGATGTTGTGGTCCCCTCACCCAGCATCAGCTGCAGCAGCGCAGTGGCGAAGACTGGGTCGTGCGGCGCGTCATAGACGTAGCGGATCGCTTGGCGGCCATGGTTGCTCGGTTCCACGGTGGCCACCAACGCGTGGTCTGCACCCGCGAGTCTGGCGTTGCGATAGGTCAAGGGAACCTGATAGATCGTCGGGACCTGACCGGACTCGTCCAGCATCAGATGGACGTCGACGTCCACCTCTCCGGCAGGGTCCTGGAACCGTAGACCGCCGATCCGCCGCAGGAGCGGAACCCGGCCCTTTCCGGCATACCAGCGCTGTCGCACCATCCACGGCGGCAGGAGCTCCTCGAGTTCCTGCATCAGAACCTTCTGACGTGAATGATGTGAACGGGCTCGACATCGGGCCCGAGCCGGACGAAGTTTTCCTGGCCCCATTGCCACTGGGCGCCAGTGATGAGGTCGTGCGCGATGAAGGTGTCGCCGTTGCGAAGGCCCAGGGCCTCCATGTCGAGGTGCACGTTGGTCTCACGCGTCGCGTGGGGGTCGACGTTGGCGACCACGATGATGACGTCTTCCCTGCCGTCGACGCTGCGGCGCTTGGAGAACGCCATGACGTTCTCGTCGTCCGCGTGGTGCAGGTGCAGGTTGCGCAACCAGTGCAGTGAGGGGTGCGCGCGGCGAATCTCGTTGAGCGTCTTGAGATACGGCGCCAATGACTGGCCCGCCTTGGGCCCGCCCTCTTCGTAGTCGGACCAGTGACGGTCCTTGAGCTGGTACTTCTCGTTGTCGATCTGTTCCTCGACGCCGGGTCGTGCGACATGCTCGACGAGCTCATACCCGGCATAGATCCCATAGGTCGGAACCATGGTTGCCGCAAGCGCGGCGCGGAGCTTCCACGCCGTTGGCCCGCCGTACTGCATGTAGGGCGTGAGGATGTCGTGCGTGGTCGGCCAGAATGACGGGCGCATATAGGTCGCAGCCTCGCCGGTCAGCTCGGTGATGTACTCCTCGAGCTCCCATTTCTGGTTGCGCCACGCGTAGTAGGTGTACGACTGCTGGAAACCGACCTTGCCCAAGGCATGCATCATCGCCGGCTTTGTGAAGGCCTCGGCCAACCACAGGACGTCGGGATGATCCTTGGCGACGTCCGCAATCAGCCATTGCCAGAACTCAAGAGGCTTGGTGTGCGGGTTGTCCACCCGGAAGATCGTCACCCCGTGATCGATCCAGACCTGGACCACCCGCCTGACCTCGGCGTAGATGCCGGCCGGGTCGTTGTCGAAGTTGACCGGATAGATGTCCTGGTACTTCTTAGGCGGATTCTCGGCATAGGCAATCGTTCCGTCGGCCCGCGTGGTGAACCACTCGGGGTGGCTGCTGACCCACGGGTGGTCCGGTGCACATTGCAGCGCCAGGTCGAGGGCAACTTCGAGGTTGAGCCCCCATGCCTCCGCCACAAAAGCGTCGAAATCGGCGAAGGTCCCGAGCTCGGGCGCAATGGCATCGTGGCCACCGTCGACCGACCCGATCGCATAGGGGGATCCAGGGTCCAGATGCCCAGGGTCAAGCCTGTTGTTCGGAGCCTTGCGGTTGATCGCGCCGATCGGGTGGACAGGCGTGAGATAGACGACGTCGAATCCCATGTCCGCGATGGCCGTGAGGCGCCGGGCCGCAGTTACCAACGTCCCTGAGGTCCACACGCCGGTCAGCGGGTCCTGGGTCGCTCCCTCGGAGCGGGGGAAGATCTCGTACCACGCGCCATAGAGGGCGAGCTCGCGTTCCACCTGCCAGTCGTATTCCGCGCTTGGGCTCACGTGGTCACGTAACGGGCGGTCTGCCAGCTCTGCGCGGACCTTGGGGGCGAGCCCTGCCTGCAGACGTGCTTGGGCTGGACGGGTCGTGTCCCGCAGCGCGGCGATCGCGTCGGCCAGTAGCTTGGCTTGGACGGGCGCGCGGGTGACCTCCGTGAGTGAACGCTCCAGAACCAGCGCGCCCTCGACAAGCATGAGCTCGGTGTCCACGTCGGCGGCAACCTTGATAGCCGCGTCGTGCGCCCAGGTGCCGTACGGATCCGCCCAGCCCTCCACCCGGTAGGACCAGGACCCGGTCCGGTCCGCACTGATGGTGGCGGACCAGTGGTCGAGCCCCGGGTTGACCAGCGTCATCGGCAGGTGTCGCTCGCCGCCGTCGGGGTCGGTCAGGACTACCGTTGCGTTGACCGCGTCGTGCCCCTCGCGAAAGACCGTCGCGGTCACGTCGAACGGCTCGCCCACCACCGACTTGGCGGGGAACTCGCCGTGCTCGACACATGGGGCGACCTGGAAGACCGGTATGCGGCCGAGGGCGCGTGGAACAGCAGGGTGGGGGACTGCACGGCGGGGGGCCGCAGGAGGAGGGGGAGCAGGGGGCAGGGGGCTCGCTGTCACGCACTCGACGCTACCCGTTCCTTTGGGCCAGGTATCCCGCGCATGCCCAGATCCTTTGGGCCAGGTATCCCGCGCATGCCCAGAATCCCTCGACAGGTCAGCGCGGGCCTGCTCTGCAAGAAACTGAAAGAAACTGCAAAAACTTGCAAAGGATCGGCAGAACGTCGCCTATGCTTCTTGATCGTGAAGGCTATCCGTCGCTTCAGCGTCCGCACCGTCCTGCCCGAGTCGATCAGCGCCCTGGGAGAGCTCGCCAGCAATCTGCGCTGGTGCTGGCACCCCACGACACGCGATCTGTTCTCCGACATAGACCCGGTGCGCTGGGTCACGGTCGGTAAGGACCCGACCGCCATGCTCTCTGCGCTCTCAGCCAACGAGCTCGAGGCACTTGCCTCCAACGAGCTCTTCGTGGCCAAGGTTCACGCGGCAATCCAGAATCTCGCGGTCTATCTCAGTGAGCCCCGCTGGTACCAAAGCTGGGCTTCCGAGGTTGAAGGCGGCGCTCCGGCGGCGATCGCCTACTTCAGTCCCGAGTTCGGCATCACCGAGGCGCTGCCGCAGTATTCCGGAGGCTTGGGCATCCTGGCCGGGGACCACCTCAAAGCGGCTTCCGATCTGGGTCTGCCCATCGTCGGCGTTGGCCTCTTCTACAAGACCGGCTACTTCCAGCAGTCGCTGAAGCTCGACGGCTGGCAGCAGGAGACCTACCCCGTGCTGGACCCCGATGGGCTTCCTCTGTCGCTGCTGCGCGAAGCGGACGGAAAACCCTGCATCGTCACCCTCGATCTTCCCGGCGGCCGGCTGCTTCGCGCCCACGTGTGGAAGGCCCAGGTCGGTCGCGTACCTCTGCTGCTGCTCGACTCCGACGTACAGGACAACGACGACGCGACCCGTGGGATCACGGACCGTCTCTATGGCGGCACCGGCGAGCTGCGACTTCAGCAGGAGATGTTGCTCGGCATCGGTGGCGTCCGCGCCCTGCGGCTGTGGTCACGGTTGACCGGTGCACCAGCACCGGACGTCTTCCACACCAATGAGGGTCACGCCGGCTTCCTGGGCATCGAACGGATGCGCGAGCTGTGCAACGAGTTCGACATGAGCTTTGACGAGGTCCTCGAGGCGGTCCGCGCGGGCACGGTCTTCACCACCCACACGCCTGTCCCGGCCGGCATCGACCGTTTCAGCGTCGAGCAGATCCGCCTCTACTTCGGTGGCGACAACGCCGTCGCCGGAGTGCCCATCGAGCGCATGCTGGAGCTCGGCGCCGAGGACTACCCCGGTGGCGAGGCCGGCTTGTTCAACATGGCGGTCATGGGACTCCGTCTGGCGCAGCGGGCCAACGGGGTCTCCAAACTTCACGGCGTCGTCAGCCGCCACATGTTCGACGGCCTCTGGCCGGGGTTTGACGACACCGAGATCCCGATCACAAGCATTACCAATGGAGTTCACGCCCCAACCTGGGTCGATCGCCGCGTGTATGAGCTCGCGTCCAAGCACCTGGGCGCGGCTGTGCTCGCCGAGAACACTGGATGGGCCGGCGTCGCCGGCGTCCCTGGAGACGAGATCTGGGCCACCAAACGGGAGATGCGCGAACAGCTCGTCGTCGAGGCGCGTCGCCGGGTGAAGGCAAGCTGGCTCAAGCGTGGCGCGAGCCCTGCGGAGCTCGGCTGGACCGATGACATCCTGGATCCGGACGTGCTCACCATCGGTTTCGCGCGGAGGGTCCCGACCTACAAGCGGCTCACCCTCATACTGAGCGATCCCGTACGACTGAAGAAGATCCTGCTGGACCCCGAGCGTCCGGTTCAGCTCGTCATCGCGGGCAAGAGCCACCCGGCTGACGAGACCGGCAAGAGGCTCATCCAGCAGATGGTGAAGTTCGCGGACGATCCGGAGGTGCGTCACCGCATCGTCTTCCTGCCGAACTACGACATCGCGATGGCGCAGTACCTCTACCCGGGCTGCGACGTCTGGCTGAACAACCCACTGCGCCCATTTGAGGCGTGCGGAACGTCGGGCATGAAGGCCGCACTCAACGGAGGGCTCAACCTCTCGATCCTCGACGGCTGGTGGGACGAGTGGTACGACGGCGAGAACGGCTGGGCCATCCCGACCGCCGACGGCGTGGAGGACCCGGACCGCCGTGATGACCTCGAGGCGGCTGCGCTCTATGACATCATCGAGGGCTCCGTCGTACCGCGGTTCTATCAGGTCGACGACGCCGGCCTGCCCCAGCGATGGCTGTCGATGATGAGGCACACGTTGTCCACTCTTGGCCCCAAGGTGCTTGCCTCCCGGCAGGTTCGGGAATACGCCACAGAGCTTTACGGCCCGGCGGCCCGCGCGGGCCTGGCCATGAACGGAGATACCTGGGCTGGTGCGCGGGACCTCGCCGCGTACAAGGCGAAGGCGAGGGCCAACTGGCCCAGTGTTCGAGTGGATCACGTTGAGCCCTCGGGTGTTTCGGACTCTCCGCAGGTTGGAGACACCCTCCACGTGCGCGCGTTCGTGTCTTTGGGCGATCTGGACCCTGACGAGGTCAATGTCCAGCTGGTTCATGGGCGAGCCACGGAGTCCGACACCTTGCGCGACATCGACACGGCGCCGTTGCGTTTCGCCGAGACCTACGAGGATGGTCGGCACCGCTTCGAGGGCGACCTCGTGCTGGCCCGCACCGGTATCTTCGGCTACACCGTTCGGGTTCTGCCAAAGCACGCCGGCATGGCGAGCGCGGCAGAGATGGGTCTCGTCACCAACGCCTGATCACAAGTTCTGATGGCGCGGAACCCCTTGCCTGACAACGGGTTCCGCGCCATCAGTTTCCGAGAACCAGACTGTAGACCCGAATCGAAGCCGCGGTGATCGGGACGGGTCCCGCCCCGACGATGTCTGAGGACTCCTGCAAGGGCAGATCCCACGCACTGTCCCAGACTGTGCGGTATGCGGCGATGTGGCCTTGCTGCGGGAGGGTGACCTCGGTGTCCAGCGCGCCCCCATGGAAGATGATCAAGAACGACTCTCCGCCGACTTTCGAGCCATCGAGCAGCATCGTGAGTGTCCGGGTGTGTGGGTCGTCCCAGGCGCCGTCCTGCATCGGCTGACCGCCCGCCGCAAACCACTGCAGGTCGGCCAGGCCGTCGCTGTAGGACACCCGCCCGGTAAAGAAGGACCTTTGTCGCAGCGCAGGATTGGTGGCTCTGAGCTTGGTCAGGAAGCGCGTCGTAGCCAAAAGGTCGCGCTGCCACGGCTCAAGTTCCCAGTCGAACCATGACACGGGATTGTCCTGGTAGTAGGCGTTGCTGTGGCCCTGCTGAGAACGGCCGAACTCGTCTCCAGCGTTGATCATCGGCACCCCGGTGGCCAGCAGCTCTGTGGCGAGCATGTTACGGATCGCGCGTTGCCGCGAAGCCGGCGGCGGTGAACCGGCCCCACGCTCAGCCTCCGGGTGGAGCGAGGAAGGGCTGTCGTCGTGGGCTTCATGGGGGTCATGGGGGTCATGGGGGTCATGGGGGTCATGGGTGGCGTGGGCGGCGTGGGCGGCGTGGGCGCCGTGGGCGCCGTGGTCGCCGTGGTCGCCGTCGACACTGGCGCTGTTGTCCTTGTAGGCGTAGATGGTCGTGTCGGCCAGGGTGAACCCGTCGTGTGCGGCCACGTAGTTGATCGAGGCCGTCGGCCCACGATCGTGTGTCCCGAACAGATCTTGAGAGCCGGCGAGTCTCGTCGCCAGCTCGCGTACCCCGTTGCCCGGCGCGAGCTGAGCCGACCGCTCGACATCGGGTAGCCAGAAAGTGCGCACGGCGTCACGAAAATGGTCGTTCCACTCGGCGAACGGCGGTGGAAACTGGCCCGTGCGCCACCCGTGTACGCCCAGGTC
>Ga0209798_10002236_pt1 | contig 11398 bp, 10 predicted proteins | sample DOMMetBare3Fresh_FD_187475 | JGI IMG/M metagenome (GOLD analysis project Ga0209798, IMG submission 187475) | Wetland sediment microbial communities from St. Louis River estuary, USA, under dissolved organic matter induced mercury methylation -... | ecosystem: Environmental > Aquatic >...
ATTACGTTTGAACCATTGGACGGTTACTGATTTTAGCCAAGAGTAGAAATGCTGCCCCACCTTAGCAAGCAGGGTTACATCTGGCCTTACCGAAAACACAAATGGTCATGAAAAATTTTCTGGTACTTGGCACTTTTCTTCTCGGGAGCAGCTTGCTTGCTTCAGATGTATTTACCATTTCCCGTTCAAAAATTTACAAAAGATTTAATTCAGGTTTCAATGCACCCATCGGAGCTATATCTATTGTAATTGACAAATCGGATTATGAACTGAATGTATATGACGAAAAGGGCTGGTATGCTACCTACCCGGTTGTTTTTGGAAACAGCAGCCTCTCTGATAAAAAAATGGAAGGCGACAAAAACACTCCCGAAGGAACTTTTCACATCCTTAATAAAAGAATTCATGAAAAGTGGTGCCGTTTTCTTTCTCTCGATTATCCAAACCAGGAAAGCCGTGAAAAATTTAATCTTAGAAAACAAAGAGGTGAAATTCCTGCCAATGCCCGGATTGGTGGTGGCATTGGTATACATGGTACCTGGCCCCATGAAGATTTTATAATTGATCGTTACAAAAACTGGACGATGGGATGTATCTCAATGAAAAATGATGATGTAAAAGAATTATACAATTTTGCCGGTCCGGGTACAAAAGTGATAATAAGGAAATAATATTACTTCAAATTAGATGTAAGAAAACTTTCAACTTCCATCCTCCATTTTAAAAGATCACTTTGCAAGAGGGATTGATGGCCTGCTTGTTCATAGGAAACGAGTTTCTTATGAGGGGAAGCAATACTTGAAAAGACTAAATCAGTTTCGCTTTTCTGAACGTAATTATCCCTTTCTCCCCATTGCATCAGTACCGGGCATTCAACTTTTTTTGCATACCATGATGTTTTATGACTGAAACCATTAAATCCGCTTTCAATACCAATCCAGAATGTTACAAGGAATGCAAAAGGCTGTGAAGGAAAACCCAATGTTCTTGCCCTTGCTTTTAAGTGTGATTGCAAAGAAGCAAAAGGCATTTCTAATAATATGCCGGAGGGTTTCAAATTATAGTCTCCGATTGCTTTTGTAATGACAACTGCACCCATTGAGCTTCCATATAAAAAAATATTTTTTTCTCCCAGTGTTTTTATATAATCATAAGCCAGCTTTACTTCTTCCGTTTCTTTTACTCCAAGTGAGGTAATGGTGCCACTGCTATTTCCATGTGCTCTGAAGTCTACCATCAATATGTTATATCCAATATACCGAAACTCATTCGCTTCGGCCAGCAGCATCCCTTTATTAGAGAGGATGCCATGAAAAAGTATTACAGTGCCTTTAGCGGCAGAATCTGGCTTACTGTACCAGGTATCAATCTTAATACCCTTAGCTGTCATTAATGTAATTGTATCATACGGGAAAGTCGGTATTTCAGAAATGAAAGTTCGTACCTGCCGGGGGCCGGTAAATATTTTCCAGGTTTTAATAAAAATATTCCGGGTGGGTAATTCATCTTTTATTGATGGATCGGTAAGGAGGTGAGTAATTTTATGGGCATATAATCCTGCACTGATATTTACCAGTACAAACTGCACCAGCAATACCCATAATATCCAGCGGATAACTGAATGAAACTTGTTCCTGAATTTTTTTTCTGCCATGAAAAATAACTGATACAATTAAGGCTATCCGTCAAAAGTAGTTTTTACAAAGCATACCCGCTAGTAATTATGCCTTATTTTTTATAGAATCGAAAGAAGAATATATTTATTACAACAATAAAAATATTTCAAATTCTTCCATTCTTTATTTCTTCCACAACACCCGGATCCAGTAATGTAGTAATATCGCCAAGGTTTTCAGTTTCTCCTTCAGCAATCTTACGGAGAATTCGTCTCATTATTTTTCCGCTTCTTGTTTTAGGTAACCCTTTTACAAATTGAATCTTGTCTGGCTTTGCAATCGGACCTATTATTCTCGTTACAGTTTGCAGAATGTCATTTCTTGTTAACTCTTCATCACCATGCGTTTTATTATCTATTACAAATGCATAAATACCCTGCCCTTTTATATCATGTGAATAACCCACCACTGCACTCTCTATCACACCGGCATGCATATTAATCGCATTCTCCACTTCTGCCGTGCCAATTCGGTGACCACTGACATTTAACACATCATCCACTCTGCCCGTAATGCGATAATTTCCATTTTCATCTTTCATTGCACCATCACCGGTAAAATAAAGATTTTCATACGCAGAAAAATAATTCAGTCTGCATCTTTCATGATCGCCATAAGTAGTTCGTAAAATACCAGGCCAGGGTGCTTTTATGCATAAGTTTCCCTTTATTAATCCGTTTTCATCTTTTTCGGTTACCTCTTTTCCATTCTCATCTACAATAACCGGTTGTACGCCGGGCATGGGCAATGTGGCCCAGCTTGGTTTTGCCGGTGTTACTCCAGCCAAATTTGAAATCAGGCATCCGCCCGTTTCAGTTTGCCACCATGTATCTACAATAGGGCATTTTTTCTTACCGATGTTTTCATCATACCAATGCCATGCTTCCTGGTTTATGGGTTCACCTACAGTTCCCAGAATTTTTAATGACGAAAGATCTTTGTCTTGAATGGGGTCTACTCCAAAACTCATCAGGCTTCTGATAGCTGTGGGTGCTGTATAGATTGTATTGACTTTATACTTATCAACAATATCCCAGAATCGCCCGGCATCCGGCCAGGTAGGAATGCCTTCAAACATGACTGATGTAGCGCCGGCACTTAATGGACCATAAAGGATATAACTATGCCCGGTAATCCATCCTATGTCTGCTGTGCAAAAAAATACCTGTCCCGGCTGATATTGAAATACATTTACAAAAGTATAAGTAGCCCAAACCATATATCCTGCGCAAGTATGTACAACTCCTTTGGGCTTACCCGTACTGCCCGAAGTGTATAAAATAAATAAAGGATCTTCTGCATCCATTTCTTCTGCCTGAAATTTAACCACTCCGTCTTTTTCTATCTGTGATTCGGCATGTTCCATTTCATCTTCCCACCAAACATCCCGTCCTTTAATCATAGAAACGGGAGTTCTGGTTCGTGTATACACTATTACCTTTTTTACCGTTCTGTTCCCAATCAATGCATCATCAATTACATTTTTTAACGGAATATCTTTTCCTCCACGGTAAGCACCATCGCAGGTTACTATAAATTCTGCCTGTGCATCATAAATTCTGTCAGCAATACTTTGAGCAGAAAACCCGCCAAATATCACACTATGGATTGCACCGATACGGGCACAGCCCAGTATGGCATAAGCCAGTTCTGGTACCATTCCCATATAAATACAAACCCTGTCACCTTTTTTAACTCCATTATTTATTAATACCTGGGCAAACTGGCATAATCTTTTGTGAAGACGATTATAGGTTACTACTCTTGTTCTTTCTTCAGGATTGTTGGGTTCCCAGATGATAGCAGGTTTTTCACCCATCATTTGCAAATGACGATCAATACAATTTTCTGTAATATTCAATTTTGCCCCGGCAAACCATTCTATTTTTGGTTCTTTAAAATTCCAGCTTAACACCTGATCCCATTTTTTTCTCCAGACAAAATTTTCTGCAACTGAAGACCAGAATGCATCGGGATTATCAACGCTTTGTTTATAATCTTTATGATATTGATCTAAAGATGTAATCTGATATGGATATGACATGGCAATTCTTTTATTCTTTAAATGTACTACTTCCTCCAAATTTATTTTCAATGGTCTATTATAAAAAGATTGAAATTGACTTGAGCCATACAGTTCAGAGTACAAATACAAAATATTTCGGCAGTATAAATCATTTCTGTACATTAATTGCATGAACACAACAACCAGCGATGCTTTTAACCTGCCTGCCGGACAAACAAGAATCCGAAATGTCATTGCCGCCTCCTCTGTAGGCACCATGATCGAATGGTATGACTTTTACATTTTCGGAATGCTAGCCAAAACGATCAGTACCCAATTCTTCCCCGAAGGAAATCCAACAGCAGCATTGCTAAGCACTCTCGCCATTTTTGCTGCGGGCTTCCTGGTTCGCCCTTTTGGTGCATTGGTATTTGGCAGGCTGGGAGATCTTATCGGACGTAAACATACTTTCTTGCTGACATTGGTAATAATGGGTCTGTCCACTTTTTTAATCGGATGTGTTCCTAATTATAAAAGTATCGGTATTGTTGCCCCTATTATTGTTTTAATCTTAAGGTTATTGCAGGGGCTTGCTTTGGGTGGTGAATACGGAGGCGCAGCCACGTATGTTGCCGAACATGCACCGGTTGGCAAACGTGGTTATTACACAAGCTGGATACAAACGACGGCTACCCTGGGTTTATTTATTGCATTGGGAATAATTCTGTTGGTAAAATCCAATATGTCTGATGCCGGCTTCAATGCTAATTGGGGTGGATGGCGTTATCCTTTCTGGATATCTGTTGCGCTGGTGGGTATTTCCATTTACATCCGGTTAAAGATGAAAGAATCACCGTTGTTTTCTGAATTGCAGGCAGCTGGCACAACTTCAAAAAATCCAATAAAAGAAAGTTTCAGCCACAAATCAAATTTTAAAATGGTACTGCTTGCATTATTTGGTGCAGTGATGGGGCAGGGAGTAATCTGGTACACCGGTCAGTTTTATGCACAGAATTTTTTAGAAACAAAATGCAATATTGAATTTGAACAAAGCCGAACCATCATTCTCTGGGCCATTGTATTTGCCACACCATTTTTTGTTTTTTGGGGAAAGCTAAGCGACAAAGTTGGAAGAAAATGGATAATGATGGCAGGATTGTTATGTGGAGTGTTGTTTTACCGGCCCATTTTTTCCGCTTTTTTAAAAGATACAGATGTGAAAGAATGGACGAAAAAAGATTTGATAACAGTTAAAGAAGATACAACATTTAAAAAAGAAAAAAAAGATTCACTGCGGATAACCGGTATTCATTTTAAAGATTATTATGGTAACCGTTTCACTAAAGTTATCACCGATACGATTGATGCAACGCTTAATAAAATTAATGCGGATACCAAACCTACTTACATCAATAAAAAAATCAATCCCGAAAAATATATCAAGTTCATTTTCCTTGTCTGGCTGATGATTCTATTTGTTACCATGGCCTATGGCCCGGTAGCTGCATTTTTAGTTGAATTGTTTCCCACAAAAATCAGGTATACTTCCATGAGCCTTCCTTATCACATCGGTAATGGAGTATTTGGAGGATTGGTTCCATTTATTGGTTTGTTATTAACCACTTCTTTTCCTTCAGATCCTTTAGTCGGGCTATGGTATCCAATTGGGATTGCCGCATTATGTTTTTTAATTGGTTCCATTTATCTCAATAATAAAATTGATGAAAACGTAGACGATTAAGCCTACTCCCGAATCCGAATAAAGTTCGGGACAGGCTCTCCGCTAAAGGAGAGGGCAAACCAAGGCACAAAACCAACATGTTTAAAAAATAATAAAACTGAACTTGACATGAATAAAATAAAAAGGGGATTAGGCATCATCTGGCTGGTATTGGCACCGGCAGTTATTTATTTTCTCATTAACAGGGCCATTGTGCATATCGATCCTGCCGGTAAAAAAGATATTAATAATCCTGTAATCTGGATTATTATCATCGCCATATTCACACCAATTGCTGTAGGGCTGGTTATTTTTGGCTGGTATGCTTTTAAAGGAGAATACGACCACCTTCCGGAAAGTTCTAAAGACCTGTAATCCAGTTGCATATAATTTTTACAATTTTCAAACAATTCGGACTTGCCAGTGTTGAATAACCTGATATTTTTGCACTTCAAATGAAAAGAATTGCCATTTTAATGATGTTTATTTTTACACAGGTACAAATTGTTCCTGCTATACAATCTCTTTTCATGGAAACCCTTGGATATGTTTTCAACATAGATGAAGAAAAAAACGCTGAAAAAACTGATGCTGATGAAAAAAAAGAAAAGAAAGATTATACTAACCTTTCTCATCTCATAAAAATCCAATCTTCAAAAAACAATATTGCCTTATATCTGGCTGAAACGATTCACCCATCTCCTTGTATGGAAAAACTCACTCCTCCCCCGAATTTTTGTTAATCACTATTCCCCGATGTTGTATTCAGGCGTGCCACTGCATGTTTGAATAATTCCAGGACTGATTAATAAAAATTAAAATAATGCCAAACTTAATAAGCCCGGTTGCCAGGATATTGAACCTGGTAAAACTGGAAAGAAAAGAAATTACAGCCGTTTATTTCTATGCCATTTTAAATGGTTTGATACAACTCTCCCTGCCATTGGGTGTACAAGCTATTATAGGTTTTGTACTGGGAGCATCAATGCGGGCATCCCTGGTGATATTAATTGGATTAGTAGTAGTTGGTGTACTGGCTGCTGGTATCATGCAAGTAAATCAGATGAAGATTATTGAAAAAATTCAGCAAAAATTATTTGTACGTTATTCATTTGCATTTGCCAATCATATCCCCAAGTTAGACCTGAAGAAGACGGATAATATTTATCTGCCCGAACTGGTCAATCGTTTTTTTGATATCCCGGTACTGCAAAAAAGTTTGTCAAAAATATTATTAGACATACCCACAGCCAGTATCCAGATATTATTCGGACTGATTTTGTTATCATTTTATCATCCTGCTTTTATCCTTTTTGGATTTATACTTGTTCTTTTATTGTGGCTCATACTTCGCTACACGGGTAGCCGTGGTCTCCGGACAAGTATTGAAGAAAGTAATTATAAATACAGGGTGGCAAGCTGGTTAGAGGAAACAGCGAGAGTTATGAAATCCATTAAGCTTTCCAAAAGTAACGACCTCCATCTTCAAAAAACAGATGAACAGGTGACGGGATACCTGGATGCCCGTAACAGCCATTTTAGGGTTTTATTATTTCAATACAATGTATTAGTTGTATTTAAAACAATCATCACGGCTGCCATGCTGATTGTTGGTTCGTTATTATTAGTAAATCAGCAATTAAATATCGGACAGTTTATCGCAGCTGAAATCATTATTCTCCTGGTGCTTACTTCTGTTGAAAAATTAATTATGAATCTCGGCAGTGTGTATGATACACTGGCATCTATTGAAAAAATATCCAGCCTTACTGACAGGCCCGGGGAAGAAACCGGGACTGTTCTATTAGTTGGAAATAACAAAGGATTAAAGGTGGAAATGAAAAATCTGAGTTTCAGCTATAATAATGAAACTGATGTATTGCAAAATATTTCATTGCAAATAAACCCGGGTGAAAAAATTTGCATCAAAGGAAAAGATAGCTCCGGAAAATCAACTCTGCTACGGGTAATGGCCGGCGCTTATACCGATTTTAAAGGCTCATTATTGCTTGATGATGCACCGGTAGGAAATTATGATTTGGATTCTGTTCGTTCACAGATGGGTGTGTTGATTAACCAGCAGGATATTTTTTATGGCACCGTTTGGGAAAATATTTCATTGGGAAATGAAAATATTTCCATTTCATCTGTGATTGACATTGCTGCAAAAGTCGGGTTGACTGATTTCATTGCTTCGTTGAAAAACGGATATGATACCATGCTGGACCCTACCGGTAACCGGTTGCCCCGGAACGTTATTCATAAAATTTTATTGGTAAGGGCACTGGCTTCAAAACCCCGTCTGCTTTTGCTGGAAGACCCCTGGATAAATTTAGAAAATAAACTCCGCCTGCAAATTATGCAATTACTGAAGGAAATTAAAGACACAACTTTGGTAGTGGTAAGTAACGATGATGATTTTGCAAAGCAATGTGACAGAGTAGTCATACTGGAAGAAGGACAGGTTAATGTTCAACCAATCAAAAACAATTAATCATGAACAAACATATCATACAGGCATATACTCATATTTATCATCATAATAAAAACAGTAATGTAAAACGTTGGTTTTTTATCTGCGGACTGGTATTTGTCATTTTTTTATTTCTACCCTGGACACAAAACATAAGGGCTAAGGGTATGGTAACCACTTTGTACCAGGACCAACGGCCACAAGAAGTGAATGCCATTATTGGAGGCCGGGTAATCAAATGGTTTATCAAAGAGGGTGATTACGTAAAAGCCGGTGATACGCTGGTGCAATTATCAGAGGTGAAAACAGATTACCTTGACCCCAATTTGCTGCAGCGTACACAAGAACAATTGTCCGGTAAACAATTATCGGTTGAATATTATAAAAACAAAGTGGATGCGACACAACAACAGATAGGCGCCATCAATACCGGCTTACAGTTAAAATTAAATCAGCTTGCCAATAAACTGAACCAGTTACAACTGAAAGTACAGGCCGATAGTGCTGAGTTGGTGGCTGCCAATAATGATTACAACATCGGCAGCAAACAGTACAACCGCCAGAAAGCTATGTATGACAGTGGCCTCGTATCATTAACACAACTAGAAAACCGGAACCAGCAATTTCAAAATACGCTGGCAAAAAAAATAAGTGCTGAAAATAAATTAGCCAACAGCAAACAGGATTTAACCATCACCAGGATTGAAATGAGTGCCCTGCAACAGGAGAATCTTGAAAAAGTGGCTAAGGCACAGGGAGAACAGTTTCAATCACTCACGGCTATTGCCAGCGGCCAGGCAGATGTGGCAAAATTGGAAAACCAGTTTGCAAGTTATTCTATCCGCAATGGAATGTATTTTATTTTGGCTTCTCAAAGCGGTCAAATTGTAAAAGCCCAAAAAGCCGGTATCGGTGAGTTTGTAAAAGATGGTGAAATGATTGCTGAAATTGTTCCGGACAAAATTCAGTATGCCGTGGAAATGTTTGTGCAACCACTCGACCTTCCGCTATTGGCAAAAGGACAAAAGGTACGTTTTCTTTTTGATGGTTTTCCGGCCATTGTATTCAGTGGGTGGCCCTCGGCATCGTCCGGTACATTCGGCGGAGAAATTGTAGCCGTAGAAAGCAATGTAAGTGTAAATGGAAAATTCAGGGTATTGGTAAAAGAAGATGTAAACGACAGGGCATGGCCGAAAGAATTAAAAATGGGAGCCGGTGCTCAGGGTATTGCTTTATTGAAAAATGTACCGGTTTGGTATGAATTGTGGCGGAATATCAATGGATTTCCACCGGAGTATTATAAAAAAAATGATGTTACTCAAAACGAAAAAAAATGAACCCGTTAAAATATTTATTCTTAAAAATAATATTGCTGGTTGGTTATGTTTGCTCAGGCCAGGATTCAATAAAAACATTAACAGCAAAGCAAGTCATAGAAATTGTGAAGCAATATCATCCGGTGGCCAGGCAGGCTGATATCTTTGTGGAAAAAGCAAAAGCCGATGTGACCATAGCCAAAGGAATGTTTGACCCGGTAATATCAAATGAATCATCTCAAAAAACGTTTGACGGGACAGATTACTATTATTATAACAAGCCGGAGCTTTCTATTCCCACCTGGTTTGGGGTGGAAGTAACTGCCGGTCTTGAATATTTATCCGGCAACCGTACCGACCCAGTGGAAACAAAAGGTGAAACCAGCTATTTTGGTATCAGCGTACCATTGGCTAAGAACTTACTAATGGATAAAAGAAGGGCTGCTTTACAAACAGCCAGAATATTCAGAGAAGCTTCCACCGTGGAAAAAAGAAATATACTGAATAACCTGTTGCTGGATGCTATGAAGACTTACTGGAGTTGGGTACAGCAATTCCAGATTTATAAAATATTGACAGAAGCTGTAAAAGTGAATGAAAAAAGAGTGGAATTGGTTAATATGGCATTCCGGCTTGGTGATAGGCCAGCGATTGATACCACTGAAGCGCTGACGCAACTACAAAATTTTGAATTGCTGAAAAGTCAGGCCTGGCTGGACTTTCAAAATGCAGGGCTGGAACTTTCCCTTTATCTATGGACAGCAAATATTCAACCCTACAATTTACCAGCAAGCGTTATTCCAGCTGATGATTTACAAATAACAGCTATTGCTGATGCGCCCCTGCCAGAGTTAAACAGCCTGCTGGATGCTGCACTGAAAAATCATCCCGAACTGGTTATCTATAACTATAAATTGGATGTATTAAGTGTAGAAAAGAAATTAAAATTCCAGGACTTATTACCCACGGTAAACTTTCGTTACAATCAGTTAGGAAAGGGATATGATGTGTTGAAAACTGCCACCGGCCCTTTGTTTGAAAATAATTTTCAGTACGGATTATCAATGGGAATACCTCTTCGACTGTCTCAAGGAAGAGGCGAATACCGGAAAGCGAAACTGAAAATAACTGAAACTGAATTACAACAAAACCAGAAACAACTGCAGGTCGAAAATAAAGTAAAAAGTTACTTCAATGAATTAGTAGCCTTAAAGAACCAGGTTGCGTTGCAGGAAAAAGCATATAGCAATTACCTGGCTTTGCAAAAAGGGGAAGAGATACGTTTCCAGGCCGGGGAAAGCTCTTTGTTTCTCATAAATGCAAGAGAAAATAAAACGCTGGAAGCCTTACAAAAATTACAGGAGTTGAAAGCAAAATATTTTAAAACAGAAAATGCACTGCAATTGTCTGCAGGTTTATTAATACAATAATTATTAATAACAATATTCCGCTTACAAAACCGGTAAAGCGGATGCATATATGCGTCTTTATGTTTTTTCTTTCTTTTGAAAATGTATATTCACAATACCCGGATTTAGGCAGTTGGAATATTGTAAATATTAAATACACAATAGACAATAAGTGGAGTGTATTTGGAGAAGCTCAGTTAAGGTCGTTACAATTTTATAACCAGTTTCACTACTATGAATATAAAGGCGGGATAAATTATAAGGTTCATCCAAACCTTAATCTTACATTAGGTGCAGGCCACTATACAACTTATAAAGAAGGCGGCAATTTTGTAAAACCCAAAAACAATAATGAATTCAGGGTATGGCCGCAGGTCACACTCAATCATCCTATTTGGCAAGTAAGAATTGAACAACGGTATCGGGCCGAAATGAGGTTTACCAGCAATGGTTACCGAAACCGTTTCAGGTACAGGCTGGGCTTATCTTATCCTTTTGGGGGAGATAAAAAAGGATATAAACCTTTTCAACTGAATGGAAGCAATGAATTGTTTTTTACTGACAGGGAACCTTATTTTGAAAGAAACAGGTTATTGTTCTCCTTTAATTATAAAACAACCCGGACCACTTCTTTGCAGCTTGGTTACCTGCACCAGTTTGACTACCGTATAAATGATGAAACAGGTCGTGATTTTTTAGTATTCGGGTTGTTCTTTGAGTTCAGCAGAAAACATAAGCAAAAACTTCCGGATGAAATTGAAATAAAAGATAACTAAAAAAACAAATCATACACTTATGA